>Ga0070709_10000100_pt1 | contig 60931 bp, 68 predicted proteins | sample LARL51metaG_FD_65449 | JGI IMG/M metagenome (GOLD analysis project Ga0070709, IMG submission 65449) | Corn, switchgrass and miscanthus rhizosphere microbial communities from Kellogg Biological Station, Michigan, USA - LAR L5-1 metaG | ecosystem: Host-associated > Plants > Roots > Rhizosphere ... | reverse complement strand
GCCTGGATTCGCGTCCTCTACGCCTGCTGGCACTCCGACGTCGCCTACAGCCCCAACCGCCACCGCGCTGAGCAACGCCTCGCTGCGGCATAGGGGTTGACTCAGAGAACTCACGATGGCTGGGTGGTGAGCGGCAAGACGGCGTGGACCCGGAAACCGCCCGTCGGCGCACGGCCCAGCTCGAGCCGACCCTGGAACAGCGCCACGCGCTCGCGCATGCCGACCAGCCCGCGGCCGGCGCCGGGCAGCGGCTCGGCGGCGTCCTGCGACGCGCGGCCATCGTCCTCGACCACGAGTTCGACGCTGTCCTGGCCATAACGCACGGTCACGTCGACGCGCGCGGCGCCGGCGTGCTTGAGCGTGTTGGTGAGCGCCTCCTGGACGATGCGGTAGGCGCTCAGGTCGAGCGCCTCGGGCAGCGCGCGCGGCTCGCCCTCGACGCGCAGGCGCACGTCGAGACCCGCAGCGCGGCTCTGCGCGGCGAGCTGCTCGACGTCGGCGAGGTGCGGCTGCGGCGCCAGCGCGGCGCCGGGCTCCTCCTGCAGCACGCCGACCAGCGCGCGCATCTCGGCGAGCGCCTGGCGGCTGGTGGCCTGGATGGTGGCCAGCACCTCGCGCGCGCGCCGGGGATCGCGCTCGGCGATCTCCTCGGCCGCGCCCGCCTGCACGGCGATGGCGCTGACGTGGTGCGCCACCACGTCGTGCAGCTCGCGCGCGATGCGCGTGCGCTCCTCCAACGCCGCCTGCTCGGTGGCGATCTCGCGCTCGCGCTCCAGCCGCGCCGCGCGCTCGACGAGCCCCGCCAGGTAGGCGCGGCGGGTGCCGATGTTGTCGCCCAGCGCCCACGATCCCGCGCAGAGCACCGCGCCGACGACGATGTCGCCGATGCCGCTCCAGTTGCCCGCGACGTACTCGCCGGTGACGACGGCCGCGTTGATCGCGGTGACCAGCGCGGCGGCGCGGAAGGACACGCCGCGCGGCCGCAGCGTCGCCACGGTGTAGATGGCGATGGCCAGCGGCAGGCCGCCGGAGCGCAGGTCCGGTTGCACGGCGACCAGGCGGACGGCCAGTGCCGCCTCGACGGCGCCCAGCACCAGCAGCGGACTCCGCCGCCGCCAGGCCAGCGGCAGGCTCATCGCCAGGGCCAGCAGGATGGCGGCCACGCTGGTGGGCTGGCGGACGCCGTGCTCGGCGGCGAGGCTCTGTCCCACCGACACCAGCATCACCAACGCCGTCAGGGCGGCGTCGAATGCGCTGATGCGGGGCCGCGCCCGTACCGGCTGCGGCGCGCTCGCCGCGGGGCTGCTGGCCATCACAGCCGCACGGTACCAGCGCCCGCCGCGCGCGCACATCGGCCCGCGGGGTTCATTCTCGGGGATGAGAGAGGACGCGATGCCTGCGGTGCCATGCACCGCCGGGTCAGCCGACCAGGCCCTCGCGCTTCTCCTCTTCGTAGAGCCGCTCCATGACGAACTCCTTGAGCAGCGTCTGGTATCCCTTGTGCCGCCGCGCGGCGAGAGAACGGATGCGATTGAGCGTCGACTCGTCGAAGCGCACCGCGACCGGGCGGGTTCGCGGCCGTGCCGGCGGCAACCAGTCGTCCCCGTCATCGGAGACCCGCTGGAAGCCGGCCAGCAGCTCGGCGCTCGGCTCGTGCGTCGCCCACCATTCCGCCTCCTCGGCCTCGGATGCGAACTGGGGCACGTCGGACCAGCTGGTCACAGTGGTCATGGGTGGGGGAGTGGATCGGCGTCGCGGCATGTCAGTTGGTGCGCCCGTAGCGGCGCTTCTCGCGGTCGGTGGCGTCGCGTGCGGTCACGACGCGCAGCCGGCCTGCTCGGCGGGTGAGGACGACGAAGAGCACACGGCCGCTGGGCGCGGCGCAGAGGTAGGCGCGGCGGCGCTCGTCTCCCGCGCGGTACGCGTCGGCACCCCGCCGCGCGGGATCGAGCAGCGCCTCCTGTACCTCGGCGGGGCCGAGGCCATGGCGCTCGACGTGGGCGACGTTGGCCGCATCCCAGGCGAACAGTGGCGTGCTCCTCGATTCATGTGTGCCATGGTAATACAGGCAGCCAGCCAGGGACACACCACAACTTCGAATTACCGTTGTGACAATACCACAAAACAGAAGGTGGGGGGAGGCTCTACCCGCGGGCGGTGCGGGCGCGGGCGATGATGGCCTCGACCACCTCGGTCTTGGCGTCGGCGTAGTTCTGCACGTGGCGCCACTCGCGGGCGGCCAGCTCGCGCTTGGTCCGCTCGTAGAGCGCGCGCTCCGCGGGGACGCTGCGCAGGCGGTCGCGGAAGAGCAGGACGCGCTCGATCTCCTCGCAGCCGCGCGAGAGGACGTGCAGGTTGACGTTGGTGTCCGGGCCCTTGAAGCAGCGGTGCTGGTACCACTCGGGCTCGCGGATGCGCAGCACGTAGCCGGCCGCCTCCAGCGAAGGAACGTACGACGGCTCGTCGCCGGAGTCGGGGACGACCAGCAGCATGTCGATGATCGGCTTGGCCGCCAGGCCCGGCACCGAGGTGGAGCCGGTGTGCTCCAGCATCACCACGCGATCGCCGAGTGCCGCGCGGATGCGCGCCGCCTCGCGCGCGAAGAGCGACGGCCACGACGGGTCGTGGTCGACCAGCCGGATGGGCGCGCTGTGCGGCTCCAGCCCGCCGACGAAGGCGGCCTGGATCTGCTCCTCGCTCATGGGCACGCGCTGCACGTGCGGGTGGTCGGACGCCGGCGTCACGGGCTGTCCTCCGTCAGGGCGCTGTAGCGGCGCGTCAGCGCCGTGCCCATGCGGGCCAGGTGGCGGCGCACCTCCGGCGGTTCCAGCACCTGCACGTTCTCGGCGAAACCCGCGAGCTGCGCGGCCACGATGTGCGGGTTCTGCCCGCGCACCTCGACGTCGACGGACGTGCCGCTCTCGGTGGGCGCGTCGGGCGGCACGGTGAGCCGCGTGCCCAGCACCCAGCGCAGCACGTGCACGAACCCGGCGTCGACGCGGACGCGCGCGCGGCAGGGGAGGCGCCGCGCGTCGAGGGTGGCCATGGTGGAGCGCCAGGCCTCGTCGAGGTCGAAGCCCTCGGGACGCCGCACCGGGTCAGTTGTGGCCAGCATCGACCGGATCCTGCTGACCCGGAAGGTGCGCATCCCCGCATCGGTGCCGGCGACCAGGTACCACGCCGATCCCTTGGCCACCAGTCCCAGCGGATGCACGGTGCGCTCGCTCTCCTCGCGATCGCGTCCGGCGTAGCGCAGGCGCACCTGCACACCGTCGATGACCGCGTCCTGCAGCGCGGCGAGGTGCGGCGGCGACGACGCAGACGCGGGCGGCCGGGCGCGATCCCACTCGCTGGGGTCGTGCACCACCGCGGTGGCCGCGGCCTGCGCACCGGCGCGGAAGGGTTCGGGCAGGGCGCGCACCAGCTTGCGCAGCGCGGCGGTCACCTCGGGCGTCGCGGCCTGTGGACCCGCGACCAGGAACAGTGCGCGCGCCTCAGCGGCGGTGAGCCCGCTGAGGTCGGTGCGCGCCCCGCCGAGGAGCGACCAGCCGCCCTGCCGTCCCGGCTGTGCGTAGACGGGCACCCCGGCCATGGCCAGCGCCTCGAGGTCGCGGCGCGCGGTGCGCTCGGAGACCTCCAGCTCCCGGGCCAGCGACCTGGCGGTGACCCGGCCGTGGGCCTGGAGGTGGAGCAGGGTGGCGACAAGTCGGTCGGCTCTCATCAGGACGCGGCCAGAATCTCACAAAAAGTGGCCAAGAGATGGCCACTTTGCAACCGCATCCTCGGTCGGGTCTTCGAACCCGCCCAGATCACGGAGAACACCTCGATGGCAGCATCCGTCCGGCCCGTCAGCGACGAGCGCGAGGGCCTCACCGCCTACCTGGCCCACCAGCGCCACATGGTCCGCGTCGCCGCCCACGGCCTCAGCGACGAGCAGGCCCGGCTGGCCCCGACCGCCGGCACCCTGAGCATCGGCGGCCTGGTCAAGCACCTCGCCCAGGTGGAGCGCAGCTGGATGGACACCGTCCTGCAGCGCCGCCGCCCGCCCATGGAGCAGGCCGTCGAGACCTACATGGACGGCTTCCGCCTCGGTCCCGACGAGACCCTGGCCGGCGCCCTCGACGACTACGAGGCGTCCGCCCGCGAGACGGACGCGATCATCGCGGGCATCGACGACCTCGCCCAGCCCGTGCCCGTGCCGCGCGACGCGCCCTGGTTCCCGCGCGACGTCGAGAGCTGGTCGGTGCGCTGGGTGCTCCTCCATCTCATCGAGGAGACCGCGCGCCATGCCGGCCACGCCGACATCGTCCGCGAGTCGATCGACGGCGCCACCGCCATCCCGCTCATCGCGGCGGTCGAGGGCTGGCCCGAGACGCCGTGGGTGAAGCCCTGGCGGAACTGATCTCGTGCGCGTCGCACAAGCAGTGCGGCGCCCTGCACCAATGCACGCGTTGCAGCTTGGTGCAACATCGACGTTCCGGCTGACGTCCACCGCCCACTAGCCTGCACCGACAACGGCGCGCACCGTTCGCGCCGGGCAGTGAACTGGGGCTGGAGGACGTGGCCATCACGTACACATCGCTCGCGCACACCCATCGCCGGTGCACGGCATGAGAAAGCGGACGACCGCGCTCGTGCCCGCGCCGCCACCGCTCGCGCCGGCCGTGGGTGGCAGCGCTGTGGCACTGGCGCCGGAACGCCTGCCGCAGCAGGTGATCGACGCCGTCACGCGCACGCGTGAGCACGTGCGCGAGCATCGCCTGCTCGCCGCGCGCGAGCAGGTGGAGATCGCCCTGCAGCAGGCGCCGGACTCCTTCACCTGCAACGCCACGCACGGCGAGGTGCTCTACCGCATGGGCCTCTACAGGGAGGCGTCGAGCGCGCTGTTCACGGCGATGCTGCTGACGCCGACGAGCTGGGTCAACTACCAGCTCGTCTCCCATCTCTACCAGGAGTCGCGGGCCAACGAGCGGGGCTCGTTCGTCCGCATCACCGAGGTGCCGCCGCCCTGGCCCGTGGAGCGGGCCATCCGCTGGCTGGCCCGTCGACTGCGTTTCATGGCCCGGCTGCGCCGGCTCGAAGCCACGGGGTGATCAACGTGAACGAGGAGTTGAGGACATGACTGACGGGATCGTCGGGCTGCTGCCGGTGGCCATGGTGCTCGGCACGCTGGCCATCATGGCCAGCCGCACCCTGGCGCCGATGAAGGCCCGGGCGGAGGGCAAGGTGCTGCTCGAGGTGCGGCTGGGACTGGTGCAGCGGGCGCTGAGCCAGCGCGCCAACGTCGCCGCCGTGTGCGCCGTGGTGGCCCTGGCGGGTGGCCTGTTCAGCTCGCAGCGCATCGTCTCGCCGGTGCTCGGCCTGCTCGCCCTGCTGGTGATGTTCGGCCTGCTCACCAAGCGGCAGACGCTGGTGTTCACCTCGCGCGGCGTGATGCCGCACGGCGCGCTCTTCCGCTCCTGGAAGGACTTCGAGGGTTTCCGCCTCGGTTCCAACAAGCTGACGCTGCGGTCGGGGACTCGGCTGGCATCGCTGAGCCTGTACTTCCCCACCGCGGCGCGCGATGACGTCGAAAAGCTGGTCGCGCGCCAGCTCGGACAACAGAGGAGGCAACGTGGCTGATTACGGACCGGCGGAGAGCGTCGGCAAGGAAGGGGTGGGGATCGCCCTCTTCGTGATCGGGCTCTGCATGTGGGTGGCCGGCTTCGCCTACGCCGACCCGGTGCTGCAGGCGGTGCTCGCGGTGCTCGGCTTCGGGCTGGACGGGCTGGGCTTCTTCCTGCTCTGGCAGGCCAAGCGCGAGCACGCGCCGGGGGGCGCGGCATGATCGCGGTGCTCAACGCGCTGCGCCGGCGCCTGCGACTCAGCCCCGCGCGGCTCATGCTCATGCTGGTCGTGGTGCCCATCCTGGGCGTCATGCTGGCGGGCTGCGCGTCGTCGGCCAGCGACGCCGCCAAGTCCGGCGGTGCGGTCGGGGACCAGAACGGCACCACCACCGGCCAGTGCACCAACCTCGAAGGCGCGGCCAACGGCATCACCAGCACCAGCGGCCTGCAGGCGGGTGACTGCGACAAGCTGGCCAAGGGCTCGACGGCGCAGAAGGGCGTCGCCGACCTGGCCCAGCACGTCGGCCAGAACCGCATCGCCATCAACCTGGTCTGGACGCTGATCACCGGCTACCTGGTCATGTTCATGCAGGCCGGTTTCGCGCTCGTCGAGACCGGTTTCACCCGGGCCAAGTCGGCCAGCCACACCATGATGATGAACTTCATGGTGTACGGCCTGGGCATGCTCGGCTACTTCATCGCCGGCTTCGCCTTCCAGTTCGGCGGCGTCGGCGCGGTGGGCTCGCTGGGTGGCACACCGGGATTCACCAGCAGTGGTGAGGCCTTCCTGCCCTGGCAGTTCGGCACCGGGCATCCCATCGGCATCTTCGGCACCAACGGCTTCTTCCTGGCCGGCACCACCTACGACGTCGGCATCGCGGTGCTCTTCCTCTTCCAGATGGTCTTCATGGACACCGCGGCGACGATTCCCACCGGCGCCATGGCGGAACGCTGGAAGTTCGCCTCCTTCGCCGTCTTCGGGTTCTTCTGTTCGACCCTCACATATCCGATCTTCGGCAACTGGGCGTGGGGCGGAGGCTGGCTGGCCCACCTCGGCCTGGACCACGGCCTCGGCAGTGGCTATGCCGACTTCGCCGGCAGCGGCGTGGTGCACTCCGTCGGCGGCTGGATGGGACTCGCCGGCGCCATGGTGCTGGGGCCACGCATCGGCAAGTACAACAAAGACGGCTCGCCGAACACCATCCCCGGCCACAACTTCACCCTGGCCATCACCGGCTGCTTCATCCTCGCCTTCGGCTGGTTCGGCTTCAACCCCGGTTCCACGCTGGGAGCCAGCGGCTCCGGCCTGCTGCGCATCGGCATCATCGCGGTCAACACCATGCTGGCCGGCGCCGCGGCGTCGCTGGCCACGATGCTCTACATGTGGATCCGCACCGGCAAGCCGGACGGCGCCATGACCGCCAACGGCATCCTGGCCGGGCTGGTGGCCATCACCGCGCCGAGCGGCTTCGTCTCGCCGCCGATGGCGGTGGTCATCGGCGCCATCGCCGGCATCATCGTCTGCGTCGCCATCTGGTTCTTCGACTGGGTGGCCAAGGTCGACGACCCGGTCGGCGCCATCAGCGTCCACGGCGTGTGCGGCGCCTGGGGCGTGTTCAGTGTCGGGTTGTTCGCCGACGGCCAGGGCTGGTACGGCGGCTGGAACGGCATCAGCTCGCACGGGGTCACCGGCATCTTCTACAACTGGGGCATCGGTCGCGGGCAGCTGGCGGCGCAGGCCATCGGCATGGCCGCCTGCTTCCTCTACGTCTTCCCGGTGACCTACGTGTTCTTCAAGGTCTGCGACAAGATCTTCGGCATCCGCACCACGCCGGAGGCGGAGATCGGCGGCCTCGACATCCCCGAGATCGGCATGGTCGCCTACCCGCAGGACTGGGAGGGACCGGAGCCGCCGGAGCGGGAGATCATCCCCGAGCAGCCGACCTTCCGCACCCCGACACCCAAACCCTCACCCGCGTAACACGACACCACCCACACACAGCGGGCTCGGCGCCACGTATCGGCGGCGCCGGGCCCGCACCTCCCGGCAGCCACGGCACGCGCATCGGCGCGCGACTCTTGGAGAACCGCGACGTTCCTGCTCGAACTTGCCATCGTCCTCGCCGTCGCCAAGCTGTTCGGTGACCTCGCCGTCCGGCTGGGGCAGCCGTCGGTCAGCGGCAAGCTGGTCGGCGGGCTGCTGCTCTCGCCGGGACTGGTCGACGTCGTCGGCAGGCTCAGCGGTGGCGGCGCCGCGGCGGCGGCGGACCGTGCCCAGTTCTCCACGATCTCCAGCATCGGCGTGGTGCTGCTGCTCTTCCTGGCGGGACTGGAGACCGACCTCGACGAGCTGGTCGACGCCGGCGCCAAGGCGGCGGTTGTGGCCATCGGTGGCGTGATCGCCACGGTGGGCATCATCGGCGGGGTGGCGGTGCTCTTCGGCATGGGCGGGCGCGAGGCCATCTTCCTCGGCGTCATGCTCGCCGCCACCTCGGTGAGCATCAGCGTGCAGACACTCTTCGAGCTGCGCCGCCTGCGCTCCGAATCGGGCCTGGTCATCCTCGGCGCCGCCGTCACCGACGACGTCATCGGCCTGATCGCCTTCAGCGTCACCCTGGCGGTGCTCGGCGTCGGCGGCACCAGTCCGTACATCCTCGTCGCCGGGCTGGCCGCCTACTTCGCGGTCAGCCTGGTCGCCGGCCTGCGCTACGCGCGCCGCGTGGTGGATCTGGCCCGCCACCTGCGCAGCACCGAGGCGCTGCTCGGCGTCTCGCTGGCCTTCTGCCTGTTCATGGGCTGGCTGGCCACCGAGGCGGGCATCGCCGCCATCACCGGCGCCTACCTGGCCGGTCTCATCGTCGGCCGCAGCGCCGCGCAGGAGCTGGCCGAGCGGCTGCGCATCGTCGCCTACGCGCTGCCCGTTCCCGTGTTCCTCGTCGGCGTCGGCATGGGCGCCGACCTGACCCACCTCGACGGCGGTGCGCTGCTCGCCGTGGTGCCGCTGGGTGCGCTGCTCTCCAAGCTGCTCGGCTGCGGTGCGGGCGCGCTCGTCGCCGGCTTCCGCGGGCGCGAGGCGGTTGGTGTCGGAGTCGGCATGATCCCGCGCGGCGAGGTGACCCTGGTCATCGCCGTGCTCGGCGTCAGCAAGGGCGTGCTGAGCGCCACCGGCTACGCGCTCGGCGTGCTCTCCGTGCTGCTCAGCGCGCTGGTGACGCCGCCGCTGCTCAAGGCGGTCATGGGCGCCGCGCCTCCCGAAGCTCTGCAGGGCGTGGCGTGACCACCGCATCGGCGAGCAGCTCGAAGAGCGCCAAGTACCCCAGCAGCGCGCCGGAGTCGTCGAGCACCGCCGCCGACTCCTGGTGGTGCTCCGACATGCGCTGCACCGCCACCGCGAGCGTGTCACCGAGGCGGACGCTCGCCGCCGAGCGCATCAGCCGCTGCGCCGTCTCGTCGAGGCCGTGGGCCAGGCGCGCCGCCTGGCGCGGCGTGACCAGCTCGCTGCCCAGGCCGGGCGCCAGCAGCATGAGCAGGTCGCGGTCGATCTCGTCGACGGGAACCACGCCGAGCAGCGCGCCGCCGTCGCCGGCCACGAAGGCGCACCGCGCCACCGGGTCGCTGGCGATGCAGCGCACCAGCGCGCGCAGGTCGTCGTGCGGTGACACCACCGGCGGCACCAGGTGGAGCAGCGTGTCGGCCTCGCCGACGGGAGTGGTGAGCGGCGTCATCGGCTCAGGCCGCCCCGGCGCGGCGCAGGTGTGCGGCGATGCGCGCGTGCAGCTCGCGCGGGGTGAAGGGCTTGGGCACGTAGTCGTCGGCGCCCGCCTCGAAGCCGCGCGCGGTGGAGGCGGCGTCGACCATGCCGGTGAGCATCACCACCGGGATGTGCGCGGTCTGCGCGTCGGCCTTGAGGGCGCGGCAGGCGTCCAGGCCGTCGTCGCCGCCGAGGTCGACGTCCAGCAGGATGCAGTCGGGCGCGCTCTCGCGGGCACGCGCGACGCCGGCGGCCGCGCTGGTCTCCTGCACCACGTCGATGCCGTGCGGCGACAGGGCGAAGCGCAGCGCCGCGCCGACACGCGCCTCGTCGTCGATGAGCAGAACCGTTGCCATTGCGGGCAACAGTCTAACAACGCACCGTGACCGGCGACACACCGCTGCATCACAGCCTGCGCGAGGGTGCGCGGGACGACGTCGGCGCGCTGCGCCGCGCTGTCGCCGAGCTCTCCTTCCTGCAGCACCTGGCCATGGTGACGTCGTCGGAGCTCGACCCCGACGAGCTCTGCCGGCTGATCATCGCGCAGACCTGCGAGGCGATGAGCGTCGAGGTGTGCTCGCTGTACATGGTCGAGGGCGACGATCTTGTGCTGCGCGCCACAAACGGACTCAATCCCGCCGGCATCGGCGTGGCGCGCATGCCCGTCGGCAGCGGCATCACCGGCGACGCGGCCATGCGGGTCACCACCGTCGGCGTGCCCGACGTGGCCGAGGATGCGCGCTTCAACTGGATCGACGGCGTGGACCAGGAGCGCTTCACCGCCATGTGCAGCACCCCACTGGTCAGCGGCGACCGCCGTGTGGTGGGCGTCCTCAACGTGCAGCGCGAGCAGCGCCACGAGTGGACCGCCGACGAGGTGGCCACCCTGGAGGCGATCGCCTCGCAGCTGGCCGGTGTCATCGAGCGCTCCCAGCTCCAGCAGCAGCTGGAGCGGCGGCTCGACGCCGAGCGCGAGGCCACCGAGCGCTGGCGCCGCCTCACCGAGTCGCGCAGCGACCTGCTCAACATCGTCTCCCACGACGTGCGCACGCCGCTGACCATCACCGTGGTCTACCTCGAGGCGCTTCGTGACCGACTGGTCGGTCAGGATCGTCTAGTGGCCGAGGAGGTGCTCGACGAGCTGGGCCACGTCACCCGCATGGTCGACACCATCCTCTCCTCGCTGGCCGTCGAGGCGGGCGCGGTGCCGCTGCACCGTGACGACGTCGACCTGCCCAGCTTCGTCATCGGCGCCTGCCGCTCGCTGGCCCGCACGGTGCGCGACCACACCGTCGCCACGCGCGTGCCCGACCGTGCCGTGGTGGTGCACGTCGACGCCGACCGGCTGCGCCAGGTGGTGCACAACCTGGTGCAGAACGCGGTGCGCCACTCGCCGCCGGACAGCACCGTCACCGTGGAGCTGCGCGCCGAGGACGACCACGCGGTCATCACCGTCGACGACCAGGGCCCCGGCGTCCCCGCCGCTCTGCGCGGCGAGGTATTCGAGCGCTTCCGCCGCGGTGAGCGGCGCGGGCCCGGCACCGGCCTGGGACTTTTCATCGTCAAGACCATCGTCGAGGCGCACGGCGGCGCCGTCGGTCTCGACGACGCGCCGGGCGGGGGCGCGCGCTTCTGGGTCCGCCTGCCGCTGCACCACGGGGAGGCGTGAGCGCGATGTCCCGCGTCCACCATCAGCCGCAGCCGGCCGCCGACGCGGCCGTGGCGGCCGTGGTGCAGCGCTGCCTCGACGCCGGCGCCAGCCAGGTCGACGTCGCCGTCGAGTTCGCCGGCGCCCGCTCCTGGATCCGCATCGCCGCCGCCGGCGCGGTCGACCTGGCCCCGCCCGAGACGGCCTCACCCGTGCACCCCTCGCCCGCCGCGCTCGACGGCCTCGACCTGGTCGGCGCCGGGCTGGCCCTCGGCTCCTCCGTCACCGTGGCCTCGACCAGCCGGGGCGCCGCTGGCCGCCGGGTGTCGCAGTGGCGCCTGGGCGGCGACGGCGCCGCCACGCCCGTCGAGGCAATGCAGGAGCCGGCGCCGCTCGACGACGCGGACGTCGCCGCCGCGGCCACGGTGGTGCTGGTCGAGGGCTTGCACGAGGTACTCGCCTACAAGCGCCGCGAGGGCCGCGTCATCGAGGCCGTGGTCGAGCGGCTCTGCGCCCGGCTCGTCGAGGCGCTGGGCCTGGCCTTCCACCGCGCCGTCGCGGGCACCCAGCGGCGGCGCGCCCCGGTGGCCATCACCGTCAACGCCGTCGAGGTGACCCCCCGCGATCCCTTCGCGGCCGAGCTGCCACCCCTCCGGCTGCGGCGCCGTGAGCTGCCCTTCGTGGCCGGCGGCGGCGTGCAGGCGGTGACCGCCACCCCCTACGTTCTGGCCCCCTTCGACGCCGACCCGGCCACCGGGCGGCAGGGCTTCTTCGTCTACCTGCGCGACCGGCTGGTGCAGGCCGGGGGCTGGAGCCGGCTCAACGTCGCCGGCCGCAGCGACGGGCTGGCCCGCATCGCCGTCGACCTGCCCGCGGCGGCCACCGGCGCCTTCGCCTGGGAGGCGCCAGCCCGGCGGGTGCTCTTCCCGGCGAGCCTGGTGCCGGCCCTGCGTGCCCTGGCCTTCGAGGCGGTCACCGCCGTCTCAGCGCAGCCTGCTAGCCCCACCGGAGAGATGTCTACCTGCGGACTCGCGCAAAAAGGGACATCCATGGTGTAACATATCGCCATTGACAGCAACCGGCACAGGTCGCGGGATGAACACTGTCTCGACTGACGGCAAAGCATGCGTCTTTCCCGGCCCGGAGGCCCCCCGGTGCCCGGGCTATTCTCCCGCGGCGGTCGTGGCCCCGCCCGACCACCTGAAGTACCTGCAGCTCTTCAGCGCGCAGTCCGGCGAGGAGCCCGGCTGCGCCCACCTCCAGACGGTGCCCACCGCACGCGGCTTCCGCGGCGCCTGCGGGTACCCCGGCGGCATCCCCGTCACCTGGACGCGCACCCTGGTGGGACGCCGCATGAACATCGGCGCCGTGTCCCGGGAGGCGCTGGCCCAGTAGGCCCGGTCCGCGCCGTCAGCCTGCGCGGAAGGGGGCCTCGTCCCTCTTGAGCATCTCGGGCACGTCGTGCGCCGGGTCGGACACCACCTGTGGCCGGGCGCGCGCGGCGTCGTCGCGGCAGAGTGCGTAGGCCACCGGCAGCACCGCCGCGGCGTCGGGATGGTGGCAGGCGCCGACGAAGCCGCGTCCGTGCTGCTCCGAGGCCAGGTGCAGGCAGCTCAACCCGGTCACCGCCTGGGCCAGTCCCATCGAGGTGAAGTTGATCACCTCGGCGTCGAAGCCGGGGCAGGCGGCCATCTGGTCGGAGTCCAGGCCGAGGACGGAGAAGGGGCAGCGCGGGACCATGGAGGATGCTGAGCGTACCCCCCGCGGGGGCGGTGTGCGCATGTTGCTGGTACGGTGGCCGGCGAGACGGCCGACCCCATGCGGAGTTGGATGGAGATCGCCATGGACGCCAAGACAGGCACCGAGATTCCCGGCTCCGACGCCGAGTGGCGTGAGCGGCTCACCCCCGAGCAGTTCCACGTGCTCCGCGAGGCGGGCACCGAGCGTGCCTTCACCGGCCGCTACTGGAACGTGCACGACGACGGCAGCTATCACTGCGCCGGCTGCGGCGCCACGCTCTTCGACAGCGACACCAAGTTCGACTCGGGCAGCGGCTGGCCCAGCTTCACCGCGCCGGCGGTGGCCGAGGCGGTCGAGGTGCGCGACGACCTCTCCCACGGCATGCACCGCGCCGAGGTGGTCTGCCGGCGCTGCGGCGGGCACCTCGGCCACGTCTTCGACGACGGGCCCGGCGGGCTGCCCCGCTACTGCATCAACTCGGCCGCGCTGGATCTGCAGAAGCGCGAGGGCTGATCCCCCAGCGCGTGGTGCAGCTCGCGCCGGGGCGCAGCACGACCAGCCCCTCGCCGCTGTTGAAGGCGTCGGGCGGGCAGGTCATCGGCTCCACGGCGAGACCGCGGCGGCGGCGCTCGGGGCCGAGGGTGTCGCCGCTGTAGACCATCAGCCAGGCGAAGGGCGCCGCCATCCACACAGTGACGCCGTCGACGTCGACGCTGACGCGGCCGTCCGCGTCCGGCTCGAGCGCTGCGTAGCAGGTGTCGAGCTGCAGCGGGCCGACCGCGTGCGGTGCGCGGAAGTCGTAGGGCGTGCCGGCGACGTCGAGGCTGCGGCCGGTGGGGATGCCGCTGCCGTCCAGCTCGAGTCGCCGCGCGGCGGGGATGCGCAGGCGTGCTGCATCGACGCCGCCGGCGCAGGCGATGTAGGGGTGATGGCCGATGCCGTACGGCGCCTCGCCGTCGCCGCGGTTGGTGGCGGTGACGGTGCAGGTCAGGCCGCTCTCGTCGAGGGCGTACGTCGCCTGCAGGGCCAGGGTGAAGGGGTAGCCGGGGCGCGGGTGGAGGGTGAACTCCAGCGTCACCGCGTCCGCGCGCGTCTCGCCCGCGGTCTGCCACGGCTCCCACTGCACCAGCCCGTGGATGGCGCAGCCGGTGCGCGGCTCGCTGACGGGGAGCTGGTGCAGGGTGCCGTCCGGCGCCGTCCAGCGCGCGCCGGCCAGACGGTTGGGCCAGGGCGCCAGCACCGCGCCGCGGCTGCCGCCGGCCGTGGCGCCGATGTCGAAGCCGTCGAGGAGCGCGGTGTCACCGCGGTGCAGGGCGCGCAGGGTGGCGCCGACCTCGGTGATGACCGCACGCAGGTCGCCGTGGCGGATCTCGAACTGCGCTCCTGACGGCGGGAGGTGATCCTGCATGGGCGGCGCGGACTATACCGCCGCCGCTCCGCGTGCCTCCGCGCGTCCGACGAGGCGATACGAGGGCGTGGCCACCCCCGCGGCCAGGTGGATGCCGCCGAGCAGCGGGCCGTCGCCGTCGACGGCGCTGCGGCGGATCTCGACGCGCGTGCCGGTGCGGGCCGACGCGCGCGCCGCCTGCAGGTAGTCGTCGCCCGCGAGGGGACCGGCGACGGCCACCACGTCGGGATCGAGCAGGGCGGCGAGATGGGCGATTCCGCGTCCGAGCTTCTCACCCGCGGTGGCGGGCGCCCGCCGTGCCGCCTCGCCTGCGGCGACGGTCTCCAGGCAGCCGCGGGCGCCGCAGCGGCAGCGGGGCCCGTCCGCGACGACCGGCAGGTGCGCGAGGGCGCCCGCCCGTCCGTGCGCACCGGTGAGCAGCTGGCCCTCGACGACCACCGCGCAGTCGATGCGCTCGTCGACGTGCACCCAGGCCAGGCAGCGCGGCGCACCCTCCGCCGCACGCAGTTCGGCGAGCGCCGCCGCGTGGCTGCTCGCCGCCACCACCACCGGTGTGCGCAGCGTGCGCTCCAGCCGGCTGCGCAGGGCGGGGTCACGCCAGTCGAGGTCGTCCCCGTCGATCACCACACCGCAGGCGCCGATGCGGTCCGCGCGCAGGCGCGCCGCCGGCGCCGCGTCGCGCAGGGCGCGGCGCGCGCCGAGCAGCATGGCCTCGACGTCGCTCGACGTGGCCGCTTCGCCCCTTCCCACGATCTTGCCAAGTCCGTCCGCAACTGCGGCGCGCGCTACCGCACCGCCGAGCTGGATCGCTGCGAAGCCCAGGGCGCGCTCGTCGTAGACCAGCAGCGACGCCGGCCGTCCCGTGGTGTGGCTCGGCGCCGCCATGCCCGCGTCGCGCACCAGGCCGTCGGCCATCAGGTCCTCGACGATCGACGACACGGTGGGCTTGGAGAGTCGCGTCCGGCGGGACAGCTCGACGCGCGAGACGGGCTCGCCCTCGCGCAGGATGTCGAGCACGAGCGAGCGATTCACCTCGCGCATGGTGTGATGGGCGACCTTGGTGCCCGGGGCCCGCCACGTGGCCCGCCGGTCGGTGCTCACCACGGCATCGTAGCCCATCCCCTGTTGCGCACCGACAACAGACTCTGTGACGCCGGTCACACTCGGCAGACTGACCGCCCGGTCAGAACCGGCGCGGCGCGCGCCGGCCTCAATGGCGCCGGGCGCGTCCCAGAATGTGCGGCGCGGTCAGCCCGCTCAGCGCGCAGGGCTCGAAGAGGAAGCGGTCGCAGTCCTCGACGGCGAAGCCGGCGGCCCGGATGGCGCCCTCGGTGTCGCGGGCGAGGTGGCAGCCGCCGGCCAGCCGCGTCCAGAGCGGGTCGACGCGCCGCTGCCAGCGTGCCCGGCGCGGGTCGCTCGCGCGCACGTGCTCGTAGAAGCGCAGCTCTCCGCCGGGCCGGAGCACCCGGTGCAGCTCGGCCAGGGCGCCGTCCTGGTCGGGCACCGAGCAGAGCACCAGCGAGACCACCGCGGCGTCGGCCGAGCCGTCCACCAGCGGCAGCGCGTCGGCGGTGCCCTCGACCACGCGCACCCGCCCGTGCTCACGCGCGGCGGTGTGCGACGCCTCGCGCAGGTAGGCCTCGGGCTCCACCGCGATCACCTCGGTGACCTCCTCGGGGTAGTGGCGGAAGTTGAGCCCGGTGCCGGCCCCGACCTCGACGACGCGCCCGGCCAGCCCCGCCAGCAGGCGCTGCCGGTGCTCCGCCGTGCCCGCCCGCTCCGCGCCCGCGGCGATGCGCTCGTAGACGCGGGCGAAGATGGGATGGCGCACCCGGGCACCGCGGCCGCGGTCGGGCACGTCGCGGTTCAGGAGGCGGCGCGGTCGCGCGCGGGCGGCCGCTCGACCGGGGCGCCGAGCACCTCCACGGCCCGGCCGTGGTTGCGGCGGCGCCGGAAGGCGGCGGGCACGCGCCGCTGGTCGTCGAGCAGGTCGCCGCGGCGCCGGGCCAGGGCGCTGCGGGCCAGCTCGACGTGGAGCCGGGCGCGGCGCTCCAGCACCTCGCAGCGGTGCAGGGCCCGGGCCGGGCCGGGCGAGCCGGGCGATGCCGCCACCCGGCGCGCGGCGGCGGCCAGGGCGTCGGCCGCCTCGTCCTGCGCCATGAGCGCGCGGGCGAGTCGTTCGAGAAGCGGCTCCAGCTCGGGGAAGGGGGGCACGGCGTCAATGGACGATACAACCAATTGCGCCGACCAAGAACAGAGGCGCCGTGCCCGCGAGCCCGGGAGGCTCATGAGCACGGCGCCGTAGTGAGGGGTGTGCCGAAGGGATCAGGAGGTGGCTGTCGGGCGCTGCACCAAGGTGGCGTGGAGGGTGAGGGTCTGGCCGCCGCGGCGCACCGTCAGGGTGATGGTGTCGCCGGCCTTGTGCTTGCCGATCACGCCGCCCAGGCTCTGCGAGGCGTCGAGGGTGACCCCGTCGACGGCGGTGATGACGTCGTTGGCCTGCAGCCCGGCGGCGGCGGCGGGGGTGCCGGATGCCACCTGGGTGACCAGCACGCCGGGTCCGGAGAAGCTCTGGCCGTTCTCGGCGGCGTCGAGCGGGGTGAGGAAGCCGACGCCCAGGTAGGGATGATCGACGGTGCGGTGGGCGATGAGGTCCTGGGCCACCTGCTGGGCCTCGTCGCTGGGGATGGCGAAGGAGACGTTGGTGCCGTTCGAGGAGGTGGCCACGTTGACGCCGATCACCCGGCCGGCCAGGTCGGCCAGCGGTCCGCCGCTGTTGCCCGGGTTGATGGCGGCGTCGGTCTGCAGCACGTCGCTGAGGTTCTCGGTGCTGGCGCTGCCCTGGTCGCCGGCGGTGATGCTGCGGTGCAGGGCGCTGATCACGCCCGAGGTGACCGAGTTCTGGTTGCCCAGCGGGCTGCCGATGGCCACCACCGACTGGCCGACCTGCAGGTCCGCCGAGCGGCCGAAGGTGACCTGCTGCAGGTTGCCGTCCGGCACCGAGACCACGGCGAGGTCGTCGATGCTGTCGGTGCCGACCACGGTGCCGGTCAGCGAGCGGCCGCTGGAGAGGATGACCTCGACGCTGCTGGCGTTCGCGACCACGTGGTTGTTGGTGAGCAGGTAGCTGGTCGAGCCGCTGTTGCTGATCACGAAGCCGGAGCCCTCGGCGGTGCCGGTGGCGGCGGCGCCGAAGCGGTTCTGCACGCTGGTGGTGACCACGATGGTGGCCACCGACCTGTCGAGCGCAGAGGCCACCGACACCGCGTTGCCCTGCGCGCTCGGCGACAGGGTGGAGGTGTTCACCGACAGCGCGGCCTTGTTGCCCGATGACGACGCGGACGAGCCGGTGCCGCTCGACGAGCTGTTGTGGTTGACGGTGTTGGCCGCGAAGGCGCCGAGGCCGAGACCGATGGCCAGCAGGCCGACCGCGGAGGCGAGCAGCGGGCCACGGCCGAAGCGCCGCGGTTGGCTCGCGGGGGGTGCCGGCGCGCCGCCGGGCGGCAGGGGAGAGGGGGAGGGCGGGATGGGGGGCGCGTACCACCGGTCGGCGACCGGGTACGGCTCGGCGCTCGGCGGCAGGCCGGGAGCGCTGGGGGTGGTGTCAGTCGGGGTGTCGGTGGGGGGCTCGGCGGGGATCACGGTGCAAGCTTCGCACCGCGCACTGAGAGCCCCCTCAGACGTTCCTCAGAGATTGCTGGGAAAGCTGACCGGGCCCTCGCCGTCGGCGAGGTGGATGCCCCCGCCGCGGCGCTTGGCCACGTACATGGCGTGGTCGGCGCTGAGCAGCAGCGGGTCGGGCTGGTCGCCGTGCAGGGGATAGAGGGCGACGCCGACGCTGGCCCGGACGGCCACCTCGGTGCCCGCCACCGGCATGGGCGCGAAGAGGTCGCCGAGGATGCGGCGGGCGATCTCCAGGGCGGTGGTGCGGTCGGCGCCGGGCAGCACGGCGACGAACTCGTCGCCGCCCAGGCGGGACACGGTGTCGGCGGCGCGGACGGCGCCCTGCAGGCGGCGGGCCACCTCGGCGAGCACCTCGTCGCCCTGGCGGTGGCCGAAGCCGTCGTTGACCTCCTTGAAGCCGTCCAGGTCGACGAGCAGCACGGCCAGGCTGCGGTGCTCGCGGCGGGCCCCGGCCACGGCATGGCCGAGGCGATCGTAGAGCAGCATGCGGTTGGGCAGGCCGGTCACCGGGTCGTGCAGCGCCGCGTGGCGCAGGTTCTCGCGCTCCTCCTGGAGGCGATGGTCGACGTCGTGCAGGTGCTCGTCGAAGGCGCGGGCCATGCGCACCAGGTTTCCGTCGCAGGTGGCACGAACCACGCTCTTGGCGGCGGCCAGGATGCGCGGGTCGGTGCCCAGGCGGCGGGCCTCCTCGGCCAGCACCTGGTTGGTGACGTCGCGCCAGACCAGGTAGCCGCGCGCCATGTTGACGATGGAGAGCCCCTCCTCGGCGACCTGGCGGCCGCGCTCGCTGATGTAGGCCAGCTCCTCCTCGCGCGGCTGCACGCCGCTGACCAGGAAGCGCGCCACCAGCAGGGTGCCGAACCACATCGCGGTGTGCCGCGTGCTCAGGTAGAGCGGGCTGGGCGGCGTGCCGATCCAGGGGAAGGCGTCGAGGCGTTGCTCACTGCGCACGGCGCATTCCTCGGCGCGCAGCCCCAGCGCGACGCCGAGCTGCGACCGGCTGTCCTCCGTCCCCATCAGCAGAGGCCCCACTCCATGCGCGGATGGTCTCACCGCGGGGCGCTCCGTGACCGGTCCGGACGTGACGAATCGGCAAACCCTGGTGATCAGGATGCGCGCGCGATGAAGGGTTCGCTGTCGTCGACGCGTTCGGCCTCGGCGGCGAGGCGGCTCGGCCACCAGATCCGGCCGCCCAGGTCGCCGACCAGCGCGGGCACCAGCACCGAGCGCACCAGCAGGGTGTCGAGCAGCACGCCGAAGGCGACCAGCACGCCGATCTCAGTGAGGAAGACCAGCGGCAGCACGCTGAGCGCGGAGAAGGTGGCCGCCAGCACCAGGCCCGCCGAGGTGATCACCCCGCCGGTGGTGGCCAGGCCGGCGAGCATGCCGCGGCGGGTGGCGCGGTGGCGCAGCGTCTCCTCGCGGACGCGGCTCATCAGGAAGATGTTGTAGTCGACGCCCAGGGCGACGAGGAAGACGAAGCCGAGCAGCGGCAGCGTCTGGTCGGTGCCGGCGAAGCCGAGCAGGTGGTCGAAGATGAGCGTCGAGGCGCCCAGCGCGGCCAGGAAGGAGACCGCCACCGAGGCCACCAGCAGCAGCGGCGCCACCACCGCGCGCAGCAGCAGCATGAGCACGGCGAGGACCACGCCGAGGATGAGCGGCATGACCACCTCGCGGTCGTGCACCGCGGCGGTCCCGACGTCGAGGATGATCGCCGACTCGCCGCCGACCAGGGCGTTGGCGCCGGGTATGGCATGAACCCGTGCGCGCAGGCGCTCGACGGTGTCGAAGGCGGGCTGGGTGCCGTTGGCGGCGCGCAGGGTGGCCGCGACGCGCACCAGCGTGCCGGTGGTGTCGGTGACGCGGGCGCCGGCCACGCCGGGCGTCGTCTGCGCGGCGCTGAGCACCGCGCCGGCGGCGGAGGCCGTGGCGATGACGTCGGCGGGGTTGCTCACCCCCGCGGGGAAGTGCGCGTCGACGATGCGGTCGGCCAGCACCGAGTCGGGCGTGCCGCGGAAGGCCTGGTCGTTGCTCAACCCGCCCTTGAACTGGAAGGTGCCCGCGCCCAGGGCCAGCAGCAGCACGGTGGCGGTGACCCACACGGTGCGCGGCCGCCGCATGATGCGCCGCCCCATCCGGCCCCAGGTGCCGGTCATGGCATCGTGCTCCTGGCCGGCGTGCGGCGTGAACGGCCAGAACAGGAATCGGCCGAAGATGGCCAGAAGTGCCGGGAGCACGGTGACCAGCGCGGCGAAGGCGCAGACGATGCCCGCCGCCGCCACCGGCGCCAGGCCGCGGTCGCTGGCCAGCGAGGAGGCGAACAGGCAGAGCAGGCCGAGCACCACCGTCGACGCCGAGGCGAGCACGGCGGGGGAGACGCGGTGCAGCGCGGTGGCCATGGCCTGGTGGCGGTCGTCGTGGCGGGTCAGCTCCTCGCGGTAGCGGGCCACCAGCAGCAGCGCGTAGTCGGTGCCCGCGCCGAAGATGAGCACGGTGAGGATGCCCTGGCTCTCGCCGCTCACCACCAGGCCGGCGTGCGCGGCCAGCTCGTAGACCACCGCCTGGGCGGCGAGGAAGGCCATGCCCACCGAGAGCAGCGGCACCACCCAGAGCACCGGGCTGCGGTAGGTGGCCAGCAGGATGACGATGACGATGAGCAGCGAGGCGAGCAGCAGCTTGCCGTCGATGCCGCTGAAGGACTCCTGCTCGTCGGCGCTGATGCCGGCGATGCCGCCCACCTTCAGGGTGAGGCCGGGCGGTGGCGAGGCGAGGTCCGCGCGCACCGTCTTGACCACGGCGGCCAGGGTCTCGCTGTCGATGCCGCCGTCGAGCGGAACGGACAGGATCAGCGCCCGGCCGTCCTGCGAGCGAATCGGGCCCTGCACCGCGCCGTGCAGCACCGTGACGTCCGCCTCGATGCGCTGCGCGGCAGTCTGCAGCAGTGCGGTGTCACCCGGGGTGATCCCGGCGGGACGCTCGGCGACCACGATGGCCGGGAAGGTGCGGCCGGAGGAGAAGCGGCTGACCTGGTCCAGCACCTTCGTCGACTCCGCGTCGCCGGGGAGGTAGCTGGACTGGTCGTTCTTGACCACGCTGGTGAGCTTGTTGGCGGCGGGGCTGGCCACGACGGCCACGGCCAGCCAGAGCAGCAGCACCACCCACTTGCCGCGGCGGTGGCCGGGCAGCTCGGCGAGGCGGCGGAGGACGCCCATCGATCACCTGTCTGGCGCGCCCGGCATCCGGGAGGGACGGCCGGCGGGCGCCGGGCTGCGGATCGGTGGCCGCCGGCCGGGCACCATGGTGCCAGGTTGCCGCCCCGCTTGCAGGGCGACCCGGATCAGCGCGCCGGGCTCAATGCCGCAGCGCGGCTATCCACAGGAGTGCACCGGCGGCCACGGCGATGACGCCGAACACAAGCCACGCGATGGTGTCGGCCGGGTAGAACACGCTGGGGTTGCGGTTGGCCAGGGGAATCGAGGAAACCGCCACGATCGCCAGGCCCCAGCCGACCAGTACCCCAGCCGCCAGGACGCGGCGCCGTGCCATGAGCATGCCGCACAAGAGGAGTGTTGCGACAACGAGGCCGACGGGTCCGCCCATCACTGTTGCGAATCCGACGACGCCTCCGGCGATGACGCCGAGGAGGGTTCGACGGCGGATGGCCCGCGACGGCATCGTGTCCGCTACCACGAGTCACCCCACCCACACCAGGTCTGGATGTGCCAGCCGGGGGCATGCCGGCGCCATGACCAGGAGCCGGAGCAGGACCAGTTTCCGCTGGTGTCGCCGGTGATCTTGTTCGAGTAGGCGTTGTAGTACGCCTGCCCACTCGGGTCGAAACCACCTTGGTAGCCGTAGCCGATGCTCCCGGTCAGCGTCGCCGAGCTGTAGTTGGACGACGCACCCAGGTGCTCGGTGCCTCCGGCCTCGTACCATCCACCGCCGTCACTCTCGCGATGCCATTGGCCGAAGTCGTTGCCCCGGTAGCCCCGAATGCGAGTGTCATATGTCCACCACCACTGTAGGTCGTATTCGTTCATGGCGATGTTGCAGCAGTCCCAGCTCCGCTGATGCACGGACGCATGCAGCGTCTGCGTTGGGGTGCTCGCGTCAATGCCGTTCGTGCACTGAACCAGTGTCTGAGTGTCGGGATCGCATACCGGCAGTGGGGTGTCTGGGCCGGTGACGCTGTTGAATTGGGTGAGCCCCTCCGGGTTCGCGCTCGGATCCGTGGTGCTCACGGTGGGCATCACGGTGATATACGGCTCCGGCACCGTGGAGGAGTCCGTCTGCGTCGTGTCGATGCCGTTGATCGTGCAGTCCGGGCCACTGATCCAGTCCAGCTCGGTGACGAAGCCGGGAGGCGGCATGGGCACTGCCCAGGTCACGTCGAGCGGCTGCGCACAGATGTCAGCCAGCGGCTCTGAGGCCGAAGCCAGCTGCGCGGTCGGACCGGTGACGAAGCCAGCCACGACCACCGCAAGACCGATGGCGGCTCGACGGCGCGCACTTCTGGCAAACATCCGCGATTCCCCTTCCTTGTCTCACCCTCTCGCCCGCCTCAGTCTCGGGATAGTCTACTTGGAAGCCGAGTAAACGCGTCAACTCGGACATTCGCCGATGGCGCAGAGCGGGTCAGCGCACCTCGCCCCGGCGCCGCTGACGGCGCGTGGTGACGGCGACGCCGATGCCGAGGCCCAGAGCGCCCAAGGCCAGCGCGATTCCGTCCTGCGGCGCGGCCGCGGTGTTGGGCAGACCGATCGTGCCCGTGCCGCGCGTCGAGCCACCGCCGGGCGTGCCTGACGAGGACGCGGCAACCAGCAGCGCATCCATGGGTGGCGAGGAGTCGACGGTGCGCATCGAGGCAGCCAGCTGCGCCGTCTCTGCTGCGCCGGCGAGCACCTCGTCGGAGGGACCGGCCAGGCTGAAGGCCCCGTAGCTGAGCAGCACGTTGGTGCCCGGATGGGTGGTGAGCCCGAAGGCCGAGAGTGGCGCGCGCAGGATGAGCGAGTTGCCCTGGATCTCACCGGTGACGGGGTACGCGGTCTGCGGCCGGTAGGCGATGGCCACCGCCGAGTTGACGTTGCTGACAGCGCTGCTCCCGTCCACCTTGCCGCCATAGAAGGTGGGCGTCCCCGCGGAGCCGACCTCGGCCGCCATGTAGAAGGTCTCGCCGCCCGGCGAGTCCCAGCGCACCACGTACTGGAAGCGCGAGGCGGGCAGGTCGTTGCCGTCGGCGGCGACGTAGGCGTTGAGGTCGCGCGCGAAGCCCGCGGCGCTGGCGTCGGCGAGGTCGACGCGCGCCACCACCTGCTGGCCCGTGGCGCTCACTCCGGAGCCAAGGATGTCGAGCGTGGGCAGGTTGGCGGCGCCGGCCGTGTTCGGCCAGGTGGCGTCGCCGGCGGCCGATGCGCGGTACGTCGTCGGGTACGTTGTGGAGAAGGCATTGTGTCCCGCGAACAGCGATGGGCCGCTGGCCATCCGGGCGACGTCGACCCACGCCGCGCCCTGCGAGCCGAGCGAGGCCTCGTCGCGCGCGAACGAGTAGTTGTTGTCGGTGTAGACGACGGCTGGCCGCCCGTCGCTGTCGATGGTGACGTCGATCATGTCGAGCAGCGAGCGGTCGCCCTGGGTGGCGATGCAGGTGGTGCCCGAGGTGCAGATGGAGCCGAGGTGGTCCCAGCGCGGTGACACGCGTCCGATCTGGAAGACCGGCTCGCCGGCGAGCGCGTTCTGGCTCTCCGACACATAGGTGGCCCAGCGCGCGGCGGGCGGCGTGGGACCCTGCGGCGCGTTGTCGCTGACGCCGGTGAAGTCACCCGTGGCCATGTAGGCGATGGCGATGTGTCCCGGGTCACCGGCGACGATCTCGGGGAAGATGGTGCTGCCCAGCGACGGCGGGTTCACCTTGTGCGGCGGCGCCCAGTCGGTCGCGGGCACGCCGCCCTGGGTCGGGTCGTTGGCCTCGAGCCCGATCAGCGAGTACGTGTAGTAGAGGTTGCCGTCGGCGCCGATCCAGGCCGCGTAGAGATTGCCCTGGGTGTCGAGGCCGATCCAGGGGAACACCTGCGGTGTGTCGGTGGTGACCTGGTGGATCTTGTAGGCGGTGGGGACCTGGAACTGGTCGATCGGTGCGGCGGCGATCTCGAAGCCGTTGCCGTCGCGGTAGCTCTGGTAGAACCAGCCCTTGCCGTGGCTGCCCGGCTGCGTGTCGACGCGGCTGGGGCCGCTCTGGCTCACCTGCGGGATCACCGGCGTGACGGCGGGGATGAGCGTGCCGTCGCTGGCCACCCCGGCGACGTACTCGCCGGCGGCGGGGATGTGGTACGAGAACAGTGCCCCGAGCGTCTCGGGCCCGACCTTGTAGTCGGGGGAGTCGACGGACGAGATCCACTGCCGGTCGACGCCGGTCGCCGTCGAGGTCACCGCCCACTGGCGCGCGGGCGGGAAGCTGTCGCCGTGGTCGGCGGAGCTGGCGAACGCCTCCTGGGCCAGGGACTCCTGGTCGCCGAAGAGCAGCGTGCCGTCATAGTTGTTGACGCGGTTGACTGTATCTCCGCCGCCGCCGGTGTCGCAGTTGGGCACCTGGCGCTCGGCGCAGGAGAGGTCGACGAGCTGGCGGTAGCTGTCGCCGCCGTTCTGGGTCCGCCACAGCGTGCCGATGTTGGTGCGCGAGCTGACCGGCCAGTCGACGAAGCCGCGGCTGGGGTCGAGGCCGGCGCCGTCCTTGGGCTGGGCGACCGGTCGCTCGAAGCTGATCTGCGGCTCGCCGCCGAGGATGGTCGGAGAAACCACCGTGCTCGGTCCGAAGCGCAGCGGCACGGGCGAGGTGGTCACGGCGGTGACGCCTGGGCAATGGCCGGGCAGGCAGGCCAGGGCCGTGCCGGTGTAGGTCTCGTTGACCGCCGCCGACTCGCCGGTGATCTCGATGGTGTAATCGCCCGGGTCCAGCTTGCCGACGGTGGCCACCGACGGGGTGCTGCCCAGGGTGTCGCCGGCCAGCTCGTTGCCCTGGCTGTCGAGGATGTAGGTGTCGATGCCGCTGAGGCCGAGCAGCGTGTTGGCGGTCTGGTCGAAGAGGAGGGTGACGGTGAGGGTGATCTGCTTCGAGGGCAGGCCTGGCGGGGCCTTGAGCGTGAGCGGGATGGTCTCGCAGGACGGCGCCTGGCAGACCGGAGGCGGGGCGACGTTGCCGCTGCCGTCGTCGCTGCCGGTGATCGGGCCGCCTGTGAAGGCGACCGACGAGGGTGCGGCACCGTTGACGCCGACGGTGATCTCGCTCGGCGAGGGGGCGGCGCTGGTCGGCTTGGCGCCGGCCAGCAGGGCGACGGTCAGAGACACGCCCGCCACGAGGGCAAGCGAGGTGCGCTTGAAGATCATGTCGGAGCAAAGAGACGCCGCGACGGGCCGTCTCATTGCGGTCGCGGCCCTCTGTGCGCGCGCTTGACGCCCGCTCCGGAGCCCACCTACTGTGACGATCGCTCGTTCGGCAGCCCTTGGAGGAAGGTGCGTGGCGCAGTTGGAGGACCGTCCCAGCCAGGCCGCCGCGGCCGCATTCGCGGGGAACGCACGGCCGATGATGGACGTGCAGCTCAACGCCTGGCGGCTCTTCGAGCACGCCCCGGCGCACTTCGGCGAGGTGGAGCTGGTCACCCGGCTGCACTCGGGCGAGCTGCACCGCACCACCTGCGCCGACTTCGCGCGGCGTGCCCAGCAGCTCATGCACGCGCTGGACGGACTGGGGTTGGAGCGCGGCGACCGGGTGGCCACGCTGGCCTGGAACAGCGTGCGGCACCTCGAGGCCTACTTCGCCGTCCCCTGCGGCCGGCGCGTCCTGCACACCCTCAACCTGCGACTCAGCCCCGCCGAGCTGGGCTACATCATCGGCCACGCCGGCGACCGGGCCATCCTCGTCGACGCCGACCTGCTGCCGCTGCTGGAGCAGGTCGACGCCGCCGGCGGGCTGCGCGACGTGCGGCACATCGTGGTGCTCGGCGACGCGGTGCCCTCGACCTCGCTGCGCAACGCGGTGGCCTACGAGGAGCTCATCGCGGGCAGGCCGGTCGAGTACCCGCGCGCGGATATCCCCGAGGACACGCCGCTGGGCATCTGCTACACGAGCGGCACCACCGGACGTCCCAAGGGCGCGGTGTACACGCACCGTTCCACGTTCCTGCACTCACTGGCCGCAACCTCGATGGCCGCGCTGGCCGTCGGCCCGCAGGACTGTGTGCTGCCGGTGGTGCCGATGTTCCACGCCAACGCCTGGGGCATGCCCTACGCGGCCACCCTGGTGGGTGCCAAGCAGGTCTTCACCGGCCCGCATCTCGACGCCGCCAGCCTGGTCGACCTGATGCAGCGCGAGCGCGTCACCGTGGCCGGCGGCGTGCCCACTATCTGGATGGCGGTGGGGGAGGAGCTGGCCCGCACCGGTGTGGCCCTGCCCTCCATCCGCCACCTGGTCTGCGGCGGCAGCCAGCCGCCGCGCGCGCTCATCGAGCGCTTCCGCGACCAGTTCGGCATTCCCATCGTGCAGGCCTGGGGCATGACCGAGACCTCGCCGCTGGCCTCCATCGCCTGGCCCAAGAACCACATGCAGGATTGGGACGAGGACCGCGTCACCGACGCGGTGCGCACCCAGGCCGGGCTGCCGGTGCCGCTGGTCGAGGTGAGCATCCGCGGCGACGACGGCGGCGAGGCGCCGCGCGACGGCGAGACCATGGGTGACCTGCTGGTGCGCGGCCCCTGGGTGGTGGCCTCCTACCTGCACGGCGACGGCGCCGAGCAGTTCACCGAGGACGGCTTCTTCCGCACCGGCGACATCGCCGTCGGCTCGCCGGAGGGCTACTTCGTCATCGCCGACCGGGCCAAGGACCTCATCAAGTCGGGCGGCGAGTGGATCTCCTCGGTGGACATGGAGGCGGCCATCATGGCCATGCCGGACGTCGCCGAGGCGGCGGTCATCGCCATCCCGCACCCCAAGTGGCAGGAGCGTCCGCTGGCCTGCGTGGTGCCGCGCGAAGGCGCGACGGTCACGTTGGAGTCGGTGCACGAGCACCTGCTCGGGCGCGGCTTCAGCAAGTGGCAGCTCCCCGACCGCGTCGAGACCATCGAGGCCATCCCGCGCACCGGCGTGGGCAAGTTCGACAAGAAGGTCCTGCGCGCGCGCTTCACCGCGTAGCTCACTTCTGAATCGCTGGGCCTTTCAGAGCGAGGTCGAGCATGGTGTGGAACAGGCCGATGATCGCCCGGTGGTCGCCGTCCATCGACTTCGCAGACGCCCCTGCGTACAGGTCGCCAAGAGGGCGGGGCATCAGGCGGACAAAGGGAGGGAGCCCAAACCGGAGCGCAACCCACCGGGTCCAGAGACGTGCCGTGCGGCCGTTGCCGTTGGCGAAGGGATGAATGCGAATCCACTCTCCGTGGGCCTGTCCGCACAGCGTCAGGACGGCCTCGACCTGGGCCGGGTCGGAGGGAGCCTCGCCCAGGGGGATGGCCGCGTCGAGAACGGCCGTCGCGCGCTGCACCGCCTGCTCGAAGCCCTCGAGCGCTCGGGGGACGTCTGTGGAGGGCAGCCCGAGCCGGTTCCCGACGCGCACCTCGTAGCCGATCAGGTCCGGCAGCGCCGGATCACTGTCGCGGATGTTGCCGGCGTACGCGTCGAGTGCGGCCACGCCGATGAAGATGCGACGGTGCCACTCCCGGGCCATGTCGACGCTCGGTGTCAGCCTGCGGGGCGCCTCGTCGATCATCTCCAAGGCGAGTGCGGCGAGGCGCGCCCGGACGGTGGACTCTAAGCCTGGAGGATCAGTGTTCCAGGGCGTTGGCAAAGATTCGTCGAATGCCGAGGGGGTCGGCGTCTTCCGAAGCGATGGCCCGTGAGGCCAGTGGGTCCTCGAACTCGACCTCTGCGTCGGCAAAGGCTTCGGCTTCGGCTTCGAGCTGCCGACGACGCTTCCGTGCAGCGGTCTTCTTCCACGAATTCAGGCCCTCGAGGGTCCGCTCGAGACGCCAGGTCAGCCCGGTGCGAGCGCGGTCGAGGCCTTCGACGATGAACATCTCGGCTGTATCCGTCATGGTCAGGCCGAGCTCGTCCGCCACGACGGCGAGCATCCGATGGACGTCGGCGTCGTGGAAACGGAGCGTGAACCGCGGCCGGGTGGCCTCCTCAGGCATGGCGCCACCAGTCTCCGACAGACGACGGGCTGACGTCAAGTGACAGTTCTGACGTCAGCCGGGAGGTGAGCCTACTCCTCGCCGAGGAACTCGCTGATGGCGCGCGCCGTGTCGGCGTGCATGCCGACCTGGTAGTGCCCCGCGTCGACGTAGGCGGCGCGTGATTGCGGCACCTCGCGCAGGTAGCGGTCGACGTCGTCTTGGGTGAGGATGTAGCCGCAGCCGGGGAGGATCTCGCGCGTGGCGCGGACGATCAGCGAGGGCATGGTCACCGACGGCCAGAGCGCGTAGGGGTCCTGCGCCTGGCGGTAGCGCTCGTCCTCCCAGGGCGCGTCGGCGGTGGTGCGGGCGCGCACGCCGCCCTCGACCTCCTCCAGCTCGTAGCGGAAGAGCGGCTCCCAGACCGGCCAGGGCGTGAAGACGCCGAGCGCCTCGGCGAGCTGCCGGAAGGCGTCGAAGGACGGGTAGACGGTGCCCAGGCGCTCCAGGCCGCCGTAGATGGGCGGCCGCGCGGCGTCGTCGGGGATTCCGCCACCGTCGACCAGAACCAGGCGGCGCACCCGGCCGGGGTGGAGCTCGCAGACCTTCATGGTGATCCAGGTGCCCATCGACCAGCCGACCAGGTCGAACTGCTCGGCGCCGAGCTGGTCTGCCATCTCCACGATGTCGCGCGCGTGCGCCGGCCAGCCGTAGCTGCCGGGCGGCGTCTTCTCGCTGCAGCCGCGGCCGCGCGGATCGTAGGCGAGCTTGCGGAAGCGCTGCGAGTCGAGGGCGTCGTGGATGACGTCGAAGCTGCGCAGGTTGGCGGACAGTCCCGGGATGGCGATGACCAGCTGGCCGCCCGGATTGCCGGAGAGCTCGGCGGCGATCTCGCCGCTCTCGAGGCGGAAGCGCCTGGCCTCAGTGGTCGTCGCGTGCTCGATGGCCATGGGGGCCGTCCTCCTCGTTCGGCTGCTGAACGCCGCTGTGGGCGACACGCGCGCGCAGCAGCCGGCCGATGCCCAGCTCCTGCGCCACGCGGTCGCGGTCGAGATGGGCGACGTCGCCGCGGTAGACGACGCGCCCCTGGCGCAGCAGGTGCGCGGTGTGCACCAGCTGCAGCCCGAAGGTCACGTTCTGCTCGACGAGCACGATGGTGAGCCCGTCGCGGTTGAGCTGGGCCAGGGTGGCGAAGAGCTCCTCGACGATCTTCGGCGCCAGGCCCGCCGAGGGCTCGTCGATGAGCAGCAGGCGCGGCTCCGACATCAAGGCGCGCGCCACCGAGAGGCTGGCCTGCTCGCCGCCCGACATGGTGCCCGCCGCCTGGTCGCGCCGCGAGTACAGCACGGGGAAGCGCGCGTACACCTGCTCCAGCAGCGGCCGGTAGTGCGCGGGATCGCGGCGGCGGAGCTGGTAGGCGCCCAGGCGCAGGTTCTGCTCGACGGTGAGCTCGGTGAAGACCTGCTTGCCCTGCGGCACGTTGCCCAGCCCGAGCGCCACCCGACGTTCCGCGCTCAGACGCGTGATGTCGTGCGTGCTCAGCATGATGCGGCCATCCCAGGCAGGAACCAGCCCGGCGATGACCTTCAGCGTGACGCTCTTGCCCGCGCCGTTGAGTCCGAAGATGCCGGCGATCTCGCCGTCGGCGACGGCGATGTCGATGCCGTGCAGCACCGCGTGCGAGCCGAAGCCCGCGACGAGTCCGTAGACACGCAGCAGCGCCTCGGTGGGCGCGGCGGCCGGCGGCTGCGGCAGGTCGAGCACCGCGGTCATGCCACCGCCTCGCCGAGATAGGCGTTGACCACCTCGGGATGGGCCAGGATCTCGTCCGGCGTGCCGCCGGCCAGCACGCGTCCCGCGGTGAGCACGTAGACGCGGTCGCAGACGTCGAGCACCAGCGGCACGTTGTGCTCGATGAGCAGCACGGTGCGGCCCATCGAGTCGCGCAGGTCGCGCAGCCGGTCGGCGAGGGACTCGGCCATCACCGGCGCCATGCCCGCGGAGGGCTCGTCGAGCATGAGCAGCTCGGGGTCGGTGAGCAGGGCGCAGGCCACCTCGACGATGCGCTGCTGCCCCCCTGAGAGCAGCCGCACCGGCACGTCCTCGCGCCCCCCGAAGCCCAGTGCCGCGATGGCCTGCACCGCCCGGGCGCGCATCTCGTCCTCGGAGCGCGCCACGCCGGCGGTGTAGAGCAGGGCCGAGCTGCTGCCATACCCGGCCAGAACATGCTGGGCCAGGAGCATGTTCTCCAGGATGCTCTGGTCCTTGGCCAGCCCGATCTGCTGGAAGGTGCGCGAGAGTCCGAGGCCGGCGCGCTCGTGCGCGCTCAGCGCGGAGACGTCGCGGCCGCTGAAGCGCACCGTGCCGCCGTCGGGGCGCAGCAGTCCCGAGATGCAGTTGAAGAGCGTCGTCTTGCCCGCGCCGTTGGGCCCGATCAGCCCGACGATCTCGCCGCGGTCGACGCGCAGCGAGGCGCCGTCGACGGCGACCAGGCCGCCGAAGCGCATGCTCACACTCTCCACCTCGAGCACCGGCAGGCTGCGCTCCATGGCCAGCGGCCGTGCCGCCGTCTCGGGTCGCGGCATGCTGGGCAGCGCGGGCATGGCGTGGTCGCCGTCGTCGGCGGCCGCGGCGCGGCGGCGGCGGCGGTGGCGCCGTTCGCGCAGCATGCCGGCCATGCCGTCGGGATGCCGGGCCACGGTGAGCATGAGCATCAGCGAGCCGAGGATGGGCACCAACCCGTAGATGATCGAGTCGCTGCCGAAGCGGTCGCCGATGATGAACTCGAAGAGCGAGAAGACGAAGGCGGCGATGACCGCGCCGGCCCGGCTGCCCAGCCCGCCGACCACCACGATGATGAGCAGCAGCAGCGAGTAGTCGACGCCGACGGGCGGGTTGAAGGTCTCCGAGTTGACCAGGTAGAGGGTGAACCCGTACAGCGCACCGGCGACGCCGGCCAGCGCGCCGCTGAGCACGAAGGCGAGCAGCTTGTAGCGGGACACGTCGACACCGAACGATCCCGCCACCGGCTCGCTCTCGCGGATGGCGCGGAAGGCGCGGCCCAGCTTGCTGCGGGTGACGTTGCTGTCCAGCAGCCAGGCCAGCACCAGCACCACCAGTCCCGCGGAGAGCATGTCCGCCTGGCTGGTGATGATCGTCTTCCCCCAGAGGCGGCGCACCAGGCTCACCCCCGACGAGCCGCCCGTGAAGGCGTTCCACTGCAGCACGAAGTTGTACATGGCGAAGCCGAAGGTCACGGTGACGATGGCCAGGTACAGCCCGCGCAGCCGCAGTGCGGGGAAGCCGATGATCAATGCGATGAGGCCGCTGACCAGGGCCGCGATGGGCAGCGCCAGCCACATCGGCAGCCCCGCGCCGCTGCTGGCCAGTCCCGCTGCATACGCGCCGACGCCGAGCAGCGCGCCGTGGCCCAGCGAGATCTGTCCCGCGTAGCCGACCAGCAGGTTCAGGGACAGCGCACCGACGGCGATCGACGTCGCCACCGCCAGCGCCAGCGGGTAGCGCGACGGCAGCAGGGGCATGGCGCGATAGGTCACCGAGGGCAGCAGGATGGCGCCGAGCAGGACCAGCAGGATGTTGCTGCGCCGCGGCGTCAGCAGCGCGCGGCGCTGTGTGGCATGCGGTGCCGCCGCGGGCTGCCTGCCTGCGTCAACGATGCCGGCGGCGCTCACGCCGACTCCGCGCGCGCGGGCGGCCGGCCGAGCAGGCCCTGCGGCCGCAGCAGCAGCACGCCGATGACGATGGCGAAGAGCACCACCGTGTAGACGCCGGCGACGCCGTTGGGCGCGAGTTGCGTCGCCTCCGCGGAGAGCACGCCGACGAGCAGGCCGCCGACCAGTGCACCGGACAGACTGGTCAGTCCGCCGAGCAGCGCCGCGGCCAGGCCGCCGAGGAAGAGCTGCGGGCCGATGGTGTTGGGCGCGATCAGGGTGATGGTCGGTTCGATGAGCAGCGCGGCCAGCGCGCTGAGCACCGCCGCCACGCCCCAGGTGAACATGCTCACCCGGTTCTGCGGGATGCCCACCAGGCGCGCCGCGGTGGCGTCCTGCGCCGAGGCCAGCACGCCGAGACCGAAGTCGGTGCGCCGCAGGAAGAAGGTGAGACCGAGCGCGACCACGGCGATGACCGCGTAGGTGAGGATCTGCGTCCAGCTCACGTACACGCCGGCGATCTGCGGGCCCAAGCCCTTGATCGGCGGCGGCAGGTAGCGCGGCGTCGGCCCGTTCGCGTAGGCCTCGACCGCGACCAGGAAGCCGAAGAGCCCGATGGTGGCCACCGCCACGGTGAGACGTGAGGCCGTCTCCATGCGGCGCACGATGAGCCGCTCGAAGAGCAGGCCGATGACCAGCGCGGAGACGATGGCCGCCAGCGCGCCCATCCAGTAGGGGTGATGCCAGGCGCCGACCACGATCCAGGCGATGAACAGCGAGGCGGTGCCGATCTCCGCCTGGGCGAAGTTGAGCACCCGCGAGCCGCGATAGCAGAGCACCAGGCCCAGCGCGATGAGCCCGTAGGTGCCGCCCTGCACCAGGCCGACGATGAGCCCCTGGATCATTGGATGGTGCTCTCGCAGTAGCCGGTGTTGACCCAGCCGGGACCGCCGTTCTCCGGCTTGACCACGTAGATGTCCTCGGGCCCGCCGCCGTGGTGATGGTCGCCGGTGGCGAAGTCGACGGGACAGTTGGCACCGACGGTGGCGTCGTAGCCGTTGAGCATCAGCCCGGCGATGCCGTTGCGGCTGCAGTCGACTCCGCACTTGACGAGCAGGTCGGCCACCTGCCGCCAGGCCTCCCAGGTGCCGAAGAGCAGGTCACCGCCGTCGCCGCAGAGGTCGGCGCCGGGGTCGTACAGGGCGTAGGCGTCCTCGAACTGCTTGTACTCGCTCGCGTATTGCGCGTAGTCGGCGTCCTTGCGGGTGATGCCGCTGCCGCTCGAGGTGCAGCGCGCCGCCGGCGAGGTGTAGGCGGGCCAGGGCACGATGCCCTGCATGCCGCTGGTGTCGACGCCCGACTGGTTGAGCGTGTACAGGGTGAGGTTGAAGGGGAAGAGCAGCCACTTGGGGTCGTAGGACTGGTTGCTGGACTGCTGGATGATCTCGTCGGCGGCGAGCGCGTTCTCCCAGATGAACACGACGTCGGCGGGCCCGCCGGGCGCGGTCTTCATGTCCAGGATCTGCTTGGTGTAGTCGCCCTGGTTGTTGGTGACGGGGTCGTCGGCGACGATGTTCTTCTCCTCGCCGGCGGCCCGCAGCGCGGCCCTGAAGGTGGCGATGCCGGGCGACCAGTTCGAGCTCTGCCGCTCGATGATGCCGATCTTCTTGCCGTTGAGATGGCTCAGGTAGTACTGGCCGAACTGCGTGCCCACCTGCTCCAGCGTGGGCAGCATGGTGAAGCTGTACTGCAGGCCGCGCGCCTGGGTGGCGATGTGGTGGATGTAGAGCATGTGGTTCTGCTCCGCCCAGGCGCGCACGTTGGGGATCTGGTCGAAGCCGATGCCGCTGAGCAGGAAGAAGTCGCCGCCCGACTGGCTCTGGCAGTTCTCCGCCGCCTGCACCGCCTTGGAGGGCTGGTAGCCGTCGTCCTGGATGCTGATGCCGTCGGCGCCGCCGGGCTGCACGATCTTGCGGTTGTAGATGCCGCCCTGCCCCGCCGTGTGCGGGAAGGGATCGTGCTTGGGATCGTTGACCATCTGCCAGAAGACGTTGAGGTCGGAGGCGCCGATGTTGAACGCCGGCCCGAAGGTCAGCGCCGCGTGCGCGCACATCTGGATGGTGGTGTTGGTGATGCCGGTGAGGTCGTCGGGACCGCTGTAGAGATGGGCCTGCGGCGCCTGCGGCGAGTTGTCGGCGAACGCCGCCGCGCCGACGGGCGCCCCGTTGATGGTTCCGTTGGGCGCGTTGCCGCCAGTGTTACCGCCACCGCCGCCCGGCGCCGCGGTGCCCGACGCCGCCGCGCTGGCGCTCGGCGCGCTCGTCGCAGGCGCGTAGCTGGGGATGCCCGCCACCGCACGGTTGCCGCTCGACGACGAGGCCACCGGCGCGCTCGGTCCGGTGGTGATGGCGTGGTTGTAGACGCCCCAGCCCGAGCTCCAGAGCAGCAGCGTCCCCGCCACCGCCACCATGCGCGGGTGCAGCCTGAGCTGGGACAGCGTCCCGGCGCGCAGTCCCGCCGCGCTGCTGAAGGCCTGCGCCGCGGGCTGGGCGAGCAGCGCCACAGAGAAGGCCAGGCTGATGCCGAAGACGAGCAGCCAGACGGGCAGCTGCCCCGACGCGGCGGGCTGCACGATCACCTGCGGCGGCGCCGTCGCCGGCTTGGCCGCGGCGGTGGCGGCCGCGCTGGCAGCGGCGGTCGCGGCCGCGCTCGGCAGCGGGACTGCGGTGGCCACGGGCGCCGGGGGAATCACCGCGGAGCTGTTCGTGGTGACCGCCGGCGGCGCCGGCGGGATCACGCTCATGGCGCCGCTCGGCGAGGTCACCGTGGCGCCGGCCAGGTCCTGGTTGCGGTTGAAGGCGACCACCCAGGGCTGCGTCGTGGCGCCCGCCACCGGCACGATGGCCACGCCGGTGTTGACGCCCTTCGACTGCCAGTAGGGCAGCATCGGGGCGACGTCGAAGCTGAAGGCCGTGATGTTGCCGGAATCGTCCGTAACGGACTTGCCGACCACGGGGGTGAAGCTGGTGTCCGCCGCCGGGGCGTCGCATCCCGCCGAGGCGGTGCAGCCGGTGAAGGTGGCGGGCAGCTCGGTGGAGAGCGGGAAGGCGTCGAGCACCCAGCTTCCCGGGTTGAGGTTCTGCTCGTTGCCGCTCGAGTTGTTGACGGTGGTGTCCGTCTGCACCGCCATGGTCAGCACCAGCGAGCTGACCGTGTCCTGGCTGGGGATGGCGGAGAGCTCGATGTGGACCAGCGCGTGGTAGGTGGGCTGGTCGGGGCCGGCGCCCACGTGCAGGCTGGCGGGGTCGGGGCACGGGGGAGAGGAGGTGCAGCCGCCGAAGGCCGCGCTGTTGTACGCGTAGGCGTCGGGGCCCGCGTCGGGGACGTAGGCCTGCCGGTCGAGGGCGATGTCCTGCTGGTCGGCCGCCAGTCCCGGCGTCGTGGCCAGCAGCACCAGGCCGGACAGCGAGGTGGCGGCCAGGGCCGCACCGCCCAGCCACACCTGCAGACGGCGGCGGATGGTCAACTCCTTCCTCCTCCTTGGCGCCCGCCCAGGCATGCCCCAGCTTGCCAAACGAACGATCGCTCGGTATTCTCTGGCGCGGCTCCCCGCGGAGTCAAGCGGCAGCCGCGATGTACCGTTCACCGGTGAGCCAAGGAGGAGGACGAGACCTGAGCGCCCAGCCCGCCGTGCCCGACCGGGCCCCGCTGCTGGACGGCGAGCAGCCCATCGACAACCCGCCGCCGAGCGCGCTCACCCGCGGTGAGCTGCTGCCGCCGCGGGCCCGCGCCAACGGCACCCTGCGCCGCCTCCAGGAGGCCGCCCTGCTGCGCTTCGCCGAGCGCGGCTACCACGGCGTCTCCATCCGCGAGCTGGCCGAGGCGGCCGGGGTGACGGTGAGCTCGGTGTACTCGCACGTCAGCGCCAAGGAGGACCTCCTCGCCGAGCTGATGGTCATGGGCCACCTCGAGCACAACGACTGGCTGCGTGCAGCCCTGCGCAGCGCCCCCGCCGATCCCGGCGCGCAGATGCACGCGGTGGTGCATGCCCACGTCAGCGTGCACGCCACCTATCCACTTCTGACCCGCGTCTGCAACAAGGAGTTGCACGCGCTCTCGGAGGCGAACGCCGCGCGGGTGATGGAGATCCGCCACGACTCCGAGCGGGTCTTCCTCGACATCCTGGAGCGCGGGCTGGCCAGGGCCGGCTTCCACTCGCCCGACCCCTGGCTGGCGGTCGCGGCCATCGGCGGCATGGGCATCCGGGTCGCCGAGTGGTTCGACCCCGACGGGCCCTACAGCGTCGAGGAGGTGGCCGGCGCCTACGCCGACTTCACCCTGAAGATGCTGGCCTGAGGCTCAGCGCCCGGCGAGCAGGTCGACGACCTCGGCCTGCAGGGATGCGGTGCGGACGATGCGGCCGGTGGCGGGAGCGATGACGTCGACCTCCCCCGGCGACTCCGGCTTCGCCGTGTTGGTGGCGAGGCGCGACACGGCCAGCGTCCCGCCGGCGAGCAGGGCCGGCCGGCGGCCGCAGGCACTGTCGCTGCTCGGCTCCGTGCCCGCCGGCGCGGGCGAGGTGATCGCCTGCAGGGCGCCACCGGCGACCTCGATGGTGCTCAGCCCGCCCAGGCTGGGGCAGTCGCCGACGGCGAGGACGTGCGTCCGGGAGCCGTCCAGGGTGACGTCGGCGAAGGGCACGGCCAGACCGGTCGCCGAGCGGCGCAGCACCGTGCCCGCGCGCGTGGCCGTGACCAGGTTGGGCGGAACCGACCCGTCCCCGAAGAGCACGCTGCCGCCCTGGAGGGCGAAGCCGGCGCCCGGGCCCGGCAGGCAGGCGGCACCGCCGCTCGAGGCGCACGGGGTGAGGGTCTCGCCCGACCGGTCGGCCCAGTCGATGCCGCTGCGATCCGGGTCGGCCTCGCCGTAGCTGTAGTAGAGGCGTGAGCCGTCGGCCGTGATCAGCGCCTGATAGGGGATGTCGTCGCCGATCCCCGCCCGCGCCGGCAGCGTGCGGGTGACCTGGGTGGCCAGCACCAGCCGGCGCACCGGGTCGACGCTGGTGACCACGATGTGGGAGCCGTCCTGGCCCACCACCAGCAGCCGGCCGGTCCGCGGGTCCACCGCCATGGTGCGGTACCGCGTCCCGCCCGGCGCGCTCAGCGTGACGCTGCCCTGGAGCCGGCCGCTGGCCGCGTCGAGGAGGACGACCGAGCTGCCCCCGGCGTTGGCGGGGAGCGGCAGGACGTAGAGGGTGGCGCCGTCGCCGCTCATGGCCATCAGGGCGCCGGGGATGAGCGCTTCGGACGGGGGTGGCGCGGCCGCGGTGCGCCAGCGGACGCGCAGCGTCGACTGGTCCATGGCGATCACCTGGTTGGCCGCCGTCAGCGCGTAGAGCAGCCCTGACGGCGAGGGCGTCGCGGTCGCCAGTGGCCCGCGCGGGGCCCGGTCGATGCTGTGCTGCACCAGCACCGCGACGACGGCGGCGACGGTGACGGCCGCCAGCGCCACACCGGCCAGGAGAGCCGGGAGGCGGGTGCGGCGCCGCCGTCGCGCCACCGCCTCGGCGCAGCGCCGCACCAGCCCGGGGGCGGGCCGGTGCACCTGCTCCAGGGCCTCGCGGACGCGCTGCCGCAGCGCCTCGTCGTCGGGATCGCGCTCGTCGGTCACGACCGCAACTCAGCCTCCTCGAGCCGCCGCCGCAGCGTCGCGATTGCCCGGTAGAGCCGGGCCTTGGCCGCCGGCACCGAGATGCCGACCACCCGGGCGATGTCCTCGACGCCCAGGTCGAGATAGAAGTGGAGGACGAGGACGAGACGATCCTTGTAGCGCAGTGTGCCGAGGACGCGCAGCGTGTCCTGGGCGGTCACCGTCGTCGTTTCCATGGTGACGTCGCCGGTCACCTCGCCGGAGAGCGGCACCGTGGAACGCCGCCAGCGCGAGCGCAGGGCGGTGCGGCACTCGTTGGCCACGATGCCCAGGAACCAGGGCCGCATGTCGGCGCCCGGGCGCAGCCGGTCGATCTTGCGCCAGGCCTTGATGGAGGCCTCCTGCACCACGTCCTGGGCCGCCACCGGGTCGCGCATCATCGCCGTCGCGAGGCGGTGTGCCTGCTCGACCAGGGGACCGAGCGCAGCTTCGAATGCGGCTGCTTCGTCCGCCGTCACGTGCACCAGGAGCGATGCAGCCGCGTCAACCACGACCCACATACGCGCGCAGAAGTGGTCCGCGTTGCAATGGCCCTCGCCGCCGGCACAGCTCGCATGACTGCGCAGGATCGCATCTGTGCCCGCGCAGCCGTCTGGTCAGAAGCGCAGGAGCGCCACCGAGAGTCCGGCGAGCAGAACGATCTCGGCGACGTCGAGGCCGGCCATGCGGTCGCGCAGGCGGTCGAGTCCGGCGACCGGATGAAGCCGCCCACCCGCTGACCGGGCGGTCAGGAAAACCACGAGGGCGGCGCGCGCGGCGGCGAAGCAGAGCAGCAGCGCGAACGCCTGCCAGGCCACGGGTGCTGCCTGTGCGGCGGCCAGCAGCGCATACAGCGCCGCGGAGGGGAGAAGTGTCATCACTCCAGTCCCCAAAGCCAACCCGAACGCCGCCGAATATGCCACCGTGCCGATCCGCGCCCACTCGCGCGGGACCATCCAGCGGCTCCCCGGGACGGGGACGCGCGCGGCGACGGCGACGGCGGCGAGCGCGCACACCACGGCGAGTCCGTGCGCCGGCAGGTGGGCCGCGACGCGCGCGCTGAGGACCAGCGCCGCGGCGACGGCCGCCGAGCCGGCGAGCAGCGCCACGGTGTGTGCCGCGGCGGCGGCGACCGTCCGCATCAGCTGGGCGCCCTGGACCAGGGGCCGGGCGACCACGAAGGCCGCGTTGAGCGCTCAGGGTTTGTGCCAGCTGCGCAGCCCCACGGCCAGGGCCAGGGCCAGTGCCGTGGCGGGCACCGCGGTGCGCGGCAGCGCCATGCCCGCCGCCGCGCCGGCGAGCAGCGCCAGCGCCCGGAGCTGCTGGTGCCGCCGCTGCGAGAGCGCGATCGCGCCCGGCGTGCTCATCGAGTTGATGTCAACCCGAGCAGTAACAGAACCAGTTGCTGCCGCCGCCGCTGCAGGCGCAGTCGCAGCAGGTCTGGCCGTTGCAGCTCCAGCACCCGCTGCTGCCGCAGTAGGCGGTGGTCAGGCTGCAGGTGGTGATGCCCGAGTGGTAGCAGCTCGACCCGTTGCAGAGCGAGCTGCCGCAGTAGCCGCCGTTGAAGGGGCCGCTGCACGGGCAGGTGTTGGAGGCGAGGGCGGGGATGCGTCCCACCGCCAGCGCCGCCATGCCCGCGAACACGCTCGACAGCGCGCCGCCCAGGAAGCGCCGCCGCCCGACGCGCAGGGCGGTCCACTCGACCAGCTCGCGGCTCACCGCGACATCCCCGCAACCAGCGGCAGCGGCGTCAGGCCGTCGAGCGCCGACTCCTCGAGCAGGTCGCGCATGGCGTGGGCCAGGCCGTCCTCGCCGTTGAGCAGCCCGCGGGTGCGCACCACGCCGTCGCCGTCGAGTCCCAGCAGGAACGGGGTGATGCCCACGCCGAGCGCGGCGGCGCGCCGGAAGTTGCGGTCAGACGCGACACGAACCGGGGACTCCAGGCCGCGCGCCCATGCCGAGACGCGAGCCGGCGGGCCGCCGCAGAGCACCACGACGTCGAGGTCGGCGGCGTGCTCGACGGCCGCGGACTGCAGGGGCGCCTTGAGCTTCTCGCACTCCGGGCAGTCCGTCGAGGCCAGCAGCAGCAGCGCCGGCCGTCCCGAGGGCAGGGCCAGCTCGCGCCCGTCGAGGGCCGTCACCGCGAAGGCTTCCGGCCGCGAGCCGAGCGCCGGGCCCTGGGTGGCCCGGCCCTGGCGGCTGGAGAGGTACATGGCCCCGAAGTGGTTGTACAGAGCCAGCACCGCCACGGCGAGGACCACCACCAGCACCCAGAGCGCCACGTAGCTGACGAGGAAGAATCCGTTCATCGCGCCTGACCCCTGTCGAGCTCCCGTCTGACACCGGCGCGGAACGCAGCCACCTCGCCCAGCAGCGTGAACGCCACGACACAGCACACGAACAGCGCGCAGCCCACCGCCCGCGCCGCCCAGGAGGACGCCACGGCCGGGGCGGCGGGTTCCACCAGCGCGGCCGCCAGCGCCACCACCGCACCCCCCAGCACCACCAGCGCGCGCGCCAGCGCGACGCGATGCGACGCGGCGCGATCGAGCGCGCCGAAGCAGCGGCAGGGCTGCGCGACTCCACGCAGCGTCGCCAGTGCCAGCGTGCCCGCGAAGGCGGCGCCCAGCAGCACCGCGGCGGCCGCCGCCACGCGCGGCGCGACGCCGGCCACCAGGCAGGCGCCGACCAGCAGCTCGGCGACCGGCGCCGCCACGCGCAGCGCACGGGACGCGCGCGGCCCGGCGCCGAGCGCATCGAGGAACGAACCGAGCGGCCGCGCGTCGCGCGCCTTGGCCGCCCCCGCCAGCAGCAGGGTCAGCCCGAGCGCCGTCGCCGAGACGAGGCCGACGCTGCCTGCCCCGCCCATGGCCCTACTCGCCGGGCGACAGTGAGAGCAGGGTCGCCACCAGCTCGGCGCGGTCGAGGTCGCGCGGCCCGCGCACGGCGAAGCTGCCCGAGGCGGAGCGCGCGGTCACCGAGTGCGCGCCGCCGCTGCTCCAGGTGGTGCCGGCGAAGTCGCGCGTCTCGTCGAGGCGGGCGGTGAGCATGCCGTCGTGGTAGACGGCGTCGACGCCCGCCAGGCCGAGGTCGAGCGGCTGGGCGTGGGCGGCGCTGGTGCCGACCAGGTCGGGCGCGCCCGCCTCGCCGACACAGACCACCAGCGGCGAACCGAAGTCGTCGCGCGACCAGCCCCGGGTGTAGACCAGGACCACCTGCCCGGCGATCCAGCCGAAGCCGGGCTCCCGGCCGCCCTCGACGCAGTAGCGCAGGGTGTAGCCCGCGGGGAGTTGGGTAGGGCGCCGGTCGAGCAGGGTGGTCAACGCCTGGCCTCCTGTCATCAGAGCGCCGCCACGCATGCGCGAAGCTGCCCGCCGGGATCGACGCGTCGCGCCTCGCGCCGCCCGGGATACCGGGTGGTGTCCTCGGCCATCGATCTCCCGTGAGCCTTCGACCACACATACGCTCCGACCCGCCCGGTTCGTTGCATGACCGCCGGTCAGGAGATGTGGCGCACCGCCGCGTCGAGCGCCCCGCGCAGCGCCGGCGGGTCGACCGCCTCGACGGCCACGGCGTCGCAGCCGGTCCAGGCCGCCGCCTCGGCCAGCGCGGCGGCCATGGGCTCGACGTCGCGCGCCGCGACGGCGACGTTGCGCGCCACCAGGGTGCGTCCCTCGCGCGCCGGGTCGGCGTGGCCGCGCAGCCGGCCGCCGCTGAGCAGCGGCATGGAGAAGTAGCCGTGCAGCCGCTTCGCCTTGGGCACGTACAGCTCCAGCCGCGGCTTGAAGCCGAAGATGCGCTCGGCGCGGGGACGGAACCAGACCAGCGAGTCGAAGGGGGAGACGAGCGTGGTGCGGTGCCGGCCGCGCGGCGGGGTGTCGAGCAGCGCCAGCCAGTCCGGGTGCACCCAGGCCGGCTGCTTCCAGCCCTCGACACGCAGCGGCACCAGGCCCGCGGCCGCCACGCCCATGCGGGCGAACCCGGCGCCGAGCCGGCCGATGCGGAAGTAGTCGGCGATGTCAGCCAGGCTGGCCACGCCGAGCGCCCGGCAGGCGGCACCGCAGAGGGCGGCGGCGCACTCCTCGTCGGACCAGTCCTGGACCAGCAGCTCGGCGGGGATGGCCCGCTCGGCCAGGTCGTAGACGCGCCGCCAGCCCTGGCGGGTGACGCAGACCACCTCGCCCTCGGCGAGCAGCTGCTCGACGGCCACCTTGATCGGTGACCAGTCCCACCAGGGCCCGCCCTGCCGGGCGCCGCCCAGGTCCCCGGCCGCGACGGCCGTCTCAGCGCGGCCGAACGACACCGGTCCCAGGTCGCGGACGCGGGCCAGCGCCTCGCGCCGCACCCCGTCGCCGAGCGGCTCGCCGTGGACCTGCACGCCGCCGCGGTAGCGCCGCCGCTTGACCGCGAACCAGGGCCAGGATTCCACCGGCAGCACGCAGGCGGCGTGCGCCCAGTACTCGAAGGCGCGCCCGCTGCCCCAGTAGGCGGTCTCGACGGCGCCGCGCCCGACCGCGCCCAGCCGGGCGAAGGCGACCAGCTCGTGCGACCGGGCCAGCACCGAGATGGTGTCGAGCTGCACCGCGCCGAGGCGGCGGAGCATGGCGTCGACGCGCTGCGCCGGGCGTCCCCGCGGCGGCGCGCCGAGCAGGCCCTGGGCGTGCAGGACGAGGCGGCGGGCGGCGTCGGCCGGGATCGACTCGGGGGCGGGCATCGGTGCCGCGCCAGTCTGCCACACCGTCAGGAACATGCGTTCGTGCAGTGGCGAGCCCGCCACGAACCTGCGAAAGTTGCCCGAACCCCCGGGTACCTCCCCCCACAATGGCGTTCGTGAGCGTGACCGAGACCGCAACCCGTCAGACCACCGCCGAGATCTCCCCGCCGCTGCCCCCCGTGCCGCGCACCGAGGCGGACCTGCGCGTGCCCCTGCACGTGGCCATCGACATCGCCCTGAAGAGCTTCTACTTCCGCGGCTCGATGCGCGGCCGCGAGCTGGCCGAGCACCTCTGCCTGCCCTTCCGCCTGGTCGAGCCGGTGCTGCGCTGGCTCAACGACGCCGGCTACTGCCAGTCCGCCGGCGTGCCCAAGGGCGAGGCCATCACCAACGAGTCGGTGCTCAGCTCGGTGCAGTGGAACCTCACCCACTCCGGCCGCGAGCGCGCCCGCGAATTGCTCGACGTCAACCAGTACGCCGGTCCCATGCCGGTGTCGATCGACGTCTACTGCGCGGTGGCGCGCCAGCAGGCCACCACCGACCACCGCACCCACGAGCCCGAGGTGCGCAAGGCGCTGCAGCACCTGGTCCTCGCCGAGGAGGTGATCGAGGACCTCGGCCCCGCGCTCAACGGGCGCCAGGCGGTGTTCCTCTACGGCACGCCCGGCAACGGCAAGACCTCCATCGCCGAGGCGATCACCCGCCTGCTGGGACCGCCCATCGCCGTGCCGCGCGCCATCTACGCGCACGGCGAGATCATCCGGTTCTTCGACCCCATCCACCACATCCCCTCCAACCTGCCCGACCTGCCCGCGCACGACAGGCGCTGGGTGGTGGTGCAGCGTCCCGAGGTGCGCGTCGGCGGCGAGCTGGCCGCGCATTCGCTGGAATTGAGCTTCGATTCGCGAATGGGCTTCTACGAAGCCTCGTCGCAGCTCAAGGCCAACGGCGGCGTCTTTTTCATCGACGACTTCGGGCGGCAGACGCGCATCGGCGCGGTCGAGCTGCTCAACCGGCTGATCGTGCCGCTGAGCAAGAACGCCGACTACCTCAACCTGCCGCGCGTCGGCACCACCATCGAAGTTCCTTTCACCACCTCGCTGTTCCTGGCCACCAACCTCTCGCCGCAGTCACTCATGGACGAGGCGTTCCTGCGCCGCATCCGCTTCAAGGTGTACGTCCCCGAGCCGAGCGAGGAGCAGTACCGCGACATCTGGCGCAAGGTCTGCCAGGAGAACGGCGTCGAGCACCGCACCGAGGTGGTCGACTGGCTGATCGAGAACGCGTACCACAAGGCGGGACGCCCGCTGCGCGGCGTGCATCCCCGCGACCTGCTCGCCTTCGTGGTCAGCGCGGCGATGTACAAGGACCGGCAGCCGGTGCTGACCCGCGAGGCCATGGAGGCGGCGGTGCGCGCCTACTTCGTGCAGAGCGAGATTCGCTGAGCCGTCCGGGTCAGGCGGGTGCCGGCGCCGCTTCCAGCGCGCCGTGCAGCGCGTTCTGCCGCTCGGTGACGCGCAGCACGATGATCATGGCCAGCGCCGCGGCAATCACGCCGACGACGTGGCCCACGATGGCGACGTTGGCTCCGTCGTGCAGGGACTGCAGCGTCGCGTCGCTGCCCGACATGGTGGCGGCGACGACGCCGATGATGCCGGCGGCGAGGTAGACGAGCCACCAGCCGACCACCAGCAATGGCGCGTCGCTCCTGGCGGCCAGCTGCGGACTGCTCGCCGCGCCGGGGTCGGTGGCGTGCCAGGTCTCGGCGACGACCTGGTAGGGCCGCACGATGTTGAGGAAGGGGATGAACCACCAGCCCACCGCCCAGCCGGGGGTGTACTGGAGGTGGCGCCGCCGCAGCGCGTGGTTGTTGGCCACCACGCGGTACAGCCACATCAGGAAGGCGACAGCGGCCAGTGCCCGGGCGCCCAGTCCCAGGAAGCCGCTGAGGCGCACCAGGTTGTCGCTCGAGGTGGCCTCGCTGACGCTGGCGCCGCTGCCGTCGAGGAGCCGGCTGGCGATGTCGGCGCGGCCCATCTCGGCGACGATGCCGATGATCTCGCAGACGACGACGACGGCCAGGCCCATGAGCGCGAAGTTGGCCCGCTGCGCGGCAGCGGCGAAGACCCGCAGCGGCTGGAAGCCGGGCGGCGCGTAGCCGGTGGGCACCCACTGGCTGCCGTCCCAGCGCCAGAGGCCGTCGGGCGAGAGGGTGGCGCCGGGCATGATCCCCGGCGGCGGCGGGCCCTGTGGCGCGACGTGCGGCGACGGCGGCATCTGCATGGTCGCCGGAGTCTAACCCGGGTCCGGCGGCAATGCCTGTGGCAATTCTGTTGCATCCGAACCCCTGTACAAATCGGCGGGCGCATGCCATTCTCGGGCTCCACAGGGGCAACCGAGAGGAGGCGCGTGCAGCCATGACCAGGCTCGTCCTGACGCGTGACATCTACTGTCCGCTCGACGAGGTCTTCGCCTACCACACCGACCTGGAACGCAGCCCGCAGCACTGGCCCAACGTGATCGCCTGCTCGCGTCTCGACGGTGGCGGCGAAGCCGGCGTGGCACCGGGTGCGCGCTACTCCTGGCGCTATCGCATGTACGGCGTGGAGTTCGCCGGCACCGCGGTGGTGCGCGAGATCGTGCCCGGCGAGCGCTTCGTCTTCGACGCCGAGGGCGGGCTGGTGGGCACGGTGCGCTGCGCCTACACCGCGCTGAGCCCGCGCCGCTCCCGCGTCGACGTCGAGTTCGAGTACGACGTCCCCATGGGGCTGGTGGGGCGCGCCGTCGACCGCTTCCTGGTCGAGCATCGCAACGCCGTCGACGCCGAGCGGGCCATGGACCGGCTGGCCGAGCGCCTCGAAGCCGAGGTGCAGGCGCGGCTCGACATGCAGCCGGCCTGAGATTCAGACAATTACGGCAAAAATAAAGCTGGCGCAGGCGACTTCATGTCGCCGGAGCCGGCACGGCTGACCCGCCGAGAATTCGCGGCGGCCGGGTGCGGAATTCTCGGCGCCTCATGCGACGTGCCCGTCGGCTGAGCCGAGCACGCTGCGCAGGATGCGCCGCATCCCGGCGCCCTTGACCACGTACTCGTGCGCACCCGCGGCGAGCATCGCGTTGCAGGTTTCCACGTCGTCGAAGGCGGAGTGGGCGATGATCCGCGTCCCCGGCGAGTGCAGCCGGATGCCGCGCGCCGCCTCGGGCCCGCCGCCCGCGGGCATGCGCACGTCGAGGATGGCCACGTCCGGGCGCAGCTGCCGCGCCTGCTGCACCGCCTCGGCGGCGTCGACCGCGACCGCGACGACGCGCACCTCCGCATGCTGCTGCAGCGCGTCGACCAGCGCCTCGCGCACCATCTCCTCATCGTCGGCGACCAGGACCGTGACCGGGCGCACGCAACCATCCCCCAGGATGCGACCGGGCCGTGAGTCACATCGGAGGATGCGACAGCCCGGGTCGCCGTCGTTTCGTATCGCAGCTTAGCGCAGCGCAGAGCGATTCGCGCAGTGCTGGTGCGAATTCATCAGGCGCGTGCAGCGGTTTCTTGCGAAACCGTGACGGCCTAAACCAGCTAAACCGTCACCGCGACAGCGCATGCATCGATTGCGCGACAGGTCTTTGTCAGCTTGTGCGTAGTGATTGTGTACGGCGCCACCAGGGGGTGGGTCGCCCCGGTCGGGTGGGCGCCCGTCGCTATACTCGCCGGGACATGGGACAGACACCCCTCTCGCTGGCCCTCTTCTGGGTCGCGGTGGTGGCCTACCTGGTCGCCCTGCTGGCGCTCATCCTCTATCTCCCCATCCGGCGCCGGGCCATCGCCGACGTCGGGCTGGCCGCGGCCCTGTTGGGCTGGCCCTTCCACCTGGCCTCGATCGTCACCCGGGCGCTGGAGGCGGGGCACTGGCCGCTCGGCAACATGTACGAGTACTCCACGGCCATCGCCTTCATCGTGGTCACCACCTTCCTGGTGCTGGCGGTGCGGGCCAGGATCCGGCTGGTGGGCATCCCGGCCATGGTGCTGGCCATCGCCCTGCTCGGCGTGGCCTACATGCTCTACGTGCCGCCGGGCTCGCTGGTCCCGGCGCTGCACAGCTACTGGCTGACCATCCACGTCACCGCCATGGCCACCTCGTCGGGGATCCTCACCTTCTCCTTCCTCTTCGCCATGTTCTACCTGGCCCGGCGCTGGGCCGACCGTCGCCTCGCCGAGGCGACCCTGCTGCGGCCGGCGGCGGTGACCGCAGGCGGCACCCCGGTGTCGGTGGGCGGCGGCGCCACCGGCGGCTCGCGCTCGCTGGCCACCGCCCGCAGCCTGGTCCGCGTGCTGCCGGCGGCCAAGACGCTCGACGACTGGAGCTACCGCTTCGTCATGCTCGGCTTCCCCATCTGGTCCTTCGGGGTGATCTGCGGGGCCATCTGGGGCGAGCACGCCTGGGGCCGCTACTGGGGCTGGGACCCCAAGGAGACCTTCGCCTTCATCACCTGGGTGGTCTTCGCCATCTACCTGCACGCCCGGGTCACCTACGGCTGGCGCGAGGTGCGCGCGGCGGCGATCACCGCGGTCGGCTTCGTCTCGATCCTCTTCACCCTCTACGCCGTCAACCTCTGGATCGCCGGCCTGCACAGCTACGCCAAGGCCTGATCCCGTGGGTGCTCGGCGCGCCCGCGCGGCCGCGCTGACGCTGGCGGCGCTGCTGCTCGCCGGCTGCGGACTGCAGCAGGACGTGGCCAACCGCATCGACCAGGGCTCCGGCGTCGGCGTGCGCGCCCCGGTGCTGCAGGGCTCGATGCTCGACGGCTCCGGCTTCGCCGCCTCCTCGCTGCGCGGGCGCGTCGCGGTGGTCGACTTCTGGGCGTCGTGGTGCGGCCCCTGCCGGGCGCAGCAGCCCGCGCTCGACCAGCTCGCCCGCGACTACGCCGGGCGTGGCGTGGTCTTCGTCGGCGTCGACATGCGCGACGACCCCGCCGAGGGCCGCGCCTACCTGGCCCGCTTCTCGGTGCCCTACGCCAGCCTCTCCGACTCCTCGGGCTCCCTGGCCAACCAGTGGAACGTGCCCGCGCCGCCCACCACGGTGGTGGTCGACCCCTCCGGCGTGGTCCGCGCCCGGGTGCTCGGCGGCATCGACCGCACGGGCGCCGGCGCCCTGCTCGACAAGCTCCTGGAGGGACAGACCTGACTCCGCGCAGCTTCCTGCTCACCCCCGACATGCACCAGTACCTGGTCGACCACTCCATGCCCGCCGACGCGGTGCAGCGCGCCCTCGTCGAGGAGACGCGCGCGCTCGGCGGCGTCAGCGGCATGCAGGTCGGTCCCGAGCAGGGCGCCCTGCTCACCCTGCTGGCCCGCACCGTCGGCGCCCGCCGCGCCGTCGAGGTGGGCACCTTCACCGGCTATTCGGCGCTCTGCATCGCCCGCGGTCTGGCCGAGGGCGGCTCCCTGCTCTGCTGCGACGTCAGCGAGCAGTGGACGGCCATCGCCCGCCGCGCCTGGGCCGCCGCCGGCGTCGCCGACCGCATCACCCTGCGCCTGGCGCCCGCCCTGGAGACGCTGCGCTCCCTGCCCGCCGAGCCCCACCTCGACCTCGTCTTCCTCGACGCCGACAAGGGCGGCTACCGCGCCTACGCCGAGGAGCTGATCCCCCGCCTCCGCCCCGGCGGCCTGCTCCTCGTCGACAACGTGCTCTGGAGCGGCCGCGTCCTCGCCCCCGACCCCGACGACGCCGACTCCGGCCACATCGCCGCCTTCAACGACTGGCTCGCCGCCGACCCCCGCGTCGACTGCGCCATGCTCCCCGTCGCCGACGGCCTGACCCTCGCCCTGCGGCGGTAGATGCCCCGCCAGCCGAGGATCTCCGGCTCCGACGCCGCGCGGGCACTCACGCGGGCGGGATGGCAGCTGGCGCGCCAGCGCGGTTCGCACGTCCTGCTCCGGCACCCGGACCGGCCCGGAAGAATGGTCACCGTGCCCGTCCACGCCGGGCGCATCCTCAAGCCGAAGACGCTGGCGTCGATCCTGGAACAGGCCGGGGTCACCGTTGACGATTTCCGCCGTCTGCTCTAATGCAGTCCTAGAAATGCATACCTTCTCCGTAGTCCTCGACCCCGACCCTGACGGCGGCTACACGGTGACCGTGCCCGCCCTGCCGGGCTGCGTCACCGAGGGCGAGACCGTCGAGGAGTGCATCGCCAACGCCGAGGAGGCCATCGCGATCTACATCGAGGAGCTGGTCGCCCAGGGGCGCCCGATTCCGGAGGAGCAGTCGCACCCCCAGGTGATCCAGGTCACGGTAGCGGCCTGAGCGCCGTAGCGGCGGACGCGGCGGAGCGCTCGGGCAGGGTATAGTGCCCGGCTCGTGGGTTCCGTCATCAAGAAGCGGCGCAAGAAGATGCGCAAGCACAAGCACAAGAAGATGCTCAAGAAGACGAGGTGGCAGCGGCGCGGCTAGCCCGCCCGGCCTTCGTCTGAGCGCAGGGCCGCGACCCCCGCAGCGATGGTCGCGGCCCGCCTCACCCCAGGTGCGCGAAGGCCTCGCGCAGCCTGGCGGCGGTCTGCTCGATGTGCTCGGGGAGCACCTTGACGTCGGCCAGCACCGGCATGAAGTTGGTGTCCCCCGACCAGCGCGGCACCACGTGCAGGTGGACGTGCTCGGCGATGCCGGCACCTGCGGCCACGCCGGCGTTGATGCCGAGGTTGAAGCCGTCGGGGTGGAGCGCCTCCTCCAGGGCGCGCACGGCGCGCTGCGAGCCGGTGAAGAGCGCGGCCCCCTCGGCCCCGTCGAGGTGGGTGATGTCGGGCACGTGGCGGCGGGGCACCACCATGAGGTGGCCGCTGCTGTAGGGGAAGAGGTTGAGGACGGTGTAGGTCAGCTCCGCCTGCTCGATGACACGGTTGGCGTCGTCGTCGCCCCTGCCGATGGCGCAGAGGACGCAGCCCTGGTGGGTGCGCTCGCCGCCGACGTAGGCCATCCGCCAGGGTGCCCAGAGCTGCCGCATGGCGGTCGAGCCTAGCAGGGCGTGGCCGGGCTAGCCGAGTCGCTGGGCCAGCTGCTGGATGGCCGGTGGGTTGCAGGCCGCGGCCGGGCTCATGCCGGTCACCCGGCAGATGGCCGCGGTGATCCAGTTGGCATTGCCCACCACCGCCCTGGTCACCGGGTCCTGGGCGTTGCCCAGCCGGCCGGCGATCTGGGTCCAGTTGAGGTTCTGCAGCACCTGCGCGGCGTACCCGCTGCCGGACATCACGTAGCGGTTGGCGACGTCGAGCCAGGGCACGGCACCCCGCGACGACTCGGCCACGTAGGGCGGGGCGTCGTAGCGGTCGACCACCCGCTGGTCGCCGGGCGAGAGCGTGGCCAGGGTGTGGCCGTTGGGGTCGGTGGTCTCGACGGCGATGAGGTCGACGTACCTGCTGGTGTACTGGAGGTGGCGGAAGCTGAAGGTGGCCAGCGGTCCGGTGGCCTCCTTCACCGAGGAGATGGCCAGCAGCACGTCCTTGATGGTGCCGAAGCGGCTCAGCGCGATCACCATGCTCCAGCGCTGCGCCGCGCAGAGTCCGCATCCCTCCGTGGCCAGGAAGACGACCTGCGGATGATGCGAGGCGCCCAGCAGCGCGGGCGCGTCCTTGACCTGGACCAGCGTGTTCTCCAGCCCGCCCGCGCCGACGGCCGCGACCACCTGCGGGTCGACGTGCTCGAGGACGCCGAGCAGGGTGCGGTTGTCCTGCGCCGCGGTGGTTGAATGCTGCTGCGTGGCCGGCGGCGCCGCGGGCCCGCGCCGCAGCCCGGCGAGCACGCCGATGACCACCAGCGCGGCGACGATCAGCACCAGCAGCGTGCGCCAGCGCGGCAGGCGCCGCAGCCGGCCGGGGAGCGGGACGCGCAGGGCGTGGTTCACTCCTCCTCCCACCAGTAGGCGCCGACGACGTTGCGGCGTCGCCAGGCGACCGCTCCGCAGAGCGCGCCGAGCGCGATCAGCCCGATGCCGATGGCGAAGAGCGTGGTGGGGATCACCCGGGTCATGCGGTTGATCCAGTCACGCTGGTTGGCGGCGTAGCCGCTCAGCGTCCGCACCGACGCGGGCGTCTGCGCGTAGTGGAGGTCGAACACGGGCGCGTCGGGAACGGCTGCCAGCTTGGCCACCGCGGCTGCGCCGGTCTGCATGCCCGCGGAGCTGCGGTGGTTGTCGAACAGCGCCGCCAAGGCGTGCAGCCGCGCCGCGTCGAGGTGCCCGCTGAAGGCCTCGGCCATGTTCTCCACCGAGACGATGGTGCCGGTGCGCGGCTCGACGAGCAGGGTGGTATCCGCGCTCATGGTGTAGTCGAGCGGGATGTGATCCAGCAGCGTGGCCACCTCGCTGTTCGACAGCGTCGCGGGCATCGCCGGGAACGCCCCGTCGAGGTGGACGCCGAGCGCCTCGACGGCGCTGCGCAGCTGCCGCAGCGTCATTCCGGCGGGCACGCCGGCGCGCGCGAGCTGAGTCATGAACTGCGCGTCGACCGGCGCGCCGTCGAGGTGGCCGCGCAGGCGCATCACGGTGACGCCGTTCTCGACGAAGGGCTGCCCCACCTGGGTGAAGGTGTAGGCGCGGTCGGCTTCGTTGAGCCAGATCTGGAACGGGCCCGAACCGCTGTCGAGGGGCAGGTTGACCGAGTAGGCGGCGGAGCGATCGGCGGTGTTGCCGCCGGCGAACGACCATGCATTCGCGCTGCCCAGGTTCTTCAGCGTGCGGATGTCGACGAGGTACTGCGATGTCAGCGTGGTGTGCCTGCTGCCGTCCAGGGTGACGGCGTCGGTCGACACCACCACATCCTGGAAGTCGAGCTGTCCAGGCGTCTGCACCCGCCGTACGTCATGGAAGCCGATGACGCTGGGCGTCTGCAGCGGAACCAGGGTGTCGGGATCGACGTGGTAGGTGAGGGTCCCGCTCATCACCGCGGTCTGGTCGAAGAGCGGGAAGGTGACCAGCTTCGGCGCCTGCGACGACCACACCCGCGACGCGCCGATGAACAGCGCGCCGAGAACGACGGCGACGATGGCCAGCCAGAACAGGGCGGTGTGCACGCGCTCCTCCGCGTAGCCGGGGAGCGTGGCCGGCGGCTGCGGCGCAACCGGTGGCGGAGCAACGTCGACGGTCATCTCTCGCCTCGCGTCAGCATTGGAAGAAGGCCACCGTCTGCATGTCCGGCAGCGACGTCGATCCCGCCCTGAGCAATCCCGCGACCATGGCCACGCCGGTGAGCTGCCCGGCACCGACCGGGCCGAACGACGCCGGCGGCGCCGCGGCGGTGAAGGAGTACGGCGTGCCCAGGTAGGTGAAGTCGATCGAGCTGACGTACAGCGTCACGCCGGCGGAGAACACCGCGCCGGCGGTGCCGGGAACGGTGGAGAGCTGCGCGATCGACATGCCGTTCTGCGTGGTGCACGGCGACTGCATGCTGTAGCTCGGCGTGGCTGCGCTGCCGCTCGACGTGGTCAGCGACGTCGCGGTGAACTCCAGCACGGCCAGGCCGGCGACGCTGCCGGAGCTGATCGTGGCCGGCCCCACGTAGGTGAGGTCGACGACGTCGACCGCAGGCATGCTGATGCTGGACTCGCTGCTCCCGGGAGTGCTCGCCGCGATGAGCGCCGACGACCGCGGCGTGGCGCCGGGGCTCGACGCGGGCGCGCTGGTGGTCGTGCCCGTTGTGCCGCTCGACGAGCTGCCGCCGGTCGATCCCGGTGACGGCTCCGCCTGCGCGATCGGGGTCGGCGCCGGACCCGCAGCCGACGACGACGTCGGCGACGGCATCGGCGTGGGTGCCGCGGGCAGCGGATTGAACATGTCACTCATCGCCGCCGCAGCCGCGTCGCCGGCGCTGAGCGCCGGCAGTCCCCACGACGCCTCGACGGTGCTGAGCAGGTCGTAGTGGTCGTACGTCGTCGCGGACCGGAAGCCGGAGCGCACCGAGGCGTCCGAGGCGACCACGACCGCGGGCACCGGAGTGCTGATGCCCGCACCCGCGCCGGGCTGGTCGACCACCACCACCAGCAGGCTGTGCGTGGTCCGCCAGGCCGGCGAGCCCAGGATGGCCGGCAGGTTGGCCAGCAGCCAGGAGTCACCCTGCCCCACCGACGACGACATGTCGTCCTGCAGGTTGGGACTGATCCAGGCGAACGACGGCGTGGTCGCCGCCGAGCCGAGGTCGGCGGCGAGCTGCGGGTACGGCACCACCCGGTCGGCGCACTCCCCGGCGAGCGCGGTGTAGTAGAGGAAGGGCACGCGCTCGGGACTGAAGCCGCTCGCGGCCGAGGTGGTGCACGGCGCGGGCATCGACTCCGCGTAGGCGCGCCAGCTCCGTCCCGACGCCTCGATGCGCGTGGCCAGGTTGTCGCCGTCCTGCGGGCATTCGGCGGGGAGGCAGTCGCCCACCCCGTAGGTCTGCCCGCCGGTGAGCGCCAGGCGGTCGGCGAGCGAGGAGGCGTCGACCGCCGTGTACGCCGTCGCCAGCCCATTGGAATTGGCCAGGGATGTCAGATACTGGGCGGGGCCGATCACCGCGGAGCCGGGCTGTCCGCTCTCCACGACCCAGAAGATGTGGTCGTAGACGGGCACCCCGCTGCTGGCCAGGGCGGGCGCGGCGCCCGGCAGCGCGACGACCCCGGCGCAGGCGGCCAGCGCACTGGCGAGCGACGCGCCGAGCCGCATGGCCCGGCGCGTGGCGCGTCGCCCGGAGCGCGGTGGGTCGGTCCTGCCCGTCATGTCCGACCGCGCTCACCTGCCCCTGGTTCCGAAGGGGAAGCGGCGTCTCGGCGGCGCAGCCGGGGTGCCGGCCTCGACGCCCGCCTCCACCTTGGGCAGCCGCTCGACCTCCTCGCCGGGCACCTCGATGGCCGGCTCCCCGACGACCGTGCCGGACACCGGCACCTCCGCGAACCCGGCCTCCTCCTCCTCGTCCTCGCGCGCATGCCTGGCCATCCGCTCGAGCTGGCGGCGGCGGCGCCACTGCCTGCGCGCCTCCCGCCTCCAGAGGTGCGGCTTGACGGTCGCCGGGTCGACGGGCGTCCAGGCGAAGCCCATCGAGCCGCCGGTCATGGCCAGCGTCATGCCGATGAGGAAGCCGCCGATGTCCGAGGTGATGAAGGACACCAGGGAGAGGACGACGATGAGCACGCCGAAGAAGTGGCGCATGGCGGGCTGGTACCAGAGGAACAGCCCGAGGATGGTGATCACCGCGCCGACCAGGATGCCCTCCCAGATGACGTCGCCTGCCTGGAGCATCACCTTGTAGGCGCTGGCCGGGCCCAGGGTGATGATCGAGCCGCCGAGGAGGGTGAGGAAGCCGCCCCAGAACGGCCGGGAGCGCCGCCAGCGCCGGAAGGCCATCCGGAAGCGGTGCGGCCCGTAGCGCGCGTACTTCCTGCGGCGCAGGGCCTGCGGGGCCAGGGTCTCTGCTGTGCTGCTCATCGGGGTCGTCTCTCCTCGGCGCGCGGTGCGCCGTCCTCCCTGCCCGGGAGTGGTAGTGGGAGAGGGGGCCGGCCGGCCCCCTCTCCCCGATCTAGATCGTGGGTCTCCTCAAGTCGTGGCTGTCTCTGCCTACGGGCAGCTGCTCACGAACGACGCCGAGAGGGTCAGGCCGGGGAGGGTGAACGTCCCCGCCTCGGTGCCCACGGCGATCTGGGTGAGTCCGCTGATGGTCACGGCCGTCGCCGCCTGCGAGAACAGGCCCGCCGTGCCCGACTGGGCGGGATAGCCGAAGTCCGACAGCGCCTGCGCGGTGTCCTCACCGATCACGATGTTGGTGAAGGTGGCGCTGGTCGCCGTCAGTGCCGGTGCCTGGACCACCAACGAGTTGGCGGTCGCGGTGCCGGTGGCGTCGATGGTCACCTGCAGGTCTCCCGGCGAGAAGCCCGGGAGCGGGATGGGTGCGCAGACGGTCTGGTGCAGACCGACGATCTGAGCGCCCTGCAGCAGGGTGATGGTGTCAGCCAGGTAGGTGTTGCCGTCCGCCGAGTTGACCTGGCCGGCGACGCCGGGGGTGGTGATGCCGTTGGTGGCCAGTTCCCCGGTCACCAGGGCGGTGGCCGCGGGGTTGGTCACGTGCGTCGGCGTGGCGAACTGGATGAAGTTGCTGCCGCTCAGCGTTGTTGCCGAAAGCTTGAACGGCATGCCCGAGATGGCCAGGTTCAGCGCCAGGACGCCGGTGGCCACCAGGTACAGCATCAGCGCGACGATGCCGAGTGCGGGTGTGAGGATGATCCAGACACGCCGCCAGCGCGTCCGTCCGTGGATCGGCTTGACGGTTGGATCTCTCATGTTCTGCCTCCACTGCATGAATCGGTTCCCCACTTCACCGATTCCGGGGTCCACGTTCGAGATCGCGCAGGCCGGCAACAAGGGCCGAAAGTCCCGATGGATTCAGGGCGAACGCGCGCTCAGCAAAGAACCGCGCAGATTTCGGGACGGATGTGAAGAGAACCCTGCAGCGGGACGGCAGAGCTGGTTCAGCAGTCGCGGCGGCACCGCGGTATGGTCGGTGCGGACCGTCCGTCATCGGACGCAGAGGAGGACCGTCGCTTGGCAAAGGCGCTCGTGGCCGTCGCCGTGCTGGTTCCGGTCGCCGTGATGGTGGGCGCCTGGGCGTGGCGCGCGGACGCCTCGAAGCGGGCCTCGTGGGCTCGGCAGGAGGTGAGCCACGCCGCCATCGGCGCTCTCCTGGTGGTGCCGGCGGCCGTCGCCCTCGGCGCCGTCGACGGCAGGGGAACCGGCGTGGGCGGCCTCCTGCTCTGGGGAATCCTGGGCGGCGTCTGCTTCGGCGCCGCGCGCCTCGACACCCGCGAGGACGAGCTGGACAGCGACACCCGCCTGCTCATCGACGTCTCCTGCCTGGCCTTCGTCGGGGTCACCGTCTTCTTCAGCTTCGTCGACTTCGGCTACGTCTTCATCCCCGCGGCGAGCTTCCTGGTCGTCGCCCTGCGCTACGCGCATCTGCGCCGGCGGCGCAAGGACCTTCGACACCGCACCTCGTGACCACCGGCTCTGCGGCTGTGCGCAGGTGCGCTGCTAGCGTGGGCGCACATGCTGTACCGAGCCGCCGCGCCACCCGCGAAGCGACCCCGGCACACGCCCACCGGCGCCGGCGCGCGCCCGTCGCGGCGCGCCAGGCCTCCGTTCTGGCGCAACCCGCTGGTGGTTGCCGCCATGGTCACGGTGCTCGTCGTGGTCGGCGTCATCGTCGTCGTCGCGGTGCGCGGCGACACCACGTCGACGGGAACGGGAACGCAGGCGGCGCAGTCCGGGACTCCCGCCAGCAGCGCCGTGATGGCCGCGGTGAGCGGGCCGGACGCCGCGGTGCTCGCCGCGGTGGGCAACGGCGGCCTGCCCAGCACCTTCACCCCGGTGCGCGACGCCGCTGCGCTCACGGGCAGGGACGGCAAGCCGGAGATCCTCTACATCGGCGCCGACTACTGCCCCTACTGCGCCGCGCAGCGCTGGGCGCTCGCCGTCGCGCTGGGCCGCTTCGGCAGCTTCGACCGGCTCGAGGTCAGCCGCTCGTCGAGCCGCGACGTGTTCCCCGACACCGCCACCTTCACCTTCCGCAACGCGCGGTACAGCAGCCCGTACCTCGACTTCGTCGCCGTCGAGACCGCGGATCGCACCGGCGCGCCGCTGCAGGCTCCGACCGCGGAGCAGCAGGCGCTGCTGGCGAAGTACGACGCGCCGCCCTATGTCGCGGCTGCGTCCGCAGGCGGCATCCCCTGGCTCGACGTCGCCAATCACTACGTGATGGTGAGCAGCGGCTTCACTCCCGCGGTGCTCTCCGGGCTGAGCTGGGACGGCATCGCCGCCAGGCTGGGCAATGCCGACGACAACGTGGCCAGGGGCATCATCGGTGACGCCAACAACATCACCGCCGCCATCTGCACGGTGACGGGGATGCAGCCGGCCGCCGTCTGCAGCTCCGCACCCATCGCCCCGCTGGTCGCCGCCCTGCGATGAGCGCGGCACTGCGCCGCGAACGCTCCGCCCTGGCGCTGCTGGTCTTCGCGGTGGCGGGCGTCGGCATCAGCGCCTACCTGACCACGCTGCACTACGCCGACGTCGCGCCGGTGTGCACCACCGGCGGCATCGTCGACTGCACCTCGGTGCTGCAGAGCAGCTGGTCGACCGTGCCGGGAACCTCGCTGCCGGTGGCCGTACCGGGACTGCTGTGGTTCGCCGTCAGCGGCACCCTGGCGCTGCTCTCGCTGCGCGCCGCCGCGAGCGGAAGAGCGGAGCCGCGCGGACTCCGCGGCCTGCACGCGTTCTGGGCGGTGGCGGGCATGGTCGCCGTGCTCTGCCTGGTCTGGGCGGAGCTGGTCGAGCTGCGGCGCATCTGCGAGTGGTGCACCGCCGTCCACCTGCTGGTGCTGGCCTCGCTGCTGGTCACCCTGGTGCGGCTGCAGCCGGCCGGCGAGGTGGAGGCTGAGCTGGACCGCGACCCGGCCGCCTGATCCGCGCCGGGCACGCCATCCCGCACGAGCGCTGCGCCGTGCCGGAACGCTGGTGTAGGTTCGACCGGATGCCCGGTCTCGTCGACGTGCCCATCGCAGCCATCGGCCTGGAGCGCTTCGAAGCGGTGCTCAGCGCGGAGCAGATGGACGCCGCGCGCGCGGCGGTGCGCCGCGTCCGCGCCGGCTTCGACGGACGCCGCGTCTGGAACGTCAACTCCACCGCCAGGGGCGGCGGCGTCGCCGAGATGCTCAACGCGCTGATGCCCTACGTGCGCGGCAGCGGCGTCGACGTGCGCTGGGTGGTGATGGAGGGCGACGACGAGTTCTTCCGCGTCACCAAGCGCATCCACAACCACCTGCACGGCTCGCCCGGCGACGCGGCCGAGCTGGGCGACGCGGAGCGCGCCCGGTACGGCGCGGTCACCGCCGCCCGCGCCGAGGAGCTCTGCGGCCTGGTGGAACCGGGCGACGTGGTGGTGCTGCACGACCCGCAGACGGCGGGGCTGGTGCCGGCGCTGCGCGGCCGCGGCGTCCACGTGGTCTGGCGCTGCCACGTCGGCCTGGACCTGCCCAACCGATTGGCGCGCAACGCCTGGGCCTTCCTGCGTCCCTACGTCAGCCAGGCCGACGCCTGCGTGTTCAGTCGCCGCGCCTACGCCTGGGACTGTCTCGAGTCCGATCGGATCACCGTGATCCCGCCCTCCATCGACCCCTTCTCGGCCAAGAACGCGCCGCTGGACCGCGAGCAGGTGCGGGCCATCCTCTCCGCCGCGCGTGTTGGTGCCGGAAATGGCAGCAACACGGCGCGCTTCCGCCGCCGCCACGGCGTCGAGGACACCATCCGGCATCGCGCCCAGGTGGCGGAGGAGAGCCCGGTCGAGGCCGACACGCCGCTGGTGGTGCAGGTGTCGCGCTGGGACGCGCTCAAGGACCCGGCCGGCGTCGTCGACGGCTTCGTGCGGCACGTCGCCGGGCGCTCTGACGCGCACCTGATGCTGGCCGGCCCGTCGGTCGACGAGGTCGCCGACGACCCCGAGGGCGCCGAGACCTACCGCGACGTGCTGCGGCGGTGGGAGCGGCTGCCCGCGCGGCTGCGGGCGCGCGTCCACCTCGCCTGCCTGCCCATGCGGGACGACGAGGAGAACGCCGCCATGGTCAACGCCCTCCAGCGCCGCGCCCAGGTGGTGGTGCAGAAGAGCCTGGCCGAGGGCTTCGGGCTGACCGTGGCCGAGGCCATGTGGAAGGCCCGCCCGGTGGTGGCCACCCGCATCGGCGGCATCCAGGACCAGGTCGAGCACGGCACCACCGGCCTGCTCGTCGACGACCCCCGCGACCTGGCCACCTTCGGGGAGGCGGTCGGCTCCCTGCTGCGCGAGCCCGAGCGGGCTGAGGCGATGGGGGAGGCGGCGCAGGCGCGGGTGCGCGACCAGTTCCTGGGCACGCGGCACCTGGCCCAGTTCGCCGACTTGCTCAGCGGGCTGGTGGAGCGCTCGCGGCGGGAGGCGCGCTCGGCGGCCGGCTGAGGCGCGGCGTCGCACCGTTGCCGCGGCGTCGGCCCGGTGTCACCGGGCTCCGGCTAGGCTTGGCCGCGTCATGGGTCGCCCCCGCCCAGGCGCCTGCGCGCGCTCCTCCCGCGCCCGCGGCGCCCTCGCCCTCTGCCTGCCTTTGCTGGCCGCCTGCGCGGTGGCCGCGCTGCCCACCGGCGTGCGCCCGGTGGCCGCCGCGAGCGCCGGGCCGAGCGTCGGGCCCTGCCCGCTGCTCCCCGCCGACAACGTCTGGAACACCGACATCTCCTCGCTGCCGGTCGACGCGCACAGCGGCGCCTGGATCGCCGCCAGTGGCGGCAGCGGCCGGCTGATCCACCCCGACTGGGGCCCCTCGGGCGGCTCGGTGCCCTACGGCATGCCCTGGCAGCTCGTCGACGGCTCGCACCAGAAGGTGGCGGTCAGCTTCCAGTACGCCGACGAGAGCGACCCCGGGCCCTATCCGCTCGGTCCGGACACGCCGATCGAGGGCGGCGCCGGCAGCAGCGGCGATCGCCACGCGCTGGTGGTCGACCAGAGCACCTGCACCCTCTACGAGACCTGGGACACCCACTACTCCGCGAGTGGCTCGACCGCCGGCTCCGGGGCGGTCTTCAAGCTCGGCTCGGACGCGCTGCGGCCGGCGGGCTGGACCAGCGCCGACGCCGCCGGCCTGCCCATTCTGCCCGGGCTGGTGCGGCTCGTCGAGGTGCATTCCGGCGCCATCCGCCACGCCCTCCGCTTCACCGTGAGCCAGACCGACAAGGCCTACGTCTGGCCGGCCCGCCACCAGGCCGGCTCGGCGCTCGACGCCGGCCTGCCGCCCATGGGCGCACGCTTCCGGCTCGAGCGCAGCCTGGACATCTCGCACTTCAGCGCCGACACCCGGGTGATCCTCACCGCCATGCAGCACTACGGCCTGATTCTTGCCGACAATGGCAGCAACTGGTACTTCCAGGGTGACACCGACCCGGGCTGGAGCAACGAGACCCAGGTGCTCGACGAGCTGAAGACCATCCCCGCCGGCGACTTCGAGGCGGTGGATGAGAGCTCGCTGATGATCGACCCCAACTCCGGCGCGGCGCGGCAGCCGGGCGCGGTGGCCGCGCCGCCGCCGAGCACGCCGCATCCCACGCCTCGTCCGACCGCGGCGCCGGCGCGAGCCGTTGCGCCGGTGAGCCCGTCCGCGGCGGCCACCGCTGCGCCGAGCGCCACCGCGCTGCCGCCGTTCAGCCCCGCGCCCACCGTTGCGCCCGGCCAGGTGGGGGCACCCGTGCCCGGCAGCCGCGCGGTGCTGGCGACGGCCGCGCGCGGCGGCGGCCCGCCGCCGGCCGTGCCCGCCTTCCTCGCCGCGGCGCTCGTCGGGCTGGCCCTGGCCGGCTGTGGCGGTACGGTCGCGCTGCTGCTCCGCCGGCGCCGGCGGAGCGCATCATCACGACCATGAAGCGCGCCGCCTCCCGGCTGCTCCTGCTCCTGGCCGCGCTGGCCGCCGCCGGCTCGCTGGCCTCCTGCGACCTGCCCGGCCACAGCGCCAACAACGGCTTCCAGCGCGTCTCCAACGGCATCCCCTAGCCGTTCGAGGTTGGTCGCGGGTCGCAGGATGGGCCCGCCTCCGGTCGTTCTACTTGCTGAGCGCGCGTGGGCGCTCTGCAGCCGGAGCCCGCGAGGGCTCGCCCACGACCCGGAGGGAAATGAGCGTTGGGTGTCCTGCGCAGGCCACCGCGTCCGTCGACCGCGTCCGGCCCCGCCCGTCTCCGTTTTCCGGCGGCCGTCTGCGCCGCCGCCGTGGCCCTGGGGGCCGCACTGGCAGCGACCGCACCCTGGTCGTCACCGCTGGCACCGCGCGGGGTCGCGGCTGACTCCAGCCTGGACAGCGCGCTGCTCTCGCTGCTCAACGGCGACCGGGCCGGCCACGGCCTGCCCACCTTCCAGTCGAGCGCGCCGCTCGGCTCGGTGGCCGAGAACTGGACCTACGGCGGCTGCGGCTTCTCCGTCGCCGGCCGCGCCGAGGACATGGTGCGGCGCAACTACTTCTCGCACACCATCCTCAACTGCGGCAGCCAGAACGCCTTCAGCATCATGCGCGCCGCCGGGATCCCCTTCAACGCGGCCGCCGAGAACATCGGCTACTGCAGCGGCTGCAGCGGCGCCAACGCCGCCGCGCAGTGGATCAACAGCCACTTCATGGCCAGCCCCGAGCACGAGGGCAACATCCTCAACTCCTCGTACACCACCGTCGGCATCGGCTCCTGGTGGACGTCCGCCGGACAGACCTGGTCGGGTGCCGGCTCCGCGCAGAGCAACGTGGTGGTGGTGGCCGTCGAGTTCACCGACGCGCCGCGCACCGCCGCACCCGCCCCCGCGCCGGTGCACCACGTGACCTCCTCACCGGCGCGCGTCGCGCCCGCCGTGGCCGTGCCCGCGCCGGCGCCCGCGCGCAGGCCCGGCGTTCCGCTCACCGGCGTGGTGGCCGAGCTGCCCGGGCGCGCCGGTGTCGACGACCTCGAGCCGCCGCGCATCGCCGACGACGCGGTGCTCGCCGCCGCCCGGGTTTCTGCCCGTGATGTCAGCAACACGGCGACCGCCGCGGAGGCCCTGGGCGCCGCCGGCATGCTGCTGCTGCTGGCCTCGCTGCGGCGCCGCCTGGGCCGCCGGAGGCGTTCGCTCCCGACCTGAGCGCGCCACCGCGCCCGTACCGGATCGCTGAACAGCGGGCACAAAAAAAGTCGAGGAGCCCGTCGCCGGGCTCCTCGACTTCTCAGGTCGTGGTGAGAGCGTCGCTCTAGCTGCGGCGCTTCAGGGTGCCGAGGGCGGCCAGGCCACCGCCGAGCGTCATCAGCAGCACGCCGGTGAGCAGCGCGGCTCCCGCGCCCACGCC
>Ga0070709_10000097_pt1 | contig 61981 bp, 51 predicted proteins | sample LARL51metaG_FD_65449 | JGI IMG/M metagenome (GOLD analysis project Ga0070709, IMG submission 65449) | Corn, switchgrass and miscanthus rhizosphere microbial communities from Kellogg Biological Station, Michigan, USA - LAR L5-1 metaG | ecosystem: Host-associated > Plants > Roots > Rhizosphere ... | reverse complement strand
AGGAATACAGTCTGTCGTCATAGGGCTGCTCTCCTCAAGTGGTCTAAGTGCTTGCTGACACAACACTTATACCACGGAAGCAGCCCTTTCTCGCGCCCGGGTGTGACCGATCCGGGCTAGTGGCCCGTTCGGTTCATTCGCATGCTAATCACGCCGTCCTCCGCGTTCCTGGCAAGGCGTCGCCGACGAGGCATAGTCGAGCTTATGTCGAGGAGGCGGCCGCCGAGTCCACCATTGGCGGCACTCCCGGCAGGTCGCAACGCCCAGGGACGCGGAGGGCAAGCGAGTAGTATGCGAATGAAGCGAACGGGACACTAGGGTTGCCGGCGCCGCGGGCGGGTGCCTGGCTGCCAGCCGAAGCGGTCGAGGTCGACGCGGCCGGCGAGGTCGAAGTCGACGTCCTCCTCCTCGAGCAGGTGGCGCTGGTAGCCCTCCCAGCCCGGCTCCGCGCGGAGGCTGATCTCGCCGCGGGCGTTGATCACCCGGTGCCAGGGCAGCGGGCTGCCCTCGGGCAGGGCGTGCAGGGCGTAGCCGACCTGGCGAGCGCGGCCGGCCAGGCCCGCCAGCGCCGCCACCTGGCCGTAGGTGGCGACGCGACCGTGCGGGATGCGGCGCACCACGGCATAGATGCGCGGGTAGGAGCCGGCCCCGGGCGTGCTATCCCGCACGGCCGATCCTCGTCACTTAGCGGCGGGAACGGCCGACCCTGAGCCCCACGGGCTCGACCGTCACCAGCACGGAGAGGCGCTCGACGGGCAGCTGCTCGGCGTCGTCCGGCAGGTCGGCGTCGTCCTCCCACGTGCCCGGTTCGAGGCCGAGGAGGTAGATGCCCTTGAGCAGCCGCGGGCGCCCCTTGTCGGAGCCGAGCGTGAAGCGGGCCTGCAGCAGCCGCGGCTCGCTCCCGGCGCCCGGCGGCACGACCCGCATGTTCAGGCCGAGGTCGCTGTACCAGTCCGGCCAGAGGACGAAGCTGACCCGCGCGCTGCGGTCCTCGGCCGGCAGGCGGCGGTAGCTCCAGGCATGGAACAGCGCCGTGCTTCCCGGCGGCGGATCGAGCAGCGGCACCAGGACGTCGAGGTCGATCGCCACCGGCCACTGCTGGGCGGCGGGGCCGTCGGGGAGCCGGCGCGGATAGAGGTCGTGCACGGTCATGCGCACCGCTCCGCCGACCAGCGCGGGATCGCCGGAGGGGAGGCTGTGGGAGGGGAGGACGTGCCGTCCGGTGGTGAAGGTGCCGCCACGGCGCCGGACCGTCAGCACCGTCAGGTCCGGTTGCAGCTTGCGCAGGTTCTCGAGCAGCTCGCTGCCCTCGAGATAGGCGATCGACATCGGCAGCGCCGGCGCCGGCGGACGGCTGCCGCCGTGCCGGGCCTGGGCCGGCGCCGCGGCATCCGCCGGACCCGACAGCGCGTCCGTGAGGGTGGCCGCGCCGGCGGGACGGGCGGCGAGCCAGGGCCCCACCACCGGCGTCAACGCCGCCACCGAGCCGAGGGCCAGGAAGTCGCGCCGCCGCAGCGGGCGGAGACGCGGCGGTCGATCGTCGCCTGAGGTCATGGCTTCCCTCCGAGAGCATGCCGGCCCCGCTCGATGCACGCGGCGACGGCCAGGTCAAGAGGTCTCCACGAAGCGTGGCGGCCAGGATGCAATAGGTGAGGCGGGCCGAGTGTAGCACTCTTCGCGGCGCCCGGCGAAGAGAAGATGCGAGTGGCCGCTACCAGAACTTCGATAGCGAATAAAAAGGTTTTTTCAGCAGCTGCTCGGACCGTGCGCGCGGCGCGCCGCGATCGCGGCCGGCTCGGGCCCGGGAGGGGCGTGAAATCTGGGGCTAGACCGCGGGCAGACCCTGGTCGAGAGCGAGGTCGAGCGCGGCGACGATGCGCGCGACGTCGGGGCGGCTGAGCTTGACCCCCGCTCCTCGCTGCTCGACGACGTCGAGGGTCGCCTGCGCCAGGCGGACGGGGAGGGCGACGAAGGCGACGATGCCGCGCGGGGCGCCGGCGCGTTGCAGGCTGAGGGTGTAGCGCATCGCCACCTGCAGGTCCTGGCGGGCCAGGGCGATGACCTCGGCGAGGCTGCCGCCGGGCGGCAGGAAGCGGCGGCCCTGGCCGGCGTCGGCCAGCGAGTCCTTGACGATGTTGACCAGCTGCAGCGCCTCGCCGAAGCGGGCGGAGCGCTCGCGCAAGAAGCCGCGCACCGGCGCCAGGGTCTTGCGCCCGAACAGGAAGAGCTCGGTCAGCATCTCGCCGACGATGCCGGCCACCACGTAACAGTAGGCCCTGAGGTCGTCGAGGTCGGCGAGCTCGAGAGCGCCCTCGGCGGTGGCGCGCCGCACGAAGCGGGCCATGCCCTCGACGGTGCGGCGGGTGTGCTCGCCGATCAGCTGCCGCGGACCCTCGTCGAGCTGCCAGAAGGCGCCCAGCACCGCCGGGGTCTCGCGCAGCAGCTCGAGGTAGCCGGCGTTGGCGCACGGCGGCTCGGCCAGCCAGCGCTCGGCGTCGCGGCGGGCCTCGTCCGGCGCCGGTTGCCGCAGCAGCCGGTCGAAGCTGGCGAGGGCCTCGAGCTTCGTCGCGCGCGGCCACAGCTCGGCGTCCTCGAACGTGTCGGCGATGCGGAACAGCAGGTAGGCAATGCCCACCTGCAGCCGGGTCGGCTCGGGCAGCAGCGGGATCGCCAGGGCGAAGGTGCGGCTGGTCTGCTGAAGCAGCCGGTCGATCTCTGCGATCTCCGCCACGCTGCTGGCGGCTGCAGGGGCCTCGAGCTCCATCTCCGGCGGCTGGCTCATGCTGTTCTCCTGCCGGCCGCGGCGGCGGGAATCTCGCGGCGCATGTCGACCGTGGCGGCCTCGGCGACGTCGCCGGTGTCCGCGACGAGGCGTTCGGCGAGGGCGGCGAGCCTCGCCGCGGCGTCGCGCACCCTGCCGCGCAGCCGCCAGAGCTTGCCGAGGCTCCGCGGGCGGGCCAGGGCGCGCCAGATCACGCGCGCGTTACGGACCCGGCCGCCGGCGTCGCGGCAGGCCTCGAAGTCGAGCGGCAGCTCCTCGTCCGCCGTGTCGAGCACGGCGCGGACCACCAGGTAGGGGAGCGACCAGGCCGCCGCGACGCGGGCGTAGGCGGCGGACTCGAGATCGACGGTCGCGATCGTGGCGCCCGCGGGCAGCGCCTTGCCCAGGACGGCCTGGCGGGCCGCGGGATCGGCCAGGATGCGGTCGGCCGCGATGGCGGTCCCGGCGATGGCGCCGCCGGCCAGCGCCGCCGCCAGCCAGGCCGCGTCGGGCTCGCGCGGCACTGCGGCGCCATCGCCGGCGACCACCCGCCGGGCGGCGACCAGGGTACCTTCGGCGAGGCCGGCCGTCAGCCCACCGGCAACGCCGACGACGAGCAGGCGGCGCGGCCGCACCGCCGCGAGCAACGTCTCCAGGCCCGCCGCCGCGGCCGCCGGGCCGTCTCCGGTCGCCATCAGCGCCACCTCCTCGCCGGCCAGGCGCCCCAGGGTCACGGTCGGCCGTGGCCAGTGGCCCACCCGCAGCGTGCGCCGCGATCGGGTGGCCGCGAGGACTCCGGCGAGCTCGGCGGCGAGCGGCGCGACGATCGCGGTCGGGGCGGGGGTCGCGGCGGCTGGCGGCTGGCGCCTCATGCGGCCTGCCTCGCGTGCGGCCGCGGCACGTAGCCGTGGCCCTCGAACCATGCCACCGACCGCGCCAGCGCGGCGTCGATCGGGCTCTGCGGCAGGCCCAGCTCGCGCACCGCCTTGCCGGCGTCGAAGAACATCCGGTGGCGCGACATGCGGACCGCCTCGGGGGTGACGCGCGGCGGACGCCCGGTGAGGCGCGCGGCGGCGGTCGCGACGTGCGCGGCGGCGAGCGGCAGCCAGTGCGGCACGCGCAGCCGCGGCGACGGCAGCCCGGTCAGCCGCGACAGGGCGTCGAGGATCTCCTTGAGGGTCATGTTGCAGTGGCCGAGGATGTAACGCTCGCCGGGCCGTCCCTTCTCGGCGGCCAGCAGGTGCCCCGCGGCCACGTCGCGCACGTCGATCAGGTTGAGGCCGGTGTCGACGTAGGCCGGGAACTTGCGCCGCAGGAAGTCGACCACCATCTGGCCGGTGGGGGTCGGCTTGACGTCGCCCTCGCCCACCGGCGTCGAGGGATTGACGATCACCACCGGCAGGCCGCGCGCCGCCCAGCGCTCGGCGACCCGTTCGGCCTGGTACTTGCTGCGCTTGTAGGAGCCGATCATGGCGTCCAGGGTGACCGGCGTGGCCTCGTCGGCGGGCCTGCCGCCGGCCTCCAGGCCGAGGGCGCCGACGCTGCTGGTGTGGACCACCCGGCCGACGCCGGCATCGGCGCAGGCGGCCAGGAGGTTGTCGGTGCCGGTGACGTTGGCGGCCATCATCTCGCTCGGATCGGGCGTGAACAGCCGGTAATCGGCGGCGCAGTGGTAGACGACGTCGCAGCCGGCGACCGCCGCGCGCAACGCCTGCGGCTGGCGCAGGTCGCCGGGCGCGATCTCGACCGGCAGGCCCGCCAGCAGGTCGACCCGCCGGCCCGCGGCGCCCGCCGGCCGCACCAGGCAGCGGACGGCAACGCCGCGGCCCAGCAGGGCCTGCGCCAGGTGGGCGCCCACGAAGCCGGTGGCGCCGGTGACCAGGGCTCTCAACCCTCGCCCATACGGAAGCGGGAGAGGACTGACCCTCCGCCTCGCCGTTTCATCCGGTCAGGTTCCAGGCCGCGAGCCGCATCATGTCGCGCGGGTTGTGCCGCGCTTCGGCGATCGCCGAAGCCTCGAAGCCGGAATGCATGGCGCAGTTCTGGCAGAGGTCGTCCTGCCGCGATTCCCAGTAGTCCCAGTCGGTCTCGTTCCAGAACTCCTCGAACGTCTCGCTGAACTTCTTGCCGATCAGGTAGCAGGGTCCCTTCCAACCGTTCGGCGTGTAGGTGACCGTGCTCCATGGCGAGCAGGGGTATTCGCGCAGTCCGGCGGCGAATTCGAGAAACATCGGAGTCGAGTGGAAGCGATAGTGCCGCGACAGGCGGAGCAGCTGCTTGAACTTCTCCTGGATCTCGCCGCGCACCAGGAAGATGTCGCGCGCCACCGACTCGTAGTGGTACCCGGGCGACACCAGGATGCCGTCGACGCCGAGGCCGGTCAGCAGGTCGCAGAGCTCGCGCACCTCGTCGACGTCGGTCTCCTTGAAGACCGTGGTGTTGGTGATCACGTCGTAGCCGCGCCGCTTGCCCTCCTTGATCATGGCGATCGCCTTGTCGAAGACGCCGTCGCGGGCGCAGACCTTGTCGTGGGTCTCGCGCATGCCGTCGAGGTGGACGTTGATGGTGAGGCGCTTGTGCGGCGGGATGACGCCGAAGACCTTGGTGTCGAGCAGCAGGGCGTTGGTGCAGAGGTAGATGTGGCGGCGCCGGGCGATGATGCCGGCGATCAGCTCGGGCAGCTCGGGATAGACGGTGGGCTCGCCGCCGCAGATCGACACCGCGGGGGCGCCGCAGTCGTCGGCCGCCTTGAGGCAGGCCTCGAGCGGCAGCCGGTCCTTCAGCTTGCCGGTGTGGCGCTCGACGGCGCAGCCGATGCACGCCAGGTTGCAGGTGTAGAGGGGCTCCAGCATCAGCACGTACGGGTAACGACGGTTGCCGGCCAGCGCGTTGCGGATCTGGTGCCGGGTCATGTCGGCGGTGATGTGCCAGCGGAATCTCATCGAACGACTCCTTCGACCGCCGCAGTCCGGACCGGCACCGCGAGCGGGTAAGCGTGCAGGGTGGAGGTGGCTACGGCCTCGCCGCGCGGCTGCGGCTCCTCGGCGCGGAGGGCGAGGGCGTGGTATTCGGCGAGGGCCAGCAGCGGGAAGTAGACTGCGTAGAGGTGGTACTGGAGGTAGAAGACGCGCGGGAAGCCGGTCGCGGTCCACGGCTCGTCGCGCCAGGAACCGTCCTCGAGCTGGGTGCGCAGGAGGTATTCGACGCCGCGGGTGATCGCCGGGGTCTCCGGGGTTGACGGGGTCGGCAGGGTCGCCGGGGCCGGCAGGGTGGCCGGTGCCGGGGCCGCGGCGGTCGCGAGGTGCGTGTGGGTCGCGGGGCTCGGGGCGGCCGCGGGCGCCGTGGCGAGGGCGGGACCGGGGCCGACGCCGGTGGGGCCGGCGCCGGCGGCGAAGAGCCCCATCAGCGCCCACGCGGTCTGCGCGGCGGTGCTCGGCCCGATCCCCTTCTGGGACGGGTCGTCGTAGGAGCGCGGCGATTCGCCCCAGCCGCCGTCGGGGTTCTGCCGCGACAGGAGCCATTCGGCGGCCCGCCGGCACCAGGGCTCGCGGGCGACGTCGCCGCAGCTCGCCAGGGCGCTCAGCACCAGCCAGGTGCCGTAGACGTAATTGCAGCCCCAGCGCCCGTACCAGCTGCCGTCGGACTCCTGCTGGCGGCGGAGGAAGGCGACGGCCCGCGCCAGCTCCGGCGCGTCGGCCGGCATGCCGAGCCGGCGCAGGGCGAAGACGGCGCGGCCGGTGACGTCCGCCGTGCTCGGGTCGAGCAGGGCGTTGTGGTCGGCGAACGGCACGTGGGTGAGGATCTCCTTGTCGCAGCCGCGGTCGAAGGCGCCCCAGCCGCCGTCGTCGTTCTGCATGCCCAGCAGCCAGGCGATGCCGCGCCGGACCGCCGCTTCCTCCCGGCCGGCGGCGGCACCGGAGCCGGTTCGGGCCGCGGGGGGCGAGAAGGCGGTGAGCACCTCGGCGGTGTCGTCGCAGTCGGGGTAGAAGGCGTTGCGGTACTCGAAGCACCAGCCGCCGGGGGCGATGCCCGGGGCCTTGACGCTCCAGTCGCCGATGCGCCGCACCTCGCGCTCGAGCAGCCAGTCGCGGGCCGCCGCGAGGGCCGGGTGGCCGGGATCGACTCCCGAGTCGCTCAGGGCGTGCATGGCCAGGGCGGTGTCCCAGATGGCCGAGAAGCAGGGTTGCAGGCGCAGGGCGGCGCCCGAGCGGTCGGCGCCCGAGCGGTCGGCGCCCGGGCCGCGGGCGCCGTGGGCGCCGGCCGCGCTCGCTTCGCCGGCTGGCGCCGGGGCGCCGATCGCGGCGATCTCTTCGTGCTCGTCGATCGCGTCGATCGCGTCGATTGCGTCGATCGCATCGATTGCATCGACGATCTCTTCGATCTCCAGGCGCTCGAGCTCGTGGACCTGGGCGCGGACCAGCGGGTGGTCCTGGGCGTAGCCGAGGCAACGGAGCGCGAAGATGGTGTTGACGATCGGCGGGAAGATGGCGCCCAGCCCGTCGCTGTCCTCGAGGCGCTCGAGGATCCAGGCCTCGGCGCGCGCCAGGGCGCGGCGGCGGAACGGCGTCAGGCGCAGCCGCTCGCCGGCTTTCAGCGCCCGGTCGAGCAGGCGGAAGCAGACGCGCCAGGCCGGCGAGGAGCCGATGAGGGACGGCAGACGGCGGACCGCCGGCCGGGCGGGATCGGGGGGCAGATCGCGGGTGCGGCGCGGCCCTCCCACCGCTCTCATCCCTCCGGACACTGCCGGCGGCGGCAGGGGACCCGCCGGCCGCCGTGATCGCCGTGATCGCCGGGATGTCCGCAGCTCGTCGATCGCGTGCTCGGGGGCGACCGGGCGCACCGGCCGCAGTGCCCAGACGATCGACAGCGGGACGACGATGCCGCGGGACCAGGACGACATCTCGTAGAGGTTGAAATACAGCCAGCGCGGCAGCAGCACCATCTCCGGCGGCACCGCCGGGCAGCGCCACCAGTCGTACTGGCCGCAGATCGCCAGGTAGATCTTGGTGAAGCTGTTGCAGGCCTCGATGCCGCCGAGCTCCTGGATGGTGAGACGGGCGCGCTGCATGTGCGGCGCCCCGGGGGCGTCGCCGGCGAGCTTGAGGACGAAGTAGGCCTTGACCGAGGCGCTCACCTCGGGAGGTCCGCCGGGGTAGATCGCCCAGCCGCCTGCCGGCAGCTGCTTGCGGCGCACGTAGCGGGCTGCCTTGGCGACCCGCGGATCGTCGAGGCGGCCCAGGAAGTGGAGCAGCAGGACGTACTCGGTCTCGAGGATGGTGTCGCCTTCGAGCTCGCCGCACCAGTGGCCGTCGGGCTCCTGCGCCGCCAGCAGCCAGGCCTGGGCGTCCTCGATCGCCTGCAGCGTGCGCACGGGGGCCGGCCGGAGCGGCGTCCGGTTGGAGGCGATGCTTCGCTGTCGATTGGCCGAAGTGTCCATCACTCCCATCACGATCCGTGGAGCGCCGGGCTGGACCGCGGCTCGAGCCCCCGGTCGTTCCTTGCAAAAGCCCGGCAAGGCCCCTTCCCCGTAAAGCGGAAACCGGCGGCCATTCCGATCGTCCGAGCCCGGCCGCCATGCCGAGCCGATCGTCGTGCCGCGGAGAGCGGCGCGGATCCATCCGCGATCCGCGGCGATCGGAGCAGGACACCTCTGGCCGGAAGAAAGGAGGTGGCGCCGGGACCGAAGCCCTCACCCTTCCACCGGGCGCGCGGCCCGGGGTCGTCGACTGCCTCCTCGACGCTGATTCTACCAGATCGCGTCAGGTCGCGGCACTCGCCTTGCCGCAGTGCGGCATTCTCGCCGCGGAGCCCGCCGCATGCGGCCAGCCGTTGCGCATGGTAGGTTCGGGACCCACGGCACGACGGCAGGATCAGGAGGCCGGCGAAGAGGGCCGGCGAAGAGAGGAGGGACGAGCGTGCGGCAGGGAGCGAAGTTCCTGGCCGCCGCGGCCGTGGCGGCGGCGACGGTTACTGCCCTGGGCGCGGTTCGCGGGGCCTTGGCGGCGGGCCGGGGCGAGGCGGCGCCACCACCGGCGCTGCTGCTGACCGGTGCGCGCGTGCTCGACGAGTCGGGGGACCGACTCGTGGCGGGGCGCGACGTGCTGATCGCCGGCGGCCGCATCGTGGCGGTGGGTCCGGCCGGCTCGCTGCGTGCCCCGGGCGCCGCGGCCGGGGCCGCCGCGGCGGGCGGCGGCGAGCCGGTGCGCATCGACCTCTCGGGCCTGGTCCTGCTGCCCGGCCTGATCGATCTCCATACCCACCTGCTGCTGCATCCGTACGACGAGACGCCCTGGAACGACCAGGTGCTCAAGGAGCCGCTCGAGCTGCGCACCCTGCGCGCGGTGGGCGCGGCGCGGGCGACGCTCGAGGCGGGGTTCACGACCGTCCGCGAGCTGGGCACCGAGGGCGCCGGCTTCGCCGACGTGGCGCTGCGCGACGCCATCGCGATGCGCTGGATCCCGGGGCCGCGCATCTTCGCCTCGACGCGGGCCATCGTCGCCAGCGGCTCGTACGGCCCGGAAGGCTTCGACCCGCGCTGGGAGGTGCCGAAGGGCGCCCAGGTGGCGGACGGCTTCGACGGCATGCGCCGGGCGGTGCGCGAGCAGATCGCCGCCGGGGCCGACTGGATCAAGGTCTACGCCGACTACCCGCGCCGGCCCGGAGCCCCCTCGACGCCCACCTTCTCGCAGGCCGAGCTGGCGGCGGCGGTGGACGAGGCCAGGAGCGCCGGGCTGCCGGTGGCGGCCCACGCCCACACCGCCGAGGGAATCCGCCGGGCGGTGCTGGCTGGCGTGAGGACCATCGAGCACGGCACCGGCGCCACGGCCGAGGTGCTCGAGCTGATGCGCCGGCACGGCGTCGCCCTGTGCCCGACCCTCGCCGCCGCCGAGGCGGTGACCCGCTACGCGGGCTGGCAGCCCGGCCAGCCCGAGCCGCCGCGCCTGCGCGAGGCGCGCGAAGGCTTCGCCCGCGCTCTCGCCGCCCGGGTCGTCATCGCCAACGGCAGCGACGCCGGCGTCTTCGCCCACGGCGAGAACGCCCGCGAACTCGAGCTGCTGGTGGCCTGGGGCATGACTCCCCGCGACGCGCTGCGCGCCGCCACCGCGACGGCGGCGGCGGTCCTCGGCCGCGGCCGCGACCTCGGGCGGATCGCCCCCGGCGCCATCGCCGACCTGGTGGCCGTCGCGGGCGACCCGCTCGCCGGCATCGCCGCCCTGCGCCACCCGCTGCTGGTGATCAAGGACGGCAGGGTCGAGGTCGATCGCCGGCCGGCGCGCTGACCCGCCGCGTGCATGCTGCTTGCATCGTCGAGCAGGCGAAGGCATGCCCATGGAGGCATGGGGCCTTTAGGGGTATTCGTTGTGGCATTGACGCAAAAGCGGTGGAGGGATAACGAAGCCGTTACGTAGAGGAGGCTCTCCTCTGCGGATCACGGTGCTCTTTCTCAGCTGGAAGAGAGGAGAAGCTCATGAACGGTTCGCACCTGGCTCGTGCTGCTGGGGTCCTGCTCGCCATGGCGTGGCTGGCGCAGCCGGGCATCGCCGCCGCCGCCGCGGCCTCGCACATCGATCGGCTGGGGGGCACGACGCCTGCCGATTCCTCGGTGACGTTCCCCACCACCCCGGTGGGGATGACCTCCACCTTCTGCGAAGGCCTGTGCTACACCCTCAACGGCAGCCCTCCCGGCACCTGCGACGGCTCCGGGCCCGAGTCTCTCGACCGCAACGTCTCCGCGCCGTTCTCGGCGAACCATTATGTAAAAGGCGCGACGTCCCCCACCTGCTCTGGCACGCCGGTCACCCTGCCGACCAATCTCTCGTCCGGCCAGGTGCTCTGGTTCGACGTCAACTTCTCTCCCACCCACGACGGCACCTTCACCGACACGCTGACCATCAGCGGCTTCAGCTTCGATCTCAGCGGCTCGACCGGGACCCAGAGCACGGTCTGCTCTCCCAACGCCACGACCCTGTGCATCGATCACCACTCCGGCGACCGCCGCTTCATGATCCAGGTGTCGTTCCACACCAGCCAGGGCGGCGGCCTCTCCGGCTCGGGCCAGGCGATTCCGCTCTCCAGCCTGGGGGTCACGCAGGGCGGCCTGTTCTGGTTCTTCGCCAGCACCAACCCGGAGATGCTGATCAAGGTCCTCGACGGCTGCGGCGTCAACTCGCATTTCTGGGTGTTCTTCGCGGCGACCACGAACGTCGGCTTCACCGTCACCGTGACCGACACCCTGACCGGCCACCAGGCGATCTACACCAACGCGGACAAGCATGCCGCGCCGCCGGTGCAGGACACCTCGGCGCTGACCTGCCCTTGAGAGTCGGCCTGCCCCGGGGCGGCCTCCCGGGGCGGCGCGCTAGCCCGGCGCCGCCGGCGGCGGCTTGAGCATGGTGCAGCTGTCGGTCGCGCACGTCACGCGGCTCATCCCGGGGCCGAGCCGCCCCCCGAGAACCCTGGCCAGGGTCTCGTCCAGCAGCCGCTCGAGCGGCAGGGTGCGGAAGGCCCGGGCGTCGACGTGGAAGGCGGCCTTGCCGGTGGGGCTCGCGGCTGCGGTCCTGCGGGGCTTGTCCATCTCGACACCTCCTGAAGGCGATGCGCCGGCCTGGGTCGCCGGCGGCTCGGTTTCTAGAGATCGCAGACCCGGTCCGCCACCGCCGCCTGGCCGAGGCCGGAGACGCTTGCCAGGTAGGCCTCGGCGAGGCTGGTCCTGAAGCGGGCGGCGAAGCCGTCGCAGTAGTTCGATGCCATGTTGCCGTTCCGGCCGAGCGCCAGCACCGCGCAGCCGCCGCCGCAGTGCAGGGCGTAGCGGCACCGGCGGCAGACCGGGTTGCTGGCCACGGTCCGGCCGTGCCAGGGCTGCAGCTGGCCGGCGTCGAGCTCGATCTCGCCTTCGGGCGTGACCCTGCCGACGCGGATCCTGGCGTCGCCGGTCCGCTCCCAGCAGGCGTAGACGTCGCCGAACGGGTCGAAGATGTACATCCGGTCGTGGGCGCCGCAAAAGCTGGGCCGCAGGCAGGGAGTGAGGTCGCTCTCCTGGTCGAAGAGGCGCCGCGCCCTCGCCCGCAGCGCCTCGTCGGGGCGCGCCAGCACGGCCAGGCCCGGGTGCAGCGCGCGCATCGCGGTGAGCGCGCGGTCGAGATCCCAGGAGGAGAAGACGCTGTCCCCCGCGACGATGCCGTTGCCGGCGTGGACCGGCGCGGCATAGGCCGAGAAGCCCGGATGGCGGTCCCAGCCACGGGCGGCGAAGGCGTCCGCCACCGCCGGCAGGTCGTCGAGATTGTGACGGTCGACGTTGATGCGCACGCTCACCAGGACCCCCCTGGCGAGCGCCAGGTCGAGATTGCGGGCGATGCGCTCGTACGACCCGCTGCCGTCGGCGTAGATCCGCCGGCGATCGTGCCGGCCCGGCGGACCGTCGATGGTGATCTGCAGCCGCGCGATGCCGGCCGGCCCGAGCAGGTCCACGTAGGCGTCGAGCTCGGTGCCGTTGGTGACCGCCCAGACGTCGGCGTCGCCGAGCGCGAACGCCCGGCCCAGGATCGCCTCGACGATCGGCCGGTTGCCGGCGAGCAGCGGCTCGCCCGGCCCGGACCTGCCCGCGGGGCCGCGGATCCATTACGTCGACCGGCCGCAGGCCAGGCAGGCCTTCGTGCTCGCGGCCACCGGCGGCGCGGCGCCGGGACAGGCGGCCGAGAACCTGCCGCTCGAGCTGCTGGCCGATGCGCTGGCCGGCAACAAGAGCTCGCGGCTGAACCAGCTGCTCCGCGAGCAGAAGCACTGGACCTACGGCGTCGGCAGCTTCCTCTGGCGGAGCGGCGACCGGCGAGTCCTCGTGGCCTACGGCGCGGTCGAGCGCGACAAGGCGAAGGACACGATGGTCGAGATCGGCCGCGAGCTGCGGGCGGTCGCCGGCGAGCGGCCGCTCGCCGGCGAGGAGCTGGCGGCGGTCAAGTCGCACCGCTCGGCGCGCCTCGCCAACGCGCTGCTGACCGTGGACGGGCTGGCCCGTTCGATCGCCGACCTCGTCGCGGCCGGCCTCCCCGACAGTGCCTACGGCACCTGGGCCGAGCGGCTGGCGGCGGTGTCGCCGGACGACGTGCGGCAGGCGGCGCGCACGCTCGTCGATCCTGATAAAATAGTGTGGGTCGTGGTGGGCGATCGGGCCGTCATCGAGCCGAGCCTCGGCGCCGGCGCCTTGGCGCCGCCGAAGGCCGGCGAAGCGCCGGCTCCCGCCGCCACGGGAAAGCGTTGAAGCCGCGCCGCCGGCGGCTGCACGAAAGGAACGCGCCATGCGGCTCTCCAACCTGCCGGGCGACCTGGGGCGCGACCTCGGCCGCGCGCTGCGCGCGCTGCGCCGTTCTCCGATCCTCACCCTGACCTGCCTGCTGACCCTGGCCATCTGCATCGGCGCCAACACGGCGCTGTTCAGCGTCGTCGACGCGGTCCTGCTGCGGCCGCTGCCCTATCCTCACCCGGAGCGGCTGGCCGAGGTGCTCGCCCGCTCCCAGGCCCAGGCCGCCGAGGGCGACGACGACGCCCAGGACGGGCGGACCTGGTTCCTCATCCAGCAGCATGCGACGGCGCTCGACGCCGCCGCCTGCTCGGCGGTCCCTTCCGGCATCAACTTCGCCGGCGGCGGCCGCGCCGAGTACGTGCAGCAGGAGAGGGTGGGCGCCGGCTTCTTCCGGGTGCTGGGGATCGCGCCGCGCCTGGGGCGCGAGTTCTCCGCCGACGAGGACCGGCCGGGAGGCCCGGCGGTGGCCGTGCTCAGCCACGCTTTCTGGCAGCGGGTGTTCGGCGGCGACCCCGGCGTCGTCGGCCGCACCGTGATGCTGCGCGGCGAGCCGCACGTGGTCGTCGGCGTGATGCCGCGGCAGCTGGCGACGACAGCGGCCGCCGATCTCTGGACGCCGCTGCAGGCGTCGACCACGGGCGAGGGCGAGGACGACAACTACCGCGTCGTCGCCAGGCTGCGGCCCGGCGCCACCTGGCCCCAGGCCGACGCCCAGCTCGCCGCGATCGGCGACGCGGTGCTCGGCAAGCGGCGCGTCGAGGACCCCACCCTGCGGCTCACCCTGGTGCCCTTGCAGCGCGGCCTCACCGACCAGCTGCGCCGTCCCCTGCTGGTGCTCTGGGCGGCGGCGACGATGCTGCTGCTCGTCGGCTGCGCCAACGTCGCCAGCCTGCTCCTGGCCAGGGCCGCGGCGCAGTCGCGGGACATCGCGACGCGCCTCGCCCTGGGCGCCGGCAGGGCCGGGGTCCTGCGCCAGCTGCTGACCGAGAGCCTGCTGCTCGCCCTGGGCGGCGGCCTCGGCGGCGTGCTGCTCGCCGGCTGGGCGGTCCGCGGCCTCACGCTCATGGCCCACGACAGCTTTCACGTCTGGCAGGCGATCTCGCTGGATGGGCGCGTTCTCGGCGCCGCGCTCGGCGCCGCGCTGCTCACCAGCATCCTGTTCGGCCTGCTGCCGGGCCTGCACCTGAGCCGCACCGACGCCCGCGAGGTCCTGTCGGAGGGCGGGCGGGGAGCGACCGGCAGGCGGCAATGGACGCGGCGGCTGCTGGTGGTCGCCGAGGTGGCGCTGGGCGTCGTGCTGCTGGTCTCCGCGACGCTGCTGATCCGCACCTTCTCGTCGCTGCGGGCCCTAGCGCCCGGCTTCGACTCGGCGCACGTGATGACCGCCCAGGTCTCGCTGCAGGACGTGCGCTACAAGACGGGCCGCCAGGTCAGGCGCCTGTTCGCCGAGAGCCTGTCGCGCATCCGGGCGCTGCCGGGCGTCGAGGGGGCCGCGGTGGGACTGGGACTGCCCTACGAGCGCCAGCTGCGGATGGGCTTCAAGTTCCTCGACGGTCCGGAGGCCAAGGGGCCGGGGGGCAACACCACCACCTCCTACGTCACCCCGGACTACCGCGCGGTGCTGCGCATCCCGATGCTGCGCGGCCGCTTCGTCGAGGACCGCGACGGGCCGGACCGGGAGAAGGTGGCGGTGGTCAACGAGGCCTTCGTCCGGCGTTACCTGCCCGGCCAGGACCCGCTCGGACGCCGCATTCGCCTGGCGGGCACGCCGCGCCAGATCGTCGGCGTCATCGGCAACGTCCAGCTGCGCAGCAGCAGCACGCAGAGCGCGCCGATCGCCACCATGCCGATGGCCCTGATCCCGGCGGCGCAGGCCGACGATCAGCTGCTCGAGCTGGTGCACACCTGGTTCTCGCCGCACTGGCTGGTGCGGGTGTCGGCCCCGCCCGAGACCGTCGCGCCGCTGATCCGGCGCGCCGTCGAGTCGGTCGACGGCCAGCTGCCGATCGCCAGCTTCGGCAGCATGGAGGAGGTGCGGCGCCGGTCGATGGCCGAGCAGCGCTTCCAGGCCATCCTGCTCGGCACACTGGCCATCCCGGCGCTGCTGCTGGCGGCGCTCGGCATCTTCGGCTTGATCGCGCACAGCGTGGTCGAGCGCACGCGGGAGGTGGGGATCCGCCTGGCGCTCGGCGCCTCGCGCTGGCAGACGATGCGCGAGGTGGCGCTCCCCGGGATGCAGCTCGCGCTCGCCGGCGCGGTGCTCGGCAGCGCCCTGGCGCGGGCCGCGGTCAGGTCGCTGCAGCACCTGGTCTGGGGCGTGCGCACGACCGATCCGAGCACCTTCCTGGGCGTCGCCGGCGTGCTCCTGCTGGCGGCGGCGGTCGCCAGCCTGCTGCCGACGCTGCGCCTGATGCGGATCAACCCCGCCCGGAGCCTGCGGGAGGAATGAGGGGCCGCGGGTCCTCTACTCCATTACTCCATGCCGGGCGTGTTCGGCGGCGCGCGTCTGCGGTTGTTCGGCGCGCCTCTGCGCTTCGCGGTCCAGGCTGATCAGCATCACGCCGGCGATGACCAGGGCGATGCCGGCCCAGCGCAGCGGCGGCACCGGCTCCTTCAGGAACACGATGCCGAGCACGGCGGCGATGACGTATTCGAGCGCGGTCAGGGGCAGGGCGACGCTCACCTCCGCCCACGACAGCACGGCCAGGAACAGGAAGTAGAACAGGGCGTTGCCCACCGTGCCGGCGATCACCCAGGGATTGGTCAGGGCATGCCAGAAGTAGGCGGCGAGGTAGCGCGGCGACCAGCCGCTCAGCTCGCCGATCTGCAACATGCCGCGGCGCACCAGGATCTGGCCGACGGAGGCCGAGATGCAGGCAGCCATCATCGCGGTGAGCACTCGCAGCATGGCACCGTCCTCCTTGTCGACCGCGGCGCGCCGGCGGACGCGCGGTTCCGAGCTTACAAATCGCAGTAAGCGATCCGACGCGCGCCGGCGGCGCGCAGGGCGGCGCCGACGCCGGGGCTGGTCAGCGCCGCCAGCTCCGCCTGGTGACGGTAGGCGGGCATCTGGCGCTCGAGCTCCGGGCAGCGCCGGGTCGCGGGATGGAAATAGATCTCGGTCACGCCGGCGGGCAGCGCGCCGGCCAGGCGCACCACCAGCTCGGCGTTCATGTTGCCGCTGTCGTGGAGCCCGAAGACACAGCGGTTCGACTTGAGGCCCGCCCGCCGCAGGCGCCGGCGCAGCAGCGCCACCCACGGCGCCAGCCCGGCGGCGGTGAGGAGCCGCCGGGCGAGGCCGCCGCCGGCGGCGCGGAACGACGCCAGCGGCGGCTCGTACGGCACCCGCACGGCGCGCAGCCCGTGGTCGCGCCCGATCGCCAGGATCAATGCCTGCAGGGTCGGGTGGAGGTGCATGTGGTTGTGCGCGTTGACGTGGTCGAGCGGCAGGCCGGTGGCGCGGAAGGCCTCGTACTGGGCGCGGATCTCGGCCGCGAGCTGGCGCCGCACCGCCGGCCGGAAGAACCAGGAGAACCCGGCGCGCACCAGGCGATCGGTGAAGGCGCCGCCGGCGTCGACCAGGTCCGGCACCCGCTCGGGCGGCAGCACCGGCCGGCCCTGGACCAGCACGACGTGGAGCCCGACGCGCAGCGTCGGCAGGCGCCTGGCGCGCTCGACGGCGTCGGCCGCGGCGGCCGCACCGACCATCAGGCTGGCGGCGGTGAGGATGCCCTGGCGGTGCGCCTGCTCGACGGCCTCGTTGACGGCGAGGGTCAGCCCGAAGTCGTCGGCGGTGACGATGACCTGGCGGGTCACGAGGGCGCCTGCGCGGTCACGAGGAGTGGCTGACTGATCACGAAGGTCGCTCACGGTCACGAGGGTCCCAGCTTGCGCACGGCGGCGGCGGCCGGGCGCGCGGGCCCCTGCGCCACCAGGCGGCCGCGGCGGCGGACGACGAAGCGGGTGCCGCCCGCGACCACGGTCGTGCCGGCGAAGGCGGCGAGGGTCGAGACGAAGCCGGCGAGGTCGCGCAGGGGCAGCAGCAGGAGGCGGCGCGGGCCCTCGCGGTCGCCGAGCCCCCAGCCCATGAACAGCCCGGCGGTGAGCAGGCGGACGGCGACGGCGGCGGCGGCGACCGCCAGCCCGAGCGGGTCACCGCGGCGCACCGCCGCGAACGCCAGGGCGAAGGGGACGGCGCGGAGGAACAGCGTGCCGAAGAGCCCCCAGGCGTTGCCGGCGCGGGTGTTCTTGTCCCAGTAGAGCTGGTGCCGCCACCACTGGGCCGGGCCCGCGAGGTCCACCAGCATGTCGACGAAGTACGGCACCACCGCGATCCGCTGGCCGCGCGCGCGGATGCGGCGGCCCATCTCGAAGTCCTCGAGCAGGTAGTGGCCGAGGTCGGCGAGGCCGCCGATCGCGTCGAGGGTCGAGCGGCGCACGGCGTTGCTGGCGCCGAGCACGAACGGCGAGGCGCCGGTGACGTGGGCGAAGACCAGGTTCGGCACCCAGTCGGCGTTGATGAAGAGCTGCTCGAGCGCCTCGTACCAGCGGCGGGCGCCGTACGCCTTGTAGAAGGTGGTGGCGCAGCCCACCGCGGGGTCGGCGAGCGGCGCCACGATCGTCTTCAGGTAATCGGGGCGCAGGCGCACGTCGGCGTCGCTCACCACCATCACGTCGTGGCGGGCGCCGCTCTGGGCGACCAGCAGGTTGCGCGCCTTGCCATTCGGCACCGTGTCGGTGCCGTCCACGACCACCGTCACCCGCTCGCTGCCGAGCTCGCGCTGGATCTCGTACACCAGCGGCAGCGCCGGCTCGTCCTCGCGCTGCGCCGAGAAGACCACCTGGTAGTCCGGGTAGTCCTGCCGGCAAGCGCTGCGCAGGTTCTCGCCGAGATCCCGGCCGAGGCCGTAGACCGGCTTGAGCATCGAGACCGGGGGCCAGGGGGCGGAGGCGGCGGCGGCGGCGGCCGCCTCTAAGGACTCGCGGCGCGTCCTCGCTCGCAGCACCGCCATCGCCGCCAGACAGCAGAACGAGTAGATCGAGCCCCCGATCACCGGCAGGAGCAGCAGCCACTCGACGAAGGACAGCCCTCCACGCATGGCGCGAGAGTGTACTCCATTGATTCGGGGCGGCTTCGCGCGTCCCCCCCCAAGCGAGCTTCGCGCGCCCGACGCAAGTCGCCTGCCGACGGGGCTGCTTGTTCCCCGGCGGGCTCCTGCCCACCTGTCGCGATGCCGCCGCGCCGGGGTCTTTTCTTTGGCTCTTGACAATGAGCTGCATAGTGTTAAACTCTTATGCAGATCAGCACTTGTCTCGCGCCATGCGCGAAGTGCCTTCGGGCAGTAAGGCGAGGCGTCGGCGCCCGTGGCGGTTCGCGCAAGACCCAGGTCTCCGGCGTTTCCCGAGAGGTGGCCTTATGCGGTGGTTCTCCCTTCTTCTTCTCATCCCCATCATATGCGGGTCCGCCCTTGCCCAGGCTCCTGCGACCGGGAGGACCGTCGCGAGTGAGCTATGTCAGCTCTCTCTTGTCAGGGCACCGGCCGCAGCTGTCAATGCCATGTGTACCGGCGGCACCGCGGTCGACGGAGGGACCTTTGACAACGGCTACCGCGTGCCGTTCGCGACAGATGCCCGTTTCGTGCAGCTCCTGACTCCGCCGTCCGCCCCGGCCCTCCTTCAAAGCGCTTGCGTTTGTTGGGAATCAGGTTTGAACGGCGCTGCGATGAACTTCCAGTTCGTGTTTTACGACACCTCCGGCGTGTCGGGACAGCCGGGCAAGTTGGTCGGCTCGGTCCCCAGCGCCACCAGCATCGCCGCACCCTTTACCCAACAGTTCACGGGGGCCGACTGCACGCAGCTTGGCCTGGCTCTGTCGGGGCCCACCTATATCGGTGTTCAGTACGACTCCAGCAGCAATGTGGACTTCTTCATCTGCGCGGACGAGTCTGCTTCGACGCCCCAGGCGACGATGTACGAGTCAGCCAATGGCGGCTTTTCGTGGACTCCTGTGCAGGAGCAGCAGTCCGCGGCGCGAGCCTTGGGATTGCGCGCAGTCTTTGGTGCGGCGACCGGTTGCATCCCAGGCGATTCAACCCTTTGCCTAAATGGCAGCCGGTTCAAGGTGACCGCCACCTTCGATGCGGGAAATGGGAACGCGGGCAACGCCCATGTCGTATCGCTTACTGGCGACACCGGTTACTTATGGTTCTTCAGTTCGGCGAATGTGGAGGCAGTGATCAAGGTGCTCAATGGCTGCGGTCTCAACAACCATTACTGGGTCTTCGCTGGCGGTCTGACAGATGTCAATGTCGTGATCACCGTGACCGACATGCAGACGAAAACCGTGCAAACCTACACCAATCCTCGGAAGACGAAGTTCCTCCCGATTCAGGATACTTCCGCGTTCGCGACGTGCCCGTAGCGCGGCGCGGGGAGTGATCGTGAGCGATTCGCCTCGCGGTTAATCTTCGCGGCGCTCCGGCAGCAACTCATCGCTGGATATGACGTCGCCCCGCTCGGCCTCTTCGATGCGCGCGAGAAGGGCGGCCTCGGCCTCGACCCCCAGCAGGGTGAAGGCTTCTTGATCCTCGGGGCGAGATCGTCACCTCCGCGCCCTCTGGGAGCCTTTTTCCGCGTACCTCGATCCTGCCGTTGACGACGGTTCCCGTGGTCACTCGCATGTCGTTATTCTACGCCACGGATTCGGGTCGTGGTATCGGTCCCGAGCCACAGCCGAGCCTGGCAAGCCTGGGGACCTGGCGCGCGAGCTGTGTAGACTCGGCGGCGGGTGGCGGAGCCGCGGTGGCGAAGGATGGCAGTAGGCGACAGAGGGTCACGATGACCGAGCGTTTCCAGCATGCCGAGGTGGAAGGGCTTCGGGTCGGGCGCTTCCCGCTGCGCTTCAACACGACCTGCATCCTCTATCGCCTGGGGTCGACGGTGATCGACACCGGGCCGCCGAACCAGTGGCGGCGGGTGCGGGCGTTCCTGGCGGAGCGGGCGGTGCGGCAGGTGGTGGTCACGCATTACCACGAGGACCACGGCGGCAACCTGGCGCCGATCCGGCGTGCGTTCGCGGCGCCTGTCTACGCGCCGCGACTGGGACTGGCCGAGCTGGCCTCCGGGTTCCCGCAACGGGTATACCAGCGGCTGTTCTGGGGCCGGCCCGAGCCGGTCGAGGCGCGGGAGCTGCCGCCGCGGGTGCCGCTCGACGGCGGCGGAGGGCTCGAGGCCATCGCGGCGGCCGGGCACTCGGCGGACATGACCTGCCTGCTCGAGCGCGAGCGGGGATGGCTGTTCACCGGCGACCTCTACATCGCCGCCAGGACGCGGCTGCTGCGGCAGGACGAGGACCTGGGGGCGGAGATCGCGAGCCTGCGCCGGGTGCTCGAGCTCGACTTCGACACCGTGTTCTGCGCCCATCGCGGCGTCCTCGGCGCCGGCAAGGCGGCCCTGCGCCGCAAGCTCGACTTCCTCGAGAGCCTCTGCCAGCAGGTCGCCGACCTGCGCCGCCAGGGCAGGAGCCGCGAGGAGATCACCCGCCTGCTGCTCGGCCGCGAGGGGCTGATGACCCTGCTCACCGGCTACCACTTCTCCAAGCGCAACCTGATCGCCGCCTGCCTCCGGGCGCTCCCGCTGGCGGCCGGCCGGCCATCCGACCTCGGGAAGTAGGATCGCGACCGCCGGCGGAGCCGCGGCCGGCAATCGAGTCGTGTATGCTTAGATTTGCTTTTTGGCGCATCAGTATGGTTCGAGGTCCTCGACCAAGGAGACGATGATGAATTCGTTCACGAGCAAGGGAATTGCCGGTGTCTTCGCGCTGACGTGCCTCGCGGGGCTCGCGGCGGCCGCACCTGCCGCCGCCAGGGCAGCAGAGTCGGAGGCCGAGAACGGTCGATGGATCGCGGTGTTCGCGGGCGAGCAGGAGCCGAGCCTCCATGCCGCTGGCGTTCCCGTCTGGGAGCGCGAGGAAGGCGTGGTGATCGCCGGGCCTTCCCAGGCCCAGCTCGAGGTGGTGCGCGCGCAGGGCATCGAGCCGATGTTCAGCGCGCCGGATCACGGCGAGGCCATCCATGTCCTCAGCCACGACCGCTACTTCAGGCCGCCCGTGCTCGCCGGTCTGCGCCGCTTCCGGATCGATGACCGGGCGATGCTCTATCTCATCCCCGCGGGGCTGGAGATGGACCTGCCGCGGCTCAAGCTGCACGGCCTGTTCCACGGCGTGCCCCGCATCGCGCTGCCGCCGGTCCGCGTCCATCCCGCCGACGCCGCCGGGCAGCTTCAGCCACTGGCCCCCCTCCCGCTGGTGCAGCAGATCGTCGACGCCACCAGCCAGGCGAACTGGTTCCAGGACGTCCGCGACCTGTCCGGCGACAGCGACGTGACGATCCCCGGCTTCTGCACCGCCTGCCGCATCCGCACCCGCGCCTCCAACTACATGTTCCCGCCCAACAACACCGGCAACCCGCTCGGCAACCCGTTCGCGTCCGAGTACCTGGAGAACAAGGCCGCGGGCTGGGGCTTCACCGCGCCGAACGCCATCCGCCAGAGCTACACCTCGGCGCAGTCGGGCTGCACCACCCGGCAGGGCTCGATGACCTGGCAGAACCTCGTGTTCACGCTGCCGGCCCAGGTCGACTTCGCGCAGAACCAGCAGGTCATCTTCCTCGTCCACTACGACACCATCTCGGAGAGCGCCGCCAACGACGCCAACAACGCGCCGGGCGCGGACGACGCGATCTCGGGCGGCTCGGCGCTGCTCGAGGCGATGCGCATCTTCAACGGCTATGCCTGGCAGAACACGGTGAAGTTCCTGTTCGTGAGCGGCGAGGAGGTCGGGCTGTGCGGCTCCACGGCCTATACGCGCATGAACCCGCTCGCGCCGATGTGGCGCGTGCTCAACATGGATCAGACCGCGTTCGACGGCGACATGGACGGCCTGATGAACCTGTACAACTGGAACACCACGAGCTGCCCCTCGTGCGTGGCTTTCGGCGACGCCTTCGTCCAGGCGAACTCCGACTACGGCAACATCATCGATCCCACCAAGATCGTGCGCAACACGACCAAGATGTGCCAGACGGACCACTGCCCGTTCTGGAACGCCGGCGTCACCGCGATCGATCTCAACGAGGACCTCACCAACAACGACATCTGCCCGTGCTTCGACCAGGGCCAGAATTCGACCTGCCGCGACACGGTCACCCAGTTCTATCCCGTCGGCGGCACGACCTTGATGTTCAATCAGAATTATTCGTGGCCGACCGAGAAGGCGGCGATCGCGCTCATCGCCGCGACCGCCGTGCCGCTCTACGCCTGCCCGGCCGCGGGCGCGACGCTCAGCGCCACCGTGGGCACGCAGCAGGTGCAGCTCACCTGGCCCGACGTGCCGCCGGTGACCAACTACGTGGTGGAGCGGGCGAACGGTGGCTGCGGCGGCACCTTCGCCGGCATCGCCTCGACCACCACCGCCTCGTACACGGACACCGCCGTCACCGCCGGTTCCACCTACGGCTATCGCATCCGCACCTGCCCGTTCCAGGTGAGCAACTGCGTCGCGGCGACCATCCCGGGCGGCGCCGCCACCACCACCACCGCGCTGAGCTCCTCGGCCAATCCGTCGGTGTCCGGGCAAGCGGTCACCTTCACGGCGACCGTGACCTCCGCCGGCGGGGTGCCCACGGGTACGGTGACCTTCAAAGATGGGACCAGCACCCTGGGGAGCGGCGCTCTCGACGGCACGGGCCACGCGACCTTCACGACCTCGGCGCTGAGCGTGGCCGCGCATTCCATCACGGCGGTCTACGGCGGCGACGCCAACTTCACCGGGAGCACCTCCCCGATCCTGACCCAGACGGTGAACAAGGACGGCACGACGACGACGGTGACGTCCTCGCTCAACCCGTCGGCGAGGCACCAGGCCGTCACCTTCACCGCCACCGTGGCGGCAAACGCCCCGGGTACGGGCATCCCCACGGGCTCGGTCACCTTCAAGGACGGCACGAAGAAACTGGCGACGGTGTCCCTGAATGGCGCGGGGCAAGCCGCGTTCACCACCTCGTCCCTCTCCCCGGGCACTCACCAGATCACGGCAGCCTACGGGGGGAGCTCGAGCTTCCTGGCCAGCACCTCCGCCAACCTGGCCCAGACAGTGACGCCGTAAAGGAGAAAGTCACATGAAGATTGCACGTCTGCTTTCGATTCTCGGAATGCTCGCCTTCGGAACCAACGTTGCGGCGGCCCACCCACCCGGAAACCATGTCGGGTTCACCGGCACCTATTTCACCTCGCCCACGCCGCCGGCGGCCGAGATCCTCCAGCTCCACGGCGACGGCACGGCGATCCTCACCACGTCGGACCAGGTCACGGTAGGCGCCGGGGGGCTCACCTTCAGCGACAGCATCGGCTCTTGGAGGGCGATCGGGCCGCGCACTCTCTCGGCGCGCTTCCTGAACCTCAACTTCGCAGGCACGATCCCGTCGGCGACGTTCGCGGGCACGGCGGTCGTGGATTACGTGTACCAGTTCTCGGCGAGCTTCGACACCATCACCGTGACCTGCCTGGGAAGGATCTTCGCGCCGGGGGTGGACCCGCTCGACCCGAGCTCGACCCCATTCATCACCTTCGATTGCAGCAACCTGAACGGGCATCCCTACCGGCGGGTGCAGGTCCCGTAGCGGGGTCCTCCTGGCGCGTCAAGGGTGGCCGTGCCGTCGCAGCCAGTACTCGCGGAAGGACCGCAGCCGAGGTAAAGAGTCGCGGTCCTTCGCGCGGCCGCTCGCTTCCTTGCTGGCGATGATGTCGTCGAGGTGGCAGACGGAGAAGCCTTCGACCTCGACGCGCCGCCTCCAGGCGTCTGCGAAACGCTCGATGCCGTCCGGCGCGAAGACGAGATCGAGGTCGAAGGGACCGTTCTTGAGCTGCACGAAGTCCTTGCCGGCCTCGATCTGTGCTGCCTGCTCGTCGTCCAGCGCGAAACCCAGCTCGCGCAGGGCGGCGACGATGGCCCGGCCGTTGTCGGGACTCTTCTCCACGAAGAGGTCGGCGTCCTGGGTGGTGTCGGGGAAGCCGAGCAGGATCGCGCCGGACTTGCCGATGAAGAGATAGCGCACGCCATGGCGGGCGAACGCGTCACGGATCTCCTCGGCTTGGCGGTACTCAAACGCGCCCATATCCCAGCCAGTCCGGCAGGTTCTCCTCGCACCAGCGGCGGTAGTCGGCGGTCGTGTCGAAGGCGCGGAACGGCGCGTCGTCGAGCACCGGCTTGTAGGTGTGGATGAAGGCGTAGCGAAAGCGGGTCGGCAGCGGCCGGCGGGCAGCGGCCTCGAACTCGGCTAGCCACTCCGCAGGGATGTCTCCCTCCCGTGACGCGGCGTCCCTCGGCTGAGGCGTCCCTGAACCCATGGCCGACGATTATAAGACCCGCAGGGTCCGCCGGGCCGGAGAGCGTATCATCCGCCGGCCCGGGATGCCCGGCCGACGAGGCGGAGGCGACGTTGCGGCGCGCGCTGGCGCTCGGCGAGCGGCTCTGGGGGAAGCGCGATCCGCGGGTGGCCAAGGTCCTGCACAACCTGTCGGGCATCGCCTACTACCGCGGCCGGGCGGCAGACGCCGAGCGGCTCCTCGAGCGCTCCCTGGCGATCCGCGAGGCGACGCTGGCGAGCGACGATCCGGACCTCGCCGGCAGCTACGAGGCGCTGGCGCTCCTGAGACGGCGGCAGGGGCGGGCGGCGGCGGCGGCGGCGCTGCTCGAGCGCCAGCTGGCGACGGTCGAGAAGATCTACGGCACCGAGCACCCGGAGGTCGCCCGCGTCCTGCTGAACCTGGGCCTGGCCCGCGCCGACCTGGGCGAGGACGACGGCGCGCGGGGGCGGCTGGAGCGCGCCCTCGCGGTGGCCGAACGGACCTTGAAGCCGGGCCAGCCGCTGCTCGCGCGCGCTCTCGGCTCGCTGGCCGACCACCACTTCAAGCACGGCCGGTTCGCCGCGGCCGAGCCGCTCTACCGGCGGTTCATGGCGCAGCGGGCGGAACGGGCGGAAGCGGCGACGGACCCGGAACGAGACGCGACGGTCGGCAACTGGGTGCGCCTGCTGCGGGCCAGCGGGCGGGACGCGGAGGCGGCGCGGGTCGAAGCGAGCGCCGCCGCGGCGCCTGCCCCAGGCCAGGCCAGGGGGAGCCAGGCGGGCCGGGCGCGAGAGCGGTAGATCGTGGGGGCGTTGACGCTGGCCGCTGGCCGCGGGCCGCGGGCTCCGGCGGGGCGTTCGCGGAGCGCGCCGCGGGCGTCTCGACGCACACCTGGAGATGGATACATCGCGCGCTCGAGAGTCGCGAGCATTCGGCGCGGCCCAGCTTCGCGGAGACGCGACCGGGATGCCTGAGATGCCTGAAAGGAGATCCTCATGACCAGAAACATCCGCATGTTGCCGGCTCGCGGCTGGCGAGCGGCAGGCCTGCTCGCCGTCTGTGCTGTCCTCGCCGCGGTTCCCGCGGCCTCCACGCCGGCTGCCATGGCCGCGGCGAACGCGGCGGGCGCGGCGAACGCGGCGGACACGACGAACGCGGCGAGCCAGTCGGACGGCACGGACCAGAAGCGCGCGGCGCGCGAGGCGCGGCCGACGGACATCGGCGCGGCGCGCGCGTTGCCGCTCGGGACGGTGGTCACGGTCGAGGGGTCGGTGACCGTCCCTTCGGGGCTGTTCTCGTCCGGCGGCACCCTCGACCAGGGCTTCGCCATCCAGGACCGCACCGGCGGCATCTACGTGAGCGTCGCGACGAACCTGGGACTCACCCTGCGCCAGCGGGTGCTGGTGACCGGCCAGCTCGCGACAGCCAACGGCTTCCTGATCCTCGTGCCGGCGAGCGCCGGCGACGTGGAGGTCGTCCGAGGCCGGGGGCGCGAGGTGAGGCCGCTCTGGCTGCGCACCGGCAGCGTCGGGCCGGCCAACCAGGGGCTGCTGGTGCGGGTGGTGGGAGTGATCACCCAGCCGCTGGCTCCCGACCCTCCCTTCGGCACCCAGATCGTGGTGGACGACGGGTCGGGCCCGCTGCGGATCTTCGTCAACACGTCGACGGGCATCGACTTGACCGGGCTCGCGCCGGGTCAGCTGCTGTCGGTGACCGGTCTGAGCGACGAGTTCGACACACCCGAGATCGATCCGCGCTTCCAGAGCGATCTACGCCAGCCGCGGCAGTAGCCCCGCGGTCGAGCTGCCGCTCCGAGATGGGGACGCCCTGCAGGGCCGCCGCAACGCCGCCGGCGTCAGAGGCGAAGCCGCGGCCGTGGCTGGCGCCACAGCCGCGGCTTCGTTCGTGCCGATTGGTTAGTGGGCGTTTGCCCAGGCGGTCAGGAATGCCAGGGTCACAGCCGAGGAATTGGCTTCGGCCAGCCCGCTGCCGAAGAACGCGCCAACGTCGTTGAAGTCAGTGCCTCCCGCGAGGTCAGAAAGGCTGCGGAAGGCGATGAAGGGGATGCCGTTCGCGTAGGCGACATGGGCAAAGGCGGTCGTCTCCATGTCGAAGGACTGTCCCTGCAACACGTGCGAGACGTACCCTCGGTAATCCGGATTCGCCAGGAAGAATCCCGCGCTCAGGCCTCTTCCCCCGCGACGGATCACGGGTTGCGTCGAGACGCACAGCGACGGATTGAGGGGCCCGCACCGCGCCAGCGCCGGATGGATGCCCTGTGCCACCTGGAGCATGGCGGGATCCACCGCGTAGTCGAAGATGTATTCGCCGTTCGGGAAGTTCGCACTGGTGCGGACGAAGGTGTCCCGCATGAATAGCCCGGTGCCGACGGGACCATGGGAGCTCGGGACGTGGTAGTCCGAGCCCGGGGTACGGGTGAAGGAGGAGAGCTGCAAGCCGAGGCAGGACAGGTCGCCGGTGGTGCCGCATGGCGAAGGGACGGTGCTGTCGCCGTTCCAATAGTTCTCGAGCGGGAAAGCCCAGGTGGCCGGGATGAGGACGTCACCGATGTGGTTGGCGGCGTCCACTCCGCCGGCGATGCCACTCAGCAAGAGGTGATTGATGTTGAAATGATCGATCATCAGCTGGGTGGTCATGGCGGCGTTCTCGATGCTGACTCCCGTCAAGACGATGACTACGTGATTGCCGTTCAAGTCGCCGGTGGTGAAGGTGTTGCCGTTGATCACGAATTGCGTGGCGTTCTGCGTGTCGGCCAGCAGGATGTCGGCTTCCGCCCCGAAGGCGGAGACGATCCCGAAGCGAGGCAGGCACTCGGAAATGCACCCTCCGTGGTGGTTCTGGCCGTCCGCGCCGGCGCGTGCCGCGGGGAGCATGAAAAGGGTAGCCAACAAGAACGCAGCCGTACCTGCGCCGCCAATTCTCTGAGACATAGCTGGTCCTCCTGAAACCGCATTCGAGCCTGGAACCGTCAGGCGTTCATGGGTTCGCGCGCGGTTCCGAGAATCCGCGCGCACAGGTAAGGCTGCCGCTCGGGCATGCCTCCGACCTTCAGATCGAAGATGCCGTTAGCCGCGACCGGCCTCGGTGACGGCGGCCTCTCCCACCGCCGGCGAGTCGAGGGCGACGCTCCGCGGGAGGAGGCCTTCAAGGGTTGGAAGAAGTCTTCTTAACTTCCCTATATCGAAGCATAGCACAAACGTATAACTTGGTCGATTGTCTCGAAAGAGGGGTAGTGGGTCCCCGAAAGAGGTGGCCTGGGGCCTCCGGGTAGCGTCGCGCGGGACGTTGGGTCGGGCGGATATCGGCGCCCGTCTGGCTCACCTGCCTTTCAAGTTGCCGGCCAGGCTCAGCCGCGGCCGGCGACGACTTGGCCGAAGGCGCCGAGGAAGGCCTGCATCTGGTCGGCGGTGCCGATGGTGACGCGCAGGTGGCGGGGGAGGGCCGGGAAGAGGCGCCCGACCTCGACGCGGCGCTGGCGCAGCTCCTGGATGACCGGCGCCACGGGGCGGCGGAGGTCGATCATCATGAAGTTGGTCGTGGACGGGATGTAGGCGAAGCCGAGGCGGTCGAGCTCGGCGCAGACGGCGGCCTTGACCTCGCGGTTCAGGCGCTGGCCGCGGCTCACCTGGCCGGCGTCGTGCAGGCTGGCGCGCGCCGCCGCCAGGGCGAGGATGTTGACGCTGTCGAAGGCCTGGTGCTGGCGCAAGCGCGCGACGACCGCGGGCTGCGCGATGGCGTACCCGCAGCGCAGGCCGGCCATGCCGTAGATCTTCGAGAAGGTGCGCGTGACCACCAGGTTCGGGTGGGCGGCGACGAGCGGGATGACGGTCTCGAAGTCGTCGCTCTCGACGAAGTGGAAGTAGGCCTCGTCCACCACCACCATGGTCCGCTCCGGCGCCTTGGCGAGCAGCGCGCGCAGCTCGGCCTTGGGGGTGATCGTGGCGGTCGGGTTGTTCGGGTTGCAGACGTAGAGCAGCCCGGGATCGGGCGCCGCGGCCAGCATCTTCGGCAGGTCGTGCCGGAAGTCGGCGGTGAGCGGCACCGCCAGCGCCTCGGCGCCGTGGGACCGCGCGTGGTGCGGCAGGGCCTCGAAGGTCGGCTCCGCCGCCACCACCGGACGGCCCGGCGCGGTGAAGGCGACCGCGGCGAGCACCAGGATCTCGCTCGAGCCGGCGCCGAGCAGGATCTGCGCGGGCTCGACGCCGTGCAGGCGGGCGAGGTCCTCGGCGAGGGCGTCGACGTGCTCGTCAGGGTAGCGCCAGGCCAGGTCGAAGGCGCCGCGCATGGCGTCGAAGGCGGCCGGCGACGGACCATAGGGGTTCTCGTTCGAGCTCAGGCGCACCACCCCGGCGGCGCCCTTCGCGGCGCCGGCCGCGGGCACCGCCCGCAGCGGCGCGCTCGCCCCGGCGCCGCTCGAGCCGCGGAGGGCGGTGGCCCGGGCCGGGACCGCCGCCGCCAGCGCGCCGCCGCCGGCCGCGGCGACGCCAGCCCCGAGGAGCTGGGCGAAGCGGCGCCGCGAGAGGCCGCCCGCGTCGATCGTGCCGCCGAGCCGGTTGCCGATCCGGTCGTCGATCTCGTCGCCGATCCGGTTGCCCTCTTCGATCTCGCCAGTCTGAGCCATCGGGTCCCTCGCCTTTCTCCCCGCCGGGGAATCGGCGGTCTCGAGCGGTGCGCCACCGCGCTCATTGTCGCACGGACCTCGACTCCCTGCGCTCCGGCTGAAACAACCCATACCCCCGCGCCGTAGAAGGAGCAGGCCCGGGAAAATCCTGGCCGGCGCCCGTTCCCGCACGCGAGCGGCCCGGTGATCGGCACTTCGAAACGCGGCGCTCCCATGATGGAGACGATCATGAAGAAGAGATGGATAGTCGGCGTCCTGGCGCTGGTGCTCGGAGCGGGCGCGGTGATCGCGGCGGTGCGCGGCACGAAGTCCGCCAAGCCCGGCGACGACGACCTGCCGTTCCGGCTGGGCAAGGTGCAGACCGAGGATCTGCAGGTCAGCGTGCGCGAGGTCGGCGCGGTCGACCCGGTGGACAAGGTGGACGTCAAGTCGGCGGTGTCCGGCCGCGTCACCGCCATCAAGGTGCGCGAGGGCGACGCGGTCAAGGTCGGCCAGGTGCTGGCCGAGGTCGAGCCCGACGTCAACCAGGCGCAGACGCTGTCGGACGTGCAGGGAGCGGTGGCGCAGGCGCTGGTGAAGCTGCACGACGCCGAGCGCTCGCTCCTGGTGCAGCAGGCGCTGTTCGACAACGGCCTGATCCCCCGCGACGCGCTGCGTCCCTACGTCACCGGCCGCGACCTCGCCGCCGCCGACCTGCACTCCGCCAAGAGCCGCTACCAGATCGTCGAGGACCGCGGCATCCCGATCTCCGGCGACGCCTCGACGCAGCAGGCCCGCGTCACCTCGCCGATGGCGGGCGTGGTGATCACCAAGGGCATCCAGCTCGGCCAGACGGTGACCTCCGGCGTCTCCTCGTTCAACGAGGGCACGGTGCTGTTCACCGTCGCCAACCTCAAGTCGATGATCATCCGCGTCAACCTCAACGAGGTCGACATCGCCAAGGTCAACGTCGGCCAGCCGGTGCGGGTGACGCTCGACGCCTACCCGCAGAAGACGTTCACCGGCAGGGTGCGCTTCGTGGCGCCCGCCGCCAAGCTGCAGGACAAGATCAAGGTCTTCGAGGTCGAGGTCGCGATCGACGCGCTCGAGGACTCCTTCCGCACCGGCATGAGCGCCAACGTCGAGATCCTCGGCGAGCGGCGGGCCGCGACGCTGTCGATCCCGCTCGAGGCGCTGCAACGCCGCGACGGCCGCACCGTCTCCTACCGCTTGAAGTCCGGCCTGTCCGCGAGCGCGATCGCCAAGGCGAAGGAAGGCCTGGGCGGGCGCAACAAGTTCGTCTGGCTGTCGGACCACTGGCGGGACTACTTCGAGACCGTGCCGGTCGCCGCCGGCATCGCCACCCTCGAGCGCGTCGAGGTGCTCGCGGCGCTCGCCGGCGGGCGCTCGCTGCGGCGGGGAGAGCAGGTCTGCCTGGAGGACCCGACGCGCAAGAAGGTCGAGAAGGACGACGAGAACAACTGAGGACTCCCCACCGTCGCGAGGGCGGCCCGGAGCGCCGGGCCGCCGCCGCGCGCGAGGCCCCGAGCCATGTCCCCCATCATCGAGACCCACCAGCTCACCAAGGTCTTCGGCAGCAACGGTAACGCCGTGCACGCCCTGCGCGGCATCGACCTGACGGTCGGGGAGGGGGAGTTCGTGGCGCTGGTCGGCCCTTCCGGCTCGGGCAAGTCGACGCTGATGGCGATCCTCGGCTGCCTCGACTCGCCGAGCGGCGGCTCCTACGCGCTGGCCGGTCGCTGGGTCCACGACCTCTCGGGCGCGGAGCTGGCGCGGGTGCGTAACGAGAAGGTCGGTTTCATCTTCCAGAGCTACAACCTGCTGCCGAGGGCGTCGGTGCGCCGCAACGTCGAGCTGCCGATGCTCTATGCCGGCGTCGGCCGGCGCGAGCGGCGGCGGCGCGCGGGCGAGCTGCTCGAGCAGGTCGGCATCGCCGAGAAGGCCGACGCGCTGCCGGCGCAGCTCTCGGGCGGCCAGCGCCAGCGCGTGGCGGTGGCGCGCGCCCTGGCCAACCGCCCGGCGCTGCTGCTCGCCGACGAGCCCACCGGCGCCCTCGACTCGCACACCGGCCAGGAGGTGCTGGCGCTCTTCCGGGAGCTCCACGCCCTCGGCAACACGGTGCTGCTGGTCACCCACGATCCCACGGTGGCGGCGCTGGCCGAGCGCCAAGTCGAGATCCATGACGGGCTGGTGCGAGCCGGAGCCGCCGGCGGCGGCGAGGGTGGCACGATCGCCGAGGCCGCAGCAGGCACCGAGAGTCGCGCGGGCGTAGGGGCCGCAGCGGGCGCGGAGGCCGCGGCGGGCACCGAGGCCGCAGCATGAGCGGCAACGGCCGCGGAATGACCGGCCGGGGGGCCGAGCGCTTCGCCGGCGCCTGGACCGAGCTGCGCGAGAACCTGCCGCGCGCGGTGCTGCAGACGCTGGGAGTGATCCTGGGCGTCGCCTCGGTGGTGGGCGGGTTCTCGATCTCTGACAGCCAGCGCCAGCAGGCCAACCGGCTGTTCGTGCGCCTCGGCGGCCTCGACAAGCTCAACGTGCTGCCCTCGGAGGTGATCGACGACGGCTCGCCGACCGCCTTGCAGACGGCCAACCTCGGGCTGCGCGCCGCCGACTCGGAGCGCGGCCGCGAGCTCGACGCCAAGCTCGTCGGCGGGGTGAGCGAGCAGAAGCTGCTGCGGGCGCGGGTGCGCTCGCAGCTCGCCGACCAGGAGCGGCAGGTGACGGGCATCGGCGGCGACTACCTGGCGCTCAACGGCTACGACGTCGAGCAGGGGCGCCGCTTCTCGCTGCGCGACATGGAGACCGCCGCGCCGGTGGCGGTCCTCGGCAGCGAGGCCGCCGCCGACCTCTTCCCGACCGGCGAGATCGTCGGCCGGCCGCTGCGCATCGGCGACGTGCCGGTCACCATCGTCGGCGTGCTGCGCGAGAAGGTCTTCCGCTTCCACGACGGCCAGCGCAACGTGTTCGCCTGGCGCAACCGGCTGGTGGCGGTGCCGGCGACGCTGGTGACGCGGCGCATGCAGGGCGACGCCTACCGCCGGCTCGACCGGGTGACCTTCCGCATCCCCGACCTCGGCGCCATGACGCTGTTCTCGCGCTCGCTCGAGTCGCTGCTCAAGTCCAGCCACCGCCAGCAGCGCGACTTCCGGCTCGACGACGTGGCGGCGCGGGTCAAGCGCATGATGAGCCAGGGCGACGTCTACAACGTCGTCTTCCTGCTCTCCGGCATCCTGGCGCTGCTCGGCGGCGGCATGGTGAACGTCAACATCCAGATGGCCTCGCTCAAGGACCGGGTGCGCGAGGTGGGCGTGAAGATGGCGATCGGCGCCTCGGGAGGCGAGATCTTCAAGGGCTTCATGACCGAGGCGCTGCTGATGACCGTCTTCGGCACCTGCCTCGGGCTCGCGGTGGGGGTCGTCTTCTCGAAGGTGATCACCGCCTCGATCGGCGTGCCGCTGGCGATCTCGGTGGCGAGCTTCGGCTGGGCCGCGGCGCTGGCCGGGGTCTTCGGCTTCGTCTTCGCGCTCTACCCGGCGTGGAAGGCGAGCCGGCTCTCGCCGATGGAGGCGCTGCGGTATGAGTGAGCGCCGCGGCCTGCTCGCGCAGCTCAACCTGGTCGTGGAGGTGGTGACCGGCGGCGTGGTCGAGCTGTGGGCGCACAAGCTGCGCTCGCTGCTGACGCTCAACCTGCTGGCGCTCGGCGTCTTCGCCCTGGTGGTGATGACCTCGGTGCTCGACGGCGTGATGGAGAAGGTGACGATGGGGGTCGCCGGCATGAGCTGGGACGGCACCGTGATGCTGGCCCCCAAGGACCCCAAGACCACCGAGGACCAGAAGCGCTTCGCGATGAGCCCGGGGCTGCGCTACGAGGACCTGCCGCGGCTGACCGCGCCGTTCCCCGGGATCGCCGGCTTCGTGCCGCGTGCGTTCAAGACCGTGCCGGTGCGTCTCCCCGGCGGCAGCGAGAAGGTCTTCGTCACCGGCGTCGACGCCGCCTACGCGCACCTGATGAACCGGCCGATCGGCCTCGGCCGCGGGCTGACGGAGGACGACGTGCGGCGGCACTCGACGGTGGCGGTGGCGGGGGCGACGCTGGCCGCGAAGCTCTTCGGCGGCGCCGACCCGGTGGGCCGCGACGTGATCGCGGACGGCGTCAGCTTCCGCCTGGTCGGGGTCCAGGCGCCGGGCCAGATCTTCAGCGAAGACAACTACATGGACGCCAACGGCCTGCTCGTGCCGTTGACCGCCTACATGGACCGCCTGGCTCCCGACCACCGGCTGGCGAAGCTCGGGGTCAAGCTGCGCGAGAAGAAGGACCTCGACGAGGTCTCGGCGCTGCTCGTCGGCCACGCCAAGCAGGCCCACCACGGCATCGAGGACGTCGAGATCGTCGACCTCGACGCCGAGGCGGCGCGCTCCTATCAGAACTTCCTGCAGCAGATGCACGGCTGGCGGGTGGTGCTCTTCAGCCTCGCCGGCACGGTGCTGCTGGTGGGCGGGGTCGGGGTGCTCTCGGTGATGCTGATCTCGCTCGCCGACCGCCGCTACGAGATCGGCCTGCGCAAGGCGATGGGCGCCACCGACCCGCAGATCTTCATCCAGTTCCTGCTCGAAGCCCTGGTCCTCGCCGCCCTCGGCGCGTTCGCCGGCACCCTCGCCGGCAGCGCGCTCTGCCGTGCCCTGTCCGACAAGTTCCCCTACGGCCTGATGGTCAATCCCCTCGGCCTCGCCGCCGCCTGGGCGACCGCCCTGCTGCTGGCCGTCTCCTTCGGCCTCTACCCGGCCATCCGCGCATCGCGGCTGTCGCCGATGGCGGCGATGCAGTAGGGCGTGGCGGCGGCTTGCCCCGCACGCCGCCTGCTACGGACCCAGGCGCCGGGGCCGGCGCCTCAGCCGCCGAGCGGCGCGGACCTGCCGCTCTCGCGGCCCAGGCCCTCGGCGGGGACGTCGATGCCCAGGGCGGTCGCGAGGCTGATCTGGTGGTCCTGCTCCTCGACCAGGATCTGGCGCAGGTCCTCGGCCAGGGCGTACTCGCCCAGGGCCTCGGCCTGGCGGATGCGCTGCCGGTACTGGCGGACGGTCTCGTTCTCGTTGTCGAGGTCGAAGCGCAGCATGTCCTCGGCCTTCTTGGAGGTGCGCACCGGCTTCGGCGTCGGGGTGGGGTCGCCGCCGAGGTAGTCGATCTGCTCGGAGATCGTCAGCGCGTGCTGCAGCTCCTGGCCGGCGTGGACCTCGAGCTCGGCGGCGATGTTCATGTAGGCGGCGCCCTTGAGCACCTTGCTGTAGATGACGTAGGAGATGATGGCCTGGTACTCGCGTGCCAGGTCCTCGTTGAGCAGCTCGATCAACCGGTCGCGGGTGATGGTCTCTTCCTGGTCCACGAATGACCCCCCTTGGGCTAGTGATTCAACGCCTGCGTTGCTTGCAAGTTCCGTGGCAGCAGGGTGCGGTCGGCGGGGCCTGGCACCGGCTGGCACCGCCAGGCTGGCTAGGCGCCGGTCGGCGCGGACCGCATCAGCTGCATGGTCACGAAGAGGTGATGCGCCTCGTGCAGCAGGAAGAACTCGAGCCAGAGGGGGATCGGCATCGCCCCCAGCACCGGGTGGACGCCGCGCCGCGCGAGGTCGGCCGGCGGGATGGCGGCGACCGAAGCCACCAGCTCGGCGCGGCGCGCGGTCAGCTCGGAGGTGATCGCCCCGAGCGGCAGCGCCGCCCAGCGCGGCCACTCCGGGTCCTCCTCGGCGCGGTAGCGGGGGAGCGCCGGCTCCGGCTCGGCCAGGATGCGCCGCAGCCGCTCGGCGGTGACCTCGTGATGGCGCGCCAGGTGCGCGAGCTGCTCGCGAGCCGACCACTTCCCCGGCGCCGGCCGCCGCTCCGCCGCGGCTTCGTCGATGGCACCATCCCCAGCGGCTCCGGCAAGGATCAGGGGCAGGACGTCGAGCTGCGTGCGCAGCCGGACGGCGGTGGTCTCTGGCAGCATGGGTGCCTCCCTCTCCCTCCGGCCGTCTCCCGGCGGCGGCAGCCCGAGGATCGACGATGCCTGCCGAGCATAGCCCGATCCCGCTGCCACCGACCGAGATATGATCCCTCCCATGACCGACTTCGCGCAGCGCTCCGCCCGCTTCCTGTCCCTGTCGCTGCTGATCGCCGCCGCGATTCTGGCCGCCTGTCACAAGAGCGAGACGCCCCCCGAGGCCGGCACGCCGGCGGCGTCGCCGGCTAGCTCCGCGGCCCCGGCCGCTCCGGCGGCCCCTCGGGCGCCCACGGCGCCGCTCAAGGTCGTCGCGCTCGGCATCGGCAAGAGCCTCGGCGCCGATCGGAAGGTGACCGCCGAGGCCGACACCTTCGCGCCCAGCGACACCGTCTACGCCGCGGTCGGCACCACCGGCGGCTCCCCCGGCGCCAAGCTCACCGCCCGCTGGTCCTGGGTCTCCCGCAGCGGCGCCGAGAAGCCCGTCGGCGACGAGACCAAGACCATCGCACCCACCAGCGACACCTCCACCGAGTTCCACCTCACCAAGATCGACGGCATGACCCTCGGCGACTACAAGATCGAGATCCTCCTCGACGGCACGTCCGTAGCCACGAAGGCCTTCCGGGTAGCGAAATAACCAGCTGGCTTGAGCACCTGTACCTAGTCGGCAAGAGGTAGACCCCTCCGGTCGCCGGAGGGTCTCCGTAGCCGTAGGGGCGGAGGCCGGGCGGCGTGAGGCCGGCTTCGAGAGGGGGCCCCTGGCTCCTCCCGGGGGCTGGACGAGGGGTCCGCCTTGGAGGGGGGCGAGGCACACCCCTGCGGCGGTGGAGACGAGGGGCGCGGGATCGCAGGGGGGTTCCCTCCCCTCACGGCCCCTGGGGCGAGGCGCGGCAGTCCACCACACCCCGTCTACCACCTTGGCGCCTCGCCCCAGGGGCCGTGAGGGGAGGGAACCCCCCTGCGATGCCGCGCCCCTCGCCTCCACCGCCGCAGGGGTGTGCCTCGCCCCCCTCCAAGGCGGACCCCCGAGGCCAGGGAGCCCCGCCGGGAAATTCGCCTGGGGAGTGGGAAGGGACGGGGGACGGGACTGGACGGGATGGGGACGGGACGGGAACTCCCAAGCCATTGGATTCAGAAAAGTGGATTCCATCCGGTATTCTGGAGAGGAGAGGGCCATCCCCCGTGAATTCATAGGCTTGGAGGCTGTTCAAAAAACCGTCGGGCTGGCATGGAAAGTGCTCTACCTCGCCTTCGACGTTGGTTCTGGCCAAGGGATGAGATGACGCTTTCGCGCATTCTTCGACTCCTGCTCTGCCTCCTCCTGGCGGCCGCCACGGTGGTGCTGGGAGCGCTCAGCGTCCGCCGGAAGGTCGCCTCCTTCCAGCCGCTCGGCTTCGTCGCCGAGCGGGTCGGCGGCGTGGTGCGCGTCGACCGCGTGGACTCGCCGGCTTCCGGCGTGCGGGCCGGCGACGAGATCCTGCTCGTCGACGGCGGCGAGGTGGCCGGGTCGGAGGCGCTCGGCCAGCGCCTGCGCGAGCGGCCGGCGTCCGAGCTGGCGGTCCTGCGCGCCGGGCAGGTGCAGCGCGTCGCCTACCACCGGCCGCCGCTCGCTCCCGACGTCCCGTACCTCATCCTGGTGCTGATCGGCGCCGCCTACCTGCTCATCGGGCTCTACACGCTGACCCGCCAGCAGAGCCGCGAGGGGTTCGTCTTCTGCCTCTGGTGCCTGACCTCGGCGCTGCTCTACCTGCTCACCCCGGTGCCGCCGGTGGACGCGGAGTACCGCCTGGCCTACTTCGGCGACCAGCTGGCGCGCTGCCTCCTGCCGGCGCTGACGCTGCACCTGTTCCTGATCTTCCCGGCGTTCCCGCGTCCCGCCGCCGCGAGCGGCGCGCGGCGTACCGCACTGCTGCGGGAGCCGTCGCCTCTCCTGATCGCGCTCCTCTACCTGCCGGGCGCGGTGCTGCTGACGCTGCAGCTCGACCTCATGCTGTCGAACGGGCGGTGGCTCTTCGCCGGCCATCCGACGGCCGCCGCCCTGCGGGCCCTCGACCGCCTCGACCTCCTGCATCTCGTGACCTTCAGCCTCGCGGCCGTCGCCGTGCTGATCTACCGGACCCTGCGCGAGCGCGGCTGGGAGCCGCGCCGGCAGATGCACTGGATGATCTTCGGCCTGGCCGGCGGCTACCTGCCCTTCCTGGTCTTCTACGTCGCTCCCTTCGTGCTCGGGCTGCGTCCGCCGCAGCTGCTGGCGGCGGTCGCCGTGCTGCCGCTGGCGCTGGTGCCGCTCACCTTCGCCTACGCCATCCTGCGCTACAAGCTGTGGGACATCGAGGTGATCGCGCGCGACGTCGTCTCGGCGACGCTCACCCTGCTGCTCGGCGTGCTCGGCTTCTCGCTGGTCAACCTGGCGATCACCCGCGGCATCTCGCCGGAGCTGCCGCTGGCGCGGAACCTGCTCTCGTTCGCGGCCGGCCTGGGGATCGCCGGCCTGCTGGTGCCGACGCGGCACACGCTCTCGGCGGCGATCGAGCGCCTGCAGTACCGGGGCACCTTCGGCAAGCGCCGCGCCCTGCTGGGTCTCGGGCGCGACCTGCTGCACGAGCGCGACCTCGGCCGCCTGTGCAGCGCCCTGCTCGACCGGCTGGCGGCGGGCATGGACCTCGAGCGGGCCGGCATCTACCTGGCGCAGGGCGACAACCTCGTCGTCATCGCCGCCATCGACGCGATCGACGCCGGCGATCCGGGCGGCGCGGGCGGCGCGGGCGGCCAATCGCCCCAGGCGCACCATCCGTTCCATCCCCACGGCGCCCACCGCGCCCTGGCCTCCGCCTCCACCTCGGCGGGCGCCGGCGCCCGCGCCGCCTACCGTCGCACGATGGCCGCCCCGCCGCCGGTGCTGCCGGCCGCGTCGCTCGACCCGTCGATCTGGCGCGAGAACGTCTACCGCCTCGGCGGCACCGAGCTGCCGGCCGGTGCGCCGTCGCCGCTGCAGCAGCTGTTCATCGCCGGCTACCGCTACGCCTTCCCGCTGATCGTGCGCGGCCGCGGCGTCGGGCTGGTGCTGGCCGGCTGGAAGCGCGAGCAGGCGCCGCTGAACAGCGACGACCTCGACCTCGTCCGCCACCTGCTGAACCAGGCGGCGCTGGCGATCGAGAACGCCCAGCTGCTCGGACAGCTCCACCTGCAGCTGCAGGAGGTGCAGCGGCTGCAACGCTTCAGCGACGGCATCTTCGAGTCCTCGCCGGCCGGCATCGCGGTGCTCGACGGCCAGCTGCGCCTGGTGTCCGCGAACCCGGCCTTCGCCGCCCTCGTCGGCCGCGAGCCGCGGCAGCTGCTCGGCAGGCCCATCGAGGAGGTGCTGCCGGTCGCCACCCTCCCCTCGCCAGGCGAGGGACCGATCGAGGTCAGCTTCGCCGACCCGGCTCCTGCCCGCGGCGACGACGCGGCCGGCCGCGACGACGCCCCCGCCGCCCGCGAGCGCTTCCTGCAGCTGTCCCTGGCCGAGGTCACCCAGCTCGGCGAGGCATCGCCGCCGGGCGGCGGCCGCGCCGTCCAGCGGGAGCCGCTGCGCATCCTGGTCGCCTACGACGTCACCGAGCGCGTGGCGATGGAGCGGTCGCTGAAGGAGAAGGATCGCCTCGCCGCCCTCGGCATGCTCGCCGCCGGCGTCGCGCATGAGGTCAACACCCCGATCACCGGCATCTCCAGCTACGCCCAGATGCTGCTCTCCGACACCGCCGAGAACGATCCGCACTACTCGCTGCTCAAGAAGGTCGAGCGCCAGACCTTCCGCGCCGCGCGCATCGTCAACAACCTGCTCGAGTTCGCCCGCGAGCGCCAGCGCGAGCGGCAGCCGGTCGCCCTCCTGCCGCTGCTGCGCGAGTCCGTCGAGCTGCTCGGCGACCGCCTCGAGCGCGGCCAGGTCGCGCTCGACTGGGACCTCCCGCCGGCGGCCGACGCACTGCTGGTGCTGGGCGCCGACCTCGAGCTCGAGCAGGTCTTCACGAACCTGCTGGGCAACGCCCTCGACGCCATGTCCGGCCAGCCCGGCGGCCGGCTGGCCATCGCCGTCGCGTCGTCGAACGGCCTGGTCACCATCCGCGTCCAGGACTCCGGCCCGGGCATCCCGCCGGAGCAGCTGGCCGCCGTCTTCGAGCCCTTCTACTCGACCAAGCTGCATCGCGGCGGCACCGGCCTGGGCCTGACCATCAGCCATGACATCGTGCAGCGGCACGGTGGCACGCTGGCGGTCGAGAGCACCCCGGGGCGCGGCGCCTGCTTCACCGTCGAGCTCCCGCGCTTCTCGCCGCCGGGCAACGCCCGCGCCGCCCGCGCCGCCGCGGCCGCCGGGACCTCCCCGGCCGCCCCGGCCGCCGGGCCCACCGGCGATCCATCATGAACATCCTGATCGTCGACGACGAAGACGTGCTGCAGGACGTCCTGACCGTGCTCGTGCGGCGGGAGGGGCACACCTCGCTCTCGGCCCGCTCCGGCGAGGCGGCGCTCGAGATCCTCGAGCGCGAGGAAGTGGACCTGGTGCTCCTCGACCTGATGCTGCCGGGCATGTCCGGCATCCAGGTGCTGCGCGAGATCCGGCGCCGCGAGCCCGACCAGGTGGTGGTCGTGATCACCGCCTACTCGTCGATCGAGACCGCCATCGAGGCGATGCGAGAGGGGGCGTTCCACTACATCCCGAAGCCGTTCAAGAACGAGGAAGTGCTGCTCACCGTCCGCAAGGGCCTCGAGCAGCGCCGGCTGGCGGTCGAGAACCGCAGCCTGAAGCAGCAGCTGCGGCAGCGCTTCGGCCTCGACAACATCCTGGGCAAGAGCAAGCCCATGCAGCAGGTCTTCGAGCTCATCCAGCTCTCGGCGCCGGCCAAGAGCAACATCCTGATCATGGGCGAGAGCGGCACCGGCAAGGAGCTGGTGGCGAAGGCGATCCATCATCACTCGCGGCGCGCCGACGGGCCCTTCGTCACCGTCAACTCCGGCTCCATGCCTGCCGACCTGCTGGAGAGCAACCTCTTCGGCCACATCCGCGGCGCCTTCACCGGCGCCATCGCCAGCAAGAAGGGCCTCTTCGAGCTGGCCGCCAGCGGCTCCATCTTCTTCGACGAGATCGGCAACATCCCGCTGGACACCCAGGCGAAGCTCCTGCGGGTCATCCAGGAGAAGGAGTTCATGCGCCTGGGCGGCGTCGAGACCGTCCGGGTGGACGTGCGCATCATCGCCGCGACCAACGCCGACCTCGAGGACGCGGTGCAGGGCGGGCTCTTCCGCGAGGACCTCTACTACCGCCTGAACGTGATCACCGTGACGCTGCCGCCGCTGCGCAAGCGCAACGAGGACATCCCGCTCCTGGCCCAGCACTTCCTCCACCATTACGCGCGGGAGAACGACAAGCCGCTGCACGACATCGCGCCGCGCGCCATGGAGCTGCTGCTCGACTACCACTGGCCCGGCAACGTGCGCGAGCTCGAGAACGTCGTCGAGCGCGCCGTCGTGCTCTCGACCGGCGAGTCCCTCGACGTGGACCTGCTGCCGTCCTCGGTGCGGCACCCGGAGACCGTCGGCTTCTCGGCGCCCAGCCTGCCTTCCAACGGCATCTCGTTCAAGGAGGCGGTCACCGACTACGAGCGCCAGCTGATCGTCAAGGCGCTGCAGACCTGCGGCGGGGTGCAGAAGAAGGCGGCCGAGATGCTGCGGGTCAAGCCCACGACGTTGCACGAGATGATGAAGCGCCTCAACATCTCCTCCGAGAGCGTCGTCTCGACCTGATCCGGCGCCACGGCCGACCGGCGCGGGGCTGCCGGCCGCCGCGCGAGCGCGGTATTGTCTCCCTTGGGCGTGCTTTGGCTTGAAGCTTCTTCCAGAGAGGGTTCCCATGTGGCACCGAATCGAGCTCCTGGCGGTCCCGCTGGCGGTAGCGATGGCCGCGGGCGCTGTTCCGTCGCAGTCCTCGCCGCCGCCGCAGCCTGCCCCTTCAGGCCTCCTTGCCCCTCTCTCGAATGGCGACACGGTCGACCTGCCGCCACTGGACCCGGGCGTGCCGGGGCCCTCCGCCGTGCTCGGTTACCCCATGGGCAGCCGCTTCACCCACTGGGAGCGCATCGCCGCCTACCTCGACGCGCTCGCCGCCGCGTCGCCGCGGGTCAAGGTCTGGGAGTACGGCCGCACCTACGAGGGGCGGCCGCTGAAGCTGGCCGCCGTCAGCAGCCCGGAGAACCTGGCGCGCCTCGACGAGATCCGCGCCCAGCACCTGCGCCTCGCCGAGCCCGAGACCCTCTCGGCGGGCGAGCGCGAGCGCCTCGTCAAGCGCCTGCCGACGGTGGTGTGGCTGGCCTACGGCGTGCACGGCGACGAGGCGTCCTCCTCCGAGGCCGCCATGCTGACGGCGTACGTCCTCGCCGCCGCCCAGGGCGACCAGGCGCGGCTGCTCGACGACCTCGTCGTGCTGATCGACCCGCTGTGCAACCCCGACGGCCGCGAGCGCTACCTCCACGGCTACGAGCAGCGCCAGGGGGAGGCGCCGAACGTCCACCGCGTCGCCGCCGAGCACTTCCAGCCCTGGCCCGGCGGCCGCCAGAACCACTACCTGATCGACCTCAACCGCGACTGGGCCTGGGCGACCCAGCAGGAGAGCCGCGGCCGCATCGCCGCCTACCGCGCCTGGGAGCCCCAGGTCTACGTGGACTTCCACGAGATGTCCACCGACTCGAGCTACTTCTTCCCGCCCGCCGCCGAGCCGGTGCATCCGCGCATCGACCGCCGCGTGCTGTCATGGCTCGACACCTTCGGCCGCGCCAACGCCGAGGCGTTCGACCGCCAGGGTTGGATCTATTACAAGGCCGAGAACTACGACCTCTTCTACCCCGGTTACGGCGATTCCTATCCCAGCCTGCACGGCGCCATCGGCATGACCTACGAGATGGCCGGCGGCGGCCGCGGCGGGCTGGCGGTCGACCGCGCCGACGGCACGCTGCTGACCCTGGCCGACCGCGTCGGTCGCCATCTCACCACCTCGCTCGCCACCGTGCGGACCGCCGGGCGCCACGCCCATCGGCTGCTGCAGGACTTCGTCGCGACCCGCCTCAAGGCCGCCGAGGGCTCCGGCCGCGTCTACCTCTGGCCGGCCGACCAGCCGGAGGCGCACGCGCTCGCCGACCTGCTCGCGCTGCACGGGGCGCGGGTCGAGCAGCTGGCGAAGCCCGCCGAGATCGACGCCCAGCCGCTGCTCGGCGGCCGGGACGAGCGGCGGCACCGCTTCCCCGCCGGCACCTTCGCGGTCTCGACCGCGCAGCCGCTCGGCGCCTTGGTGCAGGCCCTCCTGGACCGCGAGGCGGCGATGGCGCACGGCTTCGTCGAGCGCCAGCGCCGGCGCTTCGAGCAGAACCGCACGGGCGAGTTCTACGACATCACCGCCTGGTCGCTGCCGCTCGCCTTCAACCTGCGCGTCTGGACCGCTTCGGGCGGCATCCCCGGCGCGGCGCGGCCGGCGGCGGCGGCGGCCGGCGGCGTCCAGGGCAGCGGCGAGCTGGGCTGGCTGGTGGCGCCGCAGGGGATCGCCTCCTACCGCCTGGCCGCCGCCCTGCGCCGGCGCCACGTCCACTTCCGGGTGGCGCTCGAGCCGCTCGAGGACGACGGCGAGGCGTACCCCGCGGGGACGCTCTACGTGCCGCGCCACGGCAATCCCGACGGCCTGGCCGACCAGCTCGCGGCGCTGCTGCGCGACGGCGGCCTGACCGCCCGCGCCGTCGCCTCGTCGTACGCGGTCAGCGGCCTGTCGCTGGGCTCGAACGCCATGCCCTCGGTGCGCCAGCCGCGGATCGGCCTGATCTCGGGCGAAGGGGTGGACCCGAGCTCTTTCGGCTTCCTCTGGTTCCTGCTCGACCGCGAGGTGGGCCTGGCGTACGACCGCATCGACCTCGACCGCCTGCGGCCGGCGGCGATGAGCGACTTCGACGTCCTCATCCTCCCCAGCGGCTCCTACGAGGAGCACATCGGCGAGAAGACGCGCGGCGCCCTGGACGCCTGGATCAAGTCCGGCGGCGAGCTGGTCGCGGTCGGCGGCGACACCGCCCGCTGGCTGCACGAGCACGAGATGACCGGCTGGAAGCCATGGAAGGCGCCGGAGGCCGACGAGGAGAGCGAGGGCAGCCAGGAGAAGGCCCTCGCCGAGCGCGACATCGCCACCCCGGGCGCCATCCTCGCCACCCGCCTCTCGCCGCAGCACCCGATGGCCATCGGCCTCCCCTCGTCGCCGCCGGTGCTGGTCGAGGGCTCGGCGGTCCTGCTGCCCTCGGGCGACCCGCGCCGCGACGTCCTGGTCGCCGCCTCCCAGGACCCGGTCATCGCCGGCTTCGCCTGGCCCGAGGCCCGCCAGCGCCTCGCCGGCTCGCTGCTGGTCGGCGCCGAGACCCGCGGCAGCGGCAGCGTCGTCCTCTTCGTCCAGGAGCCCGACTTCCGCCTCTTCTGGCGCGGCACCATGCCGCTGCTGCTCAACGCCGTCATGTACGGCCCCGCCCTCGGGCTGGTGGGGAGGAACTGAGGGGCTACACTATATTGGCGTACACTGGTGTCGTGTGCGGAGGCCCCTCATGAAGAACATCACCCTGAGCGCCGACGAAAACCTCATCGAAGCCGCACGCGCCCGCGCACGGGCGGAGCACACCACCCTGAACGAGCAGTTCCGCCGTTGGCTGGGCGAATACACCCGGCGCGAGAAGCAAGCGGACGCAGCATTGGCGGTCATCGACGAGCTGCGCGACAAGCTGCGCACCGGCGGGCGCCGCTTCACGCGCAGGGAGATGAATGAGCGCTGACTTTCTCGACTCGAACATCTTCATCTATCTGTTCGACGAGACCGACGAACGCCGGCGCGAGATCGCCCGCCGCCTCGTCCACGAGGGGATCGAGTCTGGAGACGCGTGCATCAGTTTCCAAGTCGTTCAGGAAACCCTGGCCGTCTTGACCGGCAAGCTGAAGCGGCGGGCCACTCTCGCCGAGGCGCATCATTTTCTCGCCGTCGTCCTGGCACCGCTCTGGCGGGTGATGCCGAGCCCAGCGCTCTACGCACGAGGTCTGGAGCTGCGGGAGCGTTATGCATTCGGCTTCTACGACGCATTGATCGTCGCCGCCGCAATCGAGGGAGGCTGCACGCGCCTCTGGAGCGAGGACATGCAGAACGGGCTGCGGGTCGATCGTCTGACGATCCGCAATCCTTTCGCGGAGACCTCGGCCTGAGCATGTGTCCCATGGGCGCCGAGGTCGCCCTCCCAGGGGCCTTGCATCGGTCTGCACATCGAACTACAATATACACTTATGCATCAACAGGGCCTTCGATCATGGTAGTTCGATAATGGCTGTCCGCCGGCGTCGTCGCGGTATCGAGGAGCGAGCTCCCAGGTCGTGGGAAAGCCTGCTCAAAAACCTGTTCAAGGGTTCCTACAACCAGGAGCTCGGACGCTTCCGATCGCCATTCGCATTCCGCGGTACGTCTGGTCGCTACGATTTGCAACCAAGCCTTCATCGGCTCAAACATCAGGCGAGCAAGCTGCCGCTGATCGAAAGAGCCATGTTCCGTAACTTCCAGAAATACGCGTATCGGGAAGTGGATCCGAATGCGTCCGAATGGAAATGGCTCTCCATCGCTCAGCATCACGGCCTACCTACCAGGCTGCTGGACTGGACCTACTCGCCCTTCGTCGCACTTCACTTTGCCACGAACGAGCTCGACAAGATGGAAGGCGACGGTCTCATCTGGATGGTGGACTTCGTCTATTGCAAGAGATTCCTGCCACCGAACCTACAGAGCATCTTGGGTCAGAACTTCGCGCAGGCATTCAGCGTGGACATGCTCGAGAAGACCTTCGCGAAGATCTGGGACGTGGAAGCGCAGAAAGGCGCTCTCGTGGAGTTCGTCATCTTCTTCGAACCGCCGTCGCTGGACCCGCGCATCGTCAATCAGTTCGGGCTCTTCTCATTCATGAACCGGCCTGACGCACGCCTCGATCACTGGCTGGAACGGCTGTCCGTACAGCATCCGGATATCGCGCAGCGGGTAGTCATCCCAGCGTCCATCAAATGGGAGGTGCGGGACAAGCTCGACCAGATGAATATTACGGAGCGCGTCCTCATGCCCGGGCTCGACGGTCTCTCGACGTGGTTGAAGCGCTGGTACACACCGAAGGCAGAGAACGTGCCGCCTGCAACAGCCGGGCCGCCGGGTATCGCCTCGAAGTCGAAGACATAGCGCGGGTGGCCGTGGCGCGCGTTCAAGGCAACAAGCTCTGCACCCAGGACGTGTTGTAGAGCACCCACGCGCCCACCAGCAGGGTGCCCGCTCCGATGACCGCTTCGAGACCGTTGTGCCAGCGGGTGAGGTGCCGCGCCGTCCCCTGCAGCGGCAGCGAGATGACCGCCGCCAGCGCCGCCATGCCGGCGATCGAGCCGATGCCGAAGACCGCGATGTAGGCCACGCCGAGCCAAGCGGACGAGAGGGTGGTCAGCGTCAGCAGCAGCAGCGCCGCCGAGCCGGCGAGGCCGTGCACCATGCCGACCAGCAGGGCGCGCAGCGGGAACCCCTCGTGCGCGTGCTGGTGGCGGTCCGGGTCGTGCGCTTCCTCGGGGGCGTGGCGATGGGCATGGAGGTGAACGGTGCCGTCGCCGTGCCGGTGGACGTGAACATGGACGCGGCGCTGGCGCATTCGGCGGAGGACGTCGGCGCCGAGCAAGAGCAGCATCACGCCGACGGCGCCCTCGAGCGCGGCCGCCACCCGCTCGGAGATGGCGGCGCGCAGCAGGAGGCAGGCGCCGCCGGCCGCGAGCAGGGTCAGCGTGTGTCCGAGGCCCCAGGCCGCTCCCTGCAGCACGGTGCCGCGCGTCCCCTTGCTGCGCGTGGCGAGGCTGGCCACCGCGGCCAGGTGATCGGCCTCCAGAGCGTGGCGCATGCCGAGGACCAGGCCGAGCAGGAGCAGCGAGATCATGAATTCGTCTCCATGCCGGCCGGGGTCCGCCCTTCCCTGAGATCGCGTGCGGGCAGCCGCTTCATGAAACGACCTCGCCAGCTGCCGGCACGGGAGAGTAGCACCACTCGGCTAGCCGGCGCGGCGCTCGGCTTCCCGCAGCAGGCGGAGGAAGTTCTCGCCGAGGATCAGGCGGACGCCGGCGCGGTCGAGGCCGCGGGCGAGGAGGGCGGCGGTGAGAGCGGGGAAGCGGGTGACGTCCTCGAAGCCGTCGAGGGTGTCCGGGATGCCGTCGAAGTCGGTGCCGATGCCGACGTGCTCCTCGCCGGCGCGGTCGACGAGATGGACGACGTGGTCGACGAAGGCGGACAGGGGGACGCGGGGGAGGGGATGCGCGGCTACTAATTCGGCGACCTCGCGCCAATGGGCGTGGGGATCCCGCAGGTACTCGGGCTCGAGGGCCTCGAGGGCCGGGCCCGCGGCCTCGCGGCGGCGCTCGTCGGCACGCGCCGCGGCCGGGTCGACGAAGGCGGGATAGGAGTTGGCCATCACCAGCCCGCCGCGCCTCGCGATCTCGCGGACGAGCTCGTCCGGGAGGTTGCGGGGATGGTCGCAGAGGGCGCGGGCCGAGCTGTGGCTCGCGACCGGCGGCACGGTCGCGACGTCGAGCACGTGCCGGACGGCGTCGTCGGAGACGTGCGAGACGTCGGCCAGGATGCCCCGGCGGTTCATCTCGCGCACCAGGCGCACGCCCTCGGCCGAGAGGCCGCCGTGGGCGGGCTGGTCCGTCGAGGCGTCGCACCACTCGTGGGTCTTCCAGTGGGTCAGGGTGACGTAGCGCACGCCCATCGCCGCGGTGGCCTCGAGCGCTCCCTCGACCAGCAGGGGGCGGCCGTTCTCGAGGCCGAACAGCGCCGCCACGGCGCCGCGCCCCGCCGCCCGCCGCACCTCCTCGGCGCTCCTCGCCGCCTCCATCCCGGGAGGCAGGGCGGCCAGCGCCAGGCGGTGCAGCGTGCGCGCATGCTCCCAGCCCGCGCCCGGCGCCATGGAGGCCGGCACGTAGAGCGCCAGCACCAGCGCGTCGACGCCGCCTTCGCGCAGGCGCGGCAGGTCGATGTGGCGGTCGCCGAGCCGCTGGCCGAGATCGGCCGGCGACTCCCACAGGCGGGTCGGGAGGTCCGTATGCCCGTCGAGCACCAGGCAGTCGTCGTGGAAGGCCATCGGGCCTCATTGTACCGGCGCCCGCCGCCGGGTCTGGCTGGGAGGCGGACCCGTCAGCTCCCCCCGGAATTTTTCCCAGGCCCGGCAGCTTCTAAGAGCTGGCGCGATCCAGGCCTTGCCAGGGGGCGCCGCGATCGGCTACTCTAGCCCGTTCCTGGCCTGGCAGCCGTTTCCGATCACCGAATCACGACAGACACCGACTCGCGACCGAGCAGCCCGGCAGCGAGAGAGAAGAGAGCCGACCGTGAAGAAAGACATCCATCCGCACCTCCACCTGGTGACCGCGGTGTGCGCTTGCGGCAACACCTTCGAGACGCACTCGACGAAGGATGAGCTGCGGCTCGAGATCTGCAGCGCCTGCCATCCGTTCTTCTCCGGCAAGCAGAAGCTGATCGACACCGCCGGCCGCGTCGAGCGCTTCAAGCGGCGCTACGGCCAGACGGCCTGAGCTCGGCCGCCGCGGCGACCGGCGCCGGCTGGCTGCCAGCAGTTCCGCCTGCCCGCCCGCCGCCGCCGGCCCGGCCTCCGGCGCCAGTCGCGGCCCCGGTCACCGATCCTGATCCCGCGCACCGTTCCCGCGGCTCCCGGACGTCCCAGATGCCCAGCACCCAGCCAGCGCAACCCGAAGCCGAGCTCCTGGTCGGCGGCCAGGCGCTGATCGAGGGCGTGATGATGCGCGCTCCCGGCGCCTATGGCGTCGCCGTGCGCCGGCCCGACGGCTCGCTCGCCTTGCAGCGCGGCAAGGTGCCCAGCCTCGCCCGGCGCTACCCGGTCCTCAAGCTGCCCCTGCTGCGCGGCATCGGCGTCCTCTTCCAGTCGCTCGCCATCGGCATCCGGGCGCTCAACTTCTCCGCCGAGCAGGCGATCGCCGCGGCCGCGGCCGCCGATGCCAGCGTCCCCGACGCCCCCGACGTCCCCGCCGCCTCTGCCGCTTCCGCCCTCCCTGCTGTTCCCGACGCCCCCGTCGTCCCTGCCACCCCCGCCATCTCCGCCGTCCCCGCCACTTCGGCGGTCGCCGGCTCCGGCCCCAGCCCCGCCCCGGACCGCTCGGGCTGGGCGGTGGCCGGCTCCATGGCGTTCGGCCTCGGGCTGGGGGTGCTGGTGTTCCTGCTGCTGCCGCTCTGGCTCACCCAGCTCGCCGAGCGCCACCTCTTCGGCCCGCTGTCGGGGCTCGGGTTCAATCTCCTGGACGGCGGCCTGCGGGCGCTGTTCTTCCTGGCCTACCTGTACGGCATCTCGCGCCTCCGCGACATCCACCGCGTGTTCATGTACCACGGCGCCGAGCACAAGGTGGTCTTCAACTACGAGCGGCGCCTGCCGCTGACCGTCGAGAACGCCCGCGTCCAGAGCCGCCTGCATCCGCGTTGTGGCACGAGCTTCCTGCTCTTCGTGCTGCTGCTGTCGATCCTGGTCTTCGCGCTGATCCCGAAGACCGCGCCCTTCCTGGTCAAGTTCGGCGGCCGGCTCCTCCTCGTGCCGGTGATCGCGGGGCTCTCGTACGAGGTGCTGCGCCTGACCGCCCGCCGCCGCGCCGCGCCGCTGTTCGCGGCCCTGGTCTTCCCGGGCCTCATGCTGCAGAAGATCACCACCCAGGAGCCGACCGACGACATGCTCGCGGTGGCCATCGTGGCCCTCGAGGAGGCGCTGCGCGAGGACGGCCTGCTGCCGGAGGCGCCGCCCGGCGCGGGTCCCGGCGCCCGCGCGGCCGGCCCCGAGACCCCGGCGGCGGCGGCCGCAGCCGTGGCCGCGGCCCGCGAGGAGGCGCCCGTCCTCGCCACCCTCTCCGGCACCGCCACCCTCGCCGGCGGCTCCGCCAGCCCGGAGGTCCCGGCATGATCGAGAAGCTCGCGCAGCTCGAGAGGACCCATGCCGAGCTGACGCAGAGGCTGGCCGACCCGGCTCTGCTCGCCGACCACAAGGCCTACGCCGACACCAACCGCGCGATCTCCGAGATCGGCCACGTCGTCGCCCTCTACCGCGAGCACTCGGCGGCGCTGCGCCGGATGGCCGAGAACCAGGAGCTGCTTGCCGGGCTCGGCAAGGACGACGAGCTCTTCGCCCTCGCGCAGGAGGAGCGTGAGCAGCTGCAGCAGCGCATCCAGCGGCTCGAGGAGGAGCTGCGCCGCGAGCTGACGCCGCGCGACCCGAACGACGCGCGCAACGTTGTGCTCGAGATCCGCGCCGGCACCGGCGGCGACGAGGCGACGCTGTTCGCCGCCGAGCTGTTCCGGATGTACAGCCGCTACGCCGAGCGCAAGGGGTGGCGCGTCGAGGTCATCGACCTGTCGGAGTCCGGCGTGCGCGGCATCAAGGAGATCTCGGCGATCGTCGAGGGGCGCGGCGCCTACAGCCGCCTGAAGTACGAGGGCGGGGTCCACCGCGTGCAGCGCGTCCCCGAGACCGAGTCCTCCGGGCGCATCCACACCTCCGCCGTCACCGTCGCGGTGCTGCCGGAGGCCGAGGACGTGGAGGTGGAGGTCGACGAGAAGGACCTGCGCATCGACCGCTTCTGCTCCTCCGGTCCCGGCGGCCAGGGCGTCAACACCACCTACTCGGCGGTGCGCCTCACCCACCTGCCGACCGGCATCGTCGTGAGCTGCCAGGACGAGCGCAGCCAGATCAAGAACAAGGCGAAGGCGCTGCGCGTCCTTAAGGCGCGCCTGCTCGAGATCGAGCGCGAGAAGGCCGAGTCGGCGCAGTCCGAGGAGCGCCGCCGCATGGTCGGCAGCGGCGACCGCTCGGAGAAGATCCGCACCTACAACTTCCCCCAGAACCGCGTCACCGACCACCGCATCGGCCTCACCGTCCACCAGCTGCCGGCGGTGCTCGAGGGCGACCTCGACCCGCTGATCGAGCCCCTCGTGGCCCACTTCCAGGCCCAGAAGATGGAAGCGGCGGCCCGCGCCCACTGAGCGAGCGGCCGGCCGTGCTCATGCTTCGCGGCGCGGCACTGGGAGACTTGCTGCGCCAGGGGCGCCGCCGGCTCGGGGACACGGCTTTCGCGCCGCCGCGCGAGGCCGCGCTGCTGCTCGGCGCGGTGCTCGGCCTCTCCGAGGCGCAGGTGATGGCGCGCGACGACCAGCCGGTGCCGGCCGCCGCCGCGGCGCGCTTCGAGGCGCTGCTGGCGCGGCGGCTGGGCGGCGAACCGGTCGCCTACCTGCTGGGCGAGCGGGAGTTCTACGGCCGCGGCTTCGCGGTCGACGAGCGGGTGCTCATCCCGCGTCCCGAGACCGAGCACCTGGTCGAGGCGGCCCTCGCCCTCGCGCTGCCGCCGTCGCCGCTCGTCCTCGACGTCGGCACCGGCTCCGGCTGCCTGGCGGTGACCCTGGCGCTCGAGCTGGCCGGCTCGCGGGCGGTCGCCGCCGACCTGTCGCCGGCCGCGCTGGCGGTGGCCGCCGCCAACGCCCGCCGCCATGGCGTCGCCGGCCGGGTGGCGGCGGTGGCGAGCGACCTCACCGCGGCGTTCGACCTCGCCCGCTTCGACCTGGTGGTGAGCAACCCGCCTTACGTCGATCCCGGCGACGCGCCGGGGCTGCCGGCGGAGGTTTGCAATTTCGAGCCTCACCTGGCACTCTTCTCGCCCGGCAGCGGCGACGCGGTGCTGGGGCGGCTGTTCCGCGAGTGCGCGCGGCTGCGCCCGGGGGTGCCGCTGGTGGTGGAGATCGGCGCCGGCCAGCTCGAGGCGGCCTCGCGGCACGCGGCCGCGGCCGGCCTCGAGACCGCCGGCGTGCATCGCGACTACGCCGGCGTACCGCGCGTCCTGGTGCTGCGGCGCCGGCCGGCGGGCAGCAGCACCGACCGCTGACGGCCCCCGAACCGCTGACGGCCCCCGGCAGCGGGCGGCGGCCGGGAGCGCGGGAGACGAGCGCCCATGGACAGGTTCCACATCTCGGGTCCGACGCCGCTGATCGGCCGCGTCCGCGCGAGCGGCGCCAAGAACGCCGCCCTGCCGGCCCTCGCGGCGTCGCTGCTCACCGACGAGCCGGTGACGCTGCACCGCGTCCCCAGGGTGCGCGACCTGCGTACCATGCGCCGCCTCCTGGACTGCCTGGGCGTCGGCAGCGAGGAGCGGGAGGGTCCCTCCGACTCCGCCCTGGTCCTGCAGCGCACGCGGCCGAGCGCCTCCACCGACGCGCCCTACGAGCTGGTCAAGACCATGCGCGCCAGCGTCCTGGTGCTGGGGCCGCTGCTGGCGCGCTACGGCTTCGCCCGCGTCTCGCTGCCCGGCGGCTGCGCCATCGGGGTGCGGCCCATCGACCAGCATCTCAAGGGGCTGGCGGCGCTCGGCGCCGACGTCACGCTCGCCGGCGGCTACGTGGAGACGCGGGCGAGCCGCCTGACCGGCGCCCGCTTCCGCTTCGACCTGCCGACCGTCACCGGCACCGAGAACCTGCTCCTCGCCGCCTGCCTGGCGCGCGGCACCACGGTGCTCGAGAACTGCGCCCGCGAGCCGGAGGTGGCGGACCTGGCGCGGCTGCTCAACGCCATGGGCGCCCGCATCTCCGGGGCCGGCGGCGAGACCGTCGTCGTCGACGGCGTGGACGCGCTGGGCGGCGCCGCCCACGAGGTCATCCCGGACCGCATCGAGGGCGGCACCTACCTGGTCGGCGCCGCAATCTCCGGCGGCGACGTCCTGCTCGAGCAGGCGAACGCCGCCGATCTGGCGCCGCTGCTGGACAAATTGGCGGAGGTCGGGGTCGAGATCGACGTCTCTCCCGCCGGCATCCGCGCCCGCGCCGGCGACGGCGGCCTGCGCGCCCGCGACGTCGCCACCGCACCGCACCCCGGCTTCCCCACCGACCTGCAGGCGCAGTACATGGCGCTGATGACCCGCGCCGAGGGAACGGCCACGATCCGCGAGACCGTGTTCGAGAACCGCTTCCAGCACGCGCCGGAGCTGGCGCGCATGGGCGCCCGCGTCCACGTCGACGGTGGCTCGGCGCGCGTCGACGGCCCGACCGAGCTGGCAGGCGCCGCCGTGATGGCCACCGACCTGCGGGCCTCGGCCTGCCTGGTGCTGGCCGGCGTCGCGGCGACGGGCACCACCGTCGTGGAGCGCATCTACCACCTGGACCGCGGCTACGAGGGCATGGAACTGAAACTGCAGGGATTGGGCGCGCACGTGGCGCGCGTGGCGGAGCCCCAGGCCACCTAGAGCCGCCCGCGCGCCGCGGCGGCCGCCTCGCCGGACCCCCGCCGGAAGAGGACGGCGGACGGCCCGCCGCCAGCTCGCCGCTCCCGGCCAATGCTCACCTCGCGCCCGACCCCGCCCCCGCTCCTCCCCGTCCTGGTCGCCCTGGCCGCAGCGGCCCTCGTCGCGGCCGGCGCGGAGCGCGCGGCCCCGGCGCCGGCTTGGGCGGCGGGTTCGGCTCCGACCCTGGCGCTGACTCCGGCCTTGCCTCGGGCCCTGGCCCTGGCCCCGGCCGCCCTGGTGGTCCCTCCCGCCCTGGGGGGGGCAGCCGACCCGCGCCCGGCGCTGGTGGCGCTCGAGCTCGCGAACCGTCAGCGCGAGGCGCTCGCGCGCGTGCAGGAGGAGACCGCCGAGCGGCCCGCCGCCGGGCGGCAGATCGGCCTCGACTACCTGCGCGGCCACCTGCTCGAGCTGCTCGGCCGGCCGGCCGATTCGGTGCCGGCCTTCGTCGACGCCATCTCCGGCACGCCGAAGCTCGCCTTCCACAGCCGCTACCGGCTGGCCGCCGAGCAGGTCCGCCTCGGCCACCCCGAGGTGGCGGCCGGCCTGCTCGCCACCGGCCTCGCCGCCGAGCCTTCCTCGCCGCTGGCGCCGGAAGCGGTGCGGCTGCTGGTCCAGAGCATCGCCCGCGGCGGCGACTGCCGCCTGCTGCGCGGCTTCCGTACCCACCAGCTGGCCACCCCCGAGCGGCGCCAGGTGCAGCTGGCGCAGGCCGACTGCGACTTGCAGGGAGTGCCGCGACTGGCGACGGGCGGAGCCGCGGCCGACCAGCAACGGGTGCCGCGGCTGGCGGCGCCTCCGGCATCGGCGAGCTCGGCGCCGCCGGCGGCGCCGGGGACATCGGCGGCGCCAGCGGCACCTGCGACGTCGGCGACCGGCGGCGCCGCGGCCGATCCGCGCTCCGGCGGCACGCCCCTGCAGGCGGCGCGGGCGCTGCTGATCGCCCTGCTCGACGAGAACCACGAGGACGACGTGGCCCGCCTCGCCGCCGACCGCCTGGCGGCCGTCACCGCCGACGGCGAGCGCGGCCGGGTGCCGCTGCTGCTCAGCATCACCTTCTTCGAGCACCGCGAGTTCGATCGTTCGGTGCGGCAGCTGGCGCACGTCTTCGGCCAGCCCGCCGCCCCTGGCGCCAAGATCCGCTCGCCGTCGTCCCGCGACCTTGCCGAAGCCCGCTACGCCCTCGGCCGGGCGGACTTCTGGCAGGGCCGCTTCGAGGCCGCCGCGAAGACCTTCGGCGAGGTCGCCGAGGGCGCCCCCAGCGCCGCCGAGCGGGCGCGGGCGCTGCTGCAGCAGGGGCGCTCCTACGAGATGCTGCGCGACTGGAAGCGGGCGGTGGCGAGCTTCCGCCTGGCCTTCCTGGCCGAGCCGGGCGGCGAGTGGGCGGCGCCGTCCCTGCTGGCGACGCTGCGCCTCGAGTGGCGTACCGGCAACGAGGCCACCGCCGAGTCGGTCCTGTCGATGCTCGGCTCGAGCCCGCAGTGGCGCGACTCGGCGCGGCGCGCGGCGCTGTTCCTGGCGGCCTCGGACCTGGTGCGAGGCCGCGCCGACCGCGCCGGCGCCTGGCTCGACCGCGCGGCGGCCGGCGGCCCGGACGAGGAGCTGCCGGAGGTGGCCTACTGGCGGGGGCGCCTCGCCGAGCAGCAGCGGCAGCTGCCGGCCGCCGTGACCGCCTATCTCGCGGCGTTGCGCGCCGACCTCTACCATCCGCTGTCGCGGGCGGCGGCGGCCCGCCTCGCCGTCGAGCCGCTGGCCGGCGAGGCGCGCTCCGCCGGACGGCGGCTGGCGGTCTCGCGCCGTCTCCACGACCTCTACGACGCCTGGCTGCTGCTCGGCCCCGAGGACCCCGCCGGCCAGCTCGCCGAGCGGCGGCTGCGCACCCAGCTGCTCGCCGACAAGGCCGCGGCCCCCTTCCTGCGCATGAGCGAGGTGCCCATCGACGCCTGGCCGCTGTGGACCGCGACGCTGCGCCGGCCGCAGGAGATGCTGCTGGCGCTCGGCGTCTGGCACGAGGGCGCGCCGGCGGTGCGCGAGCTCTTCCCGCCCGCGCAGCCGGCGCTCGCCCTGACCGGCAGCCTGCTGTTGGCGCGCACCGGCGAGACGGCGCGCTCGATCCAGCTCGCCGAGGCGCTGCGCGAGCGGGTGCCGGCGCGGCTGCCGCCGGTGCTGCTGCCGGCCGTCTTCCAGCGCTGCCTCTACCCGTTCGCCTACCGCGAATCGCTGCTCGCGGAGGGCCGCCTGCGCGGCGTCGATCCCTACCTGATGGCGGCGCTGATCCGCGTCGAGAGCCGCTTCGACGCCCAGGCGCTGTCGCCGGGAGCCGCCCGCGGCCTGACGCAGTTCGTCTACGCCACCGCCCGCCGTGTCGCCGCCGGCATCGGCATGGAACGCCTCGAGCCCGACGACCTCTACCGGCCCGAGGTGGCGATCGACCTCGGCGGCGCCTATCTCGCCCAGCTGCAGCGTACCTTCCGCGGCACCCCGCACATCGCCATCGCCGCCTACGACGCCGGCGAGGCGCAGGCCGTCCTCTGGCGCACCTACTGCTTCAGCCAGGAGCCCGAGGAATACTTCACCAAGGTGGGCTTCCGCGAGACCCGCCTGCACCTCGCCCACGTCCTTGCCGCCTGGACGCAGTACCAGCGCCTGTACGGCTGAGCCTGGCCGGCCGCGGGCAGCGGAGTGAACGACGGCGGCTACCGCCAGCGGGCCGCCGGGCTGCCGGGCCGCCGGGCCGCGGGGGGCATCGAGCGGCGACGGCGGGCGACTCCGCTAGAATCTGCCTCACCGCCCGCAAGGGCGAGCAACCCGCCAAGGAGGGCTGACGCATGCGGCGTATCGTCAAGATCGCCTCGGGGATGGCCTCGGGGAACGCCTCGGGGAGCGCCTCGCGAATCGTCTCGGGGACCGTCGCGGTCGCGGCCGGCCTGCTGGCGCTGGCGGCCCTGCCGCCGGCCGCCCCGCTCGGCGCCCAGCCGCCCGCTGCGGCCACGCAGGCGCAGGGCCCGGCGCCGGCCGCGCCGCCGCGGCTGCTCGCGGTGCGCGCCGGCCGGCTCATTGACGGCCTGGGCGGGGCGCCGGTGCGCAACGCGGTGATCCTGATCGCCGGCGACCGCATCTCCGCCGTCGGCCCGGCCCTCCCCTTCCCGCCTGGGACCCCGGTGATCGACCTCTCGCACTCCACCGTGCTGCCGGGTCTCATCGACTGCCACACCCACATCACGGCCCAGCGCGGCAGCTACTACGAGGACCTCTTCCGGCGCAGCCCCATCGACCTCGCCGTGGTCGCCCACGTCTACGCGCGGCGCACCCTCGAGGCGGGCTTCACCACGGTGCGCGACGTCGGCGCCAGCGAGTTCATCGACGTCGCCCTGCGCAACGCCATCGACCGCGGCGACGTGGTCGGCCCGCGCATGCTGGTGGCGACGCTGGCCGTGGGATCGACCGGCGGCCACAACGATCTGTCCGGCTTCTCGCCCTACCTGCGCTTCGAGCACTTCTCGGGCATCGCCGACGGCGTTGCCGAGATCCGCAAGCTGGTGCGCTTCGAGGTCAAGAACGGCGCCGATTGGATCAAGGTCATGGCGACCGGCGGCGTGCTCTCTGAGGAGGCCGAGGTCGGCGCGCCGCAGTACTCCCAGGAGGAGCTCGACGCCCTGGTCGCCGAGGCCGCGATGTGGCACAAGAAGGTGGCCGCCCACGCCCACGGCACCGAGGGCATCAAGCGCGCGGCGCGCGCCGGCGTCGCCTCGATCGAGCACGGCGGCCTGATCGACGACGAGGGCATCCGCCTGCTGAAGGAGCGCGGCATCTACCTGGTGCCGGACATCTACACCGACGAGTACCTGCTCGCCGAGTCCGATCGCCTCGGCCTGCCGCCGAAGATGGTGGACAAGGAGATCGAGCTCAGCAAGTCGCAGCTCGCCAACTGGCGGCGCGCTGTCCAGGCCGGCGTCAAGCTCGCCTTCGGCACCGACGCCGGCGTCTACCCGCACGGCCAGAACGCCAGGCAGTTCCGCTCGCTGCGCAAGCTCGGCCTCACCCCCGCCCAGATCCTCGCCATGGCGACCACCAGCGCCGCCGATCTCCTCGGCTGGAGCGACCGCGCCGGCGCCATCGTCCCCGGCCGCTACGCCGACCTCATCGCCGTCGACGGCGACCCGCTCGCCGACCTGACCGAGCTCGAGCGGGTCCGCTTCGTGATGAAGGGCGGCGTGGTCGTCAAGGACGAGCTGGCGAGCGCGCGGGCCAGGTAGGCCGCGCCCCTCGTGGCTGTAGACGCCGCGATAATCTGGGCCGAGGGGTACCTTCGATATCGGCGGTTCGGGCTGGCGCGTAACCCGGCGGCGCCCTGCCTGGTATTCAAGGAGCGTGAACGACTTGGCGCGGGACCTGCGCTACGGCCTGCGCGGGCTGCGGCAGCGGCCGGGGGTGGCCCTGGCCGCGGTGCTGGCGCTCGCCCTGGGCCTGGGAGCCAACAGCGCGCTCTACAGCATCGTCCGGGCGGTGGTCCTGGCGCCGCTGCCGTATGCCGAACCCGAGCGCCTGGTGGCTCTCTGGGAGACGAACGCCGCCAAGGGCCTGGACCAGGAACGGCTGTCGCCGGTCAACTTCCTCGACTACCGGTCGCTCGCCGCGGTCTTCTCCGACGCCGCCGCCTGGTGGCGGCCCGAGGTCAACCTCGCCGACGACGCCGGCGAGCCGTTGCGGGTGAGCGCGGTCGAGACCTCGAGCAACCTCTTCGCGGTGCTCGGCGTGCGGCCGCGCCTGGGGCGCTCCTTCGCCTTCGGCCGCGCCCTGCACGGCAACGCGCACGAGGTGGTCATCAGCCACCGGCTGTGGCGCGGGCGCTACGGCGGCGATCCGCGCGTCCTCGGACGTCCTCTACGGCTCGACGGCGTGCCTTACACGGTGGTCGGAGTGATGCCGCCGGGCTTCGCCTTCCCCGGCGAGACGGACGTCTGGCAGGGACTCACCTGGGACCTTGCCGAGCATAGCCGCGGCGCACACTTCATGGCGGCGGTGGCCCGCCTGCGGCCCGGCGTCGAGGCGTCGCGCGCGCGGACGGAGCTCGGCGCGCTGACGCGGCGCCTGGCGGCCGAGCATCCCGACACCAACCAGGGCTGGGGGGCGGTCGCCGTGCCGTTGCGCCAGCAGACCGCCGGCAGCTCCGGCCCCGCGCTCGAGGTGCTGCTGGCCGCGGTCGGACTCCTGCTGCTGCTCGCCTGCGCCAACATCAGCAGCCTGCTGCTGGCGCTGGGGGGCGCGCGGGCGCGGGAGGTCGCGGTGCGTGCCGCCCTGGGCGCCGGCCGCGGCCGCCTGCTGCGGCAGTTCCTCACCGAGAGCCTGCTGCTCGGAGCGCTCGGAGCGGCGGCCGGCCTGGCCCTGGCGGCCGGTCTGCTGTGGCTGGTCGCCTCGACCCGCCCGCTGGACATCCCGCGCATCGCCGAGGCTTCGCTGGACGCCCGCGTGCTCGGCTTCAGCCTGGCCGCGACGCTGCTCTCGGTCCTCCTGTTCGGGCTCTTGCCGGCCGTGCAGATGTCCCGCCCCGCCTTGCAGGGCGCCCTGCAGCTGGCGGGCAGAGGGCTGGCGCCGGCCGGAGCGCGGCGCCGCGCCCGGGCGGCCATCATCGTCGCCGAGGTGGCGCTCGCGACGATGCTGCTGGTCGGGGCCGGCCTGCTCGTCCGCGGCTTCGTGCGGCTGGCGGGACAGGAGCCCGGCTTCCGGCCGGAGCGGTCCGTCACGGTCAACGTCGAGCTGCCCTACAACCTCTACGGCGACTGGCGGCGCGTCAGCCAGTTCTACGGCGAGCTGCTCGACCGGCTGGCGGCCCGCCGAGAGGTGCGCGCGGCGGGAGCTTCCAGCTTCCTGCCCCTCACGCCGGCGTGGCGCATCGCCTACGGCCTCCCCGAACGGCCCGCGCCCTCCGCCGAGCAGGAGCCCACGGCGCAGTACGTGACCGTCGCCGCCGGCTACTTCGGCGCGATGGGCATCCCGCTGCTGGCCGGGCGCACGTTCGACCGCGGCGACACCGACCGCTCCCGGCCGGTCGTCGTCGTCAATCGCGAGCTGGCACGCCTCGCGTGGCCGGGAGGCCAGGCGGTCGGCAAGGTCCTGCTGTCACGCACCACCAACATCGGTCCGCTCGGCCGGCTGTTGACCAAGAGCCACGAGCTCGAGGTCGTCGGCGTCGTCGCGGACGTCAAGAACCACGGGCTCGCCGGCGCGGTCGAGCCGGCCATCTACTTCGTCCAGACCCAGTTCCCCTACCGCAACCTCGAGGTCGTAGTGTGCGGCGACGCCGGCACGGCCCGCCTGGCGGCGGCGATCCGCTCCGAGGTCAGGCGCCTGGACCCGGCCCTGGCCCTGGGCGCCGAACGCCCGCTTGCCGGAATCCTCGCGGAGTCGACCGCCCAGGCGCGCCTCCTCATGTGGCTGATGTGCTCTCTCGCCGGGCTGGCCCTGTCGCTGGCGGCGGTCGGCGTCTACGGCATCCTCGCCCACGGGGTGAGCCAGCGGCGCGGCGAGCTGGGAATCCGCCTCGCCCTCGGCGCCTCGCCGACCGGCCTGCGCCGCCTGGTGGTCGGGGAGGGGATGCTGTTCGCCGTCGTCGGCCTGGGCCTGGGCTCGCTCGCCGCCCTCGCCCTGTCGCGCCTGCTCGCCGCCTTCTTGTACGGCGTCTCGACGCGCGACAGCCTCGTCTTCGCCGCGGCGCCCCTCCTCCTCTTGGCGGCGGTCTTCGTCGCCTGCGACCTGCCGGCGCGGCGCGCCTCGCGCGTGGACCCGCAGGAAGCCCTGCGCGCGGGCGGCTGAGCAGCCGGTCCGAAACCCGCGTCGGGAGCCCTTCCCGTCCGCGTTACCATCCTCGAAGAGCGCGCGCCAGACGCGAGAGCTCCGTAGGCACCTGCCGTAGCTCTGACTCGACCCCGCCACGGCCGAGCGCGGCCTCGCTCGCCTTCTCTGGGGTTCGGCTTCTAGCGCTAATGGCCTGATAAGCTCTTGACCATATGATGTGCTTGACTTTGTCGGCATTATTCCGTACTCTCGTCCTGTAGCGTCCGGAGCAAGATCGCCGGATTGTCGCCTCGCCGTGATCCGCCGTCTTGGCTTCGGCTCGAAATCGAGAGTGACCGATGGCTAAGAACAAGGCCAAGTACCTCAGCATCCGCCTTTCCCCCGGCGAGCTGCGCCGCATCGTCGCTGCCGCCGACTCCTTGACGATGGCTCGTTCGGCCTGGGTCCGCCACCAGGCGCTGCGTGCGGCCGAGGGCGCCTCGAAGCCTCCAACGCTGTACCAGGCGCCCTCGCCCGGAGACCCATCCGCCAAGCTTACGCGTACGCTCCGCACTCGGCTGACAGAGCAGCAGTTCGAGGCTCTCGACGCGCATGCGCGCGCTTGCGGCTTGACGCTCTCCGGCTTCATCCGCCAGTTGGTTCTTGGTTTCAAGCCCATTGCTCGCCGACCTCTCGCCCGCTCTGCCATCGTGGCCGTCAACCGAGTAGGTGCCAACCTGAACGACCTGGTCCGGCTGGCCAGCAGCGGAGTCGTCCTGATGCCTGACCTGATGCTTGCCGTAGCCGGGGCCATGGACGAGATCCATTCGCTGCGCGACGCGCTGCTCCGAGCTGATGCGGCCGGGGCCTCAGGCCCTTCCGAATGATCGTTTTCAAGGGTGGCCGGCGGTCGGTAAGCGGCGCCCGCACCGGTCTCCTCAAGAGCTTCGCGGGGCTGATCACCTATCTCACCGAGGGCTCCCGCTACGCCCTGAACCCCGATCGCGTCGCTTGGATCTCCTGGCGCAACCTCGATGGCGTGAACCAACCGGCGCGTTTCGCCCAGGTCATGCGAGCTCATGCCAGCGAGAATCCCCGCGTCGAGAATCCCGTCTACCATTTCGGACTCACCTTGCACCCAGGCGAGCATCTCAGCTACGAGCACTGGAACCAGGCCGTCGACCGGGTGCTCGAGGGGTTGGGCCTCGACCCCCACCAGGCGCTGATCGTCGCTCACCGCGATACCGCCAACGAGCACGTCCATGTCGTCGTCAATCGCGTCCTCGACGGCGGCCGGACCTGGAGGCCGAGGGATGACGTGCTCAAGGCCTTCGCCACTGTCCAAGACATCGAGATCGATCTCGGCTTGATCCGGACCATACCTCGCAACCTTCCCGCCAGGGAGATCTCCTCCGGCTCCTACCAGCAAGCCCTACGCACCGGCCGGAAGCCCCTCGCCGACCGCATCCGCGACCAGGCCGCCTCTGCCTTCGCCGACGCCACCGGCTGGAGCGACCTCGAAGCGCGTCTTGCCGCCCGCGGCTTCCGCCTCGAACCCGCGGCCAGGAGCTCGGGGCTCCTCGTCACCGATGGCTCGCGATTCGCTTCCCTCTCGCGCGTCGACCAATCGCTCTCCGGTCCGAAGCTTGCCCGGCGCTTCGGCGAGACCTTCGACGAACATCGCCAGGCGCACCCCGAGCCGCCCACCGTTCTGGCGCCTGGACAAGCCTTCCGGCGGCAACCCGGCGGCAGCCTCGAGCAACGCGCCGCGGAGCTGCTCAACCGCCTCACCGAGACTCGCGCCACGTTCAGCGAGGCCGACCTGCGCCGCGCCGTGTTCTACCAACCGGACAGCGTCGCCCTGGTTGGCGAGACCCTGCGCTCCGACCGCGTCCTCGACCTCGGCAAGGACGCCAGCGGCGCCACCCGCTACACCACCCGCGACTACCTCGACGCTGAAGCCCGCCTCCTCGCGGCCGCTACGCGCCTGTCGTCGCGGGACCATTTCCGCCTCGACCCCGCGGCGCCGGTCCGGGCACCCGCTGCCGGCGAGCCGCTCGTCCATGGACTCCCCGCCGAGCAGCGCGCCGCCGTCCTTCATGCCACGACGGCCTCCGATCTCGCCCAGGTCGTCGGCGGCGAAGGCGAGGGCCACGGCAGGATCGCCGTTGCACGTGCCATCGCTGCCGCCTACCAGGAGCACGGCTACGAAGTGCGCGGCGCGGCCCTGACCGCCAAGGCTGCGGCGACGCTGGAAGCCGGGACCGGCGTCCCTTCCCGCACGCTCGCGACCCTCGAGCGCGCCTGGTCGGAGGGCGCCGACCGCCTTCATGCGCGTTCCGTGCTCGTCCTCGACCAGGCGGGAGCGTTCGACGTGCGGCGCCTCGGCGGCCTCCTCGCCGACGCCGAGGCGCGCGGCGCCAAGGTCGTCCTGCTCGGCGATCCCGACCGGCTCCAGGCGATCGGCGCCGGCGACGCCTTCCGCGGCCTGCTCGACCACTATCCGAGCGCCCGCCTCGACACGATCGGCCGCCAGCCCGAGCCCTTGCAGCCGAGCGTCTCCTTGCCGGCCGGCGCCCAGGTGGTCTCCGCCCTCGATCGCTGCGACGCCGCCGGCCGCCTCCGCTGGGCCTGTCAAGAATCACCCTAAATTCCCCCACCGCGATCAGTTAATTTTCCCCCCCTCCTAGGTTGGTAGTACCCCGTCGTCGTCGGGCCTGTGGGGCCTGTGGGCGGCGCGCTGTTTGCGCC
>Ga0070709_10000093_pt1 | contig 63072 bp, 38 predicted proteins | sample LARL51metaG_FD_65449 | JGI IMG/M metagenome (GOLD analysis project Ga0070709, IMG submission 65449) | Corn, switchgrass and miscanthus rhizosphere microbial communities from Kellogg Biological Station, Michigan, USA - LAR L5-1 metaG | ecosystem: Host-associated > Plants > Roots > Rhizosphere ... | reverse complement strand
AGGAATACAGTCTGTCGTCATAGGGCTGCTCTCCTCAAGTGGTCTAAGTGCTTGCTGACACAACACTTATACCACGGAAGCAGCCCTTTCTCGCGCCCGGGTGTGACCGATCCGGGCTAGCCATGCGGCTGCGCCCCCAACCTGTTGACATGCCGACAGGTCAACCCCACCCAAGGATGAGTCATCTATTCCGACCTGCTGCAGGAGGTTCATTGAGCGCAAATCCAGAACCTGGTGAAGAGTGACTCGAATCGAGTAAATAGTACGTCGCGCCCGTGGCCTGAGCGGCTCAAGGCTCAATCGGTAGTCCGCCTCGGCAAGAGCTGTATCTCGGTCGAGGCTCGTGTAGATCGCTGCTACCCCTTTCGGATTCCATCTTGCTCCGCGTGTGTTCTCCAACGTGGGCGAATACGACGCGAACATGTGGCGGTATACCGGTCCCGTCCAAGGCTCAGCCTTAGTCGCTTGGAGGAGGTCGAGTAACTCGGGAGGATATACCATCCGCTCACGAGCCTATATGTAGGCCCCCTCTCTAAGCTGTGCAATAATCGCTAGAACGTCATCGAGACAGCCCTCCTGTATGCGGTCTGCAGGTCGCTTACCCCCCAAGAGGCGATGAGGCGAGAAGAGCCAAAGCCTCGCTTCTTCTGGCGTATAGAGATCTGACAACTCTTCAAGTAACCACTCGAGCGTAAGCAATCTCTGCAGACGGTCGGGATGCGGTTCAACCTTGCCAGTATTCCACCGCGAGACTGTTTCAGGAGTTGTATCAAGAAGTTGTGCTACCTCACGAGCGTTGATCCCTCCACGGCTCTTTATGACATCGATTCTGTTGGCCAGCGCACTGGACATTGGCATCTCCTTCTTATTTAGCCAGCGTAAGGACCATCAAGCACCGCGACGATGCTGCATCCGGCGGCCCTCGGGAAGCCGAGAGAATGACTTAACAGGCTTGAGAACTTCATGGTCGTTTCGACTTGGCCTAAAATAGAGACCAAGGGGCGAGGTGACAGGCCGAACGAGGCGAGGAAAGCGATCCATTGGGGCTACCTCTAGACGTTTACCATTGCACTACCATAGGCGATAGCCATGACATCTTGATAGACATTACCATAGACATGCATGGTCGTGCAAGCCCCCAGCGCCATCGGTGTCATTCCAGGGTCGCCTGGAGCTGCCGGGCGGCAGTTCCAAGGCCCAAGAGTGAAACGATAAGCGCCTTGTCCTCCAGACCTTCTTGGTGGCCTATACGGCGCCGACGCCCATCTCGCACCCCAAGCGCGCCTGGACCTCAACACCGAGGGACATGGACATCCTCGCCAACATTGCTAGTGCACGGATGAATGCCCGGCGAGAGCGGGCGTCGTATGCTGTCGTTATGAGCGCCGAGGACAGCCGTGCCGGAACGCCGCCGGGGGCCGGCCTGGCGGCAGCCGAAGCGCGGCCCGGCTTGGACACGAAGTCGTCGGCGACGACCGCTGCCGCGACCGACGTGGACGCCGCACCGCCGCGCGTGGCCGCACCGCCGACCGCGACCGCGGCCCCTCCCACCCCGCCCCGGGGCGCCACCCACGCGGTCTTCAACCAGCCGCCGCCGCTCGAGGACGTCAACCTGTTCGACAGCCATCGCGTGCTGGTCGAGGGGTTGCGGCGCGAGGGGGCGGGGTGGGCGGAGGAGGAGGTGCGGGGGTTCGGGGAGCTGGCCGGGCGGCGCGAGACGATCGCCTGGGGATTTCAGGCGAATGCCTTCCCGCCGGCGCTGCGCACCCACGACCGCGGCGGACGGCGCATCGACGAGCTGGAGTTCCATCCCTCGTGGCATGCGTTGCTGGCGCTTGGCGTGGAGCATGGCCTGCACGCCCTGCCCTGGAGCTTGCCCCATCGCGGCCGGCCCGGGGCGCAGGTGGCGCGGGCGGCGAAGTTCCTGATGCTGGCGCAGGTCGAGGCCGGGGTCGGCTGCCCGCTGTCGATGACCTGCTCCGCGGTGCCGGCGCTCGCGGCCGAGCCGGAGCTCGCCGCCGAGTGGATCCCGTGGCTCACCGCCGCCGTCTACGATCCGCGGCCGGTGCCGGCAGGCGAGAAGGCGGGGGCGCTCTGCGGCATGGCGATGACCGAGAAGCAGGGCGGCTCCGACGTGCGCGCCAACACCACCTGGGCGCGGCCCGCGGGGCCCGGCGGGGCGTACGAGATCACCGGCCACAAGTGGTTCTGCTCGGCGCCGATGTGCGACGCCTTCCTGGTGCTCGCCCAGGCGCCGGGCGGCCTCACCTGCTTCCTGCTGCCGCGCTTCACTCCCGGCGGCGAGCGCAACCGCTTCCACTTGCAGCGCCTCAAGGACAAGCTCGGCAACCGCTCGAACGCCTCGAGCGAGGTCGAGCTCGCCGCCGCCTGGGCACGGCGGGTGGGCGCCGAGGGACGCGGCGTCGCCACCATCCTCGAGATGGTCAACCACACCCGGCTCGACTGCGTCCTGGGATCGGCAGCCCTGATGCGGCAGGCGGTGGCCCAGGCGATCCACTACACCCGCCACCGCAGCGTTTTCGGGCGGCGGCTCCACGCGCAGCCGCTGATGGCCAACGTGCTCGCCGACCTGGCGATCGAGTCGGAGGCGGCGACCGTCGCGGCGCTCCGGCTGGCGCGCGCCTACGACCCGCGGAGCGATCATTCCTTCCGCCGGCTGGCGACCGCGGTGCTCAAGTACTGGATCTGCAAGCGCGCCGTGCCGGTCGCCGGCGAGGCGTTGGAGTGCCTGGGCGGCAACGGCTACGTCGAGGAATGGGGCATGGCCCGCCTGCTGCGCGAGGCGCCGCTGAACTCGATCTGGGAGGGCTCCGGCAACGTCCAGTGCCTCGACGTGCTGCGCGCCATCGACCGCTCGCCCGAGTCGCTCTCCGCGCTGCTCGCCGAGATCGAGCTGGCGCGCAGCGGCGACCGCCGGCTGGACGCCTGGATGGACCGCCTGAAGGGCGAGCTGGCGCCGCTCGGCGCTGCTGGCGGCATGGGCGGCATGGGCAGCGTGGACGCCGCGGAGGCCGTGGACGCCGCGGAGCCGCTGGCGCGGCGGCTGGTCGAGGGACTGGCCACCGCGCTGCAAGCGTCCCTGCTGGTGCGTCACTCCCCTGCCGTCGTCGCCGACGCCTTCTGCGCCAGCCGTCTCGACGAGCGCGGCCTGGCCTTCGGCACCCTGCCCGCGGGCCTCGACCTGGCGGCGATCCAGGAGCGCCACGCGCCGCGGCCCGATGCCCATTGAGATGCCCATTGGTTTGAGAGGAGACCAGAGATGAAGATCCAGACGGCGAGCACCGAGCCCGGCGACCGGCGACAGGCGGAGCGGCGGACGGCAGAGCGGCGGACGGCAGAGCGGCGGACGGCAGAGCGGCTGCGGACGCTAGAGCAGCGAACGTTCGTGCCGCGCACAGCCGGTACGGTCGTCCTGCGATCCCTGGCTGTACTGACCGCGCTTGCCGCCCTGGCCGCCCTGGCCGCGCTGGCAGCCATCGCGCCGCCCGCGGCCTCCGCCCCGCCGCCGCCCGCCGCCCCCGCCCCCGCCTCCCCCACCCCCTCCCCCGCCCCGTCCTCCCCGCTCGTGGACCGCATCGGCCCCACCGGCTTCATCGAGGTGCGGGCGCCCAGCCTCCCCGCGCTGCCGCTGCGCCAGAAGCTGCTCGCCTTCCACCTCGCGCAAGCGGCGATCCAGCTCGACCCGGTGTTCTACGACCAGATGTCGACCTACGGCCTCGCCGCGAAACGCCTGCTTGGCGCCCTGGTCGAGGATCCGGGCCGCCTGCCGCCCGCGTCACGCCCGAAGATCGTCGAGTACGCCAAGCTCTTCTTCGCCAACCACGGCAACCACGACGAGACCACCAGCCGGAAGTTCCTGCCCGGCTTCACCGCCGCCGACCTGCGCCTCGCCGCCGAGCAGGCCCGCGCCCACGGCGCCCGGCTCGGCACCGCCGCGCAGCTGGCCGCCACGCTGCGCGAGCTCGAGACGCCGCTGTTCGACCCGCGATACCAGCCGGCGATCACCGACAAGAGCCCGGCCGGCGGCGCGGACATCCTGACCGCCTCGAGCAACAATTACTACCAGGGCGTCACCATGCCCGACCTCAAGGGCTTCGTCGAGCAGCATCCCCTCGACTCCACCCTGGTCAAGCGCGGCGGCCGCCTGGTCGAGGAGGTGTGGCGCGCCGGCACCCCCGACGGCAAAGTGCCCCCCGGGCGCTATGCCGCCGAGCTGGCGGCGGTCAACCGCGAGCTGGCCGCGGCCGCGGGCTTCGCCGATGCCGGCCAGGCGGCGGTGATCCGCGCCCTGGTCCGCTTCTACCAGACCGGCGATCCCGCCGACTGGCGGGCCTTCAACATCCAGTGGCTGCGCGGCAACCCCACCGTCGACTTCGCCTCCGGCTTCATCGAGGTGTACCGCGACGCCCGCGGCATCAAGGGCTCGGCGCAGATGCTGGTGGCAGTCACCGACCAGCGGCTCGACCCGCTGATGCACAAGCTGGCCGACAACGCCGTCTACTTCGAGAAGCGGGCGCCCTGGGAGGACCGCTTCAAGAAGCTGGACGTCAAGCCGCCGGTCGGCAAGGCGATCGAGATCGTGGTCGAGACCGGGGACTACCAGGTCAGCACCACCGGCGACAACCTGCCGAACGAGCAGGAGGTGCGCGAGAAGTACGGCACCAAGAGCCTGCTGCTGACCTCGGCCATCGACGCCATCAACGCCACGCGCGGCACCAAGGTGGCGGTCGAGTTCTCGCCCAACACCGACGAGGCGCGGCTGTACGCCCGTTACGGCAACCTGGCCAACCAGCTGCAGACCGCCATGCACGAGGTGATCGGCCATGGCTCGGGCAAGGTGCTGGTGCCGAAGGATCCCTCGACCTACCTCCGCGAGTACTACTCGACGCTCGAGGAGGCGCGGGCCGACCTCGTCGCCTACTGGGACGCCGCCGATCCCAAGCTCGCCGAGCTGGGCGTCGCCGACAGCCGCGAGGTCGCCCACGAGATGTACCGCGCCCTCGCCCGGGTGGGCCTGACGACGCTCGCCCACTATCCGACGGGCACGGCCGCCGAGGAGGACCACGACCGCGACCGGCTGCTGATCGTCAACTACGCCATCGCGGAAGGCGCCATGGCGCGCGTGCGGCGGAACGGGCACTGGTACATCGACGTCAAGGACTACGACCGGCTGCACGCGGCGGTCGGCAAGCTGCTCGCGGAGATCATGCGCATCAAGGCGCAGGGCGATTACGCGGCCATCAAGTCCCTGGTCGACAGGTACGGCACGCGCTTCGACCCGGCGGTGCGCGACGACGTGATCGCGCGCTACAAGCGCCTCGACACACCGTCCTACTGGGCCGGCGTCTACCCGGTGCTGCGGCTGGTGAAGGACCCGGCGGGGAAGGTGAGCGACGTCGCGGTCGCCTACGGCCACGACTTCCTGGCCCAGCAGCTGGCCTTCGCCACCGCGAACGGCACGCTCGGCTGGCCCTGAGGGTCACTAAGTGGTCCAGGACAGAAATCCGGCAACGTATCCACCGGCCCTCCGCGCCCCCGGCGGCGTTGCGCCTCCTCAGCGTATTCCCGATACGCTTGCGTCGGCGCGCCTTGCCGGGAACGCGGATGGCTCGGCGCCTCCGTTACCGGATTTCTGACCTGGACCACTAGGGTCAGTCGAAGCGCTGGAGACGGAAGACCGACGCGCTGCCGCCCGCCCTGCCGGCGAGCACCTCGCCGCTGGCGGCATCGACGACCAGCGGCAGGCCGGCGGCGGTCTCGAGGGTGACGGCGTCGCCGTTCGCGACGGTGCCGTTGCCCTGCACCCTGCGCAGCACGAACAAGGCCGGCGGGTGCGCCGCCGTGGGCGCCTGCCGCGGGCCCACCTCGAGGTCGTGGCCGGCGCCGAGCTGCAGGAACCGGCCGCCGTGCGTTTGCAGGTAGACCCGGGCGCCGCTGCGCAGCGGGTCGCCGGCGGGGGTCACGGCGTTGAGCGTCTCCCACGGCCCGACGCTCGGCGCGCTCGCCCGCACGCTGCCGCCGCCGCCCCGGGGCACCCCGAGGTACTGGCCCGAGGCGGCGCGGAAAGCCACCTGCCACTGCGCGCTCACCAGGCTGCGCTGCATGTCGCCCCACCACCCGGCCCGGAAGCCGTCGGGCCGGATCAGCCAGAAGCCGCGCAGCTCGCCGGCGGTGGGCCGCTGCTTCAGCGGGTCGACGGTGACGTAGGACTCGTTGTCGTAGACCTGCCAGTACACCACGTACCTCACCCCCCAGCCCAGCGCCGCCTCGCTCAGCTCGTCGATCACCTCGCGCCGCAGCGCGCCGTCGGGCACCTGGTCCTTGGCCGCGCCGAACTCGCCGAGGTAGATGTTGCGCTGGCCGTACATGGCGCTCGGCGGGGCCTTCGAGCGCAGGTAGTCGAGAGCCTGCGTCAGCACCGCCGGATCGAAGTCGATGTCCCAGCTCGAGTAGGAGTAGAGGTCGGCGTGGGTGTGGGGGAGCACGTCGTTGGTGGCGGTCACCCTGCCCGCCATGGCGTCGGCGAGCTGATTGACCTCGGCCGCGTGCGCCACGCGCACGCCGCGCTCCCCCACCTCGGCGCGGGCGCGGGCGACGCCGTCCTGGCGCGCGTTCCACCAGTCGATCATGCCCTGCACGCTGATGGCGGGCGGCTCCTGCTGTGCCGTCAGCCCGGTGCGGAGGAGGTGGTCGCCTTCCCAGTTCTGTAGCACGAAGGTCTTGCCGGTGCCGGCATAGGTGGTGAGCAGGTAGCTCGCCAGGTCGTGCATCTGGTCCGACTCGGCCGTGACGTCGGCGGCGGTCATGCCGGCGAGGAACTGCGGCGAGTCGGTGACCGGCTTGACCACCAGCAGGTAGGTCGTGAACGGCTTGGCGAACAGCGTCTGGAAGTAAGGCTTCTGGGCCAGCTCGACGACGTTCGCGGCGGGCGGCGTCCAGTCGGAGTGGAAGGGATAGAGCGTGGCCACGTCGTTGGTCAGCCAGACCTTGATCACCCGCGTGCCGAAGACGAGCAGCTGATCGCCGCCCTCGTCGAGGTAGTCCTCCGGCGTGAAGTTGTAGAGACCGCCGGCATGCGCGGCGCCGAGCACGTCGCGCACCTCCTCGGCGGCGGCCAGCCGCGGGCCGGGCGCGATGCCGGCGGCGGCGGCGGCGAGCGCCAGGGCGGCCGTCGCCAGGGCAACCGCCGACGGCCGACGATGGAGGCGCCGGAAGCGATTCATATCTCCAGCATACGGTCGAGCGGTCGGTCCTGGTCTATCGCAGCTCTCGGGCATCGCCTCCTCCCCTCCGCTACCTCTCGTCCCGCTCCGGTCCGGGCGGCGGAAACGGACGTCGTGTGCCGCACCCGCGTCGAACCAGAGGTCTATACCTAGTATAGCGATGCATCTAGGCGTCTTGCAAGCCACCCCCGCTCGCGGTAGTGGGTCAGCTTCCCCTGCGCCCCTTTGGGCGAGGCGCTAAAGCCCTGCTCGCCAATCCCTATGGCGCCTCGCCCAAAGGGGCGCAGGGGAAACGGACCCACTACCTCGCTCGCACCGGCGCGGGCGGCGAGGGTCGGTGCGATGTTGGAGGTGACCGCCCGCTAGGCGGCTTTGCGCTCGAGCGCCTCGATCGCCGTGTCGAGCCACGGCTTGACCGAGCCGCGTTGTTGCCGGGCTTCGCGGATCAGCCGCAGGTTGTTGGCGGTGGTCTCCGGCTCCCACTTCGCCCGAATGGCTGCCAGGGCATCCGCGAGATGCCTCTCCACTGCCTCCTCGTCGCCGGCGAGAACGGCGAGCTCGAGCAGCGTCGCGTGGTCCCAGTAGTCCGGGCGCGACGACCGCAGGCGCTGGTTGACGGCGAAGCGGACGACCGGCAGGAGCTCCGCCTGCCTGCCGAGCGAGCCGGCATCCCCCTTGATGTCGAGCAGGGTCACCGCGTTGATCCCCGGATAGGCGTCGCGCCAGTCGGCTTCGAATCCGCGGACGTAGCTGTCGATCGCGCGGGTAAGGAAGCCCTTCGCCTCCAGGTCGTCCCCTGCCTTCCGGGCATCGCTCCACCGGTCCTTGTAGATCCGGCCGATCAGACCGTACGTCTCCGAGGATGGACCCTGCTCGCCGATCACGCGCTCGAGGATCTCGAGCGCTTCCTGGCCCTTTCCCTGGCGGTTCAGGGCGAAGGCGAGCTGTTCGCGCACCAGGACCGTCCTCTGGAGCGCCGCCGGCAGCCGGCCGAAGAGGTCGATCATCCTGTCCCAAGCCTTGACCGCACGGTAGGAGAGGAAGAGGTCGACGAGAATTCCGACCTCGACGCCGTCGAGAGACCCGAGCCTCGTCTCGATGGCGGCCAGCGCCTCGAGACTGCCTCCTCGCCGCGCGCCGGCGAGCGCGCCCTGGATCTCCGCCGAGTAACGGGATCGCTCGCGGAACACGTCCGTCTTGAGCCGGGCGATGTCCGGGGCGCCGTACCCATCGAGGAGCTGGAACACCGGGCTGTCGGCCGCCGGGCCGCCGCGGGCGATCTCGCGCAGCTCTCGCAACCGCTTGGTTAGGGCGAGGCTCAGCTCCTCCGCTTCGCTCGGGCCGAAGCGGTTCCCGTCTCCGAGCTGATAAGGAAAGGCGCGCAACAGCCCGACGTCGAACGGCAGGCGCTGCTGGTTGGCGTAAATCATCAGCGTCGTCGCCGGCCGCGCGGCATGGCGCACGCCCAGCTCGTAGAAGACGTTCGCATTGGCGGTGGTCAGGTCCGCCACCGCGAAGTCACAGAGCAGGAGCCGCTCGAACATCGGCTTGTGGATGATGCCGCCGGTCAGCTCCTCGTCGGCCCGGATCGGCTCGAGCTCCGCATTCGCGATCGCCGGCCGGATCGCCTGCTCGTAGATGACGTCGAAATCGATGTCGGCGCCCCCGGCCGGGTCTCGCTTGAGTCCGAACGGCATCAGGACGAAGCAGAGAGGGCGATCGGGATCGACGTCCATGGCACCTCCTGGGTGGGACGAGCCTATCAGCAACCGCACCTTCCCCTTCCCTCCCCGAGGGAAGGAAAGGGCCCCTCCTCACCGTCGCTTGGGCCGTTTCGTTCTAGCATGGCACGGACACCACGACGACCGACGAGGAGCCTGGCATGAACCGACCCCTTCTCCCCCACTTCCGCCCGGCCCGCCTTGCCCGGCGCGCCCGGCTGGCGTCCTCGCTGGGCCTGGCCCTGGCGATCGCCGCGGGTGCCGCCATGGCAGTGGCAGCGGCGCCTGCGGCCGCGGCCGCGGCCGCGACGGAAGCGAACGGCGCCGCGCGCACGAGCGCCGAGGCGCTGTTCAACCGCTACATCGACCTCGAGCACGCTTTCGACCCGGCGCTCGTTGACCTCTACGCCGACGACGCGCACATCCAGAGCCGGGTCATCGTCCCCGGGCGGCCGCCGACCGTCCGCAACTGGTCGGGCACCGAGTACAAGGAGCTGCTGCGCCGCGCGCTCGCGAAGGCCAAGGAGAAGCGCCAGGACCTCAACTACTACTCCGCCGTCACCTACCTGCGCGAAGGCAGCCGGGTGCGGATCAGGGCCATGCGCTATGCCGAGCTGCAGAAGGCGGTGAGCCCGGTGGAGCTGCTGGTCGGTCCGGGCGGCGGCGGGTCGTGGCGGATCTTCGAGGAGCTCAGCGAGTCTCATCCCCTGATGACCGCCCCGCCCGCCGCCCCGCCGCGGAAGCCTTGAATCCGGGGGCGGCCGCCGCGCGGACCGCCTCCAGCCGCTCGCTCGTCCGGTCGAGCTCGCGGCGCGCGCGGTCGGCGCCGCGGCGGGCGCGCTCCGCCTCGAGCCGCGCCTCGCCCGCCCGCCGCCTGGCTTCGGCCGCATCGCTCTCGGCTGCCGCGGCCTCGCGCTCGGCCGCCGTGGCGACGGCGGCCAGCCGCTCCGACTCGGCGGCGGCCTGCCGCACCGCCGCCTCGGCCTCGGCCTGCCGCGTTCGTTGGCGCTCCCGGGCCTGTTGCAGGAAGGCCCGATCGCGCTCGCGCCGTGTCTGCTCCTGGCGCTCCCGCACCGCCAGCAGCCGAGCGCGCGCGCCCTCCCGCGCGGAGCCGTGACGCGGCGGCCGCTCCTCGATATCTGCCGCCCGGCCACGCCGCCGCTCCGCCCGGGGCGCGGCCTGCCGCGGCTCCGGCCGGCGCGGCTCCGGACGCCGGACCGGCTCCCGGGCGGCGGCCCTCCCGGCGGGACCCTTCCGGGTCGATGCCCGCCTCGCGGCGTCGCCGGCCGCGGCTTGCAACCCCGCAAGCACCTCGAAGCCCGGAGCTTCGAGGTCGTGGTCGAGCCAGCCGCGCGCGATCGCGCTCTCCGCTCCGGCGGTGAACGCCAGCGCCTGCAGATCCGCGCCCAGGCGGTCGGCGGTCGCCGCGTTCGCCGGCCGCCCGCTCGTGCCGAGCAGCTCGAGCCCGCGCTGGCGCAGCTCCTCGATCAGGGTTCGGGCCTGGCGCAGGGCGTCGCGCAGGCGTGCCGCCGCCGCGGTGGCCGCCGCACCGCCGCCGACCACCTGCCGCTGCGCCTGCCGCGCCTGCCCGCCGGCGGCCAGCAGCGCCCGGAAGCGCGCCGGCTCGAGGCGCATCAGCCGGCTCGTCGCCCACGACGATGCGGTCGGCCGCGCCAGCGCCTTCACCTCGGCCGCGGCCTCGCGCCGCCCCTCCCGGCGCAGGCGCGCGGCAAGCTCGTTGCGAGCCCCCGTGAACGCGGCAGGCGGCAGGGCGTACAGCCTCTCGAGCTCCTCCTGCAACTGCTGGTCGTCCGCTCCCCGTCGTGCCATCGCTGGCGGGGATCGTATACCCACGCTTGCACGCTCGCTCCACGGCCGGGTGCATTCCCCGGGGGGTCTTGGGCGAGGGGTCCGCCCGGGGGCGCCGACCTCCGGCCCCCGGAATGCGCTCGGCAGGACGGCATGTCCTTTCGGCCGGACGGTCCGCACCGCCAGTGCCGCGGTGCGGCACCGCCCTCGACGAGCGCCGCCACGGTTCCGCGTGGAAGGCCATAAGCATCTAAGATTCAGTAGCTTACAGCGCCTGATACGGGGTGAGGCCCACCATGTGCGGGCATCGGCATGCTTCCTGCAGTTCATTCCTCTCGACGCGCCGGCCTCCGCTGCGCGGCCCGGCGCCGGTTCACCTTCATCCACGCGGCGGCCCTCCCTAACGCGCAGCTCGCAGACGCCGCCGCCTCAACGAGGTGCGATATGAGAACCACAAGAATCACGTTGAGTGCGCTGCTTCTCGCGGGCACCCTGAGCGTCGCCGCCGCGGCGCAGCCGCCGGCACCGGCGCTCGTGCAGCCCGCCCTGAACGCCGCCATCGCGGTCGGCGTCGGGTTCCACGGCACCGTGGGCGTGGATTTCTTCTACAGCAACCTGGCGCCCTACGGCTACTGGGTCAACCGCCCGAGCTACGGCTGGGTGTGGTTGCCGCGGCACGCCCGCCACGGCTGGCGCCCCTACTCCGCTGGCCGCTGGGTCTACACCGACTACGGCTGGACCTGGGCGTCGGCCGAGCCCTTCGGCTGGGCCACCTATCACTACGGCCGCTGGTACGACGATCCGGACTACGGCTGGGGGTGGGTCCCCGGCACCGACTGGGGGCCGGCATGGGTGTCGTGGCAGGACGGTGGCGGTTACTGCGGCTGGGCGCCGTTGCCTCCGGCCGTCGGCTGGAGCGTCGGCGTCGGATTCGGCGGCTTCGACTTCGGCGTGATCGATCCGGGCTGGTACAACTTCGTGCCCGAGCGGTCCTTCCTGGCCGTCAACGTCGGCGCCTTCGCCGTGCCGACGTTCCGTAACGTGGAAGTCTTCCGCAACACCACCAACATCACCAACTTCAGCAACGTCGGCGGCCGCGTCTTCAACGGCGGCCTGTCGGTGCAGCGCGCCGCCCAGATGACCGGCCAGCCGGTGCGCCAGCTGCAGCTCGCGAACGCCGCCAATCCCCGGGTCGCCCGGGTGAGCGGCAACAGCGTGGCGATGTTCCGCCCGGCCTCGGTGGTCAGGCAGGCGAACGCCCCCGATCCGACGCGGGTCGCGGGCCGGTCCGTCCTGACGGGTCGCGCCGCCAGTCAGCTCGCCCAGCAGCGGCGCACCGAAGCCACCACGTTCAACACCCGCGGCAACCAGCAGGGGCTGCGGTCGGCGAACGCCGGCACGCGGGCGACCCCTGGCCTCGCGGGCCGGAACGCCGCCGGTACGACGCCGATGTCGCGGGCGCAGCAGCAGGCCCAGGCGCGGCGCCAGTCCACTCCGGCGGGCCGGCAAACGCAGCAGTCCCTGGGTCGCAACTCCCAGGGTCGCAACAATGGCCGCAACCTGGTGACCCCGCCGCCGCAGCGGACCCGCGGCGGTACGCCGCCAAGGCGTGGCGCGCGGGCGCAGCAGGTCCATCAGTTCGTGCCGCCGCCGCAGCACGCGGGGCGGTCTTCGGTGGCCCAGCGGGCGCCGATGGGCCGGCAGTCGCAGACCCTGGGACGGAACGCCCGTCACCCGGTGACCCCGCCGCCGCAGCGGACCCGGGGCGGCACGCCGCCAAGGGAGGGAGCGCGGGCGCAGCAGGTCCACCAGTTCGTGCCGCCGTCCCAGCACCAGCAGGTGATGAGGCAGTCGGCGCCGCCGTCGCGTCCGGCCCAGTTCGAGCGGCAGCGGCAGGGCCCGCCGCCGCAGGCCATGCGGCAGTCGGCGCCCATGCGGCAGGAGGCGCCGATGCGGCAAGCGGCGCCGCCCATGCGGCAGGCAGCACCGCCGATGCGGCAGGCACCGCAGGCCCGTCCCGCCCCGGCGCCGCGCCAGCAGCAGCAGCGGCGTGAGGGTCCGCCTCCGCCGGCCGGCGGCGCCTAGCCCCGGCTAGCCTCGGGCCGGTCACCGATTCGGTTCGCTGACCGGTCCGCGCTTGCCGATCCCATCGTCCCCCGGGGGACCGTCCCCCGGGGGATTCGTGTCTGTTGGCCCCTGTCATCTCCCCTATCGTCTTCCCCTATACTCTCCCGATAGTCTCGCCACCGACCTGCCTGCCAGCGAAGGCCGCGGCTCCGCCTGTCGCCAGTCGCGGCACCCCGGCTGGGAGCGCCGCGGCGGTGATCCCGGCATGCTCAGCCTCCACGACCTCGAACCGGCCTTCCAGGGACTGCCGCGATGACGGGCCTTTCGGCGCGCCTCGTCTCGGCCGTGCAACAGGTGCCGCCGGTCGTCGCCTGGGCCCTGGCCGGCATCTTCGCGATCCTGCTCGCCGCGACCGCCGCCGTCTGGGCGCTCGGCCGCCTGCGGCCCGCGGCCGACTGGACCGAGCTGCGGCAGCGGGTGCGCACCTGGTGGATCATGGCGGCGGTCTTCGCGCTGGCGATGGTGCTGTCGCGCCGCGTCTCGCTGGTCTTCTTCGCCTTCGTCAGCTTCCTGGCGCTCAAGGAGTACCTGTCGCTGATCCCCACCCGGCGCGCCGACCGCAGCGTGCTGCTCTGGGCCTACCTCGCCATCCCGTTCCAGTACCTGTGGATCGACATGCGGTGGTACGGCATGTTCATCGTCTTCATCCCGGTCTATGCCTTCCTGCTGCTGCCGATGCGCATGGTGCTCATCGGCGAGACCGAAGGCTTCCTGCGCGCCGCGGGCACTCTCCACTGGGGGCTGATGGCGACCGTCTTCAGCGTCAGCCACGTCGCCTTCCTGCTGGTGCTGCCTGGGGACCTGAACCCGCACGGCGGCGGCCCCGGCCTGGTCCTCTTCCTGGTCTTCCTCACCCAGTTCAACGACGTCGCCCAGTACCTCTGGGGGCGGTCCCTCGGCCGGCACAAGGTCCTCCCGAAGGTCAGCCCGGGCAAGACCGTCGAGGGCCTGCTGGGCGGCCTGCTCACCACGCTGCTGCTCGCCTGGCTGCTGGCGCCCTGGCTCACGCCCTTGACCGGCGGCGAGGCCCTGGTGGCCGGCGTCGTCATCGGGCTCGGCGGCTTCGTCGGCGACGTGGTGATCTCGGCTCTCAAGCGCGACCTGGGGATCAAGGACAGCGGCACGCTGCTGCCCGGCCACGGCGGCATCCTCGACCGCATCGACAGCCTGAGCTACACGGCGCCGCTCTTCTTCCATCTCTTCTGGTACCTGCACGGGCCGCTCGTCACCCGCTTGTGGGATCGGTGAGAAGGTTGGACGGGCTGCTGCGCCGGCTGTTCTTCTGGCTGGTGGTGCGGCCGGTGGTGCTGGTCGGCCTGGGGCTCAACGTCCGCCACCGCGAGCGCCTGCCGGCCGGCGGCCCGGCGATCGTGGTCGCCAATCACAACAGCCACCTCGACACCATGGTCCTGATGACCCTGCTGCCCGGCCGCCTGCTGCCCCGCGTCCACCCGGTGGCGGCGGCCGACTACTTCCTGCGCAACCGCCTGCTCGCCTGGTTCGCGCTGCGCATCGTCGGCATCATCCCGATCGAGCGCCGAACGCCGGCCGCCGCGGCGCCGACTGCGGCGGCTCCGGCGGCGGCTCCGGCGGCGGCCCCGGCCGAGCCGCCCGCCCCCGCGCCCCCGGCGCCGCATCCGGACGTCCTGTCCGGCGTCGCGGCCGCCCTCGAGCGCGGCGACGTCGTCATCCTGTTCCCCGAGGGCTCCCGCGGCGAGCCCGAGCGGCTGGCCGAGCTCAAGAGCGGCGTCGCCCGCCTGGCCGAGCGCTTCCCCGCGGTCCCGGTCATCCCGATCTTCCTGCACGGCCTGGGCAAGACGCTGCCGCGGGGCGCGGCGCTGCCGGTGCCCTTCTTCTGCGACGTCTTCGTCGGCGAGCCCGTGCCCTGGCGCGGCGACCGCAAGGCCTACGTCGAGGATCTCCGCCGCCGCCTGGAGGACCTGGCGGCCGAGGGCCGGCCCGCCGACTGGCTCTAGTGCCCGTGGCACTAGCTCTCGCGGCGGCCGGCCCTCCTCTCCGCGGCCGGCGCGTGCCCGGGCGCCGTTGAGGTAAGAATTGGCCCTGCCAGCCGTATTGCGGGAGAGATGCCGGAAGGAGTCGACATGGAAGAGCGCCAAGTCGAAGCTTCGCCCCAAGCTCTGGCGAGAATCGGCGGCCTGCTGTACCTGGTCATCATCGTCCTGGGGATCTTCGAGGAGGCCTTCGTCCGGAACAGGATCGTCGTCTCGGGCGATGCAGCGGCCACGGCCGCCAACCTCAGGTCCCTCGAGTCGCTGTGGCGTCTCGGCATCGCCTCCGAATCCGTCCTGCTGATCTGCGCGACCGCCTTGACTTTGATCTTCTTCGTCTTGCTGCGGCCGGTCAGCAGAGATCTCGCCTTGCTGGCGGTGTTGTTCAACCTGGTGTCGATCGCGGTCGAAGCGGCGGTCCAGCTCTATCTGATCGGAGCGTTGTTCCCGCTGGACAACGCGGAATACCTGAAAGCGTTCACGCCCGAGCAGCTCCATGTCCTCGCGAGGCTGCCGATCCGATCGCATGCCTATGGCTTCGGCGTCGCCCTGATCTTCTTCGGCTGTGAATGCCTCATCCTCGGCTACCTGATCTTCAGGTCGGGCTTCCTGCCGAGAGCGGTGGGCGTCCTGATGCAGATCGCCGGGCTGTGCTACTTGGTGAACAGCTTCGCGCTGCTGCTGGCCCCGGGCCTCGCCGACCGGTTGTTCCCCGCCATCCTCCTTCCCGCCTTCGTCGGCGAGGCGTCGCTCTGCCTCTGGCTGCTGGTGAGGGGCGTCAACGTCGAGAAGTGGAACCGCGCCAGGCTCAGGCCCCGCACGGCGATCCTCGAATAACCCGCCAGCCCCGGCAGCCCAAAGGGCCGGCGCGCGGCCGATAGCGCTACCGCGAGGCCGCGGCGCCTCAGCCCGGGTAGATCGTCCCGGCCTCGACGAAGCACAGCGGGTTCCGCCACTCGTCCTCGGCGTAGAACGATCGCTCGCCCCACGGCCGCACGCGGATGGCGCCGCCGGGCTCGCCGTGCACCTCGTCGCGAGAGAGGCAGCCGAGCGCCTTCGCCCGCGCGTGGACGGCGTCGAGGTCTCTGACCGTGAAGTACAGCGCCTTCGCGGCCGGGTGCGGCTTGCCGGCAGACGACACGTCGACCACCTGCAGCGTGACCGTGCCGCAGGTGAAGTAGCAGCGCGAGCCCGCCTGCTTGCGCCCCTCGATCCCGAACAGCTCGCCGTAGAAGGCCGCCGCCCGCTCGAGGTCCCCGACCTCGAGATTCATGCGGAACATGCTCGGCACGTCCGCGTCCGCGCGCCGCGTCGCGCCTCTCGCCGTCACCGTCTCCGCCCCGCCCGCGCGCCGCTGCACGCCCTTCGCCGTCACTTCCTTCGACGCCTCTTTCCTGGTTGCCATGTCTTGCCTCCGCGATCGCCGCCCGTGGGGTCCTTCGAGAACCAGGCGAGCCAATCCCGCGCGAGCTCGAGACGGCGGCGATCGATGCGGTAGACGCGAGTGCGCCCCTGCCGGTCGTGATGCAGCAGCCCGGCCGACTCGAGCACCTGCAGGTGCCGCGTCGTGGTCGGCCAGGCATGCTCGAACATCTCGGCGATCTCGCCGGCCGTCATCGATCCGCCCTCGAAGCTCAGCGTGACCAGGATCCGCCGGCGCACCGGGTGGGCGAGAGCGGTGAACACCGCCTCGTACGCATCCACCGCCGCCCGCGGCCCCCGCTTCGCCGCCATGGTCTCAATATTTAGCACGCAGGCTAAGCGTTGTCAAGAATCGTTTAGCGTGTGGGCTAAGCATCGACATCCGTGGCAGGAACGGCTCGGGAAGCCTCGAGCAAGGAGCGAGGAGCGCTGCGCTCGACCCGCCAGCCGGGCGGACCGGACCGCCGCCGCTCAGCGCGGATAGACCGCGAGCTCCAGGCACGTGGCGCGGAAGACTCCCGGGACGGCCTCGGTCCCCTGCTCGTTGCGCTCGCGCTCGATGCGCAGGCGCAGGCGGGTGGTGCGCACCGGCGGGAAGCCGTGCTCGACGTGCGTGCGGCGGTTGCCGGTGACGCGCGTGCCGGGCAGATCCACCCAGGCGCGGCCGTCCCACCACTGCAGGACGTAGTCGAGCGCCAGGAAGCGGCGCGACTCCGGGCCGCGGCTGAAGAAGCCGGGGTAGGCCGTGACGCGCCCGACCTGGCGCGGCTCGCGCCAGGCGATGCCGAACCAGGCCGCGACCGGCGCCGCCGACGGCGAGCTGCGGGCCGCGTCCCAGGTCGAGTTGGCGCCCAGCATGCGGTCGTTGAGCTTGTCGAGGAAGCGCACCCCGACGTCCGGGCTGTCGGAGCCGCCGATCCCCTGCCCGTCCGGCGCCAGGTCGCCGGCGTCGTCGGGCACCGGCCAGGCCTGCGGCTCGCCGGCGCAGCAGCGCTCGATCTGCTCGGCGGTGACGTCGAAGATCGCCCACGAGCCGTGGACCAGCGCCAGCGGCTGGAAGTGGTCGCGCAGCCAGGGATGGCGCGGCACCAGCGTCCGCAGACCCACCGCGACGCGGCCGGCGATCGGGCCGCCGGGCTCGATCCAGAGCCGCACCGGGCTGCGGCGCGCATAGACCTCGCGCATGTAGTCGTCGTCCTGCGCCCAGTCGAGGTTGGAGTCGGTCAGCCAGCGGTAGCCGTTGCGCTGCCCGCCGATCAGCTCGTTGAAATAGGGGATGTAGCGCGGGTGGCTGGCCAGGGAGGACACGCCGGTCCAGGCCGCCAGCACGCCGACCGCGGCGCCGCGGGGCGACGCGGCGGGCCGCCACGCCGCCGCCCGGCCGGCGAACACGAAGAGGAACGGCAGCGCCGGCAGCAGGTAGCGCAGCCCGATCTGCAGCTCGAAGGCGAAGCTCAGGTAGGCGAGCAGGAACACCGGCGGCACCAGCAGGAACGCTTCGGCGCCGGCAACGCGCACCCGGCCGGTCGCCGCCAGCCAGGCCGCCAGCGCGACCAGCGCCAGCGTGCCGGCCGGCAGCTTGATCAGCGCGGCGACTAGGTAGTAGTCCCAGAAGCCCCGCGCGCTGAAGCGGCCATGGAGGAAGGTCATCGTGCCGGCCCGCACGTCCCGCGCCACCATGTCGAGCCCGGTCAGGTAGGGCAGCGGCACCGGGATCGGCACGTCGCGGAGCAGCGGCACCGCCGCCAGCGCCTGGAACGGGTGGCTCACCGGCGCGAAGCCGGAGAGCGGCGTCAGCGTCTTCTCGCCGGCGAATCCGACGTTGAGCGCCACGATCGCGCCGGCCAGGAGCGCCGCGGCCGGCAGCAGCGCCCCGCGGAGGCGCCCGGGGGCGGCGGCCCGGGCCGGCTGCGCGTGCTCGGCCGGCTGGACCGGCTGGGCCGGCTGCGCGTGCTCGGCCGGCTGGACGGGCTGGAGCGGCTGGACCGGCGGGACGGGCTGGACCGGCTGGGCCGGCTGGACGGGCCGCGCCCCGCCGACCGGGGTCTCGGCACCCGCCACCCTCGCGCGCACCAGCTCGACGAGGACGATGAGCAGGAAGATGGGCACCAGGAAGAGCGCCGTCACCTTGGTCAGCTGGGCGGCGCCGAAGGCCGCCGCCGCCACCGCCAGCCGCCAGGCGCCGGGCCGCTGCCGCCAGCGCCAGAAGGCGTAGGTGGCGGCGAACATGCCGAGCGCGGTGGCGAGATCGGTGGTGATCAGGTGGGAGTGAGCGAGGACGTTCGGGCAGAAGGTGCACAGGAACAGCCCGAGCAGGCCGCCGCGGACCCCGAAGAGCTCCCGCGCCCAGTGGAAGACCAGCCACCCCAGGAGGAGACCCAGCGCCACCGTCGGCAGCCGGCCGAGCCACAAGCGGCGCGGCGCGTCGACGGACACGCCGAGCCGCGCCGCCGCCGTCACCGGCAGGGCGTTGAGCACCGACACCGGCATCTTCGAGTTGAGCATCGGGCTCTCGCGGTCGAACGCCCCCCGCGCCAGCCCCCGCTCGCCGTAGGCCAGATGCGCCCGCTCGTCGACCGTCGGGCCGTCCGCCCGCATCGCCGCCAGCTCGCGCCAAGCGAACAGCGCCAGCAGCGCGCCGGCGGCTCCGACCTCGAGCATCCGGCGCTTCGTCATCGCGTCGAGCGCCGCCCCGTCAGCGGTAGGGGACTCCCCCCGGCCGACCTTTGGGCGAGGCACCGAAGTTCTCCGCCGGCGCGCGTCCGGCCCTCGCCCCTAGTTCGGCCGGCGGGAGTCCCTGCCGCACCAATCGCCGGCGGGCCGCTCACCACACCCGGCACATCGTCGCTGGCGCCATGGGCTGGCCGGTCTTGCAGCCGTACGCCTCGCGGAACTCGGGCAGGTTCGCGACCACGCCGTTGGTGCGGTAGCGCGGCGGCGAGTGCGGGTCGGTGACGGCGCGCAGCCGCTGGTCCTGCTCGCGCTGGTTGGTGCACCAGCTCTGGGCATAGCCGACGAAGAACCGCTGCTCGGGGGTCAGGCCGTCGACGGGGCGCAGCTCCTGCCCGCGCGTCGCGTCGCGCCACGCCCGGAAGGCCAGCAGCAGCCCGCCGAGATCGGCCACGTCCTCGCCCAGGGTGAGCTTGCTGTTGATCTTGACGTCGTCGACGACCGTGTAGCGTGCGTACTGCTCCTCGATGCACTGCGCCCGCGCCTGGAACTCGCGCGCGTCGGCGGGCGTCCACCAGTCGCGCAGGTTGCCGGCGTAGTCGAACTGCCGCCCCTCGTCGTCGAAGCCGTGCGTCAGCTCGTGGCCGATGGTGCCGCCGGTGTCGCCGTAGTTCGGCGCGTCGTCGAGCCGCGGATCGAACAACGGCGGCTGCAGCACGCCGGCGGGGAAGTTGATGTCGTTCTTGAACGGGTCGTAGTAGGCGTTGACGGTGGGCGGCGTCATCGACCACTCCGCGCGGTCCACCGGCTGGCCGATCTTGGCCAGCTGGCGGCGGCTCTCGAACCAGGCGGCGCGCTGCACGTTGCCGGCGAAGTCCCGGCGCTCGACCCGCACCGGGCCGTAGTCGCGCCAGTGCTCGGGATAGCCGATCTTGTTGGCCATGGCGTGGAGCTTGCGCAGCGCCTCGGCGCGCGTCGGCGCGGACATCCAGGGCAGCTGCCGCAGGTCGGCGTCCATCGCCTTCTCGATCTCGCCCACCATCTTGACGGTGCGCGCCTTCGCCTCGGGGCTGAAAGTGCGCTCGACGTAGACCTTGCCGAGCGCCTCGCCGAGCTCGCGGTCCACCCACTCCACGCAGCGCCGCCAGCGCGGCTTCATCTCCTTGTTGCCGCGCAGGAAGCCCTCGTAGAAGTCGAAGTGGTCGCGCTCGAAGTCGGGCGCCAGCTGCGTGGCGCGGGCGCCGGCCAGCTGCCAGCGCAGGTAGGCGCGCAGGCTGGCCAGATCGGCGCTCTCGAGCAGCGCCTCGAGGCCGCTGAAGAAGCCGGGCTCGGCGACGTTGAGGTCCTTCAGCTCCGCGAGACCCTCGAGGCCGGCGGCCGCGCCCGAGACCTCCGGCGCCCGCAACGCCGCGAAGTAGCGGTTCCAGTCGAACCTCGGGACCAGTGCCGCCAGCTGCGCGCGGCTCTGCCGGTGGTAGACGTTCTCGGGGGTGCGCTCGTCGACGCGGCTGATCGAGGCCCGGGCCAGCCGGGTCTCCAGGGCCAGCACCTGCCGCGCCTCGGCGTCGGCCGCCGCCGGCTCCTCGCCGAGGCGGCGCAGCATGCGGCCGACGAGCGCCAGGTACCGGGCGCGGATCTCCACCGAGCGCGGGTCCTCCTTCAGGTAGTAATCGCGGTCCGGCAGTCCCAGGCCGCCCTGCGCGACCACCGCGATCACCCGGCTCGAGTCCTTGAAATCCTGGTTCGAGCCGACGTCGAACAGCACCGAGGCGCCGGTCGCGACCTGCAGCCGGGCCACCACCGCCGCCAGGTCGTCGAGCGAATGGATCGCGGCGATCGCCGCGAGCTGCTCTTGCAGCGGCGCCGCGCCGGCGCGGGCGATCGCCGCCTCGTCCATGCAGGAGGCGTAGAAGTCGCCGATCTTGGCCGTCGCCGGATCGCAGGCGGGACCCGGCGTGGCCGCCGTCTCCAGCACCTGGCCGAGGAACGCCAGGTTGTCGCTGTGGAGCTTCTCGAAGACGCTCCAGCTCGCCTGGTCCGGCGGGATCGGATGGTTGCGCATCCAGCCGCCGCACGAGTAGGCGTAGAAGTCGACGCACGGGTCCACGCCGCGATCCATGTCGGCCAGGTCGAGCACCGGCGAGTACGGCAACGCCGCGGCGGGCGGCGCGGCGGCCGCCGGCTCGACGGCTGCCGGCGGGGCCGCGGGCGCCGGGGCCCCGGGCGGCTCGGCGGCGCCTGGCACTGCGGCGGCGGCCGAGAGAGGGACGCCCGCCGCCGCCACGAAGGCGGCGGTGACCAGTGCCGAGAGAGCCTGCCGGAACGCGACTCCGAGACGTGCCGGGAACATGGTGCCGCAGTCTACAGCAAGCCTTCGACGAGGCTCGCGGCTGCGGGTGCGCCGGCGCTTCGACGGGCGGCGGAGCCTAACCCGCTAGCCGAACCCCGCGCCGCCCGCTCACCACCCGGGCGAGATGACGACGCCGGTGACGGCGCCTTTCCGCGGGCGCTGGATGGGCTTGGCGACGTAGAGCTGGACCACGGCCAGGCCGCCGACCACGACGCGGGCGGCCAGGCCCGTGGAGGCGACCGGGATGCGCTCCGTCGAGTGGACGGCGAAGCGCAGGAACGGCGGCGAGTGCGAGCTCCAGGCCGTGCCGGCGTCGAGGAAGGCGGCGAGCTCGGTGGGCAGGAAGCGGAGATCGACCAGGCGGTAGTCGTCGCGGCCGAAGAGCGGCACCCGCAGCTCGAGGTTCGCCACCGCCAGGCGGCTGCCGGTGAGGCGGTCGAACTCGGGACAGGACGCCGAGGCGGGCGTGGGGGTGCACTCGGCGGCCGAGAGGGTGGAGGTGTCGTAGCCGCGCACCAGGGTCGGGTCGCCGACGTAGAGCGGCACCAGCTGCGGGCTGTCCGCGTCGCTGCCGTACCGGCCGAGGTGAAGCGCGCGCAGCGCCAGGGTCCAGGGCCGCCAGAAGAAGTAGTGGCGGAAGTCGGCGGTCACCTGCTCGAAATGCAGGTTGCCGCCGGTGGCGGCGACTTCCAGCCGGTAGCGCTGGCCGCTCGCCGGCGAGGCATAGCCGGGGACCGAGCTGTCGTCGATCAGCGCCAGGCTGCCCTGGACGAGCTTCAGCGAGGGCGGCGCCGGCAGATCGAAGCGGCTGGTGTCCACGACGCGGCTGCCGGCCAGCACCTGCCGGACGTCTTTCGCCGCGAAGCCGAGGTGGCTGTAGCTGGCGCTCGCCTGCAGCCGGCGCGTGGAGGAGAACGGGTACTGCAGCAGCAGCGACTCCTGGTCCTGAACGACGAGCTCGAATATCTGGTCGATCGCCAGCCGCGAGAGAAGTGGGAGGCGGCGGCCGGCGGCTCCGCCACCTCCGGCCGGGAGCTCGGTGACCCGGGCGAAGCCGGAGACGGCCGGCACGTGGCCCACGTCCACCCCCCATTGGAGGGGAGCGCCCCGGTCGAGGAAGAAAGCCTCGCCGCCGAGCTCGCCGAAGGTGGTGACCTGCCCTTGCAGCGAGCTCCGCACCTGGTAGCGCTCGGCGGCGTCGGAGAGCAGCGCCGAGACGTCGGCGCCAATGGCGTAGCCGAGGGAGCTGTAGGCCAGGTCGACGCCGGGAGACACCGTCTCGAGCTGGAGCCGCGGGTGGTAGGGCACGATCCGCTCGCTCCCCTCCTCCAGCGGCGGCGCCGACCCCCCGGGCCCGGCCGCGGCAAGGGGAGCGGTGGACGCGGCCGCGGCCGGCGCCGCCGCCGGGCCGCCGAGGTCGACGCGTCCCCCACCCGCCGCCTCTCCGGCTTCGACCGGCCTGCCCGCCGCCGCCGCCGGCTCCAGGCTGTGGATCTCGAAGGTGGCGCCGGCAAAGACCGAGAACGCCAGGCGGCCGCTGCGCGCCGCCACGGCGAGGGCCGGCGACAGGCGGGTGACGCCGCTCACGCCGGTTGCCGCCCGCGTGACCTGGAAGAGCCTGCCGCCGTCGAGCTCCAACCGGTAGACGTCGCCCACCCCGCCGCGATCGGAGACGAAGAAGAGCTGGTTGGCGTCGGGGCCGAACTGTGCCCCGACCTGGTCCGCGCCTCCCGGCTCGAGAGGCATCGCCGGCCGTGGCGGTCCGCCGGCCGCGACGTCGAGCAGCCAGATCCGCATCAGGGCGCGGCCGCGGTCCGGAGAGCTCGCGCCGCCGCGGTCCGACGTGAAGGCCAGGGTCCTGCCGTCCGGCGACCAGGCCGGCTGCAGGTCGGAGTGCCCCCCGGTCGTCAGCCGGCGCACCTGGCCACCTTCCAATTCCACGACATAGAGGCTGGAGCAGCCTTCGTCGGTGCCGGTGAAGGCAATGCGGCGCCCGTCCGGCGACCAGGCGGGATCGGCGACGGCGCCCGCGCCCGGCGCGCCGATCCGCCGCTCGATCCGGCCCGTGCGGGCGGCGATCAGCACGATCTCGCTGCCGGTGGGCCCGAAGTCCACCGCCGCGAACCTCGAGCCGTCGGGCGACCACGAGCCGGCGGAGTCGACGAGCCGGAGGGCCGCGAGGCGCGGCTCCGCGCCGGTGGCGAGCAGGCGCGACCGCACCTCGCCGGTGCGGGAGTCCGCCAGGTAGAGATCGAAGCTGGCCAGCTCGCGGGTCGACAGGAAGGCGACCTGGCTGCCGTCGGGACTGAGCGCCGGGGCCACGTTCTGGTCATGGACCGAGCCGCGGCGCGGGATCAGCCGTTCGCCGATCTCGCCGAAGCCGGCGCCGTGCCCGCCACCGCCGCCGGCCGGTGCGCGCCGCGCCGCGAGGAAGGCGCCAAAGGCGCCGCCGATCGCCGCCCGCCACTGCCGGGTCATCTCGAGCGGCGCGAGCCCGAGGACCTGGCGGATCGCCGCGCGGGCGCCGACCTGCGTCGCCCGCACGTACAGCCGGATGGCCGCCGCGTCACCCCACCGCCCGCCGACGTACGCCCAGAAAGCGTGCCCCCAGCGGTAGCCGAGGTACCGCGGGTGGCGCGACAGCATGCCGAGATCGGGCAGGTCCCCCCGCAGCAGGGCGTCGCGCAGCCACATGGCCGTCATCGTCGACTCGCGCCCCACCGACAGGTACTCGGCCAGCCCTTCGCTCATCCAAGGCGGCACGGAGGGCCTGCCGGCCAGGACGGCGAGCGGCTGCCGGCGGCGCTGGCGGCGCAGCAGCTCGAGCTCGAAGACGTGCACCAGCTGGTGCGCGAGCAGGTGCTCGTTCTCCCGCGCGTCGCCGCTCAGCGGCAGCACGACGCGCCCGTGCACCGGCTCGAGCATGACGCCGGCCACCTGGCCGAGCGGCTCGGGAGTGGGGGCGGTCTGCCGGAAGTCGTCCTGGTTCGCGTAGACGATGACCGGGGTCCGCCGGCGCGGCGCCACGCCGAACAGGACGGAGAGCCGGGCGTGCCACCGCTCGGCGATCCGGGCCTGCTCGCGGACCGCGCTCTCTTCCTGCGGGTAGTAGTCGAGATCGAAGTGCGCGGTGCGCAGCACCTGCCAGTGGAAACGCGGCCACGACACCTCGTTGCGGCCGAAGTACTGGCCGCGAACGGGAGCGGCGAGGACCAGCAGCGCCGCGGCGGCGACGGCGACGGCGACGGCGGCCGGGCCGGGCGCGGCACGGCGGCCGGGACGCCGGCCGGGACGGCGGCGAGGCCGGCGGCGAGGCAGGGCCGCGATAGACTGGCGCGGGGCGTGGCTCCGAGGCGAGCGACGGCTGGGGAGCTCGAGCAGATGCCCTCCTGCGTTCGGCGCCGCGAATCCGACGGACTCGGAGCCTGCCCCGGCGCTCATTCAAGACTGCTGCCAGGGTGGTGGCTCGGTTCATGCTGCCCCTGGTAGTGGGTCAGTGTCCTCTGCCTCCCTTGGGGCGAGGCGCGACCCACTACCCTGCCTCTGGGACCCTACCCAGGGAGGGCTTGCCCATGAGAGGCTCATTCCGCTTCCTCCGCATCGCCGGGATCGACCTGCGGGTCCACTACACGTTCCCGCTGGTGCTGCTCTACGGCGCGGTGCTGTGGGGCGAAGGCCACGGCGCTCGCGGCGCGCTGTTCGGCTGCCTGCTGATGCTGGCGCTGTTCGCCTGCGTGGTGCTGCACGAGCTCGGCCACAGCGTGGTGGCGCGGCGCCTGGGGATCCCGGTGCGCGAGATCGTGCTGCTGCCGATCGGCGGCATGGCGCTGATGGTGCGCACCCCCCGCCGGCCGCTGCACGAGCTGCTGATCGCCGCGGCCGGGCCGCTGGTGAGCGCGCTGCTGGCGGCGGGGTTCTTGGCCCTGCTCGCGGTGACGTACCCGGGACCCCTGCTCGACGCCTTCCAGCTCGTCGATCCACGCCAGGCGCAGCCCTCGGGCCTGACGCTGCTCGCCTGGCTGTCCACCTCGAACCTGATGCTGCTGCTGTTCAACCTGGTCCCCGCGTTCCCGATGGACGGCGGCCGGATGCTGCGGGCGATCCTCGCCAGCTTCCTCGGCTTCCAGCGCGCCACCCGCATCGCCGCGGCGCTCGGCCAGTTGGTGGCCATGCTGCTCGGCGCCTTCGCCGTGTGGACCAGCAACGTCTGGCTGGCGGTGGTCGCCGTGTTCATCTTCATCGCCGCCGCCCAGCAGCGCGCCGCCGAGGAGGCCCGCGGCGTCCTCTCCAGCCTGCGCCTCGGCGACGCCTACAACAAGTACGCGCTGGTGCTGTCGCCCGCCGACCGGGTGAGCAAGGTCGTCGACTACCTGCTGACCAGCTACCAGCCCGACTTCGCGGTGCTGCACGGCGGCGAGCTGCTCGGCGTGGTGACGCGCAACGTCGTGCTGCGCGCGCTGGCCGACGACCCTGCCGACGCCTACGTCGCCGGGCTGATGGATCGCCACTACCTGCGCCTCGACGCCCGCCAGTCGCTGGCCGAGGCGCAGGAGCTGATGGCCGAGCAGGGCCGCACCGTGGCGGCGGCCTTCGCCGGCGACCGCTACCTCGGCCTGATCAACCTCGACGACCTGCGCGAAGCCCTGCAGATCGCCGCCTTCCTCAAGCTGCACGAAGAACGCTACGGCGGCGGCACCCGCCTCGACGCGACCCCCGCGGCGTGAGGCCGCGGCTCTGCCTCCTGGCTCTCCGCGTCCCTTTGGCGAGGGGTTCTGGCTCCCCCGCCTCCCTTGGGGCGAGGGGTCTTGAGGGAACCGACCGCGGACTTCGGGTGCCTCGCCCCAAGGGAGGCGGGGGAGCCAGAACCCCTCGCCCAAAGACGCGGAGAGCCGGGACCTCAGGGGCAGACGGGGAGCGGGCTCGTGAGAGCGAAGGTCAGCGGCCGGCGGCGAGCGGGACGTGCAGCAGGCAGAGCAGCGTCAGGACGGCGGCGAGGAAGACGTACTCGCCCAGCGCGACGTGGTCGGGCTGCTCCGGGGCGTCCCGGCGGAAGGCCTGCGCCACGGCGCCGATCAGCAGCAGGACCAGCAGGCCCTCGCGGCTCAGGGCCCAGAGCGCGGCCAGGGCGGCCACCGCCAGCAGGCGCTGCTGGCGCGACAGGGCGCGGAAGGCGCGGCCGCCGTCGAGCTGCCAGACGGGCAGCAGGTTGAAGAGATTGACCCAGGCGCCGAAGCGTGCGACGGCCGCCCACAGCGGCCCCCAGCCGAGCATGAACCCCAGGTAGGCGACAGCGGCGGCGCCGCAGCCCCAGAGAGGGCCCGCGAGACCGATCCGCGCGTCCTCGCGCGGGTTGGCCGGATGCTGGCGCAGCCGGATCAGCGCTCCCAGCCCGGGCACGAACATCGGCGCGGTGGCCTGGATGCCGAAGCGGCGCAGCGCCGCCACGTGCCCCATCTCGTGGACGTAGATCGACAGCACCAGCAGCACCGCGAACCGCCAGCCGAACACCGTCCAGTAGACGCCCACCGAGAGCAGCATCGAGAAGAGAGTGCTCGCCTTGGTGAGCCCGAGCAGCAACAGCTTGGCCTTGGTCGCCAGGAAGGTCAGGCCGGTCGCGAGCGCGCCGCGGGCTCCCCAGACCCGGCGCCGCTCGGCCGCCGCAGCCTCGCCGCCGGCGCCTGCCGCGGAGGCGCCGGCGGCTCCGGCGGCCGGTGCCCCGGGCGCGCCGGGCGCGCCGGGGAACGGCGAGCCCGGCGAGGACGGCGAGGCCGGCGGGAAGGGAGTCGCGGCCCGCGCGCTCAGCGCCTCGACCTTGGCGCCGACCTGGGCGGCCTGCCGCGACCCCGGCGGCAGCAGATCCAGGGCCCGCCGCCAGTTGGCGATCTCCTCGACGGGATCGCCGCGCCGGGCGGCGGCCTCCGCCGCCGCGGCCAGGCCCTTGAGGTAGTCGGCATGGACCAGGCGATGGCAGGAGGGGCAGGCGAGGAGCGCGTCCGCCACCTCCGTGCCGCAGGCGCAGGTCATCGGCGCCAGGCCTGGGGGGCGAGGGCGTGCGGGCCGGTGACCGTGAGCGGGGGCCGCAGATTCAGCTTCCACGCCTCGTAGAGCCCGATCGCGATGATGATCCACCCGAGGATGCCGACGCCGCCCATGAACGGCACCGCCGCGGCAATCAGCAGCAGCAGCGGCGCCGCAATCTGCTGCTGCTTCGCCGCCTCGACGATCAACGGCACGTAGGTCGAGACGATGGCCAGGTAGGTGAGGAGCACCGCGAGAGCCTGGTACGGCCAGCCGCCCCTGCCGCCGCAGCCCCAGTGGACGGCCTTGCCGACCAGGAAGCCCACCAGGATCGAGATCAGGCTGAACTGGTAGCCGGTGGCGGCGCGCACCGCGAAGTAGATGGCGGCTCCGACCGCCGCGGCGCCGAGCCCGGCGGCTGCTGCGAGCAGGAAGCCGGCCGGCCCGGGGCGCCCCTCGCGGGCGGCGACGAGCCGCTCCTGGCAGGACGGGCAGCAGACACGGCCGCCGACCTCGTAGTAGCTGCCGCCGAGCGCCTGGCCGCAGGCGGCGCAGCGCTCCGGCGCATTCTCGGCATACTCGGCGCGGTCCAGCTGCAGGCTGCCCGCGGCGCCCGCGGCGCCCGCAGCAGGGCGCGGCTCCTGGTCGTTCATCGGCGCATTCTCCTTGAACTATTCAATTATACCTGTTCCGCTAATCCGGGCCCGGCCCCTCTCGAGACAGGGCGCGTAACCCACATGACCCGCGCCATCCCCAGGCTCCCCGTCCGCAGTGCCTCATCCGGCGTTCGACGTGTCGCAGCGTTCGGCGGGTGCTGTTTCCGTCTATAGAGTTAGAATGACCCGGCAGCGGCGCTCGGGCGCACTCCGATGGGCACCACGACTCTCCATACCGTCGACGACCTGCTCAGGGTGCCTCACCCCGACCTGCCTCACGAGCTGCGGCGCGGGGTCATGCGGCTCGTGACGCCGGCGACCAGCGTCCACGGCGTCGTCAGCGCCCGCCTGCTGGCCGCGCTCGGCCGGCACGTCTACGCCCACGATCTGGGAACGCTGTTCACCGCGGAAGCCGGCTTCTGGCTCGAACGCGATCCGGACACCCTCCTCTGCCCGGATGTCGCCTTCATCAGGAGGGAGCGTCTCCCGGCCGTATCGCTCGAGCCTCGCTTCCTGAAGCTCCCACCGGACCTCGCCGTCGAGGTGCTCTCCCCGACGGATCGCCCCGCCGCCGTGCGCGCCAAGGTCGCCGACTACCTGAGACTCGGGGTGCGGGCGGTGTGGGTCGTCGATCCGGCAAGGCGTACGGTGCGCATCCACTCCCGCATCGGGCGCCACACCACCGAGGCGCTCCGCGCCGAGGACGACACCCTGGACGGAGGCGAAGTCGTGCCCGGCTTCCACTGCCGGGTCGCCGAGCTGTTCGCCGATCTTCGCCGATCGACGCCTGGGCCCTGATCGGGCGCCCCGCTCTCTAAGAACGCCACGGTGTCGGCCCCGCCGGCCAGCATGCCGGGGAGTGGTGACCGCTGTGCACGGTAGGCACCCGGTCGCCGCCGGACATGCGCTCCCCCCGTGCATGGTCCGTGCATGCAATCACTGGCCAAGCCAGCGCCTCAGCTGGTTTGCTACCTCATGTGGCCAGGGCGGCGAGCACGCCTGAACCTTTTTCCCCGCCGCCGGGACTTACCGCAGTAGCTTTTCGCGGTCCTCGTCCCACGTTGACGGCGTGTATGGATTGCTCAACCGTCGATACCTCATGTCCTAACCCTACAAGGAAGGAGGAAGCTCATGTCGGCAGATCGTCCGCCCAGAGACCCTTCAGACCTGCCTCTTGACGACCGTCGAGACGGCGAGGATCGGACTAACGCCAGCGGGGTCGACCGGCGCACCCTGTTCCGCCTCGGCGCCCTGGCGGGCGCCGGCGCTTCGATGGCGGGAGCCGGGGTCTTGGCCGGCTCCCCCGCCCGGGCCCAGGGCGCCGGAGACGCCGGCGCGGAGGCCACCCCCGAGGAGATCCAGGCCGCCGTCGAGAAAGCGCCCTCGGAGTTCAACGAGGCCACCATCGCCCAGCTGCAGGCCCTGATGTCCAAGGGCCATCTCAGCTCGACCGAGCTGACCGAGTTCTACCTGACCCGCATTCGCGCCCTCGACCGCCGCGGCCCGAAGGTCAACTCCGTCCTCGAGGTGAACCCCGACGCCATCAACATCGCCCTGGCGCTGGACAAGGAGCGCCGCACCAAGGGCCCGCGCGGCCCGCTGCACGGCATCCCGGTGCTGCTCAAGGACAACATCGACACCGCCGACAAGCTGCACACGACGGCGGGCTCCTTCGCCCTGCTCGGGCCGGCTCCTCCGCAGGACGCCACGGTCGCCGCCCGGCTGCGTGCCGCCGGCGCCGTGATCCTCGGCAAGGCGGGCCTCAGCGAGTGGGCCAACTTCCGTTCCATCCACTCCTCGAGCGGCTGGAGCGGCCGCGGCGGCCAGGTCCACAATCCCTACATCCTCGACCGCAACCCCTGCGGCTCTAGCTCCGGCTCGGGCGCCTCGACCTCGGCCAACTTCGCCAGCTTCGCGCTGGCCACCGAGACCGACGGCTCGATCGTCTGCCCCGCCTCGATCAACGGCGTCGTCGGCATCAAGACCACGCTGGGCCTCACCAGCCGCGCCGGCGTGGTTCCGATCTCCCACAACCAGGACGTGGTCGGTCCGCACGCCCGCACGGTGGCCGACGCCGCGGCGGTGCTGGGAGCCCTGGTCGGGGTGGACCCGCGCGATCCGGCGACGGCGGCCAGCGCCGGCAACTTCCACACCGACTACACGCAGTTCCTCGATCCGAATGCCCTGAAGGGGGCCCGCCTCGGCGTGGCGCGCGCCACCTTCAGCGGGTTCAGCGACAAGACGGATGCGGCCTTCGAAACGATGCTCGAGATCCTGAAGTCGGCGGGCGCGACGCTCGTCGATCCGGCCGACCTGCCCAGCGCCGACCAGCTCTTCGCCGGCGTCGACGAGACCAACGTGCTGTTCTACGACTTCCCCTTCGACATCAAGGCCTACCTCGCCACCCGCGTGGGCTTGTCGGTGCACAACCTCGACGACCTCATCGCCTTCAACAACGCCCACGCCGACATCGAGATGCCCTACTTCGGCCAGGAGATCTTCCTCATCTGCCAGAACAGCGGCATCACCGCCGCCCAGGCCGCGCAGTCGCTGATCAACGGGCACATGGAGGCCCGGCAGAATGGCATCGACGCCGTGCTGCAGATGTTCAACGTCGAAGCCATCGTGACGCCCACCAACGCCCCGGCCTGGACCACAGATCTGGTCGACGGCGACCACTTCCAGGTCGCCGATTCCACGCCGGCGGCGGTGGCGGGCTATCCCCACATCACGGTGCCGGGCGGCACCGCCTTCGGCCTGCCGATGGGTCTCAGCTTCACCGGCACCGCCTGGAGCGAGCCGCGGCTGATCGCGCTCGCCTTTGCCTTCGAGCAGGCGGCCCAGGCCCGGCTCGAGCCGAAGTTCCTGCCCACCCTCCCCTCCTCGGCACGGTTCGGCACGCGGCGGACACCGGCGACCCCGCCGGCAATGTCCAACCGCGTGGCGAACTGGCTCGACTCCCTGCCGGCGGGATCGCCGGTCCCGCGGCGCCTCGGTTACCTCTAGGTCCCCGCGGCTTCGAGCGGGGCGGCCGGTTCATCCGGCCGCCCCGCCTGTCCGGCTCTCGCTCCATGAGGCAACGCACCGGAGGAACCATGTCGAAGATGCGCGTCGTGCAGGTCGATCGTCCGCACGGACCCTTGCAGCTCGTGGAACGCGACGTCCCGGAGCCCGGGGCCGGCTCGGTGCGGCTCAAGGTCGAAGCTTGCGGCATCTGTCACAGCGACTCGATCACCAAGGAGGCAGTCTTCCCGGGCATCCAGTACCCACGGGTGCCTGGACACGAGGTTGCGGGCATCGTCGACGCGGTGGGCGCGGACGTCGCCGGCTGGACGCCTGGCCAGCGGGCCGGGGTCGGCTGGCACGGCGGGCACTGCGGGCGCTGCGACTCCTGCCGCCGCGGCGACTTCCTCACCTGCAGCATCGCCCCGCAGATTCCCGGCATCACCTACGACGGCGGCTACGCGGAATACATGATCGTTCCCGCCGGAGCGCTGGCGCTGATCCCCGAGGAGCTCTCGGCCGTCGAGGCCGGACCGCTGATGTGCGCGGGCATCACGACCTACAACTCGCTGCGCCACAGCGGCGCGAGGCCCGGCGATCTCGTCGCCGTGCTCGGAGTGGGCGGGCTCGGCCACCTGGGGGTGCAATTCTCCGCCAAGATGGGCTTCAAGACCGTCGCCATCGCCAGGGGCACCGACAAGGAGCCGCTCGCCAGGCAGCTCGGCGCCTGGCGTTACATCGACAGCCAGGTCCAGGATGCCGCCGCCGAGCTCCTCGCGCTGGGCGGCGCCAAGGTCATCCTCGCCACCGTGACCCACGGCAAGACGATGAGCGCGGCGCTGGGGGGCCTAGCCATCAACGGCAGGTTGATCGTCCTCGGCGCGCCGCCCGAGCCGCTCGAGGTGCCCGCCGGTCTGCTCATCTCCGGACGCCGCTCGGTCATGGGCTGGCCCTCCGGCACCTCGATCGATTCCCAGGACACGCTCGCCTTCAGCGTGCTCGCCGGCGTGCGCGCCATGACCGAGGTCTTCCCGCTCGAGCGCGCCGCCGAAGCCTACGACCTCATGATGAGCGGCAAGGCCCGCTTCCGAGCCGTGCTCACGACCGGGCATTAGCCCCGCAACACCTCGGTGCGCAAAACCTTGTACCGGCTTACGAGAACCCACTCGAGCTCGCACAACACCGGTGTGCTTACGAAGCAGGCTTCATCTTCGCGAGCGGCGTCTTCGATCAGAGCCCGAGCCAGCGCCGCCTGCTCCGGATCGTCACCCAGCCGCCTCACTCACTCGAACCAGCCGCTCACGTCGGCGATGAAGTCGGCACTGGCGTTCACCCCACCGGCCGCGTCGAGCAGAGCCGAAAAGCCCCCGGCTGCCAGTTGCACGATGGCGTTGTTGGCACGCGCGCGGCCCGGGACGAAGCTGAGGGAGTTGGTTCCTGGCGGCGACGAGCCGGTGGCGTAGACCTGGAGGTCCCCGGACGTGGTGGCGCCGACGATCGTGAGGTTGACCGCGATCGCCTTGGCCGTCGGCGGGATGCCGCAGCCGCCGGTGACGGCGAAGGCGCGAGGCGTGCCGGTCACCAGCGGTGTGCCGTTGCGGGTGTCCACCAGCCGGCAAGGTTTCACGGTGTAGAAGGAGGAGCCGAGGTCGAGCGCGGCCCGCGGCACTGCCCAGGGCTCGAAGCCGGTGGTGCCGTCGTTGGCGGCGAAGAAGACCAGCGGTCCGGCGGCGGTGAAGGCCATCGGGCTCGCGGGGAGGAGGCCCGGGGCGATGTCTTGCAGCCGCCGGGTGCCTCCCGGGGTGCCGTCGCTCACCCACGGCTCGCGGCCGAACGCCGGATCCGCCGCCGAGAACAGCACCGTGTGGTCAACCGCCGTCAGCTGCTGCGGCACCGACGATTCCGGACCTGGGGTGATGTCCTTGAGCATCAGGGTGCCGAAGGCGGTGCCGTCGCTCACCCATGGCTCCCGTCCGTGCACGCCATCGTCGGCGACGAAGTACAGCCGGTTGCCGGCAACGGTCAGCTGCCGGGGCTGCGAGCCGCCGGTGCCAGGATTGATGTCCTTGACCAGCTGAGTACCGCCGGGCGTGCCATCGCTCCGCCACAGCTCCTCGCCGAGGCGGCCGTCGTCGGCGGCAAAGAACAGCTGCCCCTGGAAAGCGACCGCCACCGCACCCCCTTGCACGGTGGGATCGTCGGGCGCCGGCAGCGCGGAGGCTCCTCCCGCGTTGAGATCCGTGACCAGGCCCGTGCCAGCCGCGGTGCCGTCGGTCTTCCACAGCTCGACGCCATGGATGCCGTCGTCGGCGGCGAAGAAGGCGACGTCCCCCACCACCGCGAACCGTGCCGGATAGGTGGTTGGATAGGCGCAGCAGCTGGTGACCTTGGCGATCTCCCTGGTGCCGGCGACGGTCCCGTCGCTGATCCATGGCTGCCAGCCCTGGTCGTAGGCGATGAACAGCACGTCGTTGCCGAACGCCGTGAGCTCGTAGACACCGTAATTGGGTGAGAAGGTGGTGACCTGTGCGGTACCGGCGGGCGTGCCATCGCTCTTCCAGAGCTGGGGGATGGACCCGTCGGAGAAGAACAGAGCGTGCGGGGTGGGCGTGAGCTCGTGGTCCGAGCCGCTGCCGCCCAGCTGTGCGGTGCCGGACGCCGTGCCGTCGGTGCGCCAGACGCCGAGGGAATTGGTGAAGAACACGCTTCCCAAGGCGGGCGTCACCTCGCTCCACGCCGGCGCCGCCAGGTGGCTGGTGCCGCCGGCGGTGCCGTCCGTCACCCAGAGCAACTGAATCAAGGAGTTCCCCGCCGAAAACAGCGCGCGGCCGTCGCCGAGCGGCGCAAACGTCGGCTTCGCCAGCCTGCCGTCGCTGACGTCGATCGACGAATCGACGGTGGTCAGTCGCTTGACCCGGGTGGTACCGCCCGCCGTGCCGTCGCTCTTCCACAGGCTGGGCGCCGACGGGTCTTCCGCGTCGAAGGCGAAGAAGAAGGCAGTGCCGCCCACCGCGGCGGAGCCGGTTTGCAAGCCGGGGTAGGAGCTCTGTCCCGGATAGATGTCGGCGACCGGCATCGTTCCTGCCGCCGTGCCGTCGCTGCGCCACGGCTGGCCGGCGCTGCCGCCGCCAAAGGCGAAGAACAGCACCCCGCCGGGAATTGCCTGGAAACCATTCGCGAAGAGGCCCGGGGCGATGTCCTTGATCACCGTCGTCCCGACCGCGGTGCCATCCGAGGACCACAACCGTGTCCCGTTCGTGCCGTCATAGCCCGCGAAGAGGAGGCGGCCGCCCACCACCGTGATCTTCCTGGGCTCCACCGGTGCGAGCTGTAGGGTGCCTGCGGCGGTACCGTCGCTGCGCCACAAGGCGGCGTCCGGGACGCCAGCGGAGAAGTAGACGTTGCCGTTCCAGGCCATCATCCCGCTTGGCGGATATCCATAGCCGCTGCCGGCAGGCAAGAAATCATGCAACAAGGCGGTGCCGGCCGCCGTGCCGTCCGTTCGCCACAGCTGAAACCCAACCTGGAACAAGAAGGTATCCCCGGTCAGCTGCACGGCGGGGGCGAAGGACAGGTCGGTGCCGAGACCCGAAGGACCGGGGCCAGGGTTGAGATCGGCCACCAGGTGAGTGCCGGCCGCGGTTCCGTCGGTCAGCCAGGGCTCGTAGCCGTGCACGCCATCGTCGGCGGCGAACAGCAGCAGGTTGGCGCCGAGGGCCTGCGGTGACGGATAGGAGCCCGCGGGCCCGGGATGGATGTCGGCGAGCATCACGGTGCCAGCCGCGGTGCCGTCGCTGACCCACAGCTCCGAGCCGTGCCGGCCGTCGTCGGCGGCGAAGAACAGGCGGCCTTTCCAGGCGACGACTGTGGACGTCGAGGACGCCAGGCCAGGGTTGATGTCCTTCACCATGAAGGTGCCGGCGGTGGTGCCATCGCTGCGCCACAGCTCACGCCCGTGCGCGCCATCGTCGGCAGTGAAATAGAGGATGCCCGCGAGTGCGGTGAGCGACAACGGCCGGCCGGCGCAGTAGCCCGGACAGATGTCCTTGACCAGCACGGTGCCCGACTCGGTGCCGTCAGTCTTCCACAGCTCGGCGCCATGGATGTGATCGTCGGCGGTGAAGAAGACCGTCGCCCCGATCGCCACCGGGATGCCGCTGATGGTGACCGGATCCACGGAGTCCGGAATGACTTGGTTGAGATCGACGACCTGGTACGCCGGGGCCGCCGTCGCCGCCATGCGGGTTGCAAACACCAGGACCGCAAGCATGCGGCCGACGACACGCCCGACCCCCACGCAGCCCACGACAGATCCAGTGCGCATGGCGACCTCCTCCTGACTGGCGCTGGCGGCCGGGCGGTCGGGAGGAATCCGGTCTCTCGATTCCACCCCTCGATTCAGCGAGGCCGCAGCTTCGTGCATGCTATCTTAGCATACATGCCAATGAAAGATAAGAAAGCCCTGCTCGCGCCGCTCTTGCTCCTGGCAAGCGTCAGCGCCTGGCGTGGTGGCAGCCGATAGCCTCGGCCACCTGCCGCCGTGCAAGGCCGCGGTTGAGGGGCGCCCGATGGAGGTGGACTGAAACCGGCCAGGCCGTCGTCCCGCGGCTGGGCCGCTTTGCGTATGTACCAGGGGAGGAGGTGCTCCATGCGCACGATCTTTGCCCGGCTGATCCTGGCGTCGCTGACCGCCGCCACGGCACTCAGCGTGGCGAGCTGCCAGCAGGCGCCGGCCACTTGGGCCGGCGCTCCGCAACCACCGGCGCCCGCCGGACCGCTGTGGAACGAGCCACAGTTCACGACGATGCTCCATGCCTACCGCCGGAAGCTGCCGGGCAAGCTCCGTGCCCTGCGCTTCGAGATGTACGACAACGCCGCGAGCCTCGAGGTGCAGGACCCGGCCCAGCAACTGAACGTCGACTCCTACAACTACAAGGGGGGCGAGCTGAGGGGGCCGTCACACGTCGACATCTCGGGCGTGCTCGCAGACCCCAACCTCGAGGACAACCTCTTCGACTGGGACCGGGTCGCGGTCGACCGGATTCCCGCCCTCGTCAAGGCGGCGCTCGCCCACACCGAGCTCGCGGGCGCCATTGTCGTATCCGTAAAGATCACGCGCAGGGCGGCCAGCTCAGCCGAGATGGGCCGGCGAATCGAAATGCTGATCGACGCCAAGCGCCGAGCCATGGAACGGAAGCTTCGACTTGAACAGAATCCTCTCGCTGGCGGCGAGCCGGACGACGGCAAGACCGCCCAGCCTCCCGGTTCCGTGGTCGCGCCCCTGGAAGTCGAGATCAGCGTGCAGCTGGAGGCCCCGGGGGGGTTCGGCTGGCTCACGGCCGACGCTGGCGGCAAGATCACCGGTAGCAGTGTCAAGCGGGACGAAGACGGGCTGCCGGCCGATATCAAACAACGAGCTGTTCCGCGACCGCGACCGTATTGGCGGAGCCGGTAGGCAGCCGGCAGCGCCGGCGGTCCCAGAGACAGGGCCGCCGGCGCCCGCCGCGCTTCATGCGAGTCGGTGGATCTCCTCGATCAGCCGAGGATCACCGCCGGATCTCATGGATCTGCTCGACTTCGATGCTGACGGCATCGTCCTTGAGGCCCGTTGCGGTGTAGACCGCGGTCACGGTCAGCGGCACGTTGCTGACGATCTCCAGGAAGCCGATCGTGAGCGGTCCGTTCAAGGTCACCGGCTGTTTGAGCAGCTCGGCCAGGCGGCAGCAGTCGTCCATCGTGGCCGTTTGGGGCGACAGCCTGATCTGGTCGCGACCCCGCTCTCCGGCGGCCCGCGGCTCACGGCCGATGGGCTCGCCTTTCAGCACCACGGGGACGACGTGCTTCTCGATCACCGCCTCCGCGCAATAGCCGTTGTAGATGTTGATCTCCGTGGCGTAGCGGCCGGGCTGGACCGGGCTGCAGCCCTCGTCCCGCAGCTCGTTGACGCCGCAGACGAACTTCGCCACGTAGTGATAGCGGCATTTCGGGATGGTGATCTTGGTCGGCTTCCTCGCCACGACAGCGTGGTCGGCCACAACGTCGAGCGAGCCGGTGAAGACCTGATCGCGCAGCGAGCACCTTTCGGCATTGCGCTCGAAGACGACGTCGAACTTCAGGATATGCGGCTTGGTTGGGTCGAGCGGCCCATAGCCGCCGGCTGGCGTGATCGACGACACGAACGAGGCGATGGCGCCGGAGGGGACCAGGCTGACGTTTTGAATCGAGATGGCCGTGATCAGAGCGTTGAGGATCGCGTTGGCGACGGCCGACGCATTGATCACGATGGAGAGCGAGCCACCGGTCGCTGTGGTGATGTCGCTGGCCTGATTGGCAAGGCCGTTGCTGGGACAGCCGGCGTACCCGCTCGTGCTGGGGGCGTCCAGACCGGGCTCGAAGACGCCGTTGACGATCGATGTGGCGAGCACCGCGATGCCCTTGGGTTGGATCGGTGTCGTCACCGACGTGAGGTCGGAGATGACCGTGGTTCGGGTGATGTTGAAGCCTCCACCCCAGACGGCCGCGCAGATGGGCTCGTGGCTCGGCGCATCCCCGAACCAGACGATGAACTTCATGGCTCCCGGGCGCCACCCGGCCAACGCCGCCACCTGATGCAGCGCGTGCAGAGCGGATTCCGGCAGGTCACCGCCGAAATTGGCCGACCAGCCGTTGATGGCCGCCAGCACGGCCGCCTTGTTGGCAGTGATGGGCTGTTGGCTCTGGAACGGGCTGGGATCGCCGAAGTCGTGGTAGTTCCCGACGCCGAACTGGATGTCGGGCACGATCCCGGCGAGGGTGCTCAGGATCGCGCTTGCACCCGCCTTCACGTTGGCGATCGCGGGCCCCATGCTGGCGGTGTTGTCGGCCAGAAAATAGACGTCGACCTTCTGGGCGATCGGCTGCGCCGGAATCGTGACCGTGACTGTCTCCCGGAAGCCGCACTCGGTCAGGTGAATGTCGTTGACCTTGGGATCGATCGTCACGAGCTTGTCGAGGATTCCCTTGGTCAGGTCGATCTTGGGCTCGGCCGCCGCGAAGAAGGCCCTACCCTCCACCGCCGCCAGCTTCGCCAGGTCGACCGGCTCGCCGGCCGAGTCGAGGACGATCGTCGAATGGGGTCCGTTCGGCTCGTCGGCCGGCCGGACGTGGAACTTGAAGACGGTTTCCTTGGAGGAGGGGACGGTGTCCGTCTCCTCCGCCACGATTTCCGCTTTCTTACCCTCGAACTGCTTGGCGAGCGACGCGAGCGCGCTCTTGCGAAGCTCGTCGATGTTTCTCTGTGCCATGGCTTCTCCTTGGCCGCGGTTGTGCGGGGCTCGGTCCATCCCGGCCCTGCTTCAATCCGCTGTGCACAAGGGCTTCGCCGTCCGCACCGCCTTTCTGACAAAAGCTGGGACAGCGCGGCTCCTGGCGCACCTGGGCTTCGAGGCGCTCGCCACGACCAGCATGGGCTATGCGTTCTCGGCCGGGAAGCGCGACAACACGGTCGATCGCGACGAGATCCTGGAGCACCTGCGGACGCTCGCCGCGGCCACCGACCTGCCCGTCTCGGCCGACCTCGAGAACGGCTTTGGCGACGCGCTGGAGGTGGCGGCGGATGTGCCGAGGTTAAGACCCAGGGTCGCGGACGCCTGTCGGGTCGGCCCGAGTCACGCCGCCGCTTCAGGATGCGGTTATCGAGGGTCCGGGGTGCCGCGGGGTTCCTGGACGGGGAAGGGCGTCCTCAGAATGAGACGGCAAGAGGGCAACACACACCCCAGGGATGTGTGCACCTGCCATCCATCGAGCCCGCAGGCAGCAATCAACTGGAGCCTGAGCTGGAGTTCCCGTTCGTGCCGCCACGCCGCCGCAGCTCGGCGATCTCTGCCAGGTCGGCAAGGTCCTTGAGGCGCCCGGCGGCGCGCTTGGCCCGTTCCAGGGCAGCCAGGCTCATCACCCGGACCGAATGACCGTACACCTGCATGAGCACGGCGTCGGCGGCGACCTGTAGGTAACCGCCGACACCGGACACCTCTCCGAGCAGGTCGATGTCGCCGAGCTCCGATTCGAGAGTGAAGTTCAGGCCCGAGGCGAGCGATCGGGCATCCAGCTGGAAGGGCAGGTCGCGCGGCGCCCCGCGAAGGGTAGGGTGATATGGACGGAGCACCGCGGCCAGGCGCTCCAGGTTCTCAGGCGTCCTGCCGTAGCAGATGTCGAGATCCTGGGTGATCCGCGCCGATCCATGCAGCACCAAGGCCACCGCGCCGACGATGACGAAATCGACCTGCTCGGCGACGAGGGCGTCGATCAGCCTTTCGAGGTCCGTGACCACCGGCCTTGCGTAGCCTCCTCGAGGGACAGCGCGAATCGCCGCATCCGCTCGAGCCGCTCGGTGGGCGTGAGCCCCAGCCGCTCGTCGATCTGAGTCGAATCGACTCCCGACGGATAGCGCTCGAGCGCCGGGGTCGCCCACGACCACTCGGGATCGAGAGGGGAACGGTGCTCAACCATGCTGCAAGCATACCGCATCGAATCGCTCGGGCGCGGGCTGCGGCGGCGAGATGACGGCGCAGGTCGGGCTCGGCGGCCAGGCGGGCGAAGGAGGAAGAAGAAGGAAGGATGAAGCGGCAGGCGGGCGATCGCCGGCGGTCGCCCGCCTGCCGTGGAGCGCTGCGTGCTAGTGGACGCTCACCGTGACGGCGGCGCGGTTGTTGATCACGTTCGGGTCCGGCGTCGAGGCGATGGCGTTGGCGTGGATCCCCACCGAGCCGGCGTGGAGCGGCACCACCCGGAACTGCAGGGTCTCGGTGACGCCGCTGCCGACGCTGCCGAGCTGCCAGATGCCGGAGGTGGGATCGAAGCTCCCCTGCGACACGCTGATGTGCGCCGCGTCGTACTTGGCGCCGCCCAGGATGACGTGGACGCGGGGGTTGTAGGAGGGATCGCCGCCGGCGTTGGCGCCGTTGTTGTCGAGCTTGACGGTGAAGGTGACCCCGGTGCCGACCGCGACGCTGCCGGCGCTGGCGCTGGCGGTGACCGCCAGGTCGGCCAGGCGCGGCGCGTTCAGCGTCACCTGGGCCGAGTCGTTCTCGGGATTCGGGTCGAGCGGCTTCGACGACGCGATCTGCGCCGTGTCGACGATCTCGCCGGTGCCGGTCACGGCCGCCGTGATGTGGAGGGTGGCGCTGGCGCCGGCGCCCAGCTGGCCGACGGTCCAGAGGCCGAGGGACGGGTCGTAGGCGCCGCCGCCGTCATCCGAGACGTAGGTCAGGCCGCTCGGCAGCGCGTCGAAGACCACCACCTGCCGCGCCCGGTTGGGGCCGGCGTTGGCGGCCTGGAGGGTGAGCGTCACCGGGGTGTTGATCTTCGCCGCCGGCACGGTCGCCGGGGAGACGGACGCGGCGACCGACACGTCGGCGAAGCGCGAGTTCTGCAGCGGCAGCACCTGGGCCTGCGTGCCGCCGGTGTTGTGGGTATGCAGCAGCAGGGCGCCCAGCGAGCCGTTGTTGATGAAGTTGCCGATGTTGAACTTGGCGGGCAGGCTGGTGCCGTCGAGATCGAAGGCGAGGAACGTGCCGCCGAAGTCGAGGCCCTGCGCGGCGAAGTCCCAGGTGAAGGGACCGTTCGCCCGGTCGTAGAAGAAGTCGGGGCCGCCGACCTGGACGCAGAGCGGTTGGAAGCCCGGGCAGGTCTCGACGCGCCAGTGGAAGGCCGTGCCCTTGAAGCCCAGGTCCTTCGGGCTGGCGGCGAGCAGGACGACGTTGTTGCCGAAGACGCGGGTGTCGATGACGTTCGCCGGCAACAGGTTCACGAAGGTCTCGGGACCGAAGATGTTCCCCGACGGGACGTCGAGGAAGGCGGTGAGGAAGACGTCCTGCGCGTTGGCGCCGCTGCCCCCGAAGTCGGCGGCGATCGTCCCCGGGTCGGAGCTGAACAGCACCTTGTCGAAGGTGCCGTTGTTCTGGGTGTCGATGTAGACGCTGAAGGAGACGTCGCTGAGCGACGACCGCGGCCCCCAGGTGGAGATGCCGAACAGCACCAGGTCGTCGGCCTGGTCGTAGGCCACGCCGGCGTACTGGATGTTGGCGAAGGACGGGATGGTGGGATCGAGCGCATGCACCGCCTGCAGCTCGAAGGGCGTGACCAGCGAAGCCTCGCTGAGCGGGAAGTTGCCGTTGCACTGCCCGGAATCCAGGGTGCCGGTGCAGACGCCGATGCCCGAGAGCTGGATGGCCGTGGTGCCGGCCCCGGTGGTGTCGGTCGAGATCGGGAAGGCACCGGCCATCGCCGAGGCCGCCACCGGCGCCGAGTAGAGCGGCACCCGCAGCTTGGTCGACCCGCCCTGGCCGAAGGTGAGGTAGGAGCCCGCCTCGGTGAGGACCTGCCGCGGCAGGGGACCCAGCCCGAAGACCGGGTCGATCTGGGTGGCCGCCACGGTCGGATCGGCGGTGTGATCCATCTTGGTGGCGTCGGCCTGCATCTGCACCGCCACCTGGACGGCGGAGTCCGCCGGCACGCTGAGCGACGCCTGGCTCGGGTCGACCAGCGAGAAGGAGACGCCGGGCGCGGCCGTGCGGTCGTCGACGGCGAGATCGAAGGTGGCCGCCTGCGAGCCGTGGTTGACCACCCGCAGCTTCTTGATGCGATCGACGCTCGAGACCACCGGGCTGTCGAACCCGACCGTGACGGTGCCCGGGTCGTCGTCGTTGAACGCGGTCACGCTGTTCTGGGCCGAGCTCGGGACGTCGATGCGGCCGGCGCCGATGCGGCCGAGGCCGTAGGGGAGATCGGGGCTCAAGCCCCGGGTGTTGACGCCCACCGTGACGTCGTGCACGGCGCCGTTCATCAGCAGGGCCTTGAGCTCTTCGACCGACCAGTCGGGGTGGAGCTGGCGCAGCAGGGCCATGGTGCCGGCCGTGTGCGGCGTCGCCATCGAGGTTCCCGACAGCACCAGCACCTGGCCGCCGGCGATGAAGCCGGTGGGGTCAGGGGTGATGCAGCCCTGGCTGGGGCTGGTGCAGACGACGCCGGACTGGGTCGAGGGGATGTTCAAGCCGGGGGCCGCGACGTCGGGCTTGAGGCCGATCGGGAACGAGCCGCCGCCGCGCGGGCCGCGAGAGCTGAACGAGGCCAGCGTATCGGCGGCGCTCACCACGTCGAGGGTGGCGTTGACGCCGCTCGTGCTGGCAAGGAGCGTGCCGTCGGCGGTATCGATGAACACCGACGGGATGGTCACGGGGGGCGAGACGCCGTCCGGGCCCATGTTGATGAGGCTGGGATCGCCGGGGACGTTGTTGAAGACGATGGCGCCGATCGCGCCTGCCGCCTGGGCGTTGGTCACCTTCGCCTGGAACTTGCAGGTGCCGCGCTTGATCAGCGCGATGTTGCCCTGGATCGCCGCGGCGTTCGTGTAGTTGGGATCGCACCCCTGTTCGGGGGTGCCGGTGGCCGACTGCACCTCGACCACGTTGCCGGTCTGCCCGGAGGGGGGCGGCGTCGAGCCGCCGAAGGCGGCGGGCTGCGCCGCATAATTACCGGCGATGGACGCCGGGGCGTTGACCTTGACCACCGCGGCCTTGACGCCGGCGTCGACGCTGGCCGCGGCCGCGATGCCCCGCTCCGCCGAGCCCGGGCTGCCGCCGATGAAGAAGGTGTCGCCGTTGTTGCCTTGCGCGGAGACCACCACGATGCCGATCAGCGCCGCCGCGTCGGCAGCCTGGGCGGAGGTGTCGGAGAGGCCGCCGAAGGGCGAGCCGAGCGACATGTTGATGACGTCGAGATGGTCGGAGAAGTCGCCGTCGCCGTTGGGATCGGCCGCGAACTCGATGCCCTGCGCGGTCACGTTGGTGAAGCCGCCGCAGCCGAAGATGCGGATGGCGTAGAGCAGCGCGCCCGGCGCCACGCCGGGGCCGATGCGCAGCGAGCTGAAGGGCGTCGACGGGCCGTAGGGCCCGGTGAAGGGAGTGCCGTCGGCGTTGACGCCGAGGCCGGCGGCGGTGCCGGCGACGTGCGAGCCGTGAGCGAGGCAGTCCATCGGGTTCGGATCGGGCATCGGCGAGTTGGTGCCGTCGTAGTCGTCGCCGACGAAGTCGAAGCCGCCGGCCACCTTGGCGGTGGGGAAGGAGCCCTTGGTGGTGAACTTGCTGGTCGCCGTCTGCTCGGCCTGGTAGGCGGAGAGCTGGCCGGAGCCGCCGAACATCGGATGCAGGTAGTCGACGCCGGTGTCGATGATGCCGATGCGGATGCCGGTGCCGGTGATGTCCTCGGGCAGCCCCAGCGTGTTGGCCCAGAGCTGCGGCGCGCCGATGAACGGCACGCTGGTGGCATTGACCGGGTACTCGGGGCTGATCACCCGCACCCGCTTGACGCCGGGCAGCGCCCGGATGCGGTCGAGCTTCGAGGGCTCGACCACGACCGCCACCGCGTTCATGACCCGCTGCAGGCGGAACAGCTCGTGGGCGTGGAAGGGGGCGGCGGCCAGCGTCGCGCTCAGCCGGCGCTGGCGCGGCGCGAGCAGCGCGATCTTGGCCTTGGCGGCCGCGCGGGCGTTGGCCAGCGCCTTCGCCTTCGGCACCGACTTGTCGGCGAGCGCGGCGGCCCAGTCGACCGCCGCCGGCGGTTCGGCCAGCTCGACCATGACCGGCACCCGCTTGCCGATGGTGGTGTTGGACAGCTTGGCGGCGACGGTGGCCTTGACGGCGCCGCCGGGACGCGGCGGGGCGCCCCAGGGCGACGCGAAGCCGGCGCCGGCGACCGCCAGCCCGAGCGCCAGGGAAAGCGTCAGACGTAAGAGCTGCTGCGGAACTCGTGACATGGTGCCTCCTCGTAAGGACGAATCGTCCCGGCGACCCGGGACCCCTCTGGAGATGAGGCCGGCGCCGGCAGGAGGCCGGACCGCCGGCTGGAGCGGCGATGGGACGAGAGCGGCGAAGCTCCTTCCTTTACCCGATCGAACTCTCAGGCATTTAACCCGCATCGTAACCTCGGCGCTGCCCGAAGTTCAAGCGCCGGAGCGGCGAGGGCTCGTAAGGGGCGCGGGTATACTATACCAAGACGCGCGAGGTATGTCCAGCACCGGTCACTGCCCGTGTGTCCCCGGGCGGCCGGCGCGGGTTCAGCGGCACGGCACCGGCGCCGGCGGCGCGGCGTGCCCGCGAGCCTGCTCGCCTGCAAGCCTGCAAGCCTGCAAGCCTGCTCCAGCTCGACGCGCGTCAACGCCGGCCGCGCAGGCGGCGGTCGAAGAAGTCGGCGGCCGCCCGGTAGGAGCGGACCCAGTCCCGCCACAGCAGCAGGTCGTGGATCTCGTCCGGGAAGATCAGCTCCTCCACCGTCACGCCGCGGGCGCGCAGCCGCTGGGCCAGGTCGCGGGTCTGCGCGAAAGGCACGTTGCGGTCGTCGTCGCCGTGGATCAGCAGCACCGGCGAGCGCCATGAGTCGACCGCCGCATCGGGGGACGATGCGAACGCCAGCTGGTACGCCTCCCGCAGGTCCGGCGGCGCGGCGGGGGCCGCCGCCATGCCCTCCCAGCGCGGCAGCAGGACCGACCAATCGTGGACGCCGTGGAAGTCCACTCCGGCGAGGAACAGCTCGGAGTTGCGCGCCAGGCCGAGGGCGGTGAGCAGCCCGCCGTAGGAGCCGCCCCAGAGCCCGATGCGGTGCGGGTCCACCTGCGGCAGCTGCTGCAGGTAGTGGGCGCCCGCCACGACGTCGCCGTACTCCGCCGAGCCGCGCCAGGCGCTGTGCGGCGCCTCGCGGAAGGCGCGACCGTACATGATGCCGAGGCGGTAGTTGACCGACAGCACGGCGTAGCCGCGGCTGGCGAGGTACTGATTCATCGCGTAGGCGTTGTGGTAGTACTGCATGTAGTGGAAGCCCAGCAGCATCTGCCGGATGGGACCGCCGTGAGTGAAGACCAGGGCCGGCAGCGGGCCGCCGGCGGCGGGGCCGGCGGGAGAGGAGCCAGCCGCGCGCGGCAGGAACAGCTGGCCGTGGATCGGCAAGCCGTCCGAGCTCTTGAAGACCACCTGCCGCGGCACCACCAGCTCGCCGGCGGGGAAATCGGCCGGCAGCAGATCGGGGGCGAGCGGCACGCGGTTGCCGGCCGGCGGCGGTGGCGGGGCGGCGGCGGCGCTCGTGGCGGCGGCGGTGCTCGGCGCGGCTGAAGCGGCGGGGCCGGGCGGCGATCCCGGACCGGGGCCGGGGCCGGGGCCGGCGGTGAGACGGTACGGAGCGGCGGGCGTGGTGGCGGTCGAGCCCAGGCAGAGCACCGCCTTGCCGTCGCCGGTCTCGACCGGCGACCACTCGATTCCGGTCCCCGCGGTGAGCGGCCGCGGCGCGCCGCCGGCGACGCTCACCCGCCAGAGATGGCGGCGGTCCTCGTCGGCGGGGTCGGCGCGGTGCTCGTTGGCCGAGTAGAGGACGCTGCCGCCGTCGGCGCTGAGCTCGACGTCCTCGACGTCGTAGTCTCCCGGGGTCAGCTCGGTCGGCTGTCCGCCCGCCGCCGGGATGGCGTAGAGGTGGTTGCGCCCGCCCTCGTTCTGCTCGGAAGCGAAGACGATGCGGTCGCCCGCCGCGAAGGACAGCGAGTCGGCGAACGGCGACAGCGAGCCCTCCGGACCGGCGGCGCCGCGCCAGATCTCGTGCGCCTCGCCGGTCGCCGGATCGCCCAGCCACAGGCTCCACGGGCGCGGCCGCTCGGGGATGAGCGGCAGCCTCTCGGGAGCCGACGGCTCGCGGATGAAGGCGATGCGCGAGCCGTCGCGCGACCAGCGCGGCAGCTCGTCGCGGTCGACGCTCGGCGCCAGGTAGACGACCCGTTCGGTCGCCAGCTCGTAGACCGCGATATAGCTGTGGTCGCCGCGGTTCAGGCGGAACGCGAGGCGCTTGCCGTCCGGCGACCAGCGCTGCTGGGAGGCGTCGCCTTGCAGGGCGAGGAGCTGGTGGGCCGGGGCCGCCGGGACTGCCGGGACTGCCGGGGACGCTGCGCCGGCGCCTTCCGGGGCCGCCGCGCCCGAAGCGGCCGGGGCCCCCGCACCCGTGGCGGCCGGGGCGGACCCACCCTCCGGAGCCGCCGCGCCGGCACCCGCCGAAGCCGCCGCGCCCCCCGAGGCCGCCGCGCCTGCCGGCCCCGCCCCACCGCCAGCCGCCGTACCCGCCGCGCCCGCCGGGGCCACCGGCGCCAGCCAGAGATGATGCTTCGCCGTCCAGACCGCGAAGCGGCCGTCGGGCGAGACCTGGATGTCCTCGCAGCCCTCCTCGGCGCACCCCATGTCGCCCAGCAGGCGAGGTTGGGCGTGGCCGGAGCCGGCAGCCTCTCCGGACGCCGCGGCGGGCGGCACCGCGATCGCCCAGACCTGCTGCTTCGGCGCCTGCGCGCGGCTCGCCGGGTTGGCCGACTCGCCGGCCTCGTTGACCTCGGTGCCCCGGGCGTAGAGCACCGTCTGGCCGTCCGGGGTCAGCCGCAGGCTGGCCAGCGGCTGGCCGTCGTCGCCCACGTAGGCGGTGACCTGGCGCGGCACGAAGTCCGGCCCATCCGCCACCCAGACGTTGCGCTCGCCGCGGCGATCCATCACCCACGCCACGCGCTCGCCCTCGCGGGCGGCCGTCAGCTGCGAGGGGAACGGCGCGCCCAGCACCTGCTCGATGCTGAACGCGGGGAAGGCAGGACGCGCCGCGCCCGCCGCCAGCAACGCGGCGCCAGCGAGCGCCGGCACGAAGAGGACTCGCCTGGGCATCGCAGGATCTCCTCCGGTCGATTGCGGAGGAGTGTAGAACGAAACGGGCGCACCGATGGCCTCAAGGTTGGGGGCTCGCGGGCGGAACCGGAGGCGGCGGCGCCAGCGCGCGATCTCGATCGGCATTCACGGCCAGGCCGAGCAGCTTGCCGTTCAGTCGCAATATCACCTTCGCGGCGCACAGGGCCTCGATCGCGCCATCGAGCTCCGCCATGGACACCTGGATTCCGCGCGCGGACAGTGCCTTCAGCAATGCCGAAGAGCTCTGCCCAGAGTCGCAGAGACGGCAGACCTCGGCCTCCAGCCCACTTGCTGTCCAGTGGCTCTCCCGAGCGCCGGGACGCGTATCCAGGATCTGGAACCGCCGGCCGTCATCGTAGGCCCGCAACAGCGGTCTCGAGGAATGCCACAGGTGGTTCCACTGCTGTACCGCCTCCTGAAGCTCCTGCTGTCCGGGTCCTTCCTGCAACGCGCGATGCACGTGTGCCGGCCGGCTGCTGTCCTCGAACGAGTATGCAAGCCGCCGCAGCGACGACGCCGGCAAAGAATAGACGTAGCCGTAGGCCCGACTCGGTTCCAGCGTGAGGCCGAAGTCCTGCGGGCGGGCCTGGTAGGGGCTGAAACGGTCATAGCGGATGCGAATCACCCCCGAGGGCGGTTGCAGGTGGACGATCGCGGGTATCCACCTGGCCATCTCCGCGTACCACTCATCCGCGGCGCCCGCGACTCCGCTGAGCAAGTTCCAGGACACGTCGATCCCGAACTCGCTCGACCATTTCAAGAGCTGGAGATTGATGACGGCCGAGTTTCCCTTGCCCATGAGGTCGAGGATCTCGTCGTTCAGGCTCTCGATCCCCGGTTGTATCCACCGCACACCGGCTTCGGCCAGCAGCTTCACCTGGTCGCGCCTGAGGTTCGCCTTGGTCTCGTAGAAGAGAGCGAACTTCTCTTCGGCCGCCGCCAGCCTCGGCAACACGGTCTTGAAGAACGACATATCCAGGATGTTGTCCACGAACTGGATGTTCCGGATCCCGTAGCGCCGTGCGAGCTCTTCCAGCTCCAGGATCACGCGCTCCGCCGATTTCGAGCGGTGTTGCATCCCGGTGCCGTTCAGGCCACAGAAGGTGCAATGAGACTTCTCACCCCACCAGCAGCCGCGAGAGCTCTCGGCCAGGAGCCCCGGCTGGATCATGCCCGCCAGCGTGGATTCCCGCAGCGCCTCGAAGTACTGGTCGTAATCAGGAATGGGCAGCGCATCCATGTCCCGGACCAGCGATCGCGGCGGCTGCGAGGCGCTCGCTCCGTTCCGCACCTGCACCTGCGAGATGGCGCCATGCGGGAGGGCAGCCGGGTCCGCGCCGCGGCCCCGGGCAAGCAGCGTCCTGCAGAGGTCGGCGAAGATCTCGTCGGCTTCGCCCGAGACCACGCAATCCACCCACGGGAACGCGCGCAGGGTCTCCACTCCCATCTCGCCCTCACAGTTGGCCCCGCCCATCAGCAGGACCGCCTCGGGGCTGAGCTCCCGGATGCGCTTGAGCAGCGCCAGTGAAGCGCAGTGCTGCTGGAAGACCGAGCTGCAACCCACGATCCGCGGCGCGCGCGCGGCGATGGACGCCGCCAGCAGGTCCAGATAGGCGCCGCTCCGGGCGCGTATCCAGCGCATCAGGTCCATCCTCTGCTCGAGCCGCGGCGGAAAGCCGTGAGACCGCACGTCCAGAACGAGGTTCAGGTACTCGTCGTCCTTACCCGCGTCGGGAGGGAACAAGCTGCCGGCGAAGCACCACTCGCCCAGCAGGTGGTCCGTGGGGGTACATTGCATGGCCTGGTAGGAAGCCAGGCCGATCGTCTCCGCGAAGGAGACATTGGCATAAGCGACCTCGCTGCGGATGCCGGTCCCCGCGAGCGACGCCCGCAACAGGCCCAGGGCGATGGAGGGCCTCTGGACCTCCGCGAAGGGCATGGACACGAGGACGACGTCCACGGCATCGCGTCGAATCAGCGCATGGCCGCCCCCACGCCAGCCGCCTCGTAGTCGCCTTCATGGAAAGTCCAGGATCTCTCGAAGCCTCCCACCGGGCCGGGGACCGGCGAGTGGTCTTGATGGACCCACTCGTAATACTGCGCAATCTCCGCGGTCAGGCGCGCCTCTTCTCGCCGTTCGTGCTCCGTCAGGCCCTCGAGATAGCCTGGGTCTCGCTCCAGCTCGGCGATGGGCGTCGACTCGACGTGGTCTGCTGCACAGCGCAGGGTGTAGCAGGCCACGCGGTTGCACACCGCGGTCAGGTAATGGATGTACGCTCGCTGTGCCTCGGATACGCGGCTGCGCCCAGGCAATCGCAAGTGCGCCTCGAAGAGCAGGCTGCGCAAGATATGGCAGAGCCCCTGGTTGGTGAAGTTGCGCGTATAGAACGTCTTCACCATCCAGTCATAGTAAAGGTCCAGCTTGGCGTCGAGGAACCTGTAGTCCGGCTCGAACTGGGTGCCCAGCAGCCGGCCTTCCGCTTCCAGCTTGCGCTTGACGGGCGTACCGGCGTAGGGGAGCATCCGGCAGAACGGGGCGACCGTCCAGCCATCGCCGATGAACATCTCCAAGAAGTCCACGTTCTGCCGGATGCTGCGGAAGCTCGAGTAGGGATCCATCAGCATGAAGCCGAAGTCGAAGGACAGGCCGAGCTGCTTCAGGATTCGCCCCGCCCGTAAGTGCGCCTCCGGCTTCATCCGCTTGCTCATGTTCAAGAGGCCTTCCTCGTCTCCTGATTCCACGCCCATGTAGACGTGCGTCAGTCCGCCGGCGATCAAGCGCTCCAGGACGTCTTCGTGGATCTCGTCGGAGCGGCAACTGATCTTGAACGCCAGCTGCCCGCCCAGGCCCTCCGCCGCGATGAGGTCGGCAATCTCCATGGCCCAGCGTTTCGCATTCCTCCCGCCGGCCAGGAAATCATCGTCCTGGAAGAGGAAGATCGGCACTCCCCGGTGCCGGTGCAGGTCGAGCATTTCGTCCACGACGGCTCTTGGTTGGCGCAGCCGCCGCAGCGCACCGCCCTGCTTCTCGTAAAACGGCCGGATGCTGCAGAAGGTACAATCCCAGGGGCACCCGCGGCTTCCCAGCACCGATGCCGTGGGCATGGGATGCCCCTCGTAGTCGATCGATCTCCGGTCAGGCCAGGGAAGGACGTCCAGGTCATTCACCACCGGCGCCAGCGGCGCCAGGGTGATCTCTCCCGCGTCGGTGCGGAACGCGATTCCCGGAAGGCTGCGCCAGTCCACGCCCGAGCTCAGGCAATGAAGGATCCTCACCAGCGTCATCTCACCGTCAAAGCGCACCACGGAATCCAGGCCGGGTATGCGCCCGAGGATCTCGGCGGGCTCGAAGCTCGAGTAGTGGCCGCCCATGGTGAAATGCGCCGTCACCCCCGCGTCGCGCAGCGCTCCAATCACTCGGCCGAAATCCGGCGCCATGTACTGAAAGATCAACGAGAAGCCGACCACGTCCGGTCTTTCCCGGCGAATACGCCTGAGAATCGTCTCCGGGTCGGAGCCGTAGGTCATGATGACCGCTTCGTGGCCCGCGGCGTTCACCGCGGACATCAGGTAGCGAAGGCCGAGGTTGTCCTGGTCCTGGAAGCCGATGAGGAGGACCTTCTGGGCGGGGCTGCTTGCAGCGAGTGCCGGTATCGACGTCGGATTCGAGGTGACTGTTTGCACGTCTACACCCCTTCCTCTCCAGGCTGGACACGCCTTCTCCTGGAGCATCAGCCCGGACGATGAGTTGGCCGGTCAACCTGGTTGCTTTGCTCTCTCCAGGTGCTGGTTGATCAGCGTCTCCAGGGAAGCCAGACGCGCCTTCTCCGCATTGACCGAATGCAGCGCGGACTCCAGCTGCGAGACGTTGAGCCGGCTCAGGTCGATGGGTGGGGGATCGCCGATATGGCCGAAGCGCGCGAAGGTCGTCGCCGCTGCCGCCTGGCCGGGGGCCCCTCCCGCGAAGACCGCGGGGTCCACGATCGGCCGCGGACGCGGGAATCCTCCGCCCCACCACGGAGCGGGATCGACCACCGGGGTCGGCCACCACGGAGCAGGATCGACCACCGGCGTGGGCCAGTGAGGTGGCCACTGGATGGCCCGAGCCTGTCCCCACCCGCCGCCGCCACCATACGGCGCGGGATCGACCACCGTTCCTCCCGGAGGTACAAATCCCGTTCCTCCCGCCGCGCCCGGCGCTTGCTGCGCCAGGACGGCCTCCAACCGCGTCAAACGCTCCTCGATCTTCTTGAGACTATCTTCGACTGGCATGACGATACCCTCCTGGAATGTCGGGCAGCCTCGATACCCGCCCTCGATCCATTAGCAGATTGTACCAAGATATCAACGATGTCAACAGCGCTAAGATGCCTCCTATCCCCATGGGGTGACACGTCTGCCGATACGCCTCTGCCGTATACTCGTAGGTTAGTCCGTGATGAGGTAGGGACATGGCACCGCAGGGTCGAACGGTCGGGATCATGGTGGCCTCGCGGCTCGCCGCGGCGGTCCTTGCCGCGGCCGCAGCCGGCGCCCTGTTCTTCCTGGGCCTGGCCCTGCGTGCGCCCGGCCATGTTGCCGGTCGCGGCTTCGGCGGCCCTCCCCTCCCGGCGATCTCGACGGCGACCGCCCTGAACGGGCTGATCGCACCGCTCGCTTTCATCGCCCTGATCTGCGCGCTGGGCGCCGTCGCCGCCGCTCTCGCGGCGCGGGCGCTCGGCGCGGCGGCGCGCGAGCGCCGGCAGCTGTGCGAGGCGATCCACGACGGCGAAGAGCGCTTCCGCACCCTCGCGGACGCGGCGGTGGATGCCGTCGTGACGTTCGACTCCCGCGGCACCGTGACCTTCGCCAACCCGGCCGCCGCGCGGCTGTTCGGCTACCAGGAGGCCGAGCTCGTCGGGCTCGACTCGGCGATGCTCCTGCCGGAGTTCCTGCGCCGGGTGCACCGCGACGAGCTGGCGCGGTACCTGGCGACCGGCGTGCGCCTCATGAGCTGGCAAGGGGCGCGGCTGCTCGCCCTCGACCGCCGCGGCAAGGAGGTGCCGGTCGAGGTCACCTTCATCGAGTCGCGGCGCGGCGAGGAGCCCCTGTTCACCGCCGTCGCCCGTCACCTCGGCTCCCGCCGCCTGGCCGAGCAGCGCCTGCGCGAGGACCGCAAGCGCTTCGAGGTGCTGAGCGAGATCTCCCGCATCGCCTTCGAGGACCTCGAGTACCGCCCGATGCTGCAGCGCATCTGCGACACCCTGGCGCGCGCCTTCGGCTGGGAGTTCGTGGCCTTCATCAGCATCGTCTCCGATCGCGGCTGCTTCGTCTGCGAGGCGCTCACCACCACCTGTCCGACCTCGATCCACGTCGGCTACCAGCGCGAGCTGGGCAGCGGCGTGGTCGGCCAGGTGGCGGCCACCGGCAAGCCGATCCTGCTCGACGACGTCGGCGACTTTCCCGCCTACGTGGAGACGCTGCCGGGGGCACGCTCGGAGCTCTGCGTGCCGGTCAGCCACAAGGGCTGCGACCTCGCGGTCCTCAACCTCGAGAGCACCCGCGTCGCCGCCTTCCACCACCAGCTCCCCTTCCTCACCAAGGTCGCCGAGCAGGTGGCGGGGGCGCTCGCCAGCGCCCGCCAGTACGAGGAGGTCCGCCAGCGCGCGACCCTGGCGCTGGTCGACGGCCTCACCGGCGTCGCCAATCGCCGCCAGTTCGACGCCGAGCTCGAGCGGGAGTGGCGGCGCGGCATCCGCAGCGGCACCCCGCTGTCGCTGCTCCTGCTCGACGTCGACGGCTTCAAGGCCTTCAACGACCGCTACGGGCATCCCGCCGGCGACGACTGCCTGCGGCAGGTGGCCGCGGCGCTCGCCGACGTGCCCCGCCGCGCCGCCGACCTGGTGGCGCGCTACGGCGGCGAGGAGTTCGCGATGGTGCTGCCCGAGATCGACGCCGCCGGCGCCGAGAGCATCGCCGAGGCGGCGCGCGCCACCGTCGAGGCGCTGGCCATCCCCCACGACGCGTCCGCCGCCGCGCCGGTGGTCACCATCAGCGCCGGCGCCGCGACCCGCTGGCCGGTCCGCGGCGGCTCGGCCATGGCGCTGGTGGCGGCCGCCGATCATGCTCTCTACCTCGCCAAGCGCCAGGGCCGCAACCGCGTGCAGGTCGCCCCGGCGCCCCCCACCCCCGATCGCCCGCACGACCACCCGCACGATCGCCAGCAACAGGGCGCCCGCCTGCGGAGCGTCGGCCGCCCTGCGTCGTCGTAGCGATCAGGCCGAGACGATCAGGCCGAGAGGATCACAGGCCGAGACGATCAGGCCGAGACGGCCACGTCCAGGCGATCGCGTCGAGATTCGACGGCGCCGCCGCCCGGCGAGACTTCGCGCGGGAAGCGCGAGAGCAGGAACGGCTCGATCGCGTACGAGGGCCGCTCGCCGGTCATGATCTCGGCGAGCATCAGGCCGGTCAGCGGCGCGGTGAGCACGCCGGTCCGGAAGTGCCCGCAGGCGTTCAGATAGCCGTCGAGACCCTCGACCGGTCCGAGGATGGGCAGCTCGTCCGGCGAGCCGGGACGGAAGCCCGACCAGACGCGCTTCACCTCGACGTCCGCGAGCGCCGGCACGGCCCGGACGGCGCCGGCGCAGAGCGTCTGGATGGCGGCGAGCGTCACGCCGGGGTCGAAGCCGGCCTCCTCGGTCGTGCTGCCGACGATCACCTCGCCGTGGTGCTTCTGCGCCAGGTAGCAGTCGGTCGTGGAGACGCATGCCGCGAGCAGCGGCGGGAGCGTCGCCGTGCACACGATCTGCCCGCGCACCGGCCGCACCGGGACCTCGACGCCCGCCATCTCCGCGACCTGGCCGGCCCAGGCGCCGGCGGCGTTGACGACGATGCCCGCCGGCAGGCGCTCGGCACGGGTCCGCACGGCGACGACCCGGCCGCGCTCGACCTCGATGCCGGTGACCTCGGTGTGCGAGAGCAGCCTCGCGCCGTGGTGGCGGGCGCCGGCGCGCAGCGCGTCCGCCGTCTTGTACGGATTCACCTGGTCGTCGCCGTGGAATCGGAGCGCGCCCCGCAGCTCCCGCGTCAGCGCGGGCTCCGCGCCGGCGGCTGCCGCGGGAGTGAGCCACTCGAGCTGCGAGCGCCGGCCGGGCCAGCGCTGCCGGAGCGAGCGCGCGAAAGCCTCGTCGCCCTCGTCGTACATGAGGAAGAGGAGCGAGGTGGCCGCGAGCTCGATGTCCATGCCCGCGGCCTCGCGCAGCTCTTCCGAGAGGCGCGGGAACATCTCGTTCGAGCGGATCGCGAAGTCCAGGAAGCTCTGCGGCAGCTGCCCGGGGCCCTTCCCCGCCGTCGCGGCGCCGCTCGCCACCATCGCCTTGTGGAAGATCACGCCGCAGCCGAGGCCTGCCGACTCCCCGAGCGGCCAGAGACCGCCCGCCGAGGCGGACGACGCGCGCCCGGGCTTCGGCTGGTCGACGAGCGTCACCCGCAGGCCGCGCCTGGCCGCGTAGTAGGCCACCGCGCCGCCGACGACGCCTCCGCCGACGACGACGACGTCCGCGCCGCGGCTCATCCCGCGCCTCCGGCCGGATGCGCCGCGCGCTCCCCGGCGCGGCCGCTCCGGTTCAGGCGCGCCAGGGCGCCCACGGTCGCGGGCTTGACCGGCGGGCGCGGGTTGATCCGGCCCATCGCCTCGGGGCCCTCGCCGGCGGCGTGCGCGACGTGCAGGGCCATCGACGGCGCGCACTGGCGCCCCTGGCAGGGACCCATCCCGAGCCGGGTCAGCAGCTTGATCGCCTGCAGGTCGCGTGCGCCGCGCTCGAGCGCCGCGTCGACCTCGGCGATCGACACCTCCTCGCAGCGGCACGCCACCGTCTCCGGCGTGGCCAGCTCGGTCAATCCGGGCCGCAGGCGCGAGAGCTCGTCGAGCACCTCGCGCACTCCCGCCAGCGAGCGCAGGCGGGCGGCCGGCGCCGCGCGCCGCCGCTCGGCTTCGGCCGCTCGCAGCACCCCTGCCTGCTCCGCGGCGGTGATGCCGGCGATCCGGCCTTCCTCGACCGCGGCCAGGGCGCCGGCGACCCCCGCGCCGTCGCCGGCGGCGAAGACGCCGCGCACGCTCGTCTCCATGCGCGCGTCGCGCACCGGAATCCAGCCGCCCAGCTCGTGCGCGTAGCGATGCCGGCAGCCCGCCAGCGCGGTCAGCTCGGTGTTCGGCACGAAGCCGAACCCCACGACGAGCAGGTCGACGTCGATCCTCCGTGCGCGCTCGCGCATCGGCCTCCAGGTCTCGGGATCGACCGGCCCGCAGGTGACCGCTTCGACCTCGCGCTCGCCATGGGCCGCGAACACGGTGTGGTTGAAGCGCAGCGGGATGCCGGCCCGCCGCAGCGCCCGCCAGTGGTCCCAGGCATCCTTCAGCAGCCCCGGTTCGCGCCAGACCTTGCCGAAGGCGCGCGGCGACCATGACGGGCGGCCGGCCTCGACGACGGCGAGGACCGCGACGCCGGCCTTGTGCAGCTGGTTCGCGACGACGAGCAGGAGAGGGCCGGTCCCCGCCACGAGGGCACGCCGGCCGGGGGCCACCCGCATGGTCTTGACGAGAGCCTGGGCGCCGCCTGCCGTGAGCACGCCGGGGAGCGTCCAGCCCGGGAACGGGACCGGGCGGTCGTAGGCCCCGGTGGCGAGGACCAGCTGCTCGGCCGTGATCGTTCCCGACGCATCGCCGGCCACCCACGCGACGTCACGTCCCCAGATGCCGACGACGCTGGTTCCCGGCCGCACGTCGACGCGCTCGCCGGCCGCCGCGAGCTCGTCGCGCAGCGCCTCGCCGCGCGCGTGGTCGCGCCCGAGAGCGCGCGCATCGCGGACGCGGAAGCCGGCCGGCGGCTGCCGGTAGATCTGCCCGCCGAGCCGCGGCCCCTCGTCCACGAGCGTGCACGCGAGCCCCGCGCGCGCGGCCTCGATCGCCGCCGCCATGCCCGCGGGCCCGCCGCCGACGACGAGGAGCGGGGCCTTCATCCGCCGGCCCCGGAGGCCCCGGAGGAAGGCTTCGATGCGATGCCGAGCCCTCGGCCCTCCCCTCGCTGCGTCTCGACCTGCATGCCGTCGCGCACGGGCGTCTGGCAGGCCCGCACGTTCGGCCGGCGGTCGACCGTCATCACGCACTCGAAGCAGACGCCGATGCCACAGTAGAGCCCGCGCGGAGCGCCGTGGCGCGCGGTGGTCCGCAGCACCCGGGTGCCGGCCGCGAGCAGGGCGGCGGCGACGCTCTCGCCCTCGAAGGCCGGCACCGGCAGGCCGTCGACCACGATCTCGACCGCCCGGCCGCGCTGCAGGCCGTCCTCGACGCGCCGGTCCATCGGCTCGCTTGCATGCTGGCGTTCCATCCTCATGCCTCAGGCCTCCGCCGGCTGGGAGCTCGGGAGAAGTCGGCGACGGCGGCCTCTCCGCGCCGGGTCGCCGCGGGGCGCAGGACCCTCCAACCGCCCTCGCAGGCCGGGTCGAGCAGCAACGACTTCGGGGGAAGCGACGAGGTGCCCGGGACTTCACTGCGGCCGCGCGCGTGAAGATCACACGGAAGCACCCCGGGCGTCAACCGGGTCCGGGCACGGGGTCGTGGGTCCGTTTCCTCTGCACCCCTTTGGGCGAGGCGCCGTAGGGGCTGGCAAGCAGGGCTTTGGCGCCTCGTCCAAAGGGGCGCAGGGGAAACGGACCCACGACCGGGCATGGCCCTCACCGCGCCCCGGACCGCACCTCCAGCTCGATCGCCACTCGCGCCGGCGGCAGCACGCCGGCGAGCAGCAAGGTCTTGCCGGTCTCCGGGACCGTCACCGCGAGCGGCCGGACGCCCCCGACCAGGCCCTGGCGCAGGTCGTTCAGCGCCGCGGAGGGATCGCGAGTGGGCGGGGTCTTCTTGAGCCCGTCCAGGCGATACCCCCCGAGCTCGCTCTGGCCGACCGTGGAACCGGCACGGATCGTCTTCGCATCCAGCATCGGCGACTCGGCGATGACCGTGATCACGTCCTCGACGGCCGAGCTGAGCGTCAGGTCGACCGCCGTGGCCCGGTCCGCCGCCGCCACCCGGATGCCCGGCACCTCGATCGTGGAGAAGCCCGGCAGCTCCGCCTTCAGCTGGTAGACGCCGGCAGACAGGCCCGGGAACGCGAACTCGCCCCTGGCGTTGGTCACCTGGACCTTGCCCGGCACCTGATCCGATGCGATCACGGTGATGGTGGCCCCCGGCAGGGTCGCGCCGGCCTGGTCGACGACGCGGCCGTACAGGCCGGACGGCGCGCCGTCCGCGCCCGGACCGGTGTAGGTGCTCTGCTGGCCGCTCTCGTTGCCGGCGACGTTGAGGTGATCGGCCAGCGCCCCGGGAGCGGCTTGCAAGATCGTCCAGGGATCTCTCGCCGTGGGCACCCTTGCCAGCTCCCCGGAGGCCTGCCGGGAGCCCGCCGCCGCCTGGCCGCCCGCGGCGGCAACGGCGCGCGGCGCCGCCGGCTCCGGCACCGGGCGCAGATCGGCGGCGCGGAAGCGGTAGCGCGCGTTCTCGGGGAGCAGCAGGCGCCAGCGATGCTCGAGCACCGGCGCCCCGACCTGCGCCAGCTCGAAAGCGAGCTGCGAGCGCCCCTTGGCGACGACCTTATCGAGCACCGCGACCACCTCGACCAGCCGCGCCCCGCCGGCGCCGAGCGGCACCACGAGGCTGGCCCCGGTGCCGGTGCCGGTGCCGGCGTCGCCCCTGCCACTGCCGCCACCGCTGCCGCTGCCGCCGCTGCCGCTGCCGCCGCTGCCGCCGCCGCTGCCGCCGCCGGCCGCCGCTGCCTCGACCAGCGGCCGCACCGGCTGGCCGTCGACCGCGGCGGACCACAGGGTGGCGCCGGCGGGCAGCGCCAGCGACAGGGCCTCGCCCGCCTGCGCGAGCTCGAAGCGGTCCAGGTGCAGCAGCGTGCCGTCGACGGTCAACAGCGTCGTGGTCAGGCGCCGCCGCACCACGGTCTCGAGCGCCGCCGCCTGCGGCGCGGTGATCACCCGGACCGCTGAGGGCGGCGCGGGGCCGCCGCCGCTCGGCTCCTCGCGCCTCCAGGCCGCGGTGACGTCGAGCTGCGCCAGGGTGTCGCCCAGCGTCCGCGGCAGATCGCCCAGGTCCACCCGGACCCAGCTGGCCGCGGGTTGCGGCTCCACGCTGCCGGGCACCGCGGCCGCGGCGGCCAGGAAGCGGGCGCGCGGCGGCGGCTGGGGGGTGACCAGGCCCAGCGGCAGCAGGCCCGCGGTGACGGCGGGCCGGCTGGTCAGCACCAGGAAGCCGCTCCCCTGCAGGCGGTGCCGGCGATGGACGACGAGGCGGCTCCCCTCGACGACCGGCTGCACCTCCCCTTCGTCGGTGCCGGCCCGCTCGACCTCGAAGCCTGGCGGCAGGTCGACCGCCAGGTCGGCGAGCCCGCCGCGGGTCACCTCGTAGAGCACCACGTCATGTCGGCGCAGCCCTTCCGGACGCAGCTGCAGCAGGGTGACGACGTCGTCCTGGGCCAGCAGCGCCGCCGCCTCGTCGCCGGCCACCCGGCGCCGCAGCGCGAGCACCGGCTCGAGGCCGCGCGCGGCCGACAGCCGCAGGTGCCGCCGGCCGCCCTCGACGCGGTCTTCGACCACGACCGCGCCCGGGCACTCCCAGGCGAGGCCGGCCGGCAGGGCGACGTCCAGCACCGCGACCGGCGCGACGATGGGCGTCAGGGTCAAGCGGCTCTCGCCGTGCACGCTCGCGAACCGCGCCCGGCTGCGGGCGTGCACCGTGTACCGCCCGGGCTCCGCGGCCACCAGGTAGAGGCCGGGCGAGGTGCCGCCGCCGTCCACCATCGCGGCGGCCGCGGCCGCGCCCGCTCCCGCCGCCGCGCCATGCGGCGGCCTGCCCGCGCCGCCCGCGCCGCCCGCCGGGGTGGACGCGCCGGCCCGCTGCACCTCGACCGCAAGCGCCACGCCGGCGAGCGGCAGCGCCAGCCGGGACTGCGGGTGCCCCTGCACCAGCACCTCGAGATCGGACACCATGCGGGCCTCGCCTTCGCGGGCGGCGCCGGCGGCGCCGGCCCCGCGGGCCGTGCCGCCGGCCGCGATCTCGCCGCTGCCGCCGATCTCGTCGATCTCGGCGGCCTCGGCGACCTCCACGGTGGTCCGCTGCGCCACCACCTCCGCGAGGGGCGGCTCGTGACGGAGCTTGGCCGCCGCCCGCGCCTGCTCGGCACGCTCGGCGCTCTCGGCGAGGGCGAGGTAGTCCCTGAGCGGCAGGCTGACCTCGCCGGGGCGCGGCGCCTCGTCGTCCGTCGCCGTCTGGGCGGCCGCGGGCCCGGGCGCCGCCAGCACCAGCAACGCCGCCAGCGCCAGCAACGCCGCCGGCGCGAGCCAAGCCGCCGGCGCGACCGGCCCGGGCAGGCAAGCTCCGGAGAATGACGTCGAGCGAGAGCAAGAGCGAGACCGAGAGCGAGAGTGGCTCAGAACCATGACACCTTCTCCTTCCTGGCGGCAACTTGCAGCACGAGGGGCGCGGGGTTGGACGACAACGCGCTCCAGGAGGCGGCGACGACCACCCAGCCGGCCGGCGCCGGGGAGGGCGCCGCGGCGTCGAGAGCGGGAGCCTCCGCCGGCCGCAGCAGCATCTGGCCGGCAAGGTCGCCGGCCGAAGGTGGCGGCGCCGCCGTCACCGCGGCGGCGGGTCGCGGCGGCGGCTCGACTCCCGCGGCGCGCGTGGCATCGGCCAGCACATAGGAGCGGCCGCCCGGCAGCAGCAACCGCACTCGGATACGGGCCGCCGGCGCCGACAGGGCGGGCAGCGGCACCGCGAGCTGGCCGTCCGCGCGCGGCAGCGTGAAGGGCACCACGCCCGCGACGTGGACGAGCTGCGGCGACTCGCGGCTCAGCAACGGCACGGTCAGGCTCTGGTCGGCTCCCAGGCCCGGGGCGAGCGGCACGCCGTCGCGGCTGGCGGCCGTCAACTCGAAGCCTGGCGGCAGCGTCACGGCCAACTGGGTGGTGCCGCGATTGCGCACCGCGGCCCACAGCTGGTAGCCGGCGCGCCCCGCCTCGCCGGCGGCCAGCTCGACCCACAGCCCGTCGACCTGCGCCGCGAGCACCTCGGTGCGCTCCGCCCACTCCGCCTGCCAGCTCGGCGGCCGGGCCGGGTCGCCGACCAGGTAGGGCTTGCCGCTGACCGCCGTGCGGTCCGCCGCCAGCGGCGCCATCTCGACGCTGTCGGGCGGCCGCGCCGAGGCGAGGCCGGCGATGACCAGCCGCCCGTCTCCTTGCAAGGCGGCGCGCGCCAGCACGGTGGTGCGGGCGGCGCCTTCCGGCAGCAGCAGCGGCGCCGCGAAGGCGTCGCGCGGCGGCGCGGTCAGCTCCACGCCGAGCTGCAGGGTCTCCTCGACGGGATCGAGCGGCGTGACCGCCAGGATGCCGCCGTCGACCTTCCAGCCCGCCACGCGGGGCGAGACCGACTCGACCGTGAACCCTTCCGGCAGGCGCAGGCGGAGCTCGGCCAGGCGGCCCTGGGCGACGCGCACCGCCACCCAGCCATGGACCCTGAGGCGGGTGCGCGAGAGCACCGCCGCAGTCGCCGTCGTGGCCTCGAAGCGCAGCGGCAGGCGCGCGCGCTCGGGCAGCACGGCCCGCCCCGAGAGAAGCACTTGCAGCGGCTGGCCGGGCTTGGCGGCGAAGCTCCAGGAGGCGCCCTGCCTGGCGCCCAGCAGCAGCCCGCCGGCGCCCAGCTCCGCCTCGTCGACCACTCCGGCCAGGGACGCCGCCAGCCGCAGCGTTCCCCGCGCCACCGCCGCCGCCGGCGGCCGCAGCGAGAAGCGCCACACCGGCCGGGTCGCGGTCTCGTCGCGCGTCACCGCCACCACCGACTCCAGGCGCACCAGGTGCTCGCCCTGGCCGCGCACCTGCAGCACGCCGCCGCCGCCGCTGCCTTCGGCGATGCGTCCCTCGAGACCGCCGAGATCGGCGCCGACGAACGATCCCGCGTCGCCGGCCGGGATCGCCTGCCAGTCGGCGCCGAGCACGCGCACCCGCAGGGTCTGCACGATGCGGGCGCTGGCCGCCTCGGCGACGATCTCGAGATCGTCGCTCTCGATCGCGAAGGGAGCCGGCGGCGGTGACGGCGGCTCGGGCGCGTTCCTGGCCTTCGCCCGCAGCGCCTCGTATTGCGCCAGCGGCAGGACGACCTGCCGGGCGGCGGCCTCCGTGCTTGCGGACCCCAGGAGCGTGGCGGCAGCCAGGGCCGCCGCGCCCTGCCATGCTACGGACCTGCTGGACATCGTTGCCATCCGCCGTCCTCCCATGGGGCCGGCCCCTCGCTCCCGCGCGGCTGGATCTGGACAGAGCTCCGCCGCAGCTCTTCCGGCCGGCCCGTGGAGTGCCGGAGAGCGCCCTGGAACTGCGCGTAAAGCCTTGGGCGACAGCCGCAGGATGCGAGGTCCATGCCGGCCCCGCGCCACGCCTCCTCCCGGGGGACGAGCTGGGTGCGCGCGCTCCCACTCCACGCTCGTGGATTCAGCGGCTTGGAGCGCGACGCGACGCTGGAGCGCGCGGCTCCGAAGCAGGGGCGACCGACATCTGGAGAGGTCGGCCACGCGTCCAGGCCGCCGCCCGCGGAGGGCGGCCGGCCGGCGGATCTTCCGGGGGCAGGGCGCGGGCAACCGTGTAGAGTAGCCCGCCAGAATGAACGCACTCGGCGGTCGCGGCAGCGACAGCGGCAGCAGCGGCGGCGACAACAGCCGCGAAGGCAGCGGCGGCGGCAGCGGCCGCGACGGCGGCCACGGCGCCGCCGGACCGGAGGAGCGCGCCGGGGCGGGGCCCCGCGATCCCTTGCTGGCCCTCGACCCCTGGCTGCTGTTCCTGCTCGGCATGGTGACGGCGCTGCAGATCACCGGCGACCCGGCCTTCTCGACCCTGGGGCAGGTGTCGCGCTGGGACGGCGAGGTCGTGCGCACGGTGCTCGCGGTCGGCGCCGTCGCCACTCTGCTGCTGTTCCTCACCGCCGCGCTGGCGCTGCCGGGCGGCGTCGAAAGGCGGTCCTACCGCGCCCTCAAGCGGGCGACCCTGGCGGCGCTGGGAGTGCTGATCGTGGCGCTGCCCATCGCCAGCCGCGCCTGCCAGCGCTTCGCGAGCAGCCACCCGCTGCAGTTCGCCCACGACGGCGGCGTCATCCAGACCGAGGAGTCGGCGCGCTTCCTGCTGCGCGGCGTCGATCCCTACGCCGCGGACTTCTCCTCGACGCCGCTCGCCGGGGTGGCGATCCCGGGCATCCTGCGGCACAACCCCTACCTGCCGGCCAGCTTCCTGCTGCCGGCGCCGCTGATCGCGCTGGCCGACGCGGCAGGCCTGCCGTTCGACCAGCGCTTCGTCTACCTGCTGCTGTGGGCCGCCGGCGTCTGGCTCGCGCCGCTCGCCTTCCACCACCGCGGGGCCGGCGAGCTGGCGCAGACCTGCTTCGCGCTGAATCCGCTGGTGGTCCCGTTCATGGTCGTGGGGCGCAACGACGTCTACATGATCGCCTTCCTGCTCTTCGCCCTGGCGGCGCTGGCGCGGCGGCGCGCGCTCGCCTTCTTCAGCTGCCTGGCGCTGGCCTGCGCCATCAAGCAGTTCGCCTGGCTGGTGGCGCCCTTCCTGCTGGTGTGCGCCTGGCACGTCTGGCCGCGTCCCGTCCTGCGGCGGGGCCTGGCGGTCGGCGCCGCGCTCTTCGCGGTGCTGGTGCTGCCGTTCTTCGCCTGGGGACCGGCCGACTTCATCGACGACATCTACCGGTTCAACGCCGGCCTGAGCGCCGACAGCTATCCGCTGGGCGGCACGCCGGGGTTCGGGTTCGCGATGCTCGCCGCCGTGCTCCGCTGGGCGCCCGACCGCGCCGCCTACTACTCGCTGACGCCGTACCTGCTGCTCACCGCGCTCCCGCTCGGCGCGCTGCTGCTGGTACGGCTGCTGCGCCGGCCGACGGTGGCAGGAGCGTTGCTGGCCGCCTTCCTGGTCTCCTTCTGGATCTTCTTCTTCTCGCGGGTCTTCAACAACAATTACTTCGGGGTCCTAGCCTTCCTCCTGCAAATGGGCTCCCTAACCGCGGCCTCCGGGGAACCCCCCGTCCGGGCGGCGTGAGGTCGGCTTCGAGGGGGGGTGGACCCCTGGCTCCTCCCCGGGGGCTGGACGAGGGGTCCGCCTTGGAGGGGGGCGAGGCACACCCCTACGGCGGTGGAGACGAGGGGCGCGGGATCGCAGGGGGGTTCCCTCCCCTCACGGCCCCTGGGGCGAGGCGCCAAGGTGGTAGACGGGGTGTGGTGGACTGCCGCGCCTC
>Ga0070709_10000092_pt1 | contig 64319 bp, 59 predicted proteins | sample LARL51metaG_FD_65449 | JGI IMG/M metagenome (GOLD analysis project Ga0070709, IMG submission 65449) | Corn, switchgrass and miscanthus rhizosphere microbial communities from Kellogg Biological Station, Michigan, USA - LAR L5-1 metaG | ecosystem: Host-associated > Plants > Roots > Rhizosphere ... | reverse complement strand
ACCCGACTCAAGATCCATCGCCAGGATTTCTTCTCTGAGTGCAAGGTCGACGAGGATTGGATGGCCGTTTTTTTCTTCATAGGTCGGAATCACTATCAGCGAACTGGCCCCGTCGTAAGCACCGTCTTTGTAAGCCTTGATCAGACGGTCTATCACGGCTGTTTCAATCCGCGGCTGATCTACGAGCGAGATAACACAAGCGTCCGCTTTATCACTCACGTGTCTCATACCGTGCTTGATTGACGATGCCATGCCACTCTGGTAGTCATCGTTATGCACGATCTTGACCGGTCGATTTGCAATCGCGCGCCGGACTTCCGCTTCACGATGACCGGTCACGACGAGGACTTCCTCTACCGTGGACGCCAGGAGATTGTCCACGCAGTGCTCAACAAAAGTCTTATTGCCGAGCCGCAGCAACTGCTTGAAATCCCCCATCCGTCTCGACTCACCTGCTGCCAGAAGCAATGCTGTGATCATCCAGAGTTCCTCATCCGCTCCAGCGTCATTGCAGTTGATTATATGAGGGCAAGCGGGATTCGGCGAGAAGAGTATTCATAAAGACCGCCCGAAAGACGCATAATTTGCCGACCGTTTGTCCGCACTGCTAGACTATTGGTTGCCGCAGCAGAAAGGCGTCATGAAATCGCGTCAACTCTAAGGCATCGAGCGGCATCCAATATTCGCGAATGTTGTTTCCGGGGAACATAAGGAGAACGCAATCTTGACCAGACTTATCAGGCCTCTCGCAGTCATCGCGGCTTTGTCGTGCCTGGCGGCGACAACTGGTGCACAGCAAGACTTCAGTTTTACAACATCAAGCGGGCAGACGGCTCCTATTTCGAGTATGCGCGGCAAAGTCGTGGTGCTGCTCTTTAGCGGCGTGCAGGACCCGCAGCGTCGTGAAGGCCTGAAGGCCCTAAGCTCGCTGGCGGACAGATATCAGGGAAAAGATGTCAAAGTGTGCTGGGTAACCGTTAACCCACCAGGCGAGTTAACGGACGAGCAACTCAAGTCCGCGGCCAGTACGGCGGCGTCGGTTACAGTTTTGCGCGACACCAATCAGGCCGCCTTCAAGCGCTTCAGCGGAAAGCTTGCGCAGCTTCCGACCGTCGTCATTCTTGACCGTCAAGGCAATCCCGTCGGTCAGGCACGCGGGGGATTCAATCCAAACTCTGACTTCATCAACGACCTCGCGTCTACAATCGACGGTCTGCTTAGACATTGAAGCTTCCGACGAAGCTGATGGGGTGACTCAGGGCACACCCGGTTTCGTCTGTCCGCTTGGCTCGGGCGCCAATTCTCTCGAGCTGGCAACCCGCTTTCCCCTCTGCTAATAATTCTTGCTATGGACCCCAACCGTAATGGCCAGCCGCTACTGTCTTTCTTCGAAGCACACAGTACGGAGATGCTCGACTTCACTCGATGGCTTGTCGAACAAGAGTCGATGTCTCGGGAAGGGGAGGCTACTCGGCAGATTGCAGAAAATCTTGGCGAGAAGCTGTCCTTGCTCGGCGCGACAGTTGAGTTGATCAATGATCGACGATTCGGGTCTACTCTGCTCGCGCGCTTTGATCGCTTTGGCCACGCAGCCCCGAAAGAAAACAAACAACTATTGATCGTCGGACACCTCGACACGGTGTGGCCGTTAGGAACGCTCGCGGTTCGGCCCTTCAAGATTGAAGAAGACCGAGCCTTCGGCCCCGGCATCTTCGATATGAAAGCCGGTGTCATGCTTGCGACTTTCGCAATGCGAGCGATCGGCGAGCTGGGTCGAGCCACTCAAAGACCGGTAACCCTGATGATGACTTGCGACGAAGAAACAGGCAGTGTTTTTTCCCGAGGGGCGATCGAGGATGAAGCCCGCCAATCTCATGCTGCGCTCGTTCTGGAGCCGCCGATACCCGGTGGAACGGTTAAGACAGCTCGAAAAGGAGTCGGCGAGTTTGAATTGATTATTCGTGGGCGACCGGCTCACGCAGGCAACGATCTTCGAGCCGGGGTAAGCGCGATTACCGAGCTCGCACATCAGGTACTGGCGATCAACAACCTGAACGACTTCGAGCGCGGCACCACGCTCAACGTAGGTGTGGCCCGAGGCGGCGTTCTCTCAAACGTAGTTGCCGCCGAAGCTCGAGCTTCTATCGATATGCGCTTTCGAAAAGTGGAGGACGGCGAGCGAATCGCTGAAGCGATGTTCAATCTTAAGCCGGTGATCGACGGCGCTCAGATCGAGGTGCGCGGTGGAATAAATCGACCGCCGCTGGTGCGCACGGACGAAACCGGCAAGTTGTTTGAACACGCAAGGCGGCTGGCGTCAGAGTTTGGCCTTGATTTGAAGGAGGGCTCAGTCGGCGGCGGCTCGGATGGCAACTTCATCGCTGCGCATGGCGTGCCGGTGCTCGATGGATTGGGAGTTGACGGCGCGGGCGCTCACGCTGAGCACGAGCACATCATCATCAGCGACATCCCCCGCAGGGCGGCGTTGCTTACGCGATTGATAGAGACAATCTAAACCTGCCAACCAGTCTAACTGGGGCGACTTTTCTGTTCCCAGCCTGAAGGAAAGACTCTTCTATGATGCTCATTGTGAATAACTATGGCGCGAGGCCTTCCAAGAGTGCGAGGTCCGCATCACCCTCCCCAAGCGCAGCAAAGATATGCTTACCGTCCGAGGACCACGACACGCGGCGGCAGATAAACGTGTGACGCTGGCCAAAGTCGGTGATTTGCCGCATCGAGCCGTTGGTAGTAGAAAGCGCCCAGAGGATGGTCACGCCCCCATCAGTAAGTGTGAGCGCAAGCCATTTCCCATCCGGTGAAATCACCGGATGAATAATCAACCAGTCGGGGACGCGCACACCGGGAATGCGCGCGGTTACTTGCGCCGCACCGTTTTCGGGACGCGCCGCGCAGATTTCCAGGTCCGGCGAGTCATTCACGTTCATAAGGTAGCGGACAAAATAAACGGCGGTGCCGTCTGGCGCGACCGCCTGCGCGGAGGCCGCTTCGGACCGGACATCCACCGGCTGCCCGGGTGAAACTTTCCTGAGCTGATCCGCCAGTGATTCTCTGTTTATGTAAATGCCGTAGTAAAGCCATCGGCCGTCCCCTGACCAACTTGCCCATCCGCCGGTATCCTCCACCTTGCGCAGACCGCTCCCGTCAGGGCTGATCAGCCATAAGTCAACATCAAAATGGAGCGGTGAGCGAATCACGAAAGCGATGTGCTTGCCGTCCGGCGACCAGACTGGCACGCCTACCGGCTTGGCCGGGTCACGCTCAAAGGTGATCTGGCGCGTCTCGGCGCTGTCGAGTTTCATGACCCAGAGATTGCCGTGCCCCCCGCTGTCCGAGAGATAGACCATCTCTTTGTCATCGGGGCCGACCGAAGGCGTTTGCACTTGTCCGGTTTGATGCGTGATCTGCAAGGCACGGTGCACGTTCTCTGCGGGTGCGCCCTCAACCGGGTATTTCCAGATGTTGAATTGCATCTGCAGCCGGCTCGCGAGCACCGCGCCGTTGTAGCCGAGGTCGGGATGTAGATAAGAGCTCTCCCCAAAGGTCAATTGCCGCGGCTCGCCCCCAGATAAGTCAGCCGTCCAAAGATTGAAGCTCGGCAGGTAGAGGATTGTGGTGCCGCGCGATGAGCTATAGACGAGGCGGCGACTATCAGCGGTCCATGCGAAACCTCTTAACACTCCGCGGTCGCGCACGACCTGGCGCGGTTCGCCGCCTCTAGCCGGTACAATGAACAGAACGTCATCAAAGTAGACACTTCGCAGATAGCCGATCCATTCACCGTCGGGCGACCAGCGTGGATAGTAGTATTTGAAGTTTGGCGCGAGGCGCGTTACGGCGTGGGCGTCGGAGCCGTCCGGCGCAGCCACGGCCAGTTCCATTTGACCATCGTTGAACCGAATGAATGCGAGGCGCTGTCCGTCGCTGCTCAAATCAGCGCTGCCGATACTTCTCACGATCCGGCGCGGCGCGCCGCCAAGCATCGAAATCTCCCAGATCGCTCCACGGCCCTCGGACTCAGACGAGGGCGAATAATAGATGAGCGATGCCGAATCGGGCGACCCAGCGCGGATAGAGATGATCGGAAGCATCGTGGGTGACTTGAAGTAGTGTGCCTCCGGCCAACAGCCGCACCCAGATCTGTCGTTTCCCGCCAGCCTCTGCCGCGAAGGCCACCGATTTACCATCCGGGGAGATCGCCGGGTACTCTTCCAGCCCGGTGAAATCGGTCAGTCGGAGAAGACGCACCTGCTGACCCGGCGATGTCTGCCTGTTTCGCAGCCAACCGAAAAAACGACTAACGATGTAATGATTATCACCATCAAGACCGCTATTGCCGCGCGCAGCCACCACCGTGATGTTGCCACCTTTTTTGCGTCCGTCGATGAAGTCACCGTAGCGGAAGACCCATCCGCGAGCGACTTCAATGCGAAGGCCAAATCGCCGGCCGATTGAAACCGCGCTTCTGGTCTCTTTTCCAAACAGCGGCTCACCACGCGGTCAAGGGCCGGTGAAATCTGTTCCCTGCTGCCACGTGCATGGCGATCTACTTCAGTCAACGCGGGCGGGTCCTCCTTCAGGATCGCATTCATCACCTCCACCGCAGAGTCGCCGCCGAATGGTTGACGACCCGCAATTATCTCGTAGAGGACCACTCCCAGGCTGAATATATCTGTCCGTCCATCCACTCTTAGTGCTCGCACTTGTTCGGGTGACATGTAACCGACAATACCCAAACAGTGTGACTCTCAGTGGTCCGCTCTACGTTCGCCGGTGACGATTTGTGGCTGCGCACGATGCGCGGAGGGTTCCTATGACGCCAGACCAATGGATCTGAGCAGCTTTGCGAATCTATCGTCTAAACGAAGAGGTTTAAAAAGAGGGTCCACCTTCAGATTCATCAACCAGATGTCGCGTTCGTCAACCGCTTTCTCCAGCCATTTGAAAGCCTGGTCCTTGTCACCGAGCCCGGCGTAGATGGTCGCGATGGTATAAGGGGAGACATATCGTTGCTTTTGCTGACCAAGCTCGACCAGTATCCGTTGTGCCTCGGCTCTATTACCAGACACCGCATAAGCGTGACCGAGCAGCGACATCATCAGCGGGCTTCCTGACAACTTTGCTGCCTGCTGAAACTCCGCGATCGCTTCTTTGTACATGCCCTTTTGTTCGTAAACCAATCCGAGATACCGGCGTGCCGGGAAAAAGCTCGGATCGACGTCGAGCAGTTTCCTGCAGTGCTCAATCGCTTCATCGTAGCGACCCGCGAAGTAGAGTATCCACCCGATATGAGAATTGCTGATAAACGAGAGCGGCTCAAGCTCCTGTGCGCGTCTGGCCTCGGCGATCGCTTCATCAAAGCGCCCCATCGCCACGAGGTATGAGCTGTACCATTGATGAGCGGGCGCATAAGTCGGTTTGGATTTGATCGCGAGCTGGAACTCTCTTTCGGCGTCCTCTCGCGCCCAATCCCACCGATGTTTGATGAAGGCGAGCGACGTCCGGGCTTCAGCAAGAGTGCTGTCGATACTTAAGGCTTTGGTCGCAGCTTCCTTTGCTTTTGGGAATGCTTCGCTCGGTTGATTTATCCCGTACACCACAAGCATATTGTAGCAATCGGCCAGGCCTGCGTACGCCGGAGCATAGCTCTGGTCAGCTTCAATCGCTTTTCGGAAATACTCGATGCCTTGCAACAAACCGTCTTCGGTTCGCTTGTTCCAGTAGTTGCGGCCCTTCAGATAAAGACTGTAAGCCTCAAGCTGCTTCTGTTCCTCCACGCTCAATTTGAGCCTGAGATTCTCGAAGATGTCCCTGGAAATATCTTCCTGAACCAACAGCAGGTCCGACACCCTTCGATCATAATGCTGGCCCCACATCTGCGACACGTTCGCCACATCAATCAGGTCCACCTGTATGCTCAACATGTCCTCTCGTCGATGGACCCTTCCGGTCAACACAGCGCGCACGTTCAGGTCATGAGCAATCCTGCGCGGGTCACTTTCGCGACCCTTGTAGCTGAGCACAACGCTTCGCGGTACAACCCGGAGCTTCGGCAATTGTGAAAGATTGTTGATAAGGCTCTCAGTGACTTCGTCGCTCAAGTATTCAGCGTCACTGTCCGACGATTCATTGACGAACGGGAGGATGGCGATCGATTCAATAACCCGGCTGCTATCGGCGGATCTGTTCGCCCGTACAAAATAGATGAACCCTGCAGCTGCGAACGCCAGTACAATCAGCAAGCTGAGCAGCATTCGCCGGTGCGCGCTGAGCGCAATTCTGGAGCGAGACGTCGTCTTAATATCCCCGGCAGCACTCGCTTCTCTCGTGTGAACAGCTGCGTTGATGGATTCGAAGGCTCCCAGGCCCCGATCCCAAACAGCCTGCACGGGAGCCGCGAAGCGGTAGCCTCGCCTGGCGACCGTCTCAATATACTGATGCCCGTTCTGGCCTTCACCTAACGCCTTCCTGAGCAGAGATATGTTCTGGGTCAGATTGCCTTCCTCAACAAAGGTATCGGGCCAGACTTTCTTCATAAGGCTGTCCTTCGACACAACCTCACCGCTGCTTTCGACAAGTGTCAACAGCATGTCGAATACCTTTGGTGTCAGCGAGACGATTTCCTGATCTCGGAGCAGCAACCGTTGAGCAGTATCTATGCGGAAGCGGCCAAACTCATAAAAGAGCTTTGATTCGTCGCCCATACGTTGCCTTGAGAAACATTATTGAGAAATTCTTGAGCCCGTTCTAAGGACTTCTCGCCGGCCCAGTCATATTCTCGTAAGCGCAAGGACGGTTCTCAGTGGCAGCCGAACCGCGCCGCGCTCATTCTAACCCAGGGCAAAAGGTCAGGCAAAAGCAATGGCTGCAACTACCAGCAATGTCTATTTCGCCTGTATGGACTGTAAGGTCTACGTAGACGCCGGATATCGATGGGCGGTCTGGTGGCTTGAAGAGGCTGGTATCGTCACACGAGGCCAGCCTACGTCCGTGGATCTTTTGCTTTCAGCCACAGAATATTGGGCTCCGCCAAAAACTGAAAGCTCCTACTGGCTCGAAGCGGAAGTCCTCCCCTCCGCCCGCCGTTTCATGGACGGACATAGGTACCACCGAATCGTCTTTGGAAACACTGCCGATTTCCTCTCCCCTGATCCCGACGACATCCTCAACTGGATGCAGGTTGGGTTCCTGCCACTGCTTCTTCCGCGCTACTTCGTTGAGCGGCTTGGTTTTGAAACATGGGACCAGGTCGCCGGTTTCATTGCGGGTCAGAACAGTCCGCCGTGGTGGTGGATGCTCGAGTGGGATGACGTTCACGACAAGGCGCGGAAGAAGTTTCAGGAACTGATTGAAACGCGAAACAGCAAACTATGTAACTCACGGGTTCGGACAACGCCACACAAGTGTCTGTGAAATGAGGTCCTATGAACCGATCAAGCATTTGTATTCTCGCGATTACTTCGATTCTCGTTCCGGCACTTAGTCAGACGCCAGGTAACGCGCCAAGGCAGTCGAGCTGTACGTTAGACCAGTCTCCGATGATTCGAGGCATCAGATTGGGAATGACTGCCGAAGAGGTCTTCTCGCATTTCCCTGGCAGCAACGAAGATTCCTTTAACAAGAGGGCTGTTGAGTCGGCCGGACGCCCTCCGAACTACGGACTGGCAAGAATAGGGTTTCAGCGGTCTCTGCATCCTTCTCCCAACAACGAGAGGCTTGCCGGAGTCGATTCAATCTCAATAACGCTGTTCGACGAGCAGGTCACTGATTTGCAGGTTTCATATGCCGGCCCTGGTTCGTACCCGAGTGGTCCTTCGTGGCCTAACATCGATGACTTCATCGCCAGGCTGTCCGAGGCATTCGGACTGCCAGAGCCAAAGTATTGGGTGGCCAAGGGTCCTTCTCAAAAAGCCGTGAATTGCAGTGGGTTTGAAATTGAAGCAAGGGACGTGAGCGGCCAGGCGTCAGTTCGGATACACAATGACGCGTACCTGAACACCTTAAGGCAACGAGCGACGGCAGACGAAGAAAAGAGACGGCGCGAGTTCAAGCCGTAAGCCGCGGCAAGTGAACTTATCAGAAGTCGTCACGCGTTACGGCGCCCTTTCATCATATTCCTAACTCTCATTCTCTCGGATTACCCTCACACATCTCCTTCAGCCTTCCTAGCTAAAAAAATACTAATCATCTTTCGCGGGATGTCGAGAACCTCGGATTTGATCCGACTACACCATGAAAGCGCACCAAACCCGGTGCTAGAATCGAAAGGAGGATAAAGACATGAAGTACATGCTGATGATGAACGCCACGAAGGATGTTTTTGAATGGTACTCCAAATGGCCAAAGGAAGACCTCCAGGCGAATTTCGCTTTCATGCGCAATTTCAACAAGGAACTCACGGATTCGGGAGTGCTTGTCGCGACCGCAGGCCTTGCGTGGCCCGACCAGGCAGTTATCGTTCGGGCCGGAACTGACGGGACGCCCATTACTGATGGAGTCTTCCCGGAATCCAAGGAGTTTCTGGCCGGCTACTGGATCGTTGACGTGGAAAGCGCGGAGGAGGCATATAGGATCGCCGCCCGAGCTTCTTTGGCGCCGGCTCCCAAAGGGACCCCAGGGACGATGCCTCTCGAGGTACGACAAGTGATGAGCGGTCCGCCGGAAGATTTGCAGTGATAGAACGCGCATTGGACGTTTCGACCGATCGCCTCGGTGCCCTGTTGAGGGAGTTGACGCCCCAGGTGCTCGGGACCGTCGTCCGACGATTTCACGACTTCGCGGCGGCCGAGGACGCTGTTCAAGAGGCGTCCCTTGCCGCCGCGATTCAATGGCCAAGCGAGGGCATACCCGATAATCCTCGCGCGTGGCTGACTCACGTCGCCTTTCGCCGGATGGTCGACAACATTCGCAGCGAAGCGGCGCGGCGCCGTCGCGAAGGCGAGGTGGCAGTCGAAGTCAGCTACACACCGGAATCGTTCATTGAGACCGTGTCCCAGGAAGATGACACTCTGGTCCTTCTCTTCATGTGTTGCCATCCTGCGTTGAGCACGGCTTCGGCGATTGCGCTGACATTGCGGGCGGTGGGTGGCTTAACCACCGCGGAGATCGCCCACGCGTTTCTTGTGCCCGAACCAACGATGGCTCAGCGGATCAGCCGGGCCAAGCAAAGCATCAAGAACTCCGGCATTCCATTCCAACTACCGACACCCGACGAGCGAGCGCAGCGCCTCCGCGCAGTGCTTCACGTGTTGTACCTCATCTTCAATGAGGGTTACACGAGCAGCGCCGGACCGGAGTTACGCCGAGGCGATCTGTCGCACGAGGCGATACGCCTGGCGCGGATCGTCCGGAATCTGCAACCGGACGACACGGAGGTCGCTGGATTGCTCGCGCTGGTGTTGTTGACTGATGCTCGCCGCCTCGCGAGGACGAGCGCCGAAGGTGAGTTGATCTCGCTGTCGCAGCAGGACAGGACGCTGTGGGACAAGCAACAAATCGCCGAGGGATTGGCGCTTATCTCGGCTACATTGCCCAGGGGTTCGGTTGGTCCATACCAATTGCAAGCCGCCATTGCCGCCGTTCACGATGAAGCTGAACGCGCCGGCGACACGGATTGGCCGCAGATCCTGGCACTCTACGATCTCCTCAGGCGCATGTCCGACAATCCGATGGTCAGGTTGAATCACGCGATCGCGGCGGCGATGGTGCATGGAGCGGCGGAGGGTTTGAAACTGCTCGACGGCCTCAAAGGTGACGCGCGGCTTGCGAATCATCACCGAATGGATGCCGTTCGGGCACATCTATTGGAGCTCGCTGGAGACATCAAGAGTGCAATCCGGCACTTCAGGTCGGCGGCTGGCAAGACGGGGAGCCTCCCAGAGCGCAACTATCTTCTCACACAGGCGGCCCGCCTCTCGGCGATCAAAAAAGAATAAGCGACGAGACGTGAAACGACACCGGCCCTATTTCGCAGCGCTGTCCCGAAAAGCGAAGTAGTTTGCGACTTGCTCCCCGATGCGCCCAATGGCGTCTTCCAGGTTTGGACCTACGCCGTTGTGATGCGCGGTGAAGACGGAGATGACAATATGGCGATTAGGGCTCTCGAGTATCCCAACATCGTTTCCGATATAAGGCATAAAGTCTCCGGTCTTGTGCGGTATACGGAAACCGGTCACATACTTTGGTAATCGCGAGCTGTAAACCTGACCGCGCATGATCTGAAGCATCTGGTCGCTTGCTTGCCTGCTCACAGCTTCGCCGCGAAAAATCTTCTCGAGCAGCTTACCCAGATCGCGCGACGATGAAAGTCCGTAAGGTGTCTTACCCTCAGTGTGAAACTTCCACAGATCCGATTCGGCGCGAAGCGCTTTGAACCAGACATCAGAAGGGCCGGTCGCCTTGATCGTATTCAGACCGTAGCTCTGCATTAGTTTGTTTACAGGCTCGACTCCACCTACTTTCTCAAAGAGCATGTCAGTAGCGCTGTTGTCGCTTACGATGATCATCAGAGTGATCAGGTCCTTCACCGTTAGGCTCACGCCTGCATCGAGAGAACGAATGACCCCCGTACCCGGACGCTTATCAGACTCTTTCACGGTGATCTTATCGGCGAGTGCAAACTTCCCTGCTTCGATCTGACGGAATACTTCAACCATCAGCGGGATCTTAATGACGCTCATGGTATCCATTGTCTCGTCCGCATTGATTGCAATCTCTTCGCCGGTTTCGGTGCACTTGATGTAGATACCCCATTTCGCATTGACGGAACGTGTTATTCGTTCGATGTTTGCCTTAAGCCGATCAAGCGGTGAAATCTGTTGCGGCTGCTGGAACGCGAGCACGGGCGCAACGGCAAGAACTGCAACGAGAGCGGCACCGAAAGGAGAAGTCATTCGGGTCATATCAAGCTTTCCTAATAGCCTAAATTGTTCCCTTCTGGACGGAGTCCTGAACGCGCAGCAAGTCCGTTTGTACATCGATCACTAGCTGCCGAGTCTCCTCAAATGTTCCATCGGTGTTTATTCGATAATCCGCGTAGCGCAGCTTTTCTTCCGACGACATCTGCGCTGCGAGTCTCTGTTCGGCGGCTTCACGAGTGATGTCCGCGCGACGCATCAGGCGCTCTATCTGTGTATCGCGATCACAATAGACAACGATCAACTTATCAAATCTCTTGTAGCCACCCGATTCGATCATCAGGGCCGCGTCGATCACGACGATTCCGTTGGGTTTGCGAGCCTCAGCTTCCGCAAGCAAACGGTTCTGCTCTTCAATCACACGAGGGTGAACGATCTCGTTTAGGCGCCTGCGGCGCCCTTCATCACCGAAAACGATCGCGCCAAGCTTCTTACGATCAATAGATCCGTCGACAGCGAGAACGGCTTCTCCAAACTCGCGAACGATGTCGTCGTAGGCAGGACGACCCGGTTCCATCACCAGGTGAGCGATCTTGTCGGCATCAAACGTCACGCAGCCGAGCTGCGCAAGCACCGACAACACGTAGCTCTTGCCAACGGCAATGCTGCCTGTGAGACCGACTTTTAACATAACGATGAACGCGGAACGATGAATGATGATTGATGACTTCAGAATTGTTCATCAGTCATCATTCATCGTTCTCTGTTACTGAATCGTCTCGGTGGTCATTGCGGACTCGGGCTGCTGGGCATCGGTTACCTGTAGCGGCTGCTCTGCAAACACATTCGAGTTGATCAGCGACTGAACAACGTAGTTACCGGCGGCAGGGAAAGACACGTTTGCAAAGATCGTTACATTATCGGCGTAGCCATTTGGCGGGACCTGGAACGGGGAGGGCGCCGACACCGCGATTGGCTGCGTTCGGTCGGGACTGAGTATGCGCACCTCGGAGAGAAACTGTCCCTCACCCGACCAGTGATTGAGGATGACCAGCTTTAGCAGCGTGACCGGAACTTGCGGCACCTGTATCGCATAGAATATGCCCATCAAACTGAGCTTGTGGTTGATCTCAACCCTGACATCCTCGCACATGATCGTGTAGTGCAGCCTAAGGTTTGTTTGAGTTGTTTCGTTTGTCATAGTTCTCGCTTTGGAGTGCAAGCTTAACATCTAACGCTGCTCTGGCGCGACTCAAGCAAGATCGGTGGTCGGTGGTCAGTGGTCGGTGGTCGGTGGTCGGTGGTGGTCAGTGGTCGGTGGTCGGTGGTGGTCGGTGGTCAAGGCTAAGCAATAATGGTCATTTGTTAACGAGTGACTTCGAGACAACTAAACACCGACCACTGACCACCGACCACCGACCACTGACCACCGACCACCGACCACCGACCACTGACCACCGACCACTGACCACCGACCACTGACCACCGACCACTGACCACTGACCACCGACCACTGACCACCGACCACCGACCACCGACCACCGAGTTTGGCAATGCAACGCATTGTGTGGTTAAGTGACCAGTCGAAGTCTGAATTGAAGGAGACAACTGTGAAACGAACGATGTGGGTATTGATGCTGCTGGTATCGCTGGTCGCCGCAAACGCTGACATTGCGCGAGCGCAAACTGGCAAGAAGTCTTTTGACCACGAGAGCGAAGTACGTCAGGTCTTTGACAAGTGGTCGGCGGCGCTGACTCGCGGCGACAAGAAGACGTACCTCGACACGTTTTGGAACTCACCACGGCTGGTGATTCGAGTAGCCAGCGGCGAGTGGCGCGGCATCGATGCTTATCGTCGACGAATCGAAGCAGCACAGCTCCCGCCCGGGAATCCCACTGATTATCGAAAAGTAGAAGTCGTCGCTCTGGGTTCCGATGCTGCGGTTGTTACTTACGAGCGTCCAGCGCCAGCTCAGGCAAACGCAACCGCCGGCGAGTCATTGATCTTCCGAGGAACGGTCGTCTTCACTCGAACAACTGACGGGTGGAAGATCGCTGCGTGGCACGCGCATTCCGTGTCCGAGAAAGGCTCTTAGCCCTTGAAGACGAGGTCTCACTCGACAACTGCGAGGACCTGGTTGGCATTGACGGTCGCACCTTCCACCACTCGAATCTCGACCACGCGGCCGGACTTCGGTGACTTGATCTCGTTTTGCATCTTCATCGCCTCGACGACTATCACGCCCTCCCCGGCGGCAACGTCATCGCCGGCGCGCAGCAGCACTCGCACCACTCTGCCGGGCATCGGAGCCACCAGGCTCTGCCGGCCTTCTATTGTATGCTCGACGCTTGAACCCCGGTGTTTACGATCGATTATCCTGGTCGTAAACAAACGTGACCCGATCAACACTCGCATCGAAGTTTTATCAAGCTCACTCACGTGAGCCTCATAGACGCGATCTCCATCCAGAAATGTATAGACGCCTTCCTCTGGAGAAAAGAATTCAAGATCATAGTCTCGATTTCCGACTTGAGCTGCGATCCGTTCCCCGCTCTGCTCGAATTCGACGCTAACCTGTCGGCCACGAATTTCCGTCTCGTATTTCATAGATATGCTGCGATGCCTCAGCGCTGGCTATTTCCTTTGCGCAAGCCGGCCATGTAGTTTCCAGCGGCTCTCGGTGGCCGCGGAAGATCCGTGGGCTTGAACCGCACTGGCGCGAGCGTGTAACACCGATGCAATCAGAGCGATATCTTCAAACACGGGTTCATGCGCGTCACGCGACAAGGAGTCATTCGCGGCTCGCTTCAGAAGGCGATCGATGAATCCCGTGTCGAACTCGCCCCGGCGAAACTCTTCGCTGCGGACTACAGCGCGAAAGAACGGAATTGTAGTCCTTACTCCCTCGACCGCATATTCTGCGAGCACTCGCGCAAGCCTGTTAATCGCGCCTTCTCGGGTTTCGGCCCAAACGCAGAGCTTGGCTACGAGAGCGTCATAGTAAATCGGGACTTCCCAGCCCGCATAGCTGCCGCTGTCGTAGCGCACACCGGGACCAGCCGGCACCACCAGCCTGGTGATTCGGCCGGGACTCGGCAAAAAATTGTTCTCTGAATCTTCGGCATAAATCCGGCATTCGATCGCGGCGCCGCGCATCATAACGTCGTTCTGTGAAAAAGACAGCGGTTCTCCTGCTGCAACTCTTATCTGTTCGTGAACCAGATCGCGTCCTGTCACCAACTCGGTGACCGGGTGCTCAACCTGAAGCCGCGTGTTCATTTCGAGGAAGTAGAAATTGCGATCCGGGTCGACGAGGAACTCAATCGTTCCTGCGTTCTGGTAGCCGGCGGCGCGCGCGATGTTAACAGCGCTATCGCCCATGCGGCGTCGCAACTCGGCATCGACTATCGGCGATGGACACTCCTCGAGCACCTTCTGGTGACGCCTTTGCAGCGAGCATTCGCGCTCACCGAGGTAGACGATATGTCCGAAGCGATCGCCGATCAGTTGAACTTCAATGTGCCTTGGGGACTCGATGTATTTTTCGATGTAGACTGCCGGATCGCCAAAGCTCGACGCAGCTTCCGACTGTGTGAGCGAAAACGCGCTGGCGACTTCACTCTGCGATTGCACCACTCGCATGCCTTTGCCGCCGCCGCCCGCAGCGGCCTTTAGCATGACCGGATACCCGACTTCACTCGCGACTTGTTCGGCTTCCTCGACTGACGCGAGGGGCGAGACCGTTCCAGGAACAACCGGGGCGCCCGCCGCTTGAGCCGTTCGACGGGCGATGGTCTTTGAGCTCATCAGCTTCATCGCGGAGGCAGGCGGCCCGACAAACGCAAGCCCGCTTCGCTCGACCGCGTCCGCGAAGTCTGAGTTCTCGGACAGAAAGCCGTAGCCTGGATGAATTGCTTCAGCGCCGGATCTTTTTGCGGCGGCGATGATTTTGTCGATTGCGAGATAGCTTTCGCTGGAAGGTGAGGGTCCGATGTGTATCGCCTGATCGGCCACGCGAACGTGAAGCGAGGCGCGATCCGCATCAGAGTAAACAGCCACCGGCGAGATCCCCATTTCGCGACAAGCCCGCGCAATGCGCACGGCTATCTCTCCGCGGTTGGCGATTAGGAGCTTCTTGAACATTGAAAGAAGGAGAGAGTCTAAACGAAAAAGGCAAAAGTGAACACGTCACTTTCGCCTTTCTTAGATCCACTCGTCTTTTGAATTCACTTAGCGGAACTGTTGAGCGACTGGCTGCTTCTTCGCCTCAGCGTTGGTAAAGAGAACGCCGTCGCGCATTATTATGTCGTCGTCGGTGCCGATGATCCCGTCTGATCCTGCTGAGCGCAATTCAAAATGGTTAACCGACAACCCTGTGCGCGCGATTGATTCCGTCGGCTCTGCTATTTCACCAGTGATCCCGGCGTACTTAATGCTCTGATCCCAGTAATCGGCAGGCAGCGATTGGCCGGTAGCCTTCTTGTACTCCTGTGTATTGTTTGGGTAAGACCCAAAGGTGCGCTTATATTCTTCGAGCTGATTCGCAACGTGATACATTGCGGCTTCCGTAGCAGCGATTCGCCGCATGCGGTAGTTATCCAGCGCTTGAGGAATATGAGCGATCCCGTACGACGCTAACCCGATGCTTCCGACTATCGTAACAGCGAGCGTAACCGCTGCTGTCTTGTACCCGCCGTACCACTCCGGATCCCGCTTAGCCAATTTGACAGCGCGCCAGGCGGCCCACATTACGAGCACGGCTCCGAAAGCGAGCCACTTTGTTGCAATCAACGCTACCGTTATCAGCAACAACAACATCGCTACCGACGTCATCGCTGGCCCGAAGCGCTGGACCTTGATTGGAGCTTCATCGAGCGGCTCGCCTACGAACCGCGCGCCGCAGCCGCACTGGCGTGCACCGCGAAGGATCGATGCGCCGCAGCACGGGCACAGCATCGACTGAATGCTGAGGGCTTTCTCTTCAATACTGAGTCTCGAGCTCACGGTAACCTCACTTACCCAGAACCCAGTACTTCAGTTCTGAACGGAGTAATCGACTCTCACCAGCGTCTCTTGTTGCGCTTCTTCTCGTTGTATCCGCGCCACCTCAACTGCTGCGCGATCCGGCGCTCTCAATTCGCGCCACGTGTGATAAACCCGGTGAACAACGGTCCAGTGCGAGAGCACTGCGAGCACCCACAAAACGTGCGGCATCTTATGAAGGAACGGATTCCCCACCGGTCCGAACTCGGTGAGCGATCCGACTATCAACAAGACCACCCGCTCGGGCCGCTCAAGGAAGCCCACCTTGCAGGCGATGTCCAGCGACTCGGCTCGCGCCCGCGAGTAGCTGATCATCACTGATCCAACAAGCGCCAGCCCGGTCAGCGCTACCAGCAGCGTAGAATGGGCAGCGGTGTCTCGCGCAAAAAAGACCATGATGCCAACGTAGACGATCACGTCGGAATAGCGGTCGATCACCGAATCAAAGAACGCGCCGAACCTGGTGACGCGCCCGCGCGACCGCGCCACCTGGCCGTCCAACATATCAAACAGATTGGCGAGGATCATCAGCAACCCCGCCGTAAAAAACCTGCCGTAGCCGTACAGCACTCCACAGCCGATGTTTATCAGCAGCCCTGTAAACGTCAACGCATTAGGATTGATCCGGCTGCGAGCGAGTCCCCGCGTGATGGCATCAATAACTCTTTTGCCACCGGCACCGATAGCTTCGCTTATCATTTAACAGGGCCTCCCCGCCTCGGCCGCACGCGCTATCAGCGAAGCGCAACTATCGCAAACGCCCGAACTCATTGTCAACCTGTGCACTGAATCGCGATTCATTCGACAACAGCCATTCAAAGCTCCGCTGATTGATGAATAGTCGTGAGCTTGATTATCTCGAATCGCCTTTTCCCGGCGGGTGTGATGATCTCAACTTCGTCTCCCTCGCTTCTGCCCATCAGTCCGCGGCCAACTGGAGAAGAAGTTGAAATCCTGTTCTGCGCTATGTCAGCGTCCTCAGCCATTACAAGCTTGTAGGTAAGTTCTTCGCCGGTGTCGAGCTCGTAAAGCAAAACGGTCGAGCCATACCCGACGCGGTCATGGGGTAGCCGCGAAAGGTCAATCATGGAAAGATCAGCGAGTCGTTTTCGCAGGTTGCCGATCCGGGCACGCACATAATCCTGACGGTTGCGCGCGGCGGTATATTCGGCGTTCTCGGACAAATCACCCATAGCCACCGCTATTTTCAGGTCGTGCGGGATCTCGGTCCTCAACTCTGCCTCGAGCTGTCGTAGCTCTTCCTGGATCTTCTGTTTAACTTCCTCTGGCATAATTTGCGCCTAATAACCAATCAAGTGACCCGTCAAGTGTATATCGCCAGAGAGTTTCTAAACAAGCGGATCACGACAGTATGATGCTAATGTTCAGAGGAACCGCCTTTAGCGTGTGGAACCCTCGGCCTATCGGAATGATCGATACGCTAAGCTTTATTTGGGCGTTAACCTTCCTACTCTGTGAACTATTGCTACGCGGTGTTGTGCTGTTGTATCTGGGGTCCACGACCGTGACGTTTTGCTTAGGGCATTATGCCTCTGCTCCCTTTTGAGTGGCGTCCTGCCTCACCAGAAGATCGCCACACGCCCTAAACTATCCTTCAAGTTCGACTTCCCCAGAAGGGTGAGCCCACGCAGTGAACCTTTAACTTCAGAGTCATCGATTCGGTCATTTTGAATTGGTCACGCTCGCTGCACCAAATTCGCTATCTCAAAGTACTGTCGCACATGAGAACCTATGGAGATCGGCATCAGCTTTGCACAAACGTGTCGATGGAGTTCTGTTTCTTGGCAGGGGGAAGGGCGATGAGTATTAGGTCGAATCAAACAAACGGCGAGACCGGATTCAGCGTGATAGAGCTTGGCGTTGTAGTCATAATCGCGGGAATCATAACCGCAGCGTCGGTTGTCATGTTCGCAAAGGGAAGGGCGCGATACCAACTGAGCCAGAAGGCTCAAAATATTAGCTCGCAGATAGAACGAGCCCGGTCACTTGCCGTCAAATACAATCAGACACTCACACTTGGCTTTACATCAGGGAATTCCGTCTTTGGTCTCAACTGCACTAATTGTGCACAACCTAAGAGCGAGTTGCCGCCGTTCGTCATACCGGCAGGTATAACGCTGTCAGCTCATCCAACTATGACCATCAAGGGCAACGGGACCATTGCTGCATCGGACGGAACAATTGTGATCAGTGATGGCCAAGGCCGCCAGGTGCCTATAACTATTGCGAACTCAGGTCGAACCACCGTCGGATATGTCTCCGAGGACGGTAACTATTAATACTGGCCTGGAGGAGAAGGCACAATGGACAGATCAAACAAAAAACGCGACCAACAATCCGGCGAATCAGGCATGACGCTGGTCGAGGTAATGATGAGCACGATTATTCTGGGTGTCGTGCTGGTTGGGCTGGGGCAAGCGCTGACGTTCGGAATCAAGATGAATACCGAGAGCAAGATCAGGGTTTCCAGCCTCAATGCCTGCAAGTTTATTACGGAAAACCTGAAGACTCAGATCTCGCAGTCCCAGGGGGTCTTCGATGGAACGGGCGCCAGCAACAGCACCTATTACGTAGATACTGATGGGAACAAAACCTATACCGGGACGGGCGCAAATAGAGCACCGGGCTTCACTAGCGCCTCCGCGTTCCGAGTGAATGTCGTGGTGTCAGATAACAATAACCTTACCCAGACCGTTGCCGGTGTAACTAGTGTCCTGGTGAAAGCCCTTAGTGTAACCGTAGTTGATGTGCAAAACCTCGGAAGGACCGGGCACGAAACCAACATGGTGGTTGAAATCATTCGCCCGAGTGCATAGTGAAGACAGATGAAACAAACTTCTGAACAAGGCTTTACGGTTGTTGAGTTGCTGATCGGCACAGCTATGCTTTTAGTCGTGTTGAGCGCGGGACTCTCTTTCTTTTCGCGCAGTCAAGTTGTCTACACCAACGAGCGTGTAACACTTGACATGGTGCAGGACATGCGAACTGTGTTTGATCGCTTTACCAATGAAATTCGCATGGCTGGTTCCGGGCTCCCAGCTCCTCGCGGAGTAATCGAGGGCTCTCCCACAACACTGGTGGTTAGAGGGGATTTCAACAATATCGCCACGATCATAACCTCCGTTTCACCCATTACTGTTGCAGGAGTAACGGCGACCCTTCCAGTTGGCACAACAACTGGTTTTGCGTCCGGGCAGACTATATCGCTGATCAATAACTTAACGGGGGTTTCAGCGCTCGCGAAAATCACTGGAGTTGATTCTACAGCCAAGACGCTTAGTGTCGATAAAGGCGACCTGTTCCCGATCGAATCCGGCGCTCAACTCACCGATGATCCGGCCACCAATAGCTTTCCACCAGGCGCCATCATCAACGTCATAGAGCGCAGAACGTATAGCATCGTAACCAGCGGCGCCGACAAAGGAGCGATCACGCGCACGGTCATCTACGAAAATACTGAAAGCGCAGGCGCAACGATACAGAGTACCGAAATAATAGCGAGAAACGTGCTTGATGCGGCCGGGAATCCCGGACTGACTTTCACCTATTACAAACCTGATGGAACCACTGCGGGGCTCGACGCAGACGGAAACGTAATCCCGTCAGAGGCGGTGAAGGTTCAAATCAACCTTCAGGCTCGAAGCGCTAACCTCGATCTTCAGACGGGTACGTACAGGACATTCAATTACACGGCCCTTGTCCAGGTTCGCGGTCAATACGTCCCGAGAGTGGGATTCTAGTTGCCAGGTTATCAGACTTTCTCGGAAGGATTTTGATTATGAAAAAAGATCAACAGCAGGCTTCATTCAATAAAGAAAAAGGTGTCGCCTTAGTTACGACCCTAATGCTCTCGCTATTATTATCAATCCTGGTAGCTGGAATGCTTCTCGCCTCTACATCCGATACGCTGATAGGCAGCAACGATGTACGCAATAACCAGGCATTCTACATCGCCGAGGCGGGAATTAATCGCGCCTCAGGTTGGTTTACCGCCAGATTTGGGGTGGACCCAAACTCAGGATTGTACGTCCTCCCGGAAAAGTACCTTAATCCGGAGCCGACAATGATCGGTGGGGTTGATTACGGAATGATGGGCTCCAACACAGTGGGAGTAGCAGGAAAACTCAGCTACACCACAGGAGAGCTCAACTATAAGGGCACCCTTAACGAAGACAAGCCTTACTACAAACCCGGCGCTACTGCTGGGACGGCTGAGCAAAACATCCCTACATCGGTAAAGGTGCTTACCGGGGGCAATCTGCAGAACGTCGTGCTTGCTGGTGACAGCACTAACACCTATCCCACAAATTATACGGTGAATAGCCTGAACGCTGGCGGAGCGGCAACTTCCTTCACCTATACGAATGTTGTCAGCAACTTTACGAATACTCTTGTTAATCAAGCAGAGGGTGATGGAACTTTTTCGGTGAAGGCGATCCTCGTCTCAGTCCTACCACCGCCCGACGCCACTCAGGACGGCACGATTACCTGGCTGGTCGAATCCACCGGCTCATTGACCCGAGGAACAAATACGACAATCGCAAGCAGCACAATCTGGGCTTATTTATCGGCACGGGTGCACAGGATAGAAGGGGTAAGAACCGTGGCGTCCACGACTCAGGTCGTCAATGCCGACCCCGGCGTGGTATCGCGCGGCATCGTCCAGCTCGGCTCCAATACCGTCACCATCGACAGCTATAGGTCTTCAAAGGGCCAGTATGGGAACGCGCTTACGGCGGGCACGTATGCAGGGCAGATAGGCGCGTACAACAAGGGCAGCCGCGGTGATGTCCGCAGCAACAACGAACAGATCAATGGTGTATACGGTTATCTCAATATCACCAATGGTGTGGTGACTGGTAACGCGTACGCGACATTTAACGCGGACGGCAGAAATCATGACGCAGACGGCAATTCTGTAGGTCCAGTGCTCCTTCCGCCTCCTCCAGGACCGATCCTGATTGATACTACCAAGGTGATGTACACTCAGAGCCCGGCCGTTTTCTTTGGCAGCGCCGGTGTGCCGGCGGACTCGGGGCATCAAGTATACGGTCAGGCGCCGTTGACATTTACGGATATAAACCCCATACCACCGGTAGCTGCGGGCTCAAAAGATTACTCGTACAACACAAACGCAGTTGGAACGCTTCCGGCAGGCAACTATAACAATATCAGCATCTCAAAAGGCCAGTTTTCTGTTCCCCCAGGCACTTACGGAACGATGAACGTTTCTTCGCAAGGAACCGTTGTGCTTGGCGTTCCCGGACAGACAACTACTTACAACTTCCAGGGGTTCGTCACTGGAGCCCAAACCACGATTATCTACAGGGGCCCGGTCGTGATAAACGTCAATACCAGCTTGAATATCGGGGGTCAAGGCGCCACGTCTGATCTCGCTACGCCTGCGTCTGCGGTACATTGGAACTTCAGAGGCGGAAACGGCGAACTGGTCAGCGTCGGCGGTGGCGGTAATGTATTAGGCGTTTTCTATGCGCCAAACAACGACTTGACATATACCGGTAACGGGGATTTCTATGGAGCCATTGCTGCAAGATCGGTGACCGTAAAAGGAACCGGAGCCCTTCACATTGATCAGGATGCATTGCTGCCGGTTACGACTACGAAAAAAGTCGTAGTCACGGCCACCATAATAGTTGGGTATACCGCTACCAACTATAATCTCTGGAGAATTACGCAGAGCATCGACTAGCATGTTTGGGCATGCTGAGAGGCGTTAGGCCGATTTCAATTGTTGATCGATGATTCATGTCGATGCTGAAGGATATATAAGGCTTTAGTTGTATCTCTTCCGACAGTACGTGTCTCAAATGCGGCGAGTCTGTTGACATCCAACAGGATCTCCAACCTCTTTCTTGAAATCGATAATCAACCCGGTACTAGCAGCCTCGTGTTTTCCCGAGCATCCCTTGCTCGTGAGCCTGGCGTTCTGGGCTTCAGGCCTTTCGCTGAGATGGGTTGGTCCGTTGCTCTTGCGGTTCGCGGCAGATCGTCGTGACCTGGGTATCGCGCTTGGGCGGATGCGAGAAGCAGGATTCCACGCGCCGGAGGAGAATTTTTACACGATGCTGGTTCGGAGGATCCCTCCGGCCGTCAGAAGAGAATCAGATCTTATCCGGAGCTGTCCTTGCGAAGCTCGAGAAGCACTTGCTTGGCTACGGCCTTCAACGTATCGAAGACGCCCACGCCGCGATTGGCCACGCCTTCGAATACCGGTTCACCTTTTCGTCTAAGCTCAGCGGTCAGCTCCGAGACTGAAACAGTGTTAGGCAGGTCTCGTTTGTTGAGCTGCAGCACGTAAGGAACCTTCATCAGATCATAGCCGTGCTGCGTGAGATTCAATTCAAGATTGAAGAGTGACTCAACGTTCGCGTCCATGCGTTCGCGCTGCGAATCCGCGACGAAGACCATGCCGTCCACGCCTTTCAATATGAGCTTGCGACTCGCATCGTAAAACACCTGACCCGGAACCGTGTACAAGTGAAATCGCGTTTTGAACCCGCGTACCGTGCCAAGGTCCAGCGGCAGGAAGTCGAAGAACAGAGTGCGATCGGTTTCGGTCGCAAGGCTGATCAGTTTCCCCTTTGCCTGCGCGGCGGTCGAGTCATAGATGTACTGGAGGTTGGTTGTTTTGCCACCCAGCCCCGGCCCGTAATAAACAATCTTGCAATTAATCTCGCGCGATGCGTAGTTTATGAACGTCAAGGCCGTATCCCTTTTTTCGCTGCGCCGGTGAGGTTGGGGCCGCTCCCGGTCAATCTGTTCCCTGCAGGGGCTTCCTACTCGTTTCTAGTTGAACCAACCTAGTTGAAGAGGGCGTCGATATCCTCTTCGGTTATCTCGGCAAACGGCGATTCAAGGGAGATTCCCGAATCCCTCTCGCGTTCCACCTTGGAATCAATTGAGTCGAATATTGCGGTCATCTCGGCGGTCGCTCGTTTTACGCGCAGGCGTACCAGCCCGAGACTGGAACGGACGTCAAAGATGACTACCAGAATGACGCGGGCGGCGATTATTGAAATATGTATATTGTCGCGTTCGCCTTCGTGTGACAGGACTGGAAAGCCCCGCTCGCCTATGAGGTGAGCCAATCCATCGGTTGCGGCGACATTGCCGGCAGTCAGACTGGCTAGACTCGTCGTGTCGAGGTTGAGCATTTCCCCGTGCGAGGCGATTTGCTGACCGCTTCGGTCTACAAGAAACACAAACTTCGCGTTGGCGTCGGCGCACAGGCGTGTGATGGCCCGCTTGAGCTGTTCATACTCCGTTTCATAAAGCACGACCGGAGTCGCCATTCTTTCTCCTCAATAACTGCGAGGGGCCCCGTGCCAGCGCTCGCGGGCGCTTCTCCGCCAGGCGCGGCGTTTGGTTCAAGCATTCCAAATCTGGCACTGGATGCATCGGGAGGGGCAGTGATGGGGTATGCCTCTTATAGCACGGCATCAAAACCAACTCAACACTTTTCCTGACCGGGGCGATTAAGGTCAATCGCATCAACACGCAGGTGCATTCTTGTTTGCAGATACCGCAGCACCCGGTCGCCCGAGATCGCTCCTTCGGAACTTGCCGTCTGACAGGACCGGCAATCGGTCAAGATCTTCGCGACGTCTTCCGACCCCTTGGCCCACCCTGTCGCACACCATTTCATAATTTCATGACAGGCCCTGTCATATTTCTCTGCTAGAGTTCTCTGCAATACTCACGAAGCAAGGAGGTGCTATGAGGGCAGACCGACTGCTTTCAATTCTGTTGCTGCTTCAGGTTCACCGGCGGCTTACTGCTCGCGAGCTGGCGTCGCGTTTGGAAGTATCGGCGCGAACCATTCATCGCGACATGGAAGCCCTGAGCGCTGCAGGTTTTCCGGTGTTTGCGGAACGCGGAATTGGCGGCGGCTGGACGCTTGTCGAAGGCTACAAAACCAATCTGACCGGGCTAAACAGGGATGAGATTCAAGCGTTGTTCCTCACCAAGCCGTTGCGACTGCTTGCCGATCTCGGCCTGAAGAAAGCTTCGGACGCCGCATTCATCAAGCTCTCTGCGGCGCTGCCCTCGGCGCATCGCAACAGCGCCGAGCAGGCTCGCCAGCGCATCCACATTGACACTACGGGTTGGAATCACTCGAGTGAATCGATTGAATTTCTACCCTTGCTCCAGGAAGCGGTCTGGCAGGAACGCAGGCTGGAGTTTACATATTAGCGCGGCGGCGGTTGTGATTCAGTCGACCGTCTCGCCGATCCGCTCGGCCTGGTAGCCAAAGGCAGTGCGTGGTATCTCGTAGCTAACGTCGAGGGCGAAGTTCGCAGCTATCGCGTATCGCGAGTAGTCGCCGCAAAACTGACAGACGATCCGTGCGTTCGTCCGAAGGACTTCGATCTCGCGGCCTATTGGGAGAGATCGACCGTTAACTTCAAGGCTCAACTTCCCCGGTATATCGCAATCGTCAGAGCTCACGAGGACGTCTTCCCGAGACTGCGCTTCGCAGGAAGATTCGCGCGCATCGGCCAGTCGGAGCCTCCGGACCCAGACGGATGGATAAGAGTCACATTGAGGTTCGATGTGGAAGAAATGGCGATTGAATGGGTACTGAGCTTCGGCGCGAAAATGGAAGTGCTCGAGCCCGCGACACTGCGCGAAAAAGTCATCACTGCGGCGCAGAGTGTAATTGCGTTCTATGCGAGCTAGCTCCTTAGGAGCGACATGCCTATAGAATCGCCGCGCGAAAGCATTATTAGCTCCCCAGGAGCGACCTGTTCCACGGTTGCGCCGAGTCTCCTGACGGGAGAGGTTGCTCTTAAAGGAGCCCGGAAGGAACGCGGCGTCGCAAGCTATAGCTAGATCACCCCTGCGGGGCTGCGCCGCAAAGCTAAAGTTATGGAGTTGCGGCGTACACAATTACCTGGGTGCCGATGGGCGTGATAGCACTGAACTCCGTGGCGGCGAACATTGGGATTCGTATGCAGCCGTGACTGGCCGGCTGAGCGGGCACTTCGGGATTACCATGAATCGCGATGCCGCCAAGAATGTAATTTGGATAGTACAATAAGCCAAGGGGACTCTTGCGCCAGCCGGGCAGCTTGCTATAAACGCGAAATCGCCCGGGAGGCGTGACGGCGGGAAGAGTATCGCCTTCGAGTTCGAACATCTTCCCATTTCCAGTTGAGACCGGCAGGATCTTCGATACGGTTCCGTCGGCATCAACCATGAAAAGAACCTGACGTCTGAGATCGACCTCAATGTGAGCGAAGCCCTTTTCACGCGGCAAGGGTCGGGACGCCGCATTCAAAGCCTGTAGTTCAGCTGGAGTCAGCTTGCCGGTTCGAGGCCGGCCTTCCACTTTTTGGAATGCCACCAGGCCTTGCCTTGAAGCCTCGTTCCATTTGCCGTTGGTCCCTGCAATCCAATACCCAAGTTCCGTCAGCCGCTGTTGGGCCTCGACAATCATTGAACGTGTAACGCGTGCTCTTGTATCGGGTTTCTTCCGTCGCGTCTGCTGGCGTTTCTCGTGAGGAGCTACGCTCGCTGGACTGGCAACGCTTGTGAGCGTCATCACACCCATCACACCGACGGTGAAACAGACGCTAATCACGCCCGACATTCTGCGAGTCCGCCTCATAGCTGAATTATAACGATTGCAATCCCGGAGGCACTAGGAGTCAGGAAGTATGCGCAAAAATCCGTCAAATCCGGGTGATCCGTGCTCTATGAATACTAGTGAACAATAGACCGCAGATGATCCGGATTTGTCGGATTCTCACCGGATATTACTCTGTGGGGAGTTCTCGGCGGGCGTTGACCACTTGAGAAGCGACTCCGCCGATGTAGATAATCTTGTGATTCGAGAATCCGAGTTCGGCGGCGTCGTATAGCTCTTCGATCAATCCGGGTCCATAGCGCGAAAGAAAATAGTAAACATTCAACTCGCGCTCCTGGAGATTCTTGTCCGGGTAGAGCGTCGTGAAAGCGCGCTCGATTTGCCTGTACACGGTTTGTTCGCGGTGCGCGCTTGCGTGAATAAAACGCGTGCGCAGGTGCTCGAGCTGATACATCATCTTCGCGCGAGCCGTGTCCAATGGATCACTCAAAGTCGCGTCCGTTTTTTTGAGTGTCTCGTCGAGTCTATCGAGGTGTTCGTTCAGAGTGCGTTCAGTTTCCGTGAATGCATCGGCAATATTCCGGTCCAGGCTCTGCTCGACCACTTTGGTGACGGCAGGATGCAACCCATCGAAGAAGTCCTGCAGCTCGAGCTTATACCTCTTCATCGTCTTTTGATGACGGCCTTCGACTATCGTAAAGCTGGCGCGCGGTAGGACGCACGGCTCCTGCCGCCTCAGCGTCTCATATACCGCCCGAAGCTGCGCGAAGTAAGCGATCTCCGCCGGACCGCCAATATACGCAGCAGTCGGCAGCAAATAATCCTGGACAACCGGCCGTAGCGTAACGTTAGGGCTGAAGCAATTCGGACAACGCGCCGCCATCTCCACAAGCTCGTCCTTGCTGAACGAACGTCCGGAGCCCTTCACCGTAAAACGACCATCTTGTTGAGTAAGCGCGGCGCGGCGTCCGTCGTCCATCATGAACAGCGGAACCATGTCATCGGAGACATGAATCTGCGCGTGGTAGCCGGCTTCCTCGAGATCGTGGCTGCGCGCAACGAGAGCCCGGGCGATATCGCTCGATTTCTGAAGCGCTTCGCTGTAGAGCGGAGCCGCAACCTGCTTGAGCTCTTCGTCAAGCGGATCAAAAAGCACGACTCCATACTCTCGAAACAGCCGCGCCATCAATCGGGCAAACGCGTCGGCGAAACCGACTCCCTGGGCGTAACTCTCCCGCAGATCCCTCTCGAGCGTCGGCATGAACTCCGAAGCAGCAAGGCTCACCATCATCTCGTCGATTGTGGCGTTAATACCTTCGCAAAGCTCGACGCGGCCGACCGGCTCATCTGCTTTGTGACCGCTTGCCTCGTATCGAATCTGTTTCAAGCGTCCTTCACGATCGATCACGCGACAGTGGTTGACTTCTTCGTAGTCGTGGTCTTCGCTCGCAACCCAGAACACCGGGACGGCTTCCACGCCTTGATCGCGAAGACAGGCGGCGAGTTTGATTACAGTCAGCGCTTTGTGAATCGTGTAGAGCGGTCCGGTGAATAACCCGGCTTGCTGGCCGGTCACTATTGCAACTGATCCGGGACGCCGCAGCATATTGATGTGCTTAAAGGTCAGTTCGGGAGAGCCGACTCTCAGATTGATTCGCTCAAGGGCATCGGGCACACGCTTGCGATCGAACTCCTGCTGCCCAATGCGGCGAGCATGATCGGCGAGAGGCTCGACCGAGCGGCCGTAGTTTGTGTAGAACCGAGCTACCTTCTGGTAGTCGTAGAGAAAATCATTGAACAACCGAGTGGTGCGTGGGATCTGAGTGAACCGAAGCGCATCGGTCACCTCGTCGGCAGCAGCTTCCAGGTCTTTGCAATCGGCTGTCATATTCGATTTCCGATTGCCGATTTGCGATTGCCGACTTCAATTCGGGGTCTTGTCACACAATTCCAACACCCAAATCGGCAATCGACAATCTGAAATCGGCAATCCTTATCATTCAATCTCCGGAAAGAGTCCGGTTTCGCGAATCACCGCTCTGATTCGCTCACGTTCTGAACTGCTTACTGGCACGAGAGGAGCGCGCGGCGCGCCGCCCACCAGTCCCAGAATTTCCATCGCAGCTTTCAAGCCAGGCACGCCTAGACCCGCAGTCACGATGTGCGACAGAGGTGCGATCCGATTCTGAAGCTCGCGACCACGTTGATGATCGCCCGCTTTCACCGCGTCGTACAGATCAACGCAGGCACGCGGAGCGGCGCATGCGATCGCGAGGACTGCGCCCGTTGCTCCCATCATAAGCGACGAAAAGAGAATGCTGCCGTTCCCGACCATTACCTGAAATGAAGCCGGTGAGCGACGAAGCGTTTCAGAAATCGCTCCCATGTTTCCCGCGCTATCTTTTACTCCGACGATGTTCTGGTGAGCCGCAAGCTTTGCGATGGTTGCGGATTCGATGACGACGCCCGTGTTCTGTGGGACGTTGTAAATGAGAACAGGAAGAGGAGAGTGGTCAGCCACTTCGTTGAAGTGGCGGATGAATGCCTCCTGAGTCATCGATGATTTGTAGTAGTAAGGAGTCACGACAAGCGCAGCGTCGGCGCCCGATCCGGCAGCGGCGGCTGCGGCCTCGATGGCTGAGCGGGTGGAGAGCTCATTCACGCCGGCGATGATTGTATGCTCTCTTTTAGCACCACGTTTGATGGTTTCAATTGCGTTAGTTCGCTCTTTAGAAGAAAGATGCACGACCTCGCCGTTCGACCCTAACGCAACATAGCCGGCAAGCCCGTCTTCATTGTAGCGCGCAATGTTTGAAGAAAGCGCGGCGTAATCGACGTCGCCACGCTCATTGAAGGGTGTCGTGACCGGCGGGAATATTCCGCTGAGCTTTAAGTTCGACATTCCGGTAGACATTGTCCTACGTTTTTGTTCGATGCTCAGTTTCAGACAACTGCAAAGTAAGCTGCGATTATAAGTGGCGACAACTCTCCGGCGCAATGTTTGCGTCTTTGCGGGCCTTTGCGTCTTGGCGGTCCTTTGCGTCTTTGCGCAAAATCAGCGCTCACTCTTTGAGGCACTCGTTTCGCGCAACAACGCAAATCAGTATCACACACGCGTCGTGACTTTATTTACGCGTTGGGTTATCAATACCTCGTGAAACTGATCTTCATGGGGACCCCTGAATTCTCGGTCCCATCGCTCGAAAGACTGATAGCTGACGGACACGAGGTCGCGGCCGTGTTCACTCAACCCGACAAGCCGGCGGGTCGAGGAAAACATCTGCATACGCCGCCCGTGAAAACGCTCGCGCTCGAACACGGCATCGCCGTTCATCAGCCCGCTAAGATCAAAAGCAACGAAGAAGTGCGCTCGATTTTTGAATCAATATCACCGGACGCGTGCATAGTGGCGGCCTACGGCAAGATCCTGCCGCAGTGGTTGCTTGTGATCCCCCGACTCGGCTGCATTAACGTCCACGCCTCCCTGTTACCGAAGTATCGCGGCGCAGCGCCCATCAACTGGGCTATTGCAAACGGCGAGAACGAAACAGGGGTAACAATCATGCAAATGGACGCCGGTATGGACACAGGTCCGATGCTCGCAAAATGCCCAATCACAATCGGTGATGAGGAAACTGCGCCCGAACTTTCAGCAAGGCTTGCTCGGTTGGGAGCGGATCTCTTATCCGAAACGGTTTCACGGATCGCGCTTGGAGAAGCAAAACCGGTGATTCAGGATAACGGCGAAGCGACTTCTGCTCCTCTGCTTAAACGCGAAGACGGGTTGATCGACTGGCGAATGACCTCTAGCGAAATAAGTAATCGGGTGCGTGCGTTCCAACCCTGGCCCGGCAGCTATACAAGCTTTCGCGGGAGCAAACTAATCATTTGGCGCGCCCGCGCCGTCTCCGAAATGGCAGTTGCGCAAGGCGTCAATCCGGGCACTATTCTGAACCTCGATGACAATGCGATGACGATTGCGTGTGCCGGATCCAGCGCGATGCTTATCGAAGAAGTTCAAGTCGAAGGCAAACGTCGAATATCGGCTCGCGAGTTCGTGAACGGCGCTCGGTTGAGAGTCAGCGACAGGATCACCTAATCCTCTTACATACTTGTTTACCAGGACTGACACGGGCCGACTTCTCGGCTCAAGTTAGGAAGCAACTTGCTCAGACCATGAGCCGGACAAAGGTAGCGATCAAATGAGTGGCAAGGTAAGAAGGAAGCAGATCGCGTCCATGCTCGGCAGCGAGAAACTGTTCAAGGAATACTTCGTGGAATGATCTAAGGTCCGTCAATCCCACGCGATTACTCAACCTCAAGTGATAGACCGTTTGATCAAGTTCGGGGCTCTCTATTTTTTTCGCGCGTTTCTACAACAGTTGGTCACGCAGTTGTAACAATCCAAGAAGACACAAGTACCGCAGTCGGCAACGCAACTATTACCATCTATGCCGCAGGTACAGACGCAAGCGTCTACCATGCTGATATTCCCCAGCGCTTTCCACGTTTTGGCAGAGTTGGTTGTATTGGATGCTCCGGTCTTGGCTACAAGAGTACTTCCGTTCAAGGCTCCAAGAGTAGCTCCGTTCAAGCCGATGTTTCGAATAGCCGTTTCTGGCCTAACATTGTGTTGCAGGCTAAGGACCAAGCCGACTGAAACGACGAGTACTATGAAAAGCCATTTCTCATAATCGCTACCCTCGCTTATTAAGTAGGGTTACTCCTTGAAGCTGCGCGGCGTGTCTTTGCTATTCAACGTTTTGTCGTCCATTCACTACCGTCAGCAAACTCTACCCCTGCCACTAACACGGAAAACTCGCTAACACCGCCCGGTAACCACATTTCTTCTGAATTCAGATCGGGTGAACTTTTGTCTTCTTGAAACGTCCCCTCTTTTTCGGCAAACTTTCTCATCATCTGCCTTCTCGGCTTCGCCCAGATTACAGGTTCAATGGAGAAATCCTTGAATGGCTCCAGGTTGAGACTACTCATCATAAGAGCCTTGTTCCTGGTTGAGTGCTTGTCCACGAGGATTAAAACAAACGCTGTTACGGTCTGATTTGTGTTATTGATTAGTTTAACATTCGGGAATGTTACACACTTGAGTGAATCTGTTTTGATCCCGGTCAGCTCTTGGTATTTTGCACCCGAGACCTCTTTCATGCTAGCGGCCTGAATCAAGATAGGAGGCTCTTCAGTATTATCAATGCTAAGGGGAAGGTCGGGCGATTTCCTAACCCTCTCAATAGTCTGCTCCTTACGGTCGTTGTTACCCTCGGCCGATTTTGTGCCGATACCACCACCGATGGCAATAGATATGAAAAGTAACACCGCCGCTCCAGTTCCAATCATCACCCGACTTCTTAGTGTGTATCTTCTATCCTGTGTGCTTGTCATTTTGTGCCTCCTGTGGTTCAAACCCTACGTTTTCAGTATGCCGCACCCAGAGTTTGGAGAGGAACCTAGCATACAATTCTTGCTACTTCAGAGCAAATCCATTTGCCCGCATTTGTCATACCTTTCTTCGGCGACAAGAGTCTTTTCTCCATCATTCAGAGTCTTGGGTATCTTGCCTTAGTAGACATCCACTGCATACACGATGGGTTCTTCCTGCGACCTTCACGCTGAACACATTTCTGTCTTCAATATAGCGGCGAATTGTCCTTTCATTCATACTTGCGATTCTCGCCGCCTCTGCAACGCTCAATAGGCGCACGTATTCCTTACAAAGAGGACAAAAGATTTTGCTACCTCTAATCTCAATAGCAGGCATCCTCTTGCACCCCTACTTTTCCCTGACGGCTCTACTTTCCAGGTAAACAGTAGCTAGCTATCATTGTCACCAGTAGCGGCGCGCCCGCTTTAATGAAAGCTAACTTACAGGCTTTATCCGCAATGTCCGGGAGCAGTGAAGCGTCGCGGACGAATGGGACTGTGGATAACCCCGTTTGACTGAACCGCCAATTGCTGCGGAGAACATACCTTTTCCGATTGTGCCTGTAAAGAGGATCAGTCCTCGCGCCTTGGACAAATGATAATCATACTCCCTTCAATCGACAATTGCCCTCTAACGGCATCTCAAACGCGTTCGAGGGCATTTGTCTTCTCATAATACGCGCACCAGTCGCTTTGAAACATCTCATCGGGCTCGCACCTCAACTTGAACGTGAAGCCGGTTTGATTGACCCGCAAATGACTGCGCGTGAAATAGCTAACCGCGTTCGCGCGTTTCAACCCTGACCGGGCAGATACACCGGCTTATCGCTGAAGCAAGCTGATCGTTTGGTGCGCACGTGCCATCTCTGACGCGATATATCTCAAAAGCTTCGATGCCGGTACTATTGTGAGCATCGATGATAATGCGGTGATGATTGCCTGTGCCGGCTCGAGCACAATGCGCGTTGAAGAATTGCAGGTGGAAGGCAAGCGTCGAATGTCGGCTCGCGAGTTCGTGAACGGCGCTCGTCTTAAGGCCGGTGATCGAATCGATAAGGAATGAGCCGCTTCTCCCGGGAAATCATCGGAATTCGCGCTCGGCAATTTCGAAGAGTTCATTGTTCAGGTGAGGCTTACCGGTGTTGAGCAGCCACCGTTCAATCTGGCGATCTTTGTCGTGCGCATAGACATTCCTTGCACCTTCCGAGATGTGAACGGTTCCATCTTGAATGCGAATCAACTGCGCGTCAGCCCCTTGCGTACATTGGACGATGAACCCGCGATATCCCAGGTTACCCGACAGCTCCGTAGCCGAGGTTCGCGATAGCCCCGCCAACTTCTTCACCAAGCTGTCTGCCTCGGCGTTCGTCAGAACCCACGTTGGGTTCGGCATGCCGGAAAAGATGTCGAGTTCGACTTCACAACGCGCTGCTATCGATTCGCTTCCTCGAGTCATAGGCTTAGCGGCGTGCGGGCCGTTGGGTGTAGGCGTGTATGTCGGCGTGCGTGCGGCTGTGCACGCCTGCACCAAAAAGGCAAAGACTACGAAGCACGACAGCCAGATGCGGTGGCCCGATCTGAAACAGATTAGGAACAGAACGCCGTCCAATTGTTCTGGTAGAAATAGCCGCAAAAGTCAGTGTAGCCGCCGCGACAAATGTTGTTCGGCGCATAGCCTTTGCCTTGATATTGGTAGATGGCATTCCCGCAGTCGTCTGTGTATCTGGCCGGCGTCCCCCCGGGCTTGTGACCCCACCACCAGTATGGTCCGCCGGTCACAAGGCGATAAAAATGGTAATCGAAGTTTGGCCAGATCACCATCGCGATTGTCAGGCCGTTTGGCTGGCAGCCGTCGTTCCAACCATCGGCGCGCAAACCGTCGATGACGCCGCCGCACGTTATCGACGTGGCGGGATGCCCAGCGCGCCGGCCGGGCAAAGCGTAGCGTATATCGGGTCGATAGTTGCTGGCGAAGCAGTAGCAGTTGTTGTGCGTCACGTGAGCAGGGTCGTTGAAGAAGCTTGCGTTCGGACTGAAATAGTTTGAACCACACGCCCACCATGTCTCGTGTATTCTCGACCCGCGTTTGTAAGGCACGTCTACAGCGACCTCGGCTTCCTCAACACGTTTGGGATCGATCTTGGCTGTGGGTTCGAGAGGGCCGCGCGCTCGGGGCACGAGCTCCACCCCACGCGAGACAACTTCACGTACTTCGTCGACGAGGCGAGCGCCCTGAGGTTTCGCAGTTTTCACCAACCAGTCGGCGGCTGAGTCCTTTTGGGCCGTAGTAATGCCAACGCGGAATTCGTTTGGGAATGACACGCGTCTGTTCGACATGGCCTTGTCCCACACGCCTTCGTCGGTCTTGACCCGGCGGACTACCAGGCCGCGATAGCCGAGGCCTAGTCTCTTGTTCAATGTCGTCACGCGTGAAATCTGATTCGGCTCGGAGCTGAGTAGTTCATACAGCGTCGACTCCTGACGCTTCGATAGAACCCAGGTGGGATTTGGCATCCCGGAGAAAATGTCGAGCTCGACTTCTAACATGATGGCCTCCTTGTTGGAGTAACATTACCACGTTTGAGAATGCTAAGTCTCGCTGAGACAAACATCACGTAGATCCCTGTTTGCGCACCTTCGTGCGAACGCTCACCTTGCAGTAATCGAGTTCAATCTTCACTCAGTGGTTGCTAACATCGTTCGGTGACCAGCGGACCGAACACAACGCAATTGATCCCAGCCATCGTGGGGCCCACCGCTTCGGGTAAGAGCGAACTCGCCATCAAGCTGGCTCTCGCGCTCGACGGTGAGATCATCAATCTCGATTCCGTTCAGGTCTATCGCGGAATCCAAATCGCAACCGCTAAAGTCCCCCTCAGCCAACGACACGGAGTTCCTCATCACCTGATCGACATCGTCGAGCCTACTGAAAACTTCACTGCGGGCGAGTACGCCAGGCTCGCCGCCACCGCTATCAAAGAAGTTGAATCGCGCAAGCACACGGCGCTCCTCGCAGGAGGGACAGGGTTCTACTTGCGTGCGCTGGTTAAGCCTTTGTACGAGGGACCACAAACTGATTTGAAGCTTCGAGAGCGGCTCGTTAGCTTGCGGGAGAAGCGGGGCGCTGACCACTTGCATCGCATGCTGGAGCGAGTCGATGAAAAGGCCGCAACGCGTATTAGTCCAAAGGATTGGTCGCGCACGATGCGAGCGCTCGAGGTTTACTTTCAAACCGGCCAGCGTATCTCGGAGCTGCAACCCGCGATGCCCCCCGCGCCCGACTTTGCCTCGCGCCTTCGAGTGGTTGCACTCGATCCTCCAAGGGACGAGCTGTACGCACGCATCAACAACCGAGCAGATGAGATGTTCGCCGGCGGACTGGTCGAAGAAGTCGAGTGGCTTATTGAATCGGGGGTTCCGCCGACAGCGAAAGCCTTTCAAGCGCACGGCTATCGCCGAGTCGTAGAGTATCTTCAAGGTAAGCGCACGCGCGAAGACGCGTTGAATCAAATGAAGCTCGACACGCGACACTACGCAAAACGCCAGCTCAGTTGGTGGCGAGCGTGGCCCGATGTTAAATGGATCAATCGATTCGGCGACAACTCAAGGGCGTTCTCCGAAACACGAGATTACCTTGAGGATCAGGAGCACCACCAATGAACACATGCGCCCAATGTTGCCATCGCACTCGAAACTAACTGTAACCTGGCAGCGCTTGAACCGACCCCTCAAGCTCGTCGCTTGCGAGCGGGCCCAGGCTTCTTGGTTGCTGGCTTTAGGGCTTGTATCCGTATTTCCCAATTCTTTTCTTGCAGAAACGCATTTGGGATCGTTTCAGTTTCTTTCCCGTCAATCACCACCACGACCTGGCCGAAGGGCTGTTCCGTTGGACCAGGCGTTATTCGAGTAACGGATGAACCACTTGTTATCGTAATCTGCTGTGGAGTGCCGTGAATAATAATCGGTTCTGCGTCTGCCATATTGATCTCCTTGTGAGGTTAAGGGTTAAGTAGTTGACCGAGCTGCTTACGAAAATGCTGAATGTCCGGCCTGGCCAGATATCCGTTATAAGCTTCAAGGCCCCATTTCTGTTCGAGATTTGAAAGCTGGGCATTGGCGTTTGTCGCGTACTCGAACGCGGCGGCTCCTTCGCCCAGCCGATGTTTGGCCTGCGCGGCGATGAGCCACGCACGCCACTCAGAATCCTGCTTTCCAAATCGCGCGAAGCTCTCGCGCGCCTGCATTGCCTTCTCTAATGCGCGCTGCGAGTCGCCGCTCTCCAGACTCGCCTCGGCGGAGGCCAGCAATGCGCTGGAGAGCAGCTGAGGGTCACCGGTGCTGGTCGCCAACTCAACCGCCTCTTCACACCATTTACTGCCGGCGCGCGCAACTCTCGAGCGACTCTCAACTAATCCGAGCGAGTATTTCGCTTGAACGGCGGTATCCTTATATTGCGTACCGGCCAGATCGAGCGCTTGATGACTTTTGGATTTGGCCTCCTGAACCCTCCATTCGCTTAGAGCTATCCGGCCACCGATCATATGAATGTCGGCAAGCAATTGTTTGTAGAGGCCCTCGCGTCCAGCGATAGCAGTCGCTCCATCGAGCGCGGCCTTTGCTTCATCATAACGGCCTATTTGCCATAGCACGCTGGCACGGTACATAAGAGAGTATCCAACGGAGATTTTGGTGTTGAGAGACTTCTTTATCTCGTAGCTCTGGTCGAAATGCCGCAGAGCCTCCGGGAACTGTTCTTGAGCCACAAGCACGCTGCCGATCTCCTGATGTGAAAGAGCTATCTGTGACTGATCACCGGACTGCTCTCCCAACTGAAGCTCTTCGTTGAACGCTTTAAGCGCAGCATCGTAATCGCCTCTGTCAAAGTGCACCCGTCCAAGTAAGGTCAGGGCCTGCGAAAACCATTTCCGGTAGCCGCCCTGTTGATAGAAAGGGAGGGCCTGCTCGATATAGCGCAGAGCCTCTTCTGTGTTGCGTTGCAGCGAGCGCAGGCTCCCAAGTTGCACCAGCGCCGCAGCTTCGTTCATTCGTCCGTTATTTCGTTGCGCGAAATCAAGCGCTTGTTTGTAGTACTTCTCCGCCTCGTCGTACTCGCCGCGTAGAAGAAAGGAATTAGCAAGTTCAATGAGACCGTTTGTGGCTTGATTCTCGATGCCGTTTGCCTGCGCCAACTGTATCGCCTGAGTCGCCTGCTGTTCGGCTTGCCTTGCATTGCCTTCAGCGGCGGAGACGCTGCTTAATATTTGAAGCGCTTTGATCTGGTGATACTGATCTCCAGTGTCCGCGGTCATCTTGAGCACCTGTTCCAATTGCGCTCGAGCCTCAGGAAGCATATCGAGGTTCTTGAAAAGAAACCCGCGCTGGTAGAACACTTCTGCCACCCCTTCGAAGTTGCTAAGGACCCGATACAGTGTTTCAGCGGCTTGAAATTCTTCTCGCGCGCGCTGGGTATCCTGCCGCAGACCGTAGAGTATGCCAAGCCGCAAGAAAGCCGCGGCATCCTGCGGTGCAAGCTTCGCAGCCTGCAAGTAGCTTTCCAGCGCGCTATCGTTTTGGTCGTTCTTTTCCTGCGCGCGCCCCAGGTCCACATACGCCTGCGCTTTTTCCGCGGCCGGCGCCTGTTCGGCGATCGTCCGATAGGCTTCGATCGCCGCGCCAAACTCACGGAGCGCCACATGGGTGATCGCTTGCAGATAAAGCGCGTCACGCGAAGACAGCGCCGATTGGTCACGCACCAGCGATTGCGCTCGAAGGTTCTCGCGAGTTGACTTATCCGCATAGTCCAGCTCACTCCACGCTTCGGCCAACCTTGCGTGCGCGAGCGCAAACTTGTCGTCAAACTTGATCGCTTCCTTCAGAGCCTTGCTCGCTTTGTAATAGGTGCCGTCACGCAAAGCGGTTGTGCCTTGCTCATACCACCATAACGCTTCAGGCTGAGGTCGATACGGGGCGGCCCGCCACCAAAGCGGAACGCTCAACGCCGCGAGCAGTACCAAAGCAGCAAGCACCAAGGGCGCCCGCACTTGCGGACGTCGCGCCGCGCGTGAGAGACCAGACATCAAGCCAGTGCGCAATGCGCGCAACTTGACCGGCATCCGTTTGGTCACCGCTCCTTCAACGTCAAGTGAGTCGCGCACTCCGCGCAGTTCCTTTTGAAGCTCCGGGGCCGATTGATGCCGCGTTTCTCGATCCTTAGCAAGAGCCTTGAGGATTACTCGATCCAGTTCCGCCGGGACGTCAGCATTAACAATGGACGGGGCCGGCGGATCAACATGAATTACTTGAGCGCATACGTCCATTGGGGTGTTGCCGGCGAACGCATGATTCCTGGTGACGCATTCGTATAGCACCGCGCCGAGGGAAAAAAGATCGCTGCGGCCATCAATCGCGTCGCCTTTTGCCTGCTCCGGAGACATATAGGGCGCGGTGCCGACCACCAGGCCGGGCCTGGAAACCTCGCTCTCACGATGGCCCGTGTCTTTTTCCGGTGAGTCGGACGGAACTATTTTGGCCAACCCGAAGTCCAGCACCTTCACCTGGCCTCGCGGCGTGATCATTATGTTCCGCGGTTTGATGTCTCGATGGACTATTCCGCGAGAGTGCGCAAGTGAAAGCGCGTCGGCTATCTGCATCGCCACATCAAGCGATTCACTCAGCCGCAAAGGGCGACGCTTCATTCTTGCCGAAAGCGTTTCGCCTTCCACGTATTGCATCACGATAAAGCTGTGGCTTTCGTGTGTCGCCACTTCGTGGATGCCGCAAATGTTTGGATGTTCCAGGCGGGCCGCTGCCTTCGCTTCTCGGATCTGGCGCCTGCGAGCCAGTTCGTCTTCCTCCAGATCTCTGGGCAGGAACTTTATCGCGACTTTGCGATCGAGTTTCGTGTCCTCCGCAAGGTAGACCTCGCCCATGCCACCGGCGCCAAGCAGCGCTTCTATCTTGTAGGAGCCGATTAACGTCCCGACAAGCGTCTCCTCCTGGTCGCCTGCAAACCATCCGGCTGCTGCCTCCAGCGCGGGCACTTCAAGAAAATCCTGAGCTCTGGCGTGGAACGAAATCAGGGACTGAACTTCGTTTCTCGAGTCTTCGTCGCCGGCGCACGCTTCGTCCAGAAAAGCTCTTCGTTCCGGAGTCGGGCGATCGAGAGATTCCTGAAACAAACTGTTGATGTGCTGCCAACGCTTGGGCGTCATGATTTGCCTTCATTACTAGAGGCGGGATTTACGCCTGGACTCTATCACGGGTTCTTCTGCGCTGAGCGATCTGAGCAGCCACGCCTTGGCGGCTCTCCAGTCTCGCATCACCGTCACCGGCGACACACCCAGCGCCTCCGCGGTTTCTTCCACGCTCATTCCTCCGAAGTACCTCAGTTCAACTGTTTTGCTCTGTCGGGGATCCAGGGCGGTGAGATCATTTAGCGCATCGTCTAGCGCAACCATCTCTGCCGCTTGCTGCTGTGCAACAACGGCCGCTTCATCAAGCTCGACCATTTGCGCGCCGCCGCCACGCTTTGCGTAGTGGCGCGAGCGCGCGTTGTCCACGAGGATGCGTCGCATCGCCTGCGCAGCCACCGCGTAGAAGTGCGCGCGGTTCTGCCAGCGCATGCCTTTGTGATCCACAAGCCGAATGTAAGCCTCGTTGATCAAGGCCGTTGTTTGAAGCGTGTGCCCCAACCGTTCGCGGCGCATGTAGTAACGAGCAAGCCGGCGCATTTCATCGTAGACGAGCGGAATCAGTCGATCGAGCGCAGTCTCATCCCCCTTGCGCCATTCGATCAGCAGTTGGGTAACCGACTGGGGATCGGAGTCCATCGTGGGGTCCTTCGTCGCGTAATCCGATTCTTCCTAAAGCGTGTCGGCATTATATCACCTGTATCCGATTCACGCGTTGAAAGCGTCTTTTCGAGAGCCATGATAGGAACTGTCCCGGAATCCCGCCTTCAAATCATTAAGGACAGCAACATCTGTCTTACTCAATCACCTGAAGCTTCATTCGGGTGAATTTATTAATGATAAAAGCAGGGTTCAAATTCCCTATTTCGCATAAGGAGATTCAAATGAGAAAAACCTTTCGATTGTTATGCGGGAGCGCAATGGCCGCGTTGATCGCCCTGGTGTCGGTCGCGGCCCAGGAACGGGTCGGCACAAGTCAGGAGGACCTCCCGAACTATCGCGGCGCCTACTCAATAGAGAATACAACCGGCGTTACGATCCCTTACGAGTATCGCTGGGGCAATAAGAGCGAGTGGAAGAAGATGTCGCTCAGGAGCGGAGTCATCGAGACTCACTCCTGCCCCCTCGGCCAGGATGGCAAGGCGCCGATTCCCTACGTTCGCTTCGACCGGATCGGCGGTGACAACAGCGTGACGTTCAAGGAATACAGAATGGAATTCCGCGCAGTCGGCTATGCAGGTTACGGCCCGAGGGAGAACAAGACCGAGCCGATGCGCTACGTCTTCCGCTATGCCGCGAACGGCCGGGACCTCGATCTCAACGTGAAGTAGCACTAAGCGCGTTGCCGCCGCCCAATTCGCTGGATATGCCGCGGTGAGTAAATCAGGCACGTCCCGCAAGATCATCGTTAAGAACCCCCGTCACCGCTTGACGGGGTTCTTTCGACGTGCCAGCAACGCACATCAAGGACAGTACGCACTTCCAATGAAAGAGAATGCTACTACCTGATAGGAATCGAACGAGATTCACGCCTTAGTGTTAGAGACAAGTGTTCGGCGATCACCGCCGGAACGGTCCGCGCTAGGCTCATTGAGAGTGATGAGAATGACCTCATCTGACTCAATCAGTTCGATAACGTGCCGACGACACTGAACGACTCGGCACTGTTAAGGAGGAGTTACACATGAGATTCAATTTTACTGAGGATTTCGCGATACCAATCGATGTTCGCTCGCAGTGTCTGCCGAGGAGGAGCGCTGTTATTGTGCTGCTGCTTCTTCTAGTCGTTTCGGCGGCATCGGAGACCGCGCAGCAAAGCGAGCAAGCCAACCAGTTCCGAATCGCGCCAACACGGATCGCAAATCCGCTCAACAACGCGCGAGAGAACTTCCAGACCTTCATCACAGCTCCGTCCGATCTCAGCGAAGTGCCGGCTTCGGGTGTCATCATGGCTAGCCAGCCACAGAGCTACCAGCTTCGGTGTCGCGGGGCGAGGACCGAAAGAGAAATGCAGATCTCGATCGAGAAGGGCCGGATAGAGGGTTTTAACAAGCTGGTCGTCGGCTTCAAGTTTGGCACGCGCCCGGCCCCCAGGGGTCTGGACCCCGGCGAGTGCTCGTGGATAGACCGGGCGATGCGGCAGGGCGAGCCACTCCGCCTTGAAGAAAATATTCCCGAAAACAGCCAATCTGCAGCCGACTACCTGAGAAGCCCGGGCAACATCTGGACGTTCTATGTTTACAACACCGGTAAGGGATACTTCCAGGTGACAAAATCGCATTTTGGACAACCCATGAACTATTGAGCAACCGGCCGGGAACCGCAGCGACGCATCTTGCTGAATTGCCGTGACTGAGATCGCCGCCGCTCAAGCACTGTATAGCTCTAATCGAAACTCATCCGCGAGCAGCGAGATGCGCGGCTCGCGCCTGGTGATCGCATGATGTGCGCGTCTCAATGCCGGTATGCCTCGGTCCACGCGTTCTATCCCGTATTCTTTGCTTGTGAAGACATGATGCAATCGGGGATTCATCTGTTCCGTTGCGCCATACATAATCGACTTTAGCGTCGCTCCGTTGGTGCGGCTTGGATTGATCAACTCGAGCCTGTCGTCGAATATCAAAACTCGCGCGCCCGGTCCCGCGATAGAGTAGTCGCGATGCACGAGCAGATTCGTCAGACCCTCGACCACCGCCGAACGCGAATAGTTCGCCCGCGCAGGAATGGGAGCGCCCTTGTCCTCGGTGGATCTCGACGAAGCTCGTGGTGGCCGAATGTCCCATAGATCGACATAACGCTTCATGAACAAGAGCGCGTTGTCGAAAAGCCGGGTCACGTTTCCAAAAAACTCTGTATGTTCAACCACCGGCGAACTAGTGCTGCTCCCCGAGAATCGCGTAAGCGTGACCTGACTCTGCGGCACAATCTTCTGAACCGCTGCGCTTCGGCCAAACAAAAGAAAACCCGCAAGGCTGGGCGTTATGCTTCCTCCGTAGTCCGCCGCCAGTCTCAAATCGCGCATCGCACTCGCGGTTGGAAACCCGTCCGGCTCTCGAAAAGCCTCGCCCTCGAGATCGCGAACGTAGCTCCACACCAGAGCCTCGTCCACGTCTTCAACCGCTGCGCTGACGAGCGGCATGTCCTCGAGCGAGGCGACGCGCGACCGCGCAAACAAAGCGGCTATCTCGCTTCCTTCAGCCTCACGCTTTGTCGATCCGATGCGAATGAAATAGCGATGATCGGGCGTCTGATGAGGAGCGCGGCGATCGTCCACCTGAAGCACGACAATTCGAGTACCGTTATCGTATGAGACCTTATCGATGCGCGGGAACAATGGCGGCTTGATCTGATTGCGGCAGATGTCGATGAGCTGTTCTTCGACCTGTTCGGGATTGTCCAAACCCTCGACTCGGCGCTGATCGTTGACGCCGAATATGATCGCCCCGCCTCCGGCATTGGCTAACGCAACTATCTCGGCGACGACCTTTTCCGTATTGACCAGCCGGATCTTGAACTCGAGGTGGGTGTCTTCACCTCCGCGAATCAAGCCGAGCAAATCAGTCCGATCGAGAGTGCGCGAGTAGCGCCCTGTTAGTTTTTGCTCGAACAGTGAGCGCTCGGTATCCGGAATGCGCCGCGTCGATCGGAACTTTCTGCCGCGTGCCATGATTGAGTCCTCGCCTTTGCTGCTTGATGGTTAGCTTGATTCGCCGCCACCGCGTTGGCTCAGGTTGATAATCTGTTGCGGGCCTGCTCGTGAGAGACATTGGGGCTCACCCTTTTGCGGTGGAGTTCTCGACTGCGAAAAATGATAGCACACCGGTCGTTATACATTGAAACCGCCTTGACCCACACCTTGCTGTTGCTCGATTGCGCAATATACACTCTTGCGCGGCGTATCCGAAGGAAGTTCAGATGAAGCGTGCGTCTCCAACAAGAGCAAATGGTCGACGCCGTGATTGGCGCGATCAAGGTCGAATCGTTCGACGCTCAAGGGCCTGACCGGTCGGGTTTGCGGTGACACCGGCATAGTTGCAGGATTCTGAAGCGGTAAGTTCACGGCAGATGGCAAGGTGTCAGCGCCGCGTTTCGCCTCACCGAAGCTTTGCGCGGAGCTTTGGCAGGTGGCTGGCCGTTGCGTCGCATGAAGGTCGTATCGGACAAACCGCCGGTACAAAAAAGGCATTGGAATGACAACCACAGAGTCAGGATTGAAGTACGTCGACATCGTCGCGGGCGAGGGCGAAAGTCCGAAGCCCGGTCAGACGGTAACGGTTCATTACACCGGCACTCTCGAGAACGGAACCAGGTTCGACAGCTCGGTTGATCGCGGTCAGCCATTCGCTTTTAAGATCGGTGTCGGGCAAGTCATCAAGGGCTGGGATGAGGGAGTTATGACGATGAAGGTGGGCGGCAAGCGCAGGTTGACACTCCCCGCAGAGCTCGGCTACGGCGCGAGCGGCGCGGGCGGCGGCCTAATACCACCCAACGCGACGCTGATATTCGACGTAGAACTGCTCGGGGTAAAGTAGCTCTAAGTTCGGGTAGTGGGACACAGTGTGTTGTTCGCTTACAATCGTGTTTCCTGCTCAGCGTCCTCTGCGTTTGATCTCCAGCAGTGATCAAGAAGGCCCGCGGAGGAATAGAGAGCGCAGAGGACTGCTTTGGCGACAACACGCTAATCCACCACCAAAGTCTTTCGGGGGCGGGCAGGCGTTGAGAGTACCGACTCCAGTCGGGCAGTGTCTCGTGCCTTCAATGCCTCTGTTTCGCAAGGCACTACGCGACTAAAGTCGGTACTCTCAACGCCCGCTCTCGTGACGTCACGTCATGTCCGCAAATCACAACAAATCTCATTCTCACAGCCACGGAAGGAACCGTCGTCGCCTGATTGCGGTGCTCGCACTTACCCTCGTCTACATGCTTGCAGAGGCGATCGGCGGGTTTGTCACTAACTCACTCGCGCTTCTTTCAGACGCGGGTCACATGCTTGCAGACATAGCCTCGCTCCTGCTGGCGTTGCTTGCATTGTGGTTCGCAGCCCGCCCGGTCACCGCGAGAAAAACCTATGGCTATTATCGAATGGAGATACTTGCGGCGCTTGCGAACGGCGCGGCGCTGGTAGTGATCTCTCTCCTGATATCCTATGAAGCATTCCAGCGAATCAAGTCCCCCGAAGGCGTGAAAGGCTTTGAGGTAATGCTGATCGCAATCGGGGGGCTGGCCATCAACGTCGTAAGCGCCTTTGTGTTGCACTCGGCGTCCGCGGAAAACCTGAACATGCGCGGCGCTTTCCTGCACGTGATGGGTGACGCGCTGGGCTCGGTTGGAGCTATCGTAGCTGGATTTCTTATCTGGCGATGGGGTTTGTTGCTGGCTGATCCGGTGATCAGCATCGCGATGTGCCTGCTGATAATCTACAGCTCCTGGCGCCTGATCCAGGAATCGGTGAACATCCTGCTCGAGGGCACACCTTCGCACATCGATGTTCACGCAATTGTGGAAGCCATGCACGCAGTTCCCGGCGTGTCGAGCGTGCACGACCTGCACGTATGGACTATAAGCTCGGGCATGGACGCTCTCTCAGCTCACGTGACGATCGAGCCGGGCGTCTCACACAAAGATGCGCTCGAGGGACTCCAGAAACAATTGCGTTCCGGCTTCAACATCGGCCACCTGACTATACAAATCGAATCGCCCGACGAAACAGAAGGTGCCGGCGGCAAGCTGTATCAGATAGCGAGAAGGGGCGAAGCGGAGTCTGAGCTCAAAGGTTAACCATGTAATGGCGCGGTAATGGCGCGGTAATGGCGCGCACCCATGCGCCCCTCCTTCCCAAACTAGTCTGTGCCGGCCAGGAGGGGCCACGGAGAGCTGCCCGGTACAGGCCTGCCATCAATGATCGAATCAACAGTCATCAAAGCGACGGAGCGTGCACCTTCTGACCAGTCCCGGTTTGGAACGTCGCTTGTCGCGCCGGTTGCGCTATGCGTTTTAGGCGCGAGTAGCGGGTGTCTCTACTTTTGGGGGAGGGATCTTCACCGTTTCACGCAATGGATTGCGGCTTTCACAGGACTGTTTGTCGGCCAGCTTGCTTTCTACCTTGCGGCCAGTTACGTCGTTGTGCGCTGGTCGTCAAGGGCTTCGAGGCTTGCAAGATGGATCACACTCGGATTGGTAATCTTATTCGCCGTCGCGTTTCGAGCGATGCTCGTGCCTCAGCGACCGTATCTGTCGGCCGACATCTATCGCTACGTTTGGGACGGCCACGTGCAAACACAGGGAATTAATCCGTATCGCTACGCACCGGAAGCCACCGAGTTGACGGGGCTGCGAGACGACAAAATCTTTCCAAACGTAACCGAGGACGACAAGCGATGGTTATCCCCCTATCCGCCTGCGGCCCAGTTTGTTTTTCTCGCGGTGTCGCTCATTCGTCCGATGAGCGTAACGGCATTGAAAGCGACGATGGCATCGTTTGATCTGATCGCGATGCTGCTGTTGATGCTGGTACTTGCGCGGAGCGGCGTCGATCCGGCTCGCGCAATCATATTCGCCTGGCACCCGCTTTTGATCTTTGAGGGCGCACACAGCGGTCACGTCGAGGCGGTCTTCATCGCGTTTCTCGCGCTTGCTCTGCTTGCGTGGTCGAAGCGCAACCACGCCCTGACCGGGGTCGCAATTGCACTCGCAACGCTGGTCAAGTTCTATCCTGTTCTGCTGCTGCCCGCATTTCTGATCGCGAGGCCAGATGACCAAACGACCCGCCGCATCGATGCGAGAGTCAGTAATGTAAGTCGCCTGCTTGCCAGAGTAGCTCATAAACGCAATCTGGTGATGCTCACGGCATTCGTGGCGACCGTTGCGTTGGCATACCTGCCGTACCTGGGAGCCGGCGCCAATTTGTTCGGATTTCTCCGAGGCTACGTACAGGAAGAAGGCTTCATTCAAAGCGGCGCAAGATATTTCCTGCTGGACGCGCTTCGAAAGATCCTTCCTATGCCGACGAATGTTTTTCTTATACTCGCGGCAGCCGGTTTGATTGGCATAGGGTTGTGGTGGTTCATCCGGCCGAAACGCGATGTTGCGGACGTGGCTCGGGGAGCGCTGGCATTGATTGGTTGTTATTTGCTTCTAACCACGCCGCGCTACGCCTGGTACTACGCCTGGTTGGTACCGTTTTTATGTCTTGTTCCCCGAGTAGGCTGGCTGCATCTGACGTGTGCTTCGGTGTTGTTGTATCTGCTCTGGTACACGCCGCTGGTTTATCCGCAGATCCCGTTGTGGCTGGGCGCGTGTATTTTTTTTCCAGTGATTCTGTGGTTGGCGTACGACCATCTCGGCAGGCGTTCGGAGTACCGACTTTAGTCGGGCCGTGCAGTTACAAAACTACGCAGTGGAATCACAAGGCACTGCCCGACTAAAGTAAGTACTCTGAACACCTCGTAAATCACTCCACGCTGAAATCCATTTCACGCCGGACGATGCTCTCCTCTTTTTTTCTGAGTTTGTCCCTGACGGTAACCTCAATTGTGTAGTCGTCCGGCGATAGAGCAAGAAGCTTAATCACGCCACCGGTAACAATCCGAAGCGGCGTGCTGCCGTCCGCGGCCACCACGGGCTTGGGTCCTCCGTTGAAAACCGCCGTAGCGCCCTTCAGAACTCGCGTCCTCATCTCCAACTGTGGCTGTTTCGACTTGTCATCAATCTTTGGATTGTAGATCACCATTGAATAGGCAAACTCTCCGTTGCGCTGAAAGCGCCGCTGCGAGGGCGTACCACCGGCGCCTGCCGTATCGACAACCTTGCCCTGCTCCACAGCCTGCCCGCTCAGAAAAAGACTGCTGGTCGTCAACTTTTCCGACTTCATATTAGGAATGTCGATGAAATCGTTTGCAGTGCCGATCAACTCGTGCCCGGTTTCGCGAACAAACAAACGTATCTGATAGGTGCCGGGCTTGATGGTCATGGTCCGTGTTGCAACGAATCCGCGCTTGAGCGCCGACTGATAGCTCTGCGGCAGCAGGTTCAGCTCCAGCGTGTTTGAGAATTTGTCGATCGTATTCCCCTTAACATCGAGCACGAATCCCACTTCCTCGAGCTGATTGTGATACCTGCCCGCCGACTGAACGAAAGTCAGCTTCGAAGCGTCGATGTGAAGAAGGAGCGTGACGGCGGGATCGCGCTTCTCGTTGTCGATGTAAAGCGGAGTCAGCCGGAGATCGATGTCTCGCCGCACAAGCGGCGATGAAATCGCTTCGATAACTTCGGCGACTTTGGGATCAAGGTCCTTGTGTTCGGGCGGCGGAGACTTCGCGAGATAACCCTTGCGAAAAGAAACCGTAAACTCGGGATGCTCGCGAATCACCACTTTAACCTTATGAAACTTGCCGTCCCACTTTCCCGCTTCAGGATAGAAGCCGAGCATGTAATAGGCAGAATTCTCTTCGAGCATCTCGTCTAGACCTCGCGTGATGGTGTTATTATTGCCGAAGAACTTTCCACCGGTATCCAACGCAATCGCTCGCAAGCTGTCCTGCGATTCGTGGAAGTCCGATCGCTTACTCTCCAGCGCATCGGTCACCGCTGTCGAGAAATCCGCGTCCGAGTCGAGCTCGTCAGTGGCGTTGAGGATCAGGGGGTCCAGCCCGCGCGGATCGATTGTATAGAACACCACATTAGCGCGGGCGGCCTGCGCCGTCGTTTCATTGAGGTCCTGTGTAGTCTGTGTGGCAAAGATTCTGATGCCTTCTGAAACAAGCAGAGCGACCTTGCGTCCGGGCAGCTTGCTCATCGACTTTATCGTCTCTTTCATCGCGTCAAGCGTCGTGTGGACATCCGCTTCTTCAAACGGATCAGGGTTCGTTCCGAGGGTCTGAACACCCGCCATTGGCTGCCTGCCAAATCCACCGTTTCTTCCACCCTGACCCGGGCGGCCGCCTGGCGCCATGCCCAATCGAGCCATGCTCCTGTAAGGTGTGGTGTCGTTACTGAAGAAGAACGGTCGAAGCCGATCGATTGCGCGGTGCAGCAGTCTTTGATCAGAGGTGAACTGCTGAAGCACTCCCGAACCGCCTCCAGTCGGGAGAATTAACACCAGATCGCCGGGTTGCATTTTGTTATCCACAAAGTCGCCAAGCATCTTTCGAGTACGGGCGATGTTTTCAAACTTGATGTGCAACGTGTCGACGACGAAAGCAAAGACTCGCTTCAACTCTCCCGCGGTTATCGCCCTGGGCAGCGGACGATTCTCGTTAGCTGTCTCCTCGATGCGTCGAGTCCTGGTTTCTTCATAAGCGAAGTTGGCGATGTGCTGAGGTTTGGTGTTGTCATACAACTCGAAATCTCCTTGCACAAGACCGGGGACAGGCTTTTTGTTTTTGTCGGTGACTAGCACGTCGATTTGCACCAGCTCAGTCGAGAGTCGTATCCCGCCCTTGTCTTGCTTGCTCTTCTCCTGTGCGCCAACGGCAAGCACGTGCGACGCGACGAACATCGCAATCAGCAAAACGGCAAATCTATTGCTTTTCATTGTGCCCTCTGGTTGGCGGGTCAGATCCGCCTGGTTCTCCTCGAGCGATGCCGGGATAACTCTTCAACGATGGCTTCAGACGCTGGCAGTTCAGCACTTCGTCACGACAAATCTAACATACCCCGACTCGCTATGCTATAAGTACCGCTGAGCGTTCAAGACTCGGCTAATAAGGCGGCGTTATGCACATCGAATCTCTGAAAGTCTTTTGCGATCTCCTCGACACTCGCAGTTTCTCAAAGGCAGCGACAAAGAATTTTATCTCGCAATCGGCGGTCAGCCAGCAGATTCGCGCCCTGGAAGATAAGTTCAATCGAAGGCTCGTTGAGAGAAGTCGCGGCGGCACGATGGTTCCTACGGCGGCGGGGATGACCTTTTATCAGGGCTGTCGCGAAATCATCGATCGATTCAATGCGCTCAATGAGGAGATGAAAGGACTCGGCAACATTGTAAGCGGGCAGGTGCGTGTTGCCACCATCTACTCGGTCGGCATCCACGAACTGTCGCCGGCGCTCAAGCGTTTCATAAAGACCTATCCGCAGGTCAACGTGCATATCGAATACAGCCGACCCAACAAGGTATACGAGGACGTCATCAATCACGGGATCGACATCGGCATAGTGGCTTATCCCACGTCGCGGCCGCAGATTGAGATCATCCCGTTTGGAAACGACCCTCTTGTTCTCGTATGCAGTCCAGAGCACGACCTGGCCGCGAAGAAGCGAATCGATATCAAGATTCTTGATGGGCAGCGATTCATCGGGTTCGAGCGGGATATCCCGACCAGAAAAGCCGTCGATAAAATTTTGCGAGAGCGAGGCATCAGCGTGCAATACGTGATGGAGTTCGACAACATCGAAACCGTCAAGCGCTCAGTTGAAGCTGACCTCGGCGTGTCGATCGTTCCGCGCGCTACGGTGCAAAACGAATCGCGGGCCGGCACGCTGCGCGCGGTCAACTTCACCGAAAACTTCGCGCGGCCGATAGCGATCATCCACCGTAAGGGAAAAATCTTCAGCGCGGCAGCGCGAAAGTTCATCGAGATGCTAACCGAAGGCCAGCAATCTGTCCCCGAATAGCAAGCTGCTTTGACAATCGATCAAACGCGCCGCTATGATGACTCTTCATCACGGGGCGTGGCTCAGCCTGGTAGAGCGCTCGGTTCGGGACCGAGAGGTCGTTGGTTCGAATCCAATCGCCCCGACCACTCTTCAACGAAAGGGGCGAGAGCAGAATGTGCTCTCGCCCCTTTTTGACTCCCAAAAGCAGTTCTTCTTAAAACAGCGTTCACATTTAGCGGACCGCGCTACTCCGCGAGCGCCGGACGTGATACCGCGCGGATGTGGCCTGTCTCTTCTCGATGCGCGCCATTTTCGCCTCGAGGTCGGCGATGGTCTTTTGCTGTTGCTGGACGACCTTGGTCAATACCGCTACGACGTCCATCGAAGCCAACGTTTTCCTGTCACTCGCAGCTACAAGGTCGGGGACATCCTCGGCTATGAATCCCACGTGACTCTCGTCGGGCGCGGCTTTGTACTGGAACGTCACAGGCTCCAACCCACGCAGCGTTTTGAACGCATCGCGGGTGCTAAGGCTGTGGATATTCATCTTCAGGGATCGGCTGGAGGCGTTAGACCAAACGCCGCCTGCTGTAAGCGTGGCGCCATTGGAGTGCTGTATGGGGCTGGTTGGAGACGTCACGCCGCCAATTCCGATTTTGCCGTCGTCGGCGACCAGCAGATTGACGACGTTACCGGCCGCATTGAAGAAACTAAGACCCGTACTCCCAAGGTTGGCGAATCCGATGAAACCCCGGGCGGTGCCTGAATTCTTGAACTGGATAAGCGAGTGAGTCGCAGCTCCCCCCTCAAAAATCCCGTTGGTGTTTTCGGTTCCCAGGACATGGAGCCTACCGCCTGGGCTCGCGGTGCCGACGCCGACATTGCCGCTCGCTGAAATGTCAATGCTGCTAGTCGGCGCTCCGGGTCTGATTCTGAAAGGAAGCCGGCTACCGCCAGTAACATCGCGCACAAAGAAGTTGGCTTCGTTGCCTGCAATGTCCCACGTCTGCGCCGCGAAGCCACCAGAGCTGTTTTGTTCCAGCCGGTGTGCGGGAGTATTGCTGGTGTTGATATGCAGATCCAACACCGGCGTGGCAGTGCGCAATCCCACGCGCCCGGTGCTGTCTACAAAGATCGAGTTAGTCGCCGCACCGGCAGTGATGGTGAATGGGACTTTTGACCCGGTTATGTCCTCAATTGAAAACTTGTTGGCCCCGCCGCTGGCGGAATCGTTCGCGGTGAGCTGCCAGTCGTTGGCCGGGAATCCGGCAGAGGTAGACGTGTCGTCAAACTTGATGCGTGTGTTGTTCTCCTTGAGTCTGATCGTGTCAAACCCGAAATTCTCGTTGTTGACACAATCAAGCCCTATGCACGCTGAGCCTTGAACTATGATGTCGTCGGGCGTCACTACATCCATTATGGTGACGCCATCGCCTCCGTTCTTCTTTTTTCCAGCCGATTGGATTGAAGCACCCGGGGCCCCAGGTGTCTTCGGCTCTTCAACTCCCCCGAAGTAAACTGCCCCATCTTTAACGGAGAAGGCGCCGGTTTGGACCGCGACCTGCGTCGGAAGCTTGCCACTTCTTTGCAGATCGCGAACTACCTGGTCATCACCCTTCTCTCGTGCAGCCGCCAAAGCGTCTCTGACTTCCCGGTCCACGTGCGGAGTCAGGCGCAACTCATATACATAGTGGCCATCCGGCAGCTTGAGGCCACTGTCATCGATCAGCTTAAATGAAGGAAGAGTACCAGCTTCAAATTCCCTGCTAAATACATCGCCCGCGGGCGTCGAGACCCTCAGGATCAGTCGTGAGTATTCAACCCGTGGCTGAAATGTTATCTCTGCTGAATCTGCGGCGACCGCGGCGATTGGATCGTCGGTCCTGAGGGACTGAGCCAGCCCCGCAATGCCGAAGCAAAACACCAACACCGTCGCGTATGCCAATACGTGAATCATCCTTTTGCTTTTCATGATTGTTCCTCCCTTAGCGTTTAGGGGTTAATGCGAGCCAATCAGTTGTGGAGGGAGTGGGCCTAATCCCGGAAAGCGTGTGATTCCAGCTCTCCACAATCCCGACATTGGCCTTCGAGTCGCGCGAAAACGCTGCGATCATGTCAAAGCGACAAGGCAGTGTCAAGATGAATATTACAAAACCAATGAAATGCGAATTACCGATTCTCGGCGAGACTCATTACACATCGAACCGCGGCGCAGGCCAGGCTCCCCTTTCGCCTTCGGGCGGACTCGGCACTTGATGACATTGCCCGAGAACAGTGATATAGATAGCTTTCTGCTCCGCTAACGTGAACGGACGACGGCATGATTTCACAGCGACTCATACTACTCAGCGGCCTTGCAGCGATGGTGGTGGCCGTGTTCGTGATTACACTAGCAGCCGACGGCGCGGTCCCGAATGGGCGAATTACATTCACAAGAGATGTGGCGCCAATACTCTTCAAGCATTGCGCCGAGTGCCATCGTCCAAACGACGCGGCGCCGTTTTCGCTTTTGACCTACCGGGACGCGCGCCCATGGGCACGATCGATCCGAGAGAAGATTCTCACCCGTGAGATGCCTCCCTGGCATGCGGATCAACGCTACGGCGATTTCAAAAACGACGCTCGCCTGAGCCAGCAAGACATCAACACCATCGTTGGCTGGGTTGATCAGGGCGCGGCAGAAGGCGATCCAAAACATCTGCCGCCCATCCCCGCGTACATTGAAGGCTGGAGAATCGGCACACCCGATCAGGTCTTCTCGATGAGTGAGGAACATGTCATTGAACCTGATGCCCCGGATGACTATTTCGTATTCACCATTCCAACCCGGTTCAATGAGGACAAGTGGGTTCAAGCCGCAGAGATTCGTCCGAGTAACCGTAGGGTGGTGCACCATGCGATCGCCCACATATTGACGCCTCAGACTATTGCCAGATCGAGACAAGGAACTAACCGACCGGCGGCTAAGACGCCGGGGTCTAATTCGCCAGTGCATAATTCAGAAGATGAGCCGCCAATTTTTTACCGGCAAGGGTCGCTCTCGCGCGTCAAGATGGATGCGCCGGTGATGGACGATGGCGCTCGCGCGATTAATGGCGGTTCGCTCTTCAAACGCAGCGCCGGCAACCAGGGCTCTGACTTGTTCAGCATCTTGCTTACTTCCTATGCGCCGGGAAAAGGTCCAGATGTTTATGATCGCGGCATGGCAAAGAGAATTCCGGCCGGCTCAATCATCGTTCTCCAGATCCACTATTCAAGCTTTCGTGGGGCGCTCGACAAACCTGCGGCTGATCGAACGAGTTTGGGGTTGATCTTTGCCGGCGAGTCTCCCGCCACTCGCGTGGTTACACTTACAGTGCCAAATCACTTCTTCAAGATCCCGCCCGGCGCCGGCAATCACGAGGTTACCGCGGCTTATACCTTTCAGGAAGATGTGCGGCTGATCAACTACATGCCCCACATGCACCTGCGAGGAAAAGATATGAAGTATGAAGCGCTTTATCCGGACGGCCGGCGCGAAACCCTGCTGTGGGTCCCGAGCTTCAATTTCAACTGGCAGACGACGTATTATCTGAAGACTCCGATTTCGATTCCCATGGGTACGAAGGTAATCATCACGGCACATTTCGATAACTCCGCGAGGAACAAGTACAACCCAGACCCGACCAGGGCAGTCCGCTGGGGCGATCCCACTTACGATGAGATGATGATCGGATGGATGGAATACGTCGTACCCAACTCAAGCAACAATGAGGTCAAATAACTATAGGACCTATGGGACCTATAGGACCTGTAGGGCCGCTTCATCGACGCAAGCGCTAATGGTCCTTGGCCTGTCCATCGTCGGATTGCTCTTTCCGCCGTTGTGCCGGTCGATGCAGCGCCCGGCTGTCCCACCGAAAGGCAGTACCGCTTCGACCGCGATATTCGTCGAAGCCGCGGATCGTGTGTCACTCGATTTTCAACACTACAATGGTGCGGACGGCCGGTATTATCTGCCGGAGATAATGGGGTCGGGAGCTGCGTTGCTGGATTACGACAATGACGGTGACCTCGACATCTTTCTTGTGCAAGGGTCTGTGCTCGAGCCGGGTGTTAAGGCCGGCAATACGCTCTTTCCGTGGCGCGGGTCGGGCCCACCTCGCGCGAGGCTCTACCGCAACGACTTGAAGGCCGGCACTCCCGGCTCTCTTAAATTCACGGACGTCACTGAGAAGAGCGGCATCGTCGCCACGGGCTACGGGATGGGCGTCGCCGTTGGCGATATCAACAACGATGGCTGGCCGGATATCTATCTTTGCAACCTTGGCTCAAATCAAATGTTTCTCAATAACCGCGACGGCACGTTTACCGACGTCACCAGGACCAGCATGACCGACGATCCTCGCTGGAGTACGAGCGCAGCGTTCTTCGATTATGATCGGGACGGCTGGCTGGACCTGTTTGTGGTGAATTATGTTGCGTTCTCGACCTCGAGTAGTCCGGACTGTTATGCGAACACCAGCGAGCGCGATTACTGCATGCCTCGAGCTTTTCGTGCTGCCGGGAATCGGCTGTTTCACAACAAAGGCAATGGGACATTTGAGGATGTGACCACCAGGTCCGGAATCAGTGAGCAATTTGGCCGCGGTCTTGGAGTCGTCACCGCCGACTTCAACGGCGACGGCTGGCCGGACCTGTACGTCGCAAACGATGGCGATCCGAATCAACTCTGGATAAATCAGAAGAACGGTTCTTTCAAAAACGAAGCGTTGTTGGCGGGCGTGGCAGTCAATCGAGATGGGCAAGCCGAGGCCGGTATGGGCGTGGATGCCGGAGACTTCGACGGCGATGGCGATGATGATATCTTCGTCACTCATCTGACGGAGGAAACCAACACTCTTTACGTGAATCAGGGAAACGGTTTTTTCGAGGACAGAACAAACGAAACGGGTCACGGATTGCAGACCAGACGCTACACCGGGTTCGGTACTCTCTGGTTCGATTATGACAATGATGGCTGGCTCGATTTGCTGGTGACCAACGGCGCAGTGCGGATACTGCACGACCAGGCTCGAAAGAGTGACGCTTATCCGTTCAGTCAGCCTAACCAGCTTTTTCATAATACTGGGAGGGGAACCTTCATCAATGAATCAGCGGCGGCGGGCGAAGCGTTTAACACTCCTGCGGTCGGCCGAGGCGCCGCATTCGGCGATATCGATAATGATGGCGATACCGACGTTCTGATTTCAAATAACAATGGGCGGGCCCGGCTGTACTTGAATCAGATCGGTAACCGAAATCACTGGCTTGGGATGCGGCTGACGGGAAAAACAACGAATCGAGACATGCTCGGAGCTAGAGTCGAAATCGTCACGCCGAAAAGAAGCGTGCTGTGGCGCCGAGTGCGAACCGATGGCGGGTACATGTCCTCGCACGACCCGAGAGTGCTGGTCGGCCTTGGTAGTTCCGATCGGGTGGAGGCTGTGCGAGTCCACTGGCCTTCGGGGATTATCGAAGAGTGGAAAAACCCTCCGGTTGATCGATATGTCAACCTGCGCGAAGGTGCTTCTCCGGAGATCAAGTGATCCCTCTCACGTCACGAGCCGAAAATAGCGCGTCGATTAATTCGGCGCTTCGAACACTCGCGGTATGTTTGCTTTCCATTGCGTGCATAGCTGCACAGGCTCACGCCCAATCACAATCGAGCTCAGAGGGAGGCACAGTGATTCCTCCACCGAGGCCCGGTCTGCTGCCGGTGCACGGGCCGGATCTCAAAGCACTCGAAGCAGACGTGCGCGAACAACTGCGATCGCTTCAGAACTCACTGGTCACAGTAGTTGACAACCGGGGAATAAGCGACGGAAAGCTCGGCGAAGCGTATGGCTCCCTGGGGCAGGCTTATCATGCTTACTCTTTGTTCCCGCAAGCCGAAGAGTGCTATCGAAACGCTCATCGGCTTATCCCTGAAGATTTTCGCTGGAGCTACCTTCTGGCGAATATTCTTCACGCGGACGGCCGCGCTGAAGAGGCCGAATCCTTTTATGAGTCCGTCCGCAAGCTGCGGGCGGATTACCAGCCGGCGGCGGTCAATCTGGGAAACATTCACTTGCGGCAGAACCGTCTGAATGAGGCCCGTGAAAACTTCGTGGACGCAATCAAGATTGACGCCAACTGCGCTGCCTGTCGATACGGACTTGGCCAGGCTGCGCTTTCGGCCAGGGATTACAAACAAGCGGCCGACTATCTCGAGCGGGCGCTGAAGGAGGCGCCTCAAGCGAATCGTATCCACTACGCGCTCGCTATGGCCTATCGCGGTCTGGGTGAGATCGAGAAAGCCCGAACGCATTTGGAGCAGCAGGGACCGGTTGGGGTTCGAGTCTCGGACCCGCTGATTGATGGGCTGCGACGACTGATCAAGGGAGACCGGCTTCACCTGATACAAGGCCGCAAGGCTTTTGATGCAGGCAGGTTTTCGGAAGCAGCGGACGAGTTCCGGGAAGCCGTCGCTGCCAATCCTAATAGCATTCCGGCTCGCGTAAATCTTGGAGCGGCCCTGGCCCAAATGGAAGATGGTGCCGGAGCTGTCGAACAGTATCAGCAGGCGCTGAAAATCGACCCCGCCAATGCGACTGCGCACTACAACCTCGGATTCCTTCTCGCGAAACAAAACCATCACGAGCAGGCCATCATTCACTTTCAAGCGGTACTCGCCTTGAACCCAACCGACGCCGAATCGCGCTTTGGATTGGCTCAGGAATTAGAGAAGTCCTCGCGTGTAGACGAGGCGTCGACCGAGTACTCACGAGTCGTGCAGTCTGATCCCACGAATGAAGATGCAACGCTCGGACTGGTAAAATTGATGTTGGGTAAGCAGCAATACAAACAGGCGATCGACACGCTGGAGAAAGGTCACACGCTCTCTCCCGAAAAAGGACGGACCGCGATAATGCTTGCGTACCTACTCGCTTCCAGTCCGCAATACGATCTGCGCGACGGCGCGAGAGCGCTGGAGCTTTCGCGGCTTGTCTACAAGGCGACGGATCTGGTCAATCACGGCGCCATAGTGGCAATGGCGCTCGCCGAGCTAGGCCGCTGTGCCGAGGCTGCCGAATTGCAACGACGCTTGATCGCCGCCGCCGACCGAGACCAAAGAGCGGATATGGCGGAAAAGCTGAAAGCGGCCTTGCGACGATACGAGAGTGCGAATCCCTGCCGGCCCCTGGGCGAGCTGCCGGTTACCGATCCGTCGCAGCAGCAGGAGCGTAAGAGACCGTAATTGTTAGATCTGACCCCCAGCGCCCTCGGTGTCTTCTGCGGTTGCGCCCCAGAATTGATTCAGAGAAACTGCGAAGGACACTGAGGGCGCTGAGGACCAGACCGAGGGCGAAGTTGACCGGCTCAAAGAAAAGTCGGACTATTCTTTTTCCGCAAGGACGCGCGCTCGATAGCAGGATTCGCTTATCCTTCGGCTTTAGGTTTCATTGCGTATGATAGCCCGGCGATTCATAGTCAAGGGCCGAGTTCAGGGAGTTGGCTTCCGCTACTTCGCGATTCGAGCAGCGCGACAAGCGGGGGTCGTTGGCACGGTTCGCAATCTCGCGGACGGAAACGTTGAGGCAATTGCCGAGGGCGCGCGGGCCGCGATCTTTGACTTTCGCGCCGCTCTCGAACAGGGGCCATCATACGGACACGTCACTCAGGTTGACGAAATCGAGATGGAGCCAACGGGACGCTATTCAGGATTCGACGTAGTGTTTTAATAGTCGGTGGTCGGTGGTCGGTGGTCAGTGGTCGACCAGGGAGAACATTTGTGGATAATCTAAAACAACTGATACGAACTGTTCCGGATTTTCCCAAGCCGGGAATCATGTTCTATGACATAACCACCTTGCTTAAGAATGCCTATGGCTTGCGGACGACGATCGATCGACTGGTCGAGTGCATCGATGATCCGAACGTCGACACCGTGATCGGAGTCGAGGCTCGAGGATTCATCTTCGCGCCCGCGCTCGCCTACCGATTGAAGGCGGGCTTTGTTCCGGTGCGCAAGCCTCGCAAGCTGCCCGCTGCCATCGAGTCTATTTCCTATGACCTGGAATATGGAACGGACACGCTGGAGATTCACAAGGACGCGATCGGCGAAGGTCATCGCGTGGTCATTGCGGACGATCTGTTGGCGACTGGCGGAACCGCTCGCGCCGTGGTGGACCTTGTTGAACGTCTCGGCGGTATCGTGGCGGGGTTGGCATTCGTCGTTGAGCTTAACTTCTTGAAGGGTCGCAATCGTTTTCCCGGCCACAAGATCTCATCGCTGCTCAGGTACGATGAGTAGTTTGCTGCGCCTCTCGCTTTTGTCACCGCGTCTCTTGAAAAACAACCGAGCCCCGAATCTGCAACATTTGTCGCCCGCCGGAGACCAAATCTGGATCATCAGGCTGGTTCTGTCTTAATTGCGCCGCGGGCTTGCCAAGCGAACCAAGCGAGGCGGTGAATAGTTTATTCAATTCAGATCCGAGAGGCTGAAAATCAGGTTTGGGCGCATCCCCGCCGTTGCCTGCCAATGAAGGTTCAATGTCGAGCTTAACCCCTTCGGTCGATAGCGAGAGCCCTTTGATGCTCGGAATGAGCAACAGAACCAGTCCCACCGCGGCGGGCACCAGCGTTGCCTTCCAATCGAGACTCTGCTGGAAATAAGCGACAACCGGGGCGGCCAGAGCAGACGCAACCGCCAATAACAGGCAGCACCCGACAATGAGTCGGGACTTGCCGGCCTCATCGCCAAACCAGGTATCCCACCATCCTTCGGCGCCCTCGCGTTTCGGCTTGAGCGAGCTGAGGAACTCGGCTGCCTCGACAACCCCGCCTTCGGATGCCTCAGTGATTATGCGCTTAGCGCGTTCCTTCTTACCCAGTCCCCATAAAGCGAGCGCACAGTTATGTTTCAGCCACGGATCTTCCGCGGCGAAAGTCGCGCCCTCGGCCTCGAAGAAACGGTGAGCCTCGCCGTACTGTTTCTGTCTTATCAGAACAGCGCTGATTCCGCGCGCTACATCGGCGTTTGGTTTGATCTGCCAACCACGCCGGTACGCTCGGAGCGCGGGTACATATCGTTCAAGCGCGTAATAGCTCTCGCCTAGCCGGCGCCAATACTGGACGCTGGCCTCCGCGTCTTGCTCGCCGACCCGCAGCGCTTCACGGTACGCAGCAATCGCCGCATCATAAGTATGCGAGTCGTGCAGAGCCCGGCCCTTTCCGACGAGTGCCTCGAACTGCTGAGTAGAGTCCTGTCGCAAGGCGGCGCTCTTAACAGCCGCTTCGAAGACTCTCAACGCGCGATCGGCGTCTTCGAGTGCCAGCAGTGTCCGACCCTGCCAGAGCAGTGTCTCGCTGTCTGGTAAACCTGCGGCCTGGGCTTGTTCGAACGAGCGCAGCGCTTCTTCCTCGCGTTCTAACTCGAAGAGGATCAGCCCCTTGATCCAAATCGTGCGACCGGGTTCAAAAAAAGCTCCCGGAACCCTTGCGCCAACAGCCCGCTCTGCCTCGATCGCGCTATTGATCTTGAGTAGAGCTTCGTCGTTTTGTCCGAGTCGGTTCAGGACCATCGCGCTTGATATGCCTGCGACGAATCCAATGAGTTCTTTCATACCCGGGCCCGGGGAGAGGTTATCTATTGAAGAGACCGCCGCGAGCGCATCCTCATATCGGTTAAGCCGCAAAAGGTAGGTAGCCTTCATGCTCAATGCGAATATGGATATCGACGGATCAGTTTCAGGTGTCTTTGCCGCCAGGTCGATGATTTGATTTGTTGCTGCTAGAGCTTGCTCTAGTTCACCCATTTCGCTCAGAGCTTGCGCCCGGGTCTGGGCGGCCATTATCCGCCACGGACCCTCTAATTCAGGATTGTCATTCGCGAGCTCCAGGGCCGCCTGAAACTCGCCCTTACCAGCCAGCACCTGAGCACGAATCACTCTAACGGGTGGACTGTTGAAAAGCGTCGCGTCAAGAGCTTTCAAGTGTTCGAGCGCGTCTCCTGCTTCCATCAGTAGGCGAGTACCGACTCCGGCAATGGCGGCGGCAAAAAAGGCCTTGGCGTCGCCGGCGTGCTCGGATGGTACCTCAGTAGCCCTGGCCAGTTCCTCGAAGTATTTTTCAAGGTTCCCCATCCGCCGCAACGTTTCACCAAGGGCAATGCGCAGGACAGGATGACTGGCAAGTACGGAGTCCCCGTTGACCACACCCTGGATCAGTTCCAGCGCTTCCTTGTTCTTGCCAAGAATCAGAAGCGTTTCCCATCGAAGGCTGATGAACTCGAGGTCGTTATTCGCCTTGGGTTCGAGCTTCGCAATGCGCTCGAGCGTCGCCAGTGCGCCGGCGTGGTCACCGCCGATCTTGAGCGCCCATGCACGTATGCCCAGCGCTCGACAACGCGCATCCCTGGTCGCTTCATCCTCACCGAGTGCCGCGAGGGCGGCGTCCGCATTCTGCAACGCATCGGTCGCCGTCTTCGGTCCCGCAGCCTGGGTAACCATCGCTTTTTCGATAAGGATCATGCCTTGATCGGTTTCGTCCGTCGAGATTGTTAGAGCTGAATCCAGCGCGGCAAGCGCGGCCTCTACATTCTTCTGCGGACCAAACATCCTGGCTTTCAAGACCAGCAATTGGACTAGCTCCTTTTTGTTCGAGGTCAGCTTGATTCCTTGATCCAGCTTCTCGAGGGCGGCGTTAATCTTCCCCAGACCCCACAACGCCAGAGCCTCACCGTTGTAGAGCACGGAACGCTGAGACTCCGGAAACCCTGACTGGGACGCCGCAGCGAACGCGTTCAGCGCCTGGTCGAAAAGCTTCTTTGCACTGAGACCTCGGCCGTGCCAATAAAGTATCGAGGCGAACAGCGGCGTGTTCTGCCCCAACGCTCGCGCCTCTTCGAATTGAGGGAGGGCGAGATCCGTTTCTCCAAGTCCGAAAAGTGCGATCCCCTGATGAAGCGAGAACTCAGCGCGAACCTCCTCCGGCAGCAACTCCGGCTTTATGGCACGCACATCGTCGAGAGCACGCTGATATTCGCTTCTGGCATTGAGCAGCCGGGCTCGAACAAGGTGGATTACCGCAGCGTCATTGTCGGATGGGCCATGCGATAGCGCATCATCGACGCGGCGAAGAGCGTCGTCTGGACGGCCCATGCGTTCGAGCGCTACCGCTTGCCAAAAACGCACACCGGCCTTTTCTTGCTCGTCGATCACAAATGAATCGGCGATTTCCAACACTGCAAGCGACTCATCGTATCTTGCCGCAACCAGCAGCGCCTGCGTCTTGATTCGGAGAGCCACCCAGCGCGCCGAAGGCGCTGCAAGCATGGATTCGATTTGATCGATGATCTCAATCGCATCTTGTGGGTGTTTGCTTGCGAGAATCTCGGCCAATCGAATTCCGGATCGCTGTACATCGCTTTGCTCGAGCGGCAGCTGGCTTGCCCGCCAAAGATCCAGCGCTTCCAGTTGTCGCCCTCCCAGACTTAGCGCCGCAACCTTTAGAGCCTCGACCATCGGAACCGTTTCGGTCTCGGGATCGAGTCGCACCATTTGCTTAAGGGCATCCAGTGCTGTGCCAGGGTTTTGAGCATCAACGGCTGCGCGGGCGAGCTCAAACCAACCGAACTCCGAAGAGGCATCCCGCGTAGTAGCCTCAATCAATGACGCTACCGCGTCGTCGTTGCGATCCAGAAAGAATTGGAACTTTCCGAGCAGCCGCCAGTCCGTTGCGGTCGCTTCAGGTTGATTAGCGCGACTCTTCAACTCGTCAAGATAGGCATCCGTCAGCCCGATGGAATGTACGGCATGCGCAACGCGAGGCCATATAACAAAATCGTCTGAAGCCTCGCGGGCGGCTTTGAGCAGAGCCGACAGAGCATCAGCTCGGCTCGAGGGATCACCGCTCTTTTGGAGGACAACGCCCTGCGCGGCAAGCGCTATTGGGTCGTCCGGCTCGTTCAGCAGCGCCTTTTTCACCTGAGTAAGTAATTGAACCGGATCATCCGTAGTCAGAGCTCGTCCCAAGAGATCTTGCTCGGGCATTAGCGAAGCCATATCGTCCTCCGTGGGCGTGGGTATATGAAACGGATTTCGCAGCGCGACAGTACCGCCAACTCGAACGGTATTGTGCCACAACACGTCTCTTACTTATAGACGCAAGGCGGGAGCAGTCCTCGGCGTCCTCAGTGTCTCCGCGGTTTCGCTTGATCGGTGTTGGGGATCAACCGCAGAGGACGCTGAGGAGGAACGTGATAAGCGACCAACACACTATGACCTCATCACTACGCGAATATCTGGACAGGCGAAAAGTGTCTCTGTTAGGTTAGAGCCGATGTGCTCCCGTAGCTCAGTTGCATAGAGCGTCCGCCTCCTAAGCGGAAGGTCGCGCGTTGGAATCGCGCCGGGGGCACCACTTTTTTACTAATACTCACACTTTGAGTCACACTTTCGAGGTGAATCTCAGGAAATTGTGAGTAATCAAGAGAAAGGTGAGAAACCGGTTTCTTTTGGAGCGGGAGCAATTTTCAGACTGCGGCTGAATTATCATGCAGCAAGACGATGTACGGGAAAATCAAGAAGAGGATAAGCCGGAAAAACAAGAAGAGGGAACTTCGCTCACCGACCAACCCTTTGTTCCCTTCAAGCATATCGTGATTTTCTTGTTTACCGTTGTAGAGATTGCGGCACAAAAGAGAAAACTTTTTGCATCCTTTCGATGCCATTTGATAACGAGGGGAATGGAGTTGCTCTTAAAGTTGGCGAAATCCCTGAATTGCATATCGATTTGCCTTCAGCGCTTCCAGGTCTGCTCGGTGTAGACTACAAATTTTTCATAAAGGGACTCAATTGTGAAAAGCAGGGTTTCGGCATCGGAGCCTTTGCCTATTACAGACGGGTAGTTGAGAATCAGAAAGGCCGCTTCATTTTACAAATTGCTAAAGTAGCTAAAATGGGTTCTTGGATTGTTCGCTCTGCAATATCTTTAGCGCTAGTGGCGCTGCTGGTTAATCTCTACGGCCGGTTTAGGACAGTACCTCAACTTCAATAAGAATTGACTTTGAAGCTCGGATGGAGTACAAGAAACCATGCTTACAAAGGGCCCCTGGGCTTTGGTAAGCAATAATACCGTCGAAAAGCACGGCCATGACCTTAAAAAGAGTAGCTTCGTTTGTGTTGTTCCTCGCGATCTTCGTGGCAGGGGTGGCGCTCACTGTTCAAGCGCAGACCTGCGCGTCGGATATCTGTAAGCTGAACGGCAACCCTATTCCTTGTAATACTTGTCAGTTGGATTTCAATCAAGAGGCTGGATGCGTCGGGACCGGATGCCAGCTAGACCCTAATGGGTATCGCAAGTGCTATTCGCAGCCTGGAAACTGCACACCGAGTGGCTGTATTCCGTCCTTCTGCGCTGGCCGCGCCTGTATTTCCACTTGTTCACAGTAGCCGACAGAACAAAAATTCAAAGGAGGAGACCTAAATTGAAATCCATCACGTTTGCAGCAAAGCTGATCGCCGTTGCTATGCTTATCGTGGGGTCTGTTTTGTTCATTGACGCCCGCAACAAGCGCGACAAAGCAAAGGGCGAATCCTTCGTACTCACCTATAGGGTCACAAGAGTCGAGCCGAACAAATCCCCGGAGGTTGTCGGCACCGTTGTGTATGTTGAAAACGCAAAGGGCGACGTTAAACAGACACGATGTCTGGACCGTGGCCCTGGAACACCCGTACAAATTCAAACCCGCTACGTCGACGAGGTTGCGGCCTACAATCTCGAAGGCGATCACCTTGAGTTCATCGAGTCCACCGGCGAGAGCTACCAACAGTCAAGGCAAAGTGCGCACTCCGCATCGCTGTTCACTAGCTCACCGACGTTCGTGCGTGAGGATACATTTCTCGGAATGAAGGTCTATTTCCTTCGCCAGCCTATTGGCGATGGCGTCGTTGAGACGATGTACTCCCCGTCGCTTGGGCTTGTTCCGGTGTGGGACCGGCGAACGGAGGGAGCGGTAGAAACGATCCGCGAGGCGGTCAGCATTCAGTTTCGCCCGGTGTCCGATGAGGAGGTCGCTACTCCCGCGTTGCCGATCAAGTTCGACAGGGCGATTGCCAACCAAAACATCTTCTTGCAGGGAGGGGATGCAGCCGCCGTCGAAATGATGAACCAAGCACAACACCGGATGTACGGCACACGAGACAAGCTGCGTGCGCTAGGCCGTAGCGGAGAATAAGAAGTAGCACTTCACGCTTCTCTTTCCCACATAAGAATATTGGCGAGATATTAAAAGAGACAAGACACTCAACAAGAACATCTCGAAAGGGTGTCGTCTAAGAATTGGCAAGTATGTTTTGGAGTTCTGTCGCGAAACCAATTTTGGTGGCCAGTTCTACGGTGATGATTTATACAGATATGTGAGTTCGGCTATGTATCCGGCGAAGGTAGCTCACGGGAGCGTAGACAGAATACTGAGGGACCTACGCCAGAAGTGTCAGATTAATTATGACAATATCACCGGCGTAAGGGCCTCTATCAAATTATTGATACATCAACACGGTCGAGCGAGCCCACTTCATAAGATATTCAAGGTTAGCCAAAGCGGCTTTTGAGTTGATACCTCGGCAGTCCTTTTCTTCCTTGTCATAACACTGTTCAACACGACCATAGATAGTCGTAGTACCTTCAGAACCAGCAATGACAAACTTATGCCGAAAAAAAGAATCACCTAAAACTCGTCTGTATCCGGTCAAGTGCTCGTGAAAGGTAATCTGATTAGCACTTTCAGGCTCATCTCCCTTATCCCAACCGCTCTCTAGTTCGACTTTGATTAACGCGCGCCTCACCTTACTAACATCACCGGCGATTTCCATTTCAATTGGTGCGTCTTTTGCTTTCTTTTGCGCCTGTGTGCTCTGATATCCAACTAGCATCAAGAGCGCGACTATTCCCACAAGCATAGTTTTCTTCTTCATGATTCCTCCTGTTAGAACGGTTCCTTTTTTTGTTTCTTTGCTAATTCGACTGCGTGTTTGAACGCTGTTTGAACTCGCTCGGCAATTTCGCGGTCAGGCATCGCAATCATAAACTCGGTGAGGCCGGGCGCATCAACCCAGACTGGAACCTTATCTTTAGTCTCTAAGGTGACTATAAATGGTGGCGTATTCGTAACAGAGGCGTACTTAGCGCTAGAGGCGTGCTTATCGCCTGCTTGTTCATCCTGTATTTGTGCCTGTGCGCTTTGATATCCAACTAACATCAAGAGCGCGATGATTCCCACTATTGTAGTCTTTCTCATCGTTCTCCTTTTCTAACTGAAATGTTTCCGTAGTGATTAAAATATCCTTCGCAAACTGGCCACATACATGACCTCAGAACATTCATCATTATTTTCTTGGTGACTGCTTCTAACATCTCTTCAGTCTGTAACCCTCCCCAAAAACCGGTCCATTGAAAACTAGAGGTTTCCGGGCGAGTATGACGCCAGGAGGCCTGAATGCGAAAGAGCAAATACAGTGAACACCAGATCATCGCGATCCTGA
>Ga0070709_10000091_pt1 | contig 64768 bp, 21 predicted proteins | sample LARL51metaG_FD_65449 | JGI IMG/M metagenome (GOLD analysis project Ga0070709, IMG submission 65449) | Corn, switchgrass and miscanthus rhizosphere microbial communities from Kellogg Biological Station, Michigan, USA - LAR L5-1 metaG | ecosystem: Host-associated > Plants > Roots > Rhizosphere ... | reverse complement strand
CCTGCGAGGTGCACGAGCTGTACGCCGACGAGTCAGGGATGGTCGAGCACAACCAGCACATCGTCGAGGCGCGCGAGCAGCTCTTCCGCGAGTACGCGTCGGACCATCGGATGAGCGTCTACGGCCCGATCTCGCAGCACCTCGCCGACCTGTTCGCGCAGCACGCGGGCGGGGTCGCTGCGTTCAGCTTCCTCCAGGGACTTGACGTGCCGGCGGTGGCGTCGCGCTGACACCGGGGATTTCGATGATGAGCACCGTCCGGTCGAACGGATGCGACCTCCACTGCGAGGTCGCCGGCGAGGGCGTGCCGATCCTGCTGATCCACCCCTCCGGGTCGACGGCATCGACCTGGGGCTCCGCCGTCGAGGAGCTGAGCCGGATCGGGCGGGTGATCACCTACGACCGCCGCGGGTATGCGCGGTCGGGCGGTGCGCCGGTTCACTCCGTCCGCACCCACACGGCCGACGCCGCTGCGATCCTCGAGGCACTCGCGGATGCGCCGGCCGTCGTGGTGGGGACGAGCTCCGGGGCGACCATCGCGGTCGACGTCGCCGTCCGCCGTCCCGACCTGGTGCGCGTGGTGGTCGCGCATGAAGCGCCCTGGCGCGCGATTCGCCGCGTGCCCACCGCGCCGCAGATGGCCGCGCTGGTGAAGATCGGGACGCTCACGCTTCTCGGCCGGCATGTCGCCGCCGCGGAGACGCTGCTGCACTTCGCCTACGGCTACCGCGAGGGCGGCAGCGCTTGGGATGCGTTCCCCGAGGAGTGGCGGGAGGTCGGCAGGCAGAATGCGCGACCGGCCCTGGCGGACTTTCGAGCGACCATCGGCGAGTATCCTTCTCGGCGCGATCTCGCGACTGTCATCACCCCTGTCGTATGCAGCTATGGCGCACGCAGCGCCGACCGGATGTCCGTGTATGCACGTGAGCTCGCCGCCGCCATGCCCGGCGGCAGGACATGTCGCCTCGACGGCGCCGGACACGCCGCGCCCTTCGACGCACCGGACAACTTCGTGCGCGTCATCGCCGACGCCATCGAAGTCTCGGCGAGCGACGTGGAGCGCGACGCGATGATCGGAGCCGCGGCCTCCGCTCGGTGATGACGGTTCTCCGCCAGGTCGCCCGCCCCTGACCCTCTCCGGGTCGATGCTCTGGGAGGTGCTGTGGCCCGCTGTGGCTCGGATTCCTGCTCTCGGCTGTCGTCGAGACGCTGGTCTCCAAAGCGGACCGTCGCCCGGCTGCTCGGTCGCGACGATGTCCGCTCTGTGGCGCTGGCCACCGGCATCGGCGCGGCGTCCTCCTCGCGCTCGTACGCTGCTGTCACAGTCGCCCGCTCCCGTTGGACTGACCGACCAGGGCGTCGTAGAAGGCGAGGTCAGACCCAGAGGCGTTGGCTCGGGCAGCGATGACCGATCGCGAGCTCGACTTCATCGCCGGTGCGTGTTGCACGCTGCCGGCCGGTGTGGGCGAGTCGACGAGCGTCCACCAGCATGGTCAGCCCCCGCCGTGGCAGCAGCGACAGCGCCGCCCATGTGGCGTCGAGGGGATCGGTCCACAAGACGACCCTGTGCCATCAAGCGTTGCTCCGGGGGCATCGGCCGCAGCCAGGTCATGCGTCGTCGCGATCGATACTCCACGGCTGGTACTCGCGCGGGCCGTGAACCGGCAGCGTGTATTCCGACGCGTGGCCGATGATATTGGCGATGTGGCCAACCTCTCGCCGATCCTCCAGTAGTGCCCGTGATCACAGACAATTTCGACTGTGCGTTCGCTCCAGCGCCGGCGAGGTCCACCATCGCGGCCGACGGCAACGTGCGATCCGGGCAGCGCGCAAGGGTCACCATCCTGTTCCGCTGCCAACTGGCCAAGCGGAAGCATCGCCATGAGCACACCGTCCTCGTGCGAAGGAGGACGCGCAGCGACTCGGCGAGGTCCTCGCCCTGCTGCGGCGGACCGAAGCGGTGGTCCTCCTCACATAGGCCCTCGGCGACGGGCCGCGGCCACCAACAGCGCAGTCGCGCGAACGGGACCGTCGCGGTGTCGCCGCATCTCAAGGAGCGCCTCGAGCACGACACGACATCCGAGCGAGTGCCCGACGAGGCACACCTCCTCAGGTTGCACTTCTGTGCATAGGTACTCGCCGAGCATCCGTCCGCATTCGCGCGCGATCGGGACGGCGGCCTGCGCGTAGAAGGCGGATCGCAGCAGTCGTGGGCACCAACCGACGATCACTCGCCCAGACGTTGTTCATGAAGTGATTAGGATCGGGCCGTGCCTCGACGCACGGCACGTACGCGGCGATGACGCGCGACCTTAGGTGTCCGGGGGCTGACCGGCGGTCAGTGATCTATCGCGGTGGCGACCTTGGGGCGTGGGCGTACCAAATCGTCCATGATGGGCGCGCAGGAATGGTGGCGGTGGCGAAGGTCCAAGCGTAGAGTTGATGGCGCCGAGTCTGATCGGCGACGGCCATGACCCGGCGGACGTCGCCAGGTCGGCTTACGGCAAATGAACCGGACCAATCGGAACAGGGATATTCGAAAATGGGCGAGATTGACTCCCTGCGCCAGATCCTCGGCTACACGAGGGCTTTCCGCCAGATGCTGGAGCGGAAGCGCGAAGTAGACCTGCGTCGAACGCTCATGGAGCGTGAACGCGCGCTATCGGTCTTGCCGTTCGCGCCACCGCTACCGATACAGCAGACGCTGTCGTGTCCCGGACACTTCACGTTCGGTCTGCCCCCGGGCTTCGAAGCACCAGACGAGGACGTGCTGCAAGGCTGGCGGCGTGGTTTCGACAGTGATCCCCTGGCTGCTGCCATCGACCGAAGCGCCACGGAGGTCACTTGCTTCCTTGCTGCCTTCTCGGGCGCATCCGAAGTCGGCCTGAGCGACCTGGGCCTCGAAGGACACTCGTTGTGGGTGCTCGAGGTCCTGGCCGACGAGTATCGCGAGCGAGCGCGGCAGCGGCAGGCCGTAGTCGTGGCCGGCCCCAAGGCGATCCTTGTCGATGGCGAACGCGGCATCTGGACCGTCATGGCGCAAGTGGAGGGCGGCGTCGCTACCAGAAAATGGGGGGTGGCTGTTGCTCGCGGCGGTCGCGGCTACAACATCATGATGTTCGTCCAGCCTCACGCCGAGGCGTACTACGCCAACGCGTACTGGACTGCCGTCGCATCGTGGCGCTGGTGGAACCGCGCCCCGACCGGGCCCGTCCCGCCGGCTCCGCCAGCACCGTTCCACGTAGATTGATTCTCTCAACCGGTCCGGCGCGGGCGGCAGGACGCGGTGCCATGGGCGGTCGTGAGCTGATCGAGGGACTCCCCGCTCCTGGGGAAGACATATTTCTCCGTAGATCGGGGGTGGCGCGAGGATTTCATCTACTTCCTCATGGTCGACCGCCTCCATGACGACAGCGCGCGCCGGTGCTGAGCCGCTCGTGCCGGCCCAGTGCTGCCCGAGGGGGGCCGTTAGCGTAAGAAAGTCAGAGGCGGACGTGATCCCCGCGTGACAAGAGCCTTTGGGTACGTCCCGTATGGGCAGATGCGGGTACTCTGTCGTGCCTCGCTCGGGGAAGCGCTTCTGTGGAGCGAGCCGGCGACCGCGGATCCAGCTTCAGACCGCCCCTATCCTCGGCGACGGGCCGAGATACTTCTCCATCTCCGCGAGCAGTTCGTTCTGCTTTCGCTTCGAGCGATTACTGAAGAACGCGTAAAGGCCAAGACGGTGACGGACGCGCAGGCCAGCTCGACGGATCCTCTTGCCCATGTAGCCCGGATAAACGGTCCAGACGTGACGGTCCCATGACTCGCGTGCGAACGAGACGGGACGCCGATGGAGCGGACTGATGTCGTTGTACTGACGAGCCAGCTCACCGAGGCGCAACACCCGCATACCCCATCGGCCGTTCGTCTCCCAGGCGTAGAGCAATATGAACGGCTCGGCGATGTACACCTCCCGGATGAGGGCCAGATGATACGTGCCAAGAAAGTCCAGCCGTTTGACAGCGCGCTGTTCAATGACCTGTGCGATGTCGTTGAGCTGGCCGACGTAATGCTTGATCTGGGCAAACGCCACCTCATATTCGCTTCCGAACCCCGCCTTCCAGTCGCGCAGCTGTTTCACCCGGTCCTGTGCCAGCGAAGCTCGCAGTTTGTAACTGGCGTAGAACTGCGTTGGATCTGGCGGCCGACCAGCGCCGAGCTCGACCAGCTTCCGACGCACGGCGTAGAAGCCCTGTATACCCAAAGGCGAAGGCGACTCTACACGTCCGCATGTTCTGCGCCGCAAGAACGATCTGTGTGAAGGCGACTGCGTGGCGGGTGTTGGTTGCGGCGCGAGGAACCGCTTGCGCATCCGCGCCCTGATGTCCTCGAATACGTCGTAGCGATTCCGCCTGTTGTTGTCCCGCAACTGGAGCAGGACAGCGACCGCGCCGATCAGCGTCGCCAACCCCACCAGCCAGCTTTGGTTGTACCACTCCGCCGTCGTCTGCACCGCGGGCTCCTGCTAGACAGCTCGCCGGTCGATGTCGGCTTTGAGACGGACGGCTGCCTGGATAGCCGACCGGATCTCTTGCAGCAGATTGTGCGTGTCGCGGAGCGCCGACTGACCCCAACCCCACTCGGGCGGATAACCCACCACCTCGACATCGACGTCGTAGGGCAGGTTCAACATGCGGATGGCGCCGAATACGTGGAATGGATGGTAGATCTGGCTGGTGCAAATGAGACAGCTCTCACCCGAGGTAACCTTCACGACATCGGCGAAGAACGCGTAGGTGTCTTCAGTGTTCGCCCGTCTCGCGGGATCACTGGACGGGGCGCACAGGGAGACGATCTGCGGGTCGGCGATCCCGTGGTACCGGCGAATAACAGCTCTCTGATTGGCAGCCTGGTCGTCCGTGACCTCCTCGGCGTGGCCATCCAGGTCGGAGAACTCGTGCTCAGCCGCGGCATTCATAAGGTCGAACTCGGTGGCAGCGCCGTTCGAGTACCTCTCGGCGTCCTCCCGCTCCCGCTCGCTCACAGGACGCCAAGCGCCCAGCAGAGCCACCAGTGGCGACACCACTGCTCCACCAGTGATGAGCTCGGCGGCCAGCCGGGTCCTGAGCAGGCACGACTGAGCGACGCCTCCCAGCACGATCACGTAGTCGTACCGCGCTCGCTGCGGTGGCAGTGGGTCTGTCAACCCGAGCGCTGCGGCGGCCTCTTCGATCTGCCTGGCCGATTGAGAGTCCCCTTCAAAACGCGTCGCGTCCAACCGTTCCGCACCGCGACGGAAGTCCCATCGTTTCGAGAAGTCGTCGAGATACCGGAGCAGTTCGTCCAGATCCGTCTCATGCGGGATGTCGCCGCCAAATGCAGCGACGAGGCTCGCCAGCGCGGCAGACCGCACCCAACCCTCCACGACTGCCAGCGCCCTCGCGAGTCTGGCCTCACCAGTCCCGGGAGATTCCAGAGGTACTGCCTTCAAGACCGCCTCCTCAACGCTCCGCCTCAAATTGTGCGGGGTGGTGGGCCGAGAGGGCTAGGACTCCCGACCTTTCTTGGCGAGACGCTCTGGACAACTGAGACACCCGCCCAACGGCCGAACTCTACAGAGGGACCCCGCGGGCGCATGGTTCGACCAGCTCGTGAAACCGGCGACCACCCCCTGATGCTCTGGCGAACGTCGAGGAGTCCCTGCGGCCAGCGGACTTCACGTTCTACTCGGCCGAGCGGTGGGACGAGGAGCAGTACCTCGCCGAGGTGACCCGCCTGACCGCCATCCGTGAGGAGCTCGCCCAGAACGTCTGCGCCAAGCTGCCACTCTCGACGTCACCGGCGTCCGGGCCGCCTGGGACATGGGTGACCCCCAGACCCGGCGTCAGCTCCTCGGCCAGCTGTTCGACGCGCTCGACGTGGAGGACGCGGCGGTAGCAGCGTATCTGCCTCCCGCGGACCGCGCTGCCGAGGTCGCGTCGACAAGTGCGGAGCGAGAGGTGTCGGGTTTCACCACATAGTGGCCACCCGCGGCGGGGGAAATCGCAGGACATAGTGGCCACCCATCCAGACACGAGGGTGGAGTTCTCCTAGAACCAGTCGACGGGGCGTCCCAGGTCGACGAGGATGTCGCTGCGCACCGCCGCGCCCCTCGCATCCCGGACCGCGGCGCTCTCGTCGCGCGCGTGAATAGCACGCTGACCGCGCGGTAAGCCCCCTTGACAAAGTGGTCAGCGACGAGTGTCATAGCCCGGTCGCGCTGGGGTCACGGGCGGTGTGAGATGGCGGACTGCGTAGGGCGGGCCGTGTGTGATCCGGGTTCAGCGCGTGCCCATGGCTGAGGTTCTGCCTCCGCCCTTCGAGGTCCTCCTGCGCAGCGTTCGCTGGGTGGCGGGATCGACGTCGCTGCCACCGTGGTGGCTGGAGGCCGACTGGACGCAGGAGTTCCTCTCGGGACCGCGCGACCGCGTCATACCCCTCGAGAACCTGGCCCTGCAGCTCTACGCCGACGCCGCGCTCTCCGAGACCGTGGGCAGGGGGGTGCCGGTCGAGGAGTCGCCCGGCAGGTGGAGCCTGGAGCAGGCCGGGGTCGACCGCCTCGAGCCGACCCGGCGCTACTGGCTGGCTGTGCGCAGCGGACCCGGTGGCCAGTGGACCTCCAACGGATTGGCCGTCCTGCACACGCCCGCGACGCTGCAGAGCCTGTTCCTCGACGGCGACCAGCTCGAGCTGGCCTGGACGCCTCCCGCCGTGGCTCCCTTCGACGGCTACGAAGCCGCCCTGGTCGACGCCACCGGCGGGCCCTTCGGCTGGTCCGCCCGCATCGACGGCCGCGGCTGCCCGGGCGCGGCGCCGGGAACGGTGTGCTGGCGCTTCGACACCCGCGACGTCCCCTTCGGCGCGGCCGGACCGATGCAGCTCGTCCTCCATCCCACTCAGCGCGGCGGACAGTGGGGTGACAGCCGCGGCCCCGCCGCGGCGGCCACGGTGCTGGGCACGGCGCCCTCGATCCTGGCCACCGTGTACCAGGGCAACGGTTCGCTGGGCGGTCCCAGCTACCGGCTCACCGTCGCCGGCGTCGAGAGCGACGACGGTGCCCCGCCGCAGTTCGACCTTCGCGTCGCCGTGGACGGCGTGCCGCGCTGGTCGGCGCTGCGCGCGGGTACAGTGGGGCCCGACGGCAGCACCTGGTTCGTTGGCCTCGACCTGCCCGCGACGCTCCCCGGGCTGCTCGGTCCCACCGCCGCCGCCGCAGGGGCCGCGCTCAGCGTCACCGCGGCGCGCACCGAGGGCCTGACCACCGGCCCTGCCAGCCCGCCCGCGGCCCTGCTCACCGCCGTGCCGGCGCTCGCCTCCGCCGACTACGCGGCCGGCGTCCTCAGCGTCGCCGTCGCCTACCCGCCCGGCCCGGCGCCACACAGCGCGGCGCGGGTCACCGTGGTGGCAAACGGCGCCACCGTCGCCGAGACCGTGGTCAGCGGCGGCAGCGGCAGGGTGGACTTCGCCGCCACGCCGGGCACCGACTACATCGCCTGGGTCGCCGCCGTGGCCGGGGCCAGCGTGGGGCCGCCGTCGGCCGCGCTGCCCCTGCTCACCGCGGCGCCGGTGGCCATCGCCGCGGGCTACGACGGCGGCGCCGTGCACGCCACCTGGGAGGTGCCGGGTGACGGCGAGGTGCCCGGCCTGCGCGGCTTCCGGGTCAGCGTGCGCAGCGGGGGCGAGGTGGTGGCCGGCACCACCGTCGACGCCGGCGCCGCCGCGCTCGACCTGCCGGCGGGCACCGCGGCGGCCACCGTCGAGGTGGCCATGGTCGGCGACGTCGCCGCCGGCCCGCCCTGCGCCGCGGTCCCGCTCATCCTCGACGCGCCGGCGCTCAGGGGCGTGCAGACCGACGCCGTGAGCGGCCGCACCACCGTCTTCTGGGAGCCCCACCCCGGCGGCGGCTACCTGCTGCAAACCCTGGTCGACGGCGTCCCCGCGGGCGGCCCCGTGGCCACCACCGGCACCTCCGCACCGCTGCCCGCGCCGCTGACCGCGGGCGCCGGCGTCGCCGTCACCGTGGCGGCCACCGCCACCGCCGGGAGCGTCGGGGTCACCGGGCCGCCCTCGCCGCCGCTGCCGCTCTGCACCGCCATCGCGGTGGTGGTCGCCTGCGATTACGACGGCGACGAGGTCAGCGTGTCCTGGTCGCCGGTCCCCGGCAGCACCGGGTACACCGCCAGCCTGCTCGTCGAGGGCGAGACGGCCCCGTCGGCGCAGGCGCAGGCGCCCAGCGGGAGCACCGCGGTGCGCTTCCCGGCGCCGCTCACCGACCCCGCCCGCAGCTATGCCGTGACGGTGCAGGCCGCCGGCGCCGCGGGCAGCGGTCCCCCCGCGCCGCCGCGCCGGCTGTTCGACCCCGCCTGGTTCCCGGCTCCGGCGACCTCGGCCATCCCCTACGTCGTCCCGGCGAGCAGCTTCCCCGCCGAGTCGCTCGCCGCCACCGCGCACGACATCACGGTCGCGCTGCCTCAGCTCGGCACCACGCCCATCGCGCCGGTGTCCGACGCCAGCTTCTCCCTCGAGCCCAGCGGCGACGCGGCCTTTCCCCACCGCCTGCGCATCCTGCGCGACGGGCTGGCCTGGCAGTTCGACGCGAGCGGCATCCAGGCCGGCCTGCGCACCGCGCTGCGGGAGGCCTACGTCGCCTTCCTCACCGCCGCCGAGAAGGCGGGCGTCGTGCCCGCGGGCATCGCACTGCTGCAGCAGGTGATCGCGCGCGCCATGCCGCAGACATTCGACGAGACGCTCTATTACGCCTACGGCTTCGACGCCACCACCCGCTGGGTGGATCTGCGCCCCGGCATCACCCTGCGAGTTCTTGCCGATCCCTACCTCAACGTGCCGGGCACGTCGAGCATGCCGCTGCTCAACGGCTGGATGGGCGGGGCGGCCATGGACTTCGAGGTGCAGTCGTACACCGTGGTCGACTCGGTGCGGCGCACGCTGGGCTGGCAGATCGGCCTCGACGCCTTCATCGCCAGGATGGCGGCCACCGGCGCGCTCACCGTCACCGTGCCGCGTGTGTCGGGCGACACCCAGGGCGGCTTCGGGGACGCCGCCGACTTCTTCTACCCGGCGATGCGCACCGCCTTCGCGCGCCTCTTCGTGCCCGGCACCCTGCCGCGCCCCAGCGAGTTCCTGGGCGGCGTCAACACCGCCGACGCCTTCACCATCGCGGCCGCGCCGACCTTCGCGGCGCTGGTCGGCAGCAAGAACCTGCCTTCGAAGAACCCGGTGGGGTACTTCCGTGGCAGGTCGGTGGTGCGGCCGATGCTGCGCGTCGCCCTCGACGGCGTCGAGGAGATGGTGCCGCTGGGCACCACCCTGGGCGGCCTGCTCGACCGGCGCGCCGCCCGTCCCGCGCCCGCCCCGGCGCGACTGCGCGGGCTGCGCCTGGAGCGCGCCGCCGGCGCGGTGGTCGTCGACGCCACGGCGCCGATGCGGGCCGGAGAGTCGCGGCGGGTGCGCGTCGACTGGAAGACGCTCCCGGTGTTCGCCCGCACCGGCGGCGACGCGCTGGCGCTGCCGCTGCTGCACGGCGATCGCGTGGTGCTCGACGGATGAGCGCCGCCGCCGCGCCCGTCTTCGTGCGCAGCGGCACCCTGCCACTGTGGTGGCTGGACAGCAGCCAGGGCGGCGTGCCCGGTGTGCCCGGCTACCGCGCCGGGTACTTCGCCACGCTGCACCCCGACCTGCCTGAGCACGCCTCGCTCGACGACGTCTGGCAGAACCCCGGCGGCGCCTACCTGTTCGTCAACGCCACCCCGTCGAACGACGCGGTGTTCGCCGGCCAGCTCGCCGAGCTGCTGCGGCGCATCAGCCCGGGCGGGGAGGTGCGCCTGCTCTGGATCCCCGACCCCGCGCCGCCGTGGACGGAATGGCAGCCGATGTACCTGCAGGCGCAGTGGACCGGCGCGGGCCCGGACATCGCCTGGACGGTGGCCTCGGAGACGCGCTTCGACATCGTCGGCTACGCGCTCACCATCGCGCAGGGCACCAGGCTGGCACCGGCGGCGGACGCCGGCATCGCCCTCGGCGCTCCCGGGGTGCGCTTCACCGGGCCGGCCATGGGTTACGACGCACAGCCGGGCAGCTCGTTGCTGCCGCTCGCCGGCGCAGCCCTGGGCTGCTGGCGCGCCGGCTACCGACTTCCTGCCAACGGTGACGACAACCTGGCGCTCCTCGGCGTGCAGCTCCGCTACGCCAGCGCCGACGCCGACGGCAACGTCGTGGCCGTGCCCATGCCGGTGCTGCGGCAGGGCGGCGAGGCCATCGACATCGCGCTCTTCTACGACCCGCTCAACCCGGAGGTGCGCGATCGCACCCAGGCCGAGTTCGTGGTGCCCGGCGGCGGGGCGGGCCCGGTGCTCGGCGCCACGCTCATCACCACGCTCGGCTACGGCACCACGCTGAGCCCGCTGGCGGCGTCGCCGGGACGGCGCGGCGCGCGGCTGGTCTTCGGGCACAGCCCTCAGCTCCTGCCGGCGCAGGGGGGCGGAGAGTCCCTGCGCGAGTACTACCTCGCCCCCGACGGCGCCTTCGTGCTCGGCGCCGAGCCGCAGGCGCCCGCCAGTCCCAACGCCGCGGTGGGTCGCGACCAGGTGGTGCTGGGCACCTCGGGCCTGGAGTACGTCGAGCTGCCCCTCGACGGCGGTGCGGTGGCCTTCTTCGACAGCGGGCACGACGCCTTCGCCCCGGGGGCGCTGGCCGCGGCCCCGCCGGGCGCCACCGCGGCTGCGCCGGACGAGGGACCGCCGCAGCCGCTCACCGGACTGGCCACCACGTCGTACCTCACCTTCCTGCCCGCCCAGCCCGGCGCCGGCTTCGACTACTACGCGCAGCCGCAGCAGGCGCCGCTCTACGCGCCGCCGTCGCAGGCGCCGCGGCGGGCCACCAACGGCGCCGTGCCGCTGCCGCCGGGCTTCCTCGAGTTCGTGCCGCTCCCGGCAGGAACCATCGGCGCCGCGCCGCCGCCCGATGGCGCGGACGCGGGCGAGGCGGGTCCCGCCGTCTTCCCGGTCGGCATGTATGCGGCGCTGCCGCCGTCGCTGGCCTGGGCGGCGCGGGCGGTCGAGGAGGCGGCGCTGGCCCCGGCGCGGCGCGCCGCCATCACCACGCCCGCGCCCGCGACGTCCGCCGCGGAGGCCACGCCCTCGCGTGCGGTGACGCCGCAGGGGCTGGTCGGCAGCCTCGCCGGTGACGAGTGGGCGGCGATCCAGCTGGCCAACCTGCCCGGCACCGAGACGCCCGACCTCACCCTCACCCGGGTGCGCGGGCCCAAGCCGCCCCACGGGCTGCTCAGCCTGCTGCAGTCCAACCAGCTCTTCGCGGTTGTGGCCAATCCCGACATTTTCATGGAGCAGGCGTCGGTGCGCTACCAGCTCACCGCGGAGCGCATCCTCATCCTGCTCCAGGGCAAGCGCATCGACGACACGACGGCGACGAAGCTGCGCGGGTGGTACGGCGCGGACGGCTACCGCGTCTACGCCACCGAGCCCGAGTTCCTCGCCGTCATCCCGCCGGAGGCCAACCTGCCGCCGGAGGTGGTGGCGGCGGTGCTGGACGTCGCCGGACTCTTCAAGGCGGACCTGCAGGGCTGGACCTTCCAGCTCTCGCCGCGCTCCTGGCGCGCCACCGAAGGCGACCCCACGCTGATGCTCTTCAAGTACTGCAACCGCAGCCTGGCCGACCTCGTCGCCGACCCGGCGTCGTGGGGCTGGCCGCAGGCGGCGGTGCGCACGGGCAGCACCATCGCGGCGACCCAGGGACTCATCCAGGGCATCTTCACCGCCGCGCGTGAGGCGCCCGACGGCTCGCCGGAGAAGCGCTTCTACGAGCAGGTGGTCAACGACGCGACCTGGAACGGCACCCTGTTCCTCAACGCTCCGGTGTCGCTCGCCGACTTCCCCGCCGAGCTGCAGTTCGTCCTCGGCGGCGTCGACACCACGCGCTTCTTCGCCCACCACGTCGGCTTCTCGCTGACCCCGTTCCGGCTCCAGGGCACACCGCAGCGCATCGAGCCGCGGCAGACCGCCGCCTTCGGGCTGATCCGCTACAGCGATCCCACCGACCTGGTGCACGGCGTCGACACCAAAGGCTTCGCCTTCAAGACGCTGGCGCTCAGCGCGCGCTTCGCCAACGCCGCGCTGGCCGACTTCTCCGCCCAGGTGGAGCTGCTGGTCACCCGGCTGTTCGGCGACGGCGTCACCAAGGTGCTGACCGAGCACGGCAACAACCTGGTGCTCGACGGCAGCGTGCAGCGCCAGAATGGCGCGCCCACCTACGCCTTCACCCTGCGCGGCAGCAACCTCTTCCGCCTCAACCGCTCGGCGCTGCAGAGCGTCGAGGTGCTCGGCGTGCAGCTGCAGACGTCGAGCGGCAGCAGCAGCCAGGGCATGGTCACCGCCGAGTTCGTCCTCACCGGCAACCTGCGCTTCGACGAGCTCTACCCCTTCGACCTCTTCTCCTTCGGCCCGCAGCGCATCGTGGCCAAGGATGCGACGCCGCTCGACGGCTGGCTGCGCTTCGGCAACCTGGCCGTGGCCATGAGCTTCCCGCTGGGCAGCCCTGGGCAGCAGACGTTCCGCCTCAACGAGGGCCGGGTCGGCTTCGACGCGGCCGCCAGCATCACCCGTCCCGGCTCGCTGGTGGCGGGCTTCCCGCTGCAGCTCTCCCGCCTGGTGGCCAGCACGGTTCCCGCCGACCCCAAGCAGAAGGGGCAGAAGCCCGAGGACCTCGGCTTCACCTCGGTCTCCGCGCCGATCGACCAGGCGCTGCTCTCCCCGCCCTGGTACGGCCTGGTGTTCACCCTCGACCTCGGCACCGTCGGTGCCCTGGCGGGCAGCGCGGGCATGAGCGTCGAGCTGCTCGCCGCCTGGGCACCCGGCGCCACCGGCGACGAGCGTCCGCTGTTCCTGGCGCTCAAGCTGCCGTCAGGACCGAGCTGGCCACTGCAGGGCGTGCTGCGGCTCAGCTTCCGCAGCTTCCAGTTCACCGTCAGCGAGGACACCAAGGGGCAGCGCGCCTACATGCTGCGCATGCACCGCTTCGCCCTCTCGCTGCTGGGTTGGAGCTTCCCACCCGGCACCACCGACGTGCTCCTCTTCGGCAACTCCGACCCCGGCACGCGGCCGGTGCTCGGCTGGTACGCGGCCTACAGCAAAGATGACAAGGGTGGCAAGAACGCGCAGGCACCCACCGCCCTGGCGGCGCTGCGGGCCGCGCCACCGCCGGAGCGCTCCCGGCAGCGGCGGCTGCAGTCGGGCCGGCGCCAGCTCCCGCCCCCGGCGGGTGTGTAGGGAGAAGCGGGATGGCCACCACCAAGGTCTTGATGCAGGTGCTCGACGTCGGCCAGGGCAGCGGCAACCTGGTCGAGATCTACGACGGCGCCAAGCTGATCAACACCATGCTCATCGACCTCGGCTCGACGCCGAGCACCGCGACCAGCGGAGACGAGGCGGTGGAGTACGTGGTCGCCACCCTCAAGAGCATGGACGACCCGACCATCGACGTCATCGCGCTGTCCCATTCCGACAGCGACCACATCAACCTGATCGGCAAGGTGCTCGCCAAGTTCAAGGTCGAGGACCTGACAATCAACGCCTGCTACTACGGCGGCAGCTACGACCGCTACACCAAGCGCAGCGTCGACATCCTGGGTGAGATCGACAAGTACATGCCCAAGGGGAAGTCGCCGCAGGGCTTCGGGCCGCACGTCACCAACTACAACGAGAGCGGCAAGAAGTGGGACGCGTTCCACATCACCGCCGAGGTGAAGCTGAGCCTGGTGATCGGCAACTGCCCGACCCCGGGCAAGCTCGAATCCCCGGAGGAGGACACGGGGGGCCGCCTGGACGGCTTCACCATCAACACCTGGACCACCGTGGTCTTCGCCGAGTGGGCGGGGCAGCGCTTCGTCCTCACCGGTGACGCCACCGGCACCACCATGGCCTGGTGCAACGGCGTGTTCCTGGTGTCGGGAACCCTGTCCAACGTCTTCATGCTCACCGCGCCGCACCATGGCAGCGCCACCAGCTCCTTCGACATCAAGGGTGTCGAGCACCAGTACACCGCCCAGGAGAACGTCGAGTACTTCGCCGACTTCGTCCGGGCCACCACGGTGACGGCCAGCGCCGAGCGCAAGGAGCGGTACAAACACCCCTCGGCGAAGGTGCTCTCCTACTTCTGGAAGAACCGGGAGAGCTCGGACACCTACTTCTGGCAGGACGCCACCTTCCTCCCTGGCAAGAACCGCCATTTCTTCACCGCGTACTTCATCAAGGCCGACTGGGACCTGAGCGAACCCAGCAGCGGCGGCATGGACACGGACGTCAAGTGGCCGGACGCGGACGGCTGGTACACGGTGCAGACCGGGGGCAACGTCTACAACACCCTCTACTTCGTGGCCGACCTGCAGGCCGGGGCGGGGCTGCCCGAGAGCAAGGTCTACGACAAGATCGTCGTGCCCGCGCCGGCGCCGCCGGTCGGCGTGCGATGGACCTTCAGCGTCCTGCCCGACGGCACGCGCGGCATGTCGCGCAGCGACAGTCGCAAGGCGCTGCGCCAGGTGACCATGCGGCACATCGCACGCGCGGCGCACGCGGCGGCGCCGCCCCTCGAGCACGTCGCTGCCCGGGTGCTGGCCACGCGCGCCGTGCCGCATGCCTCCGTGCCCCGCATCGCCCGCGCTGTATTCCCCGCGCCGCCCGCGACACCGCCGCATCTCACCGGGCTGCGCGCGCTGCGATGACGGCTGGCAGCGACCGGGCAGGCGGAGCGGCACCGTGTCGCTGACCGCCGTCTGGGACGCCCTGAACGACGAGCTGCGCGACGGCCGCATCGACCTGCACCGCGCCGCGGCTCGTCCCGCGCTGCAGCCGCTGCGCGACATCCTCACCCGATTCGCCATCACCACGGACTTCGAGCTCAGCGGCGCGGAGCTCTCGCTGCCGCCGCCGCCTCCGCCGGTCGTCCTGCGCGGCAGCGGGCGATGGACGACCGCAGGCGGCATCAAGCCACTCGACGTGGTGGCCACGCTGACCGTCGACGACGTCCAGGGGCGCGACCACTTCGCTCTCACCCTGACTCCGTACAAGCCTGCGCCCGCCGCGGTCACCTGGACCTTTGACGAGCTCTTCGCCGACCTGCCCGACTGCCAGCGCGCCGGCGGCGTGGTGGTGGACTTCGCGCCGTCGTTCCTCATCGGCCTGCAGCTCACCTCGCCGGCGTTCGTCAGCGGCAGCGACGACAGCGCGCTGCACCTCGACGGATCACTGCCGCTCAACGGCGACGACCTGGCCCGCGTCGCCGACCTGCTGGCGCCCTGGCCGCTGCGCCTGCAGGGCACGGTGACGCCGTCGACGGCGGCCGGACTGCCGGCCCGGCTCGACCTCCTCGCGGTGCAGCAGGGGCGCAGCATGGACATGCTCGGCGCCACGCTCACCGACGTCGGCGTGCAGCTGCGCGTGGTCAACGACCTCGACGAGAAGCGCACCGGGCGCCGCGCCTTCTCGACTCTCAACCTGGCGGGAACGCTGCAGGTCGGTGGCGGCGGCGGCATCACCGGCACCATGACCACGCAGCTTCTGGCCTCGGGCGACACCTGGCGCCTGATGGTGGTGTTCAAGCCCGGCCAGATCAGCCTGGCCCGCGGCCTCGCCGAGCTGGCCGACCTCTTCAAGCTTCCCGCCGGCGAGTTCCTGATGCCCGCCAGCTTCCCGGCGCTGCTCGACATCTCGGTCACCGACGTCGAGATCGGCATCAAGGCGCCGACGAAGCAGACGACCTCGCCGGCGGTGCGCTTCATCGCGGTGACCCTGCAGACCGACAGCGACGAGGCCAGGTGGGAGCCGCCGGTCTCGTTCGTCAGCGTCAACAGCTACGGCGCGCGCTGGCTGCTGACCTTCCCGGAGAACATCCTCGAGCCCTACATGGCCGGCGAGGTGTTCGGCACCATCCGCTTCGCCACGGACAGCGGCAAGTTCGACCTCGACGTCAGCGCCTCGCTGCCGCAGTTCGTCATCACCGGCCAGCTCGCCGTCGGCGACGACATCAAGCTCGACGACCTGCTGCGCTACTACTTCAAGCGTCTTCCCGACGGCCTCGAGACGGGCCTGGTGGTCACCGCCCTGGGTCTCAGCGCCGACCCGCGCAACCAGACCTACGACGCCAGCGCCGAGATCACCACCGACTGGACCATCCCCCTCGGCGGCGCGCTGGAGCTGCAGCTCTCCGGCCTGGAGTTCGAGATCACCGTCAGCCAGGGCGACGTGTCCGGCGGCATCATCGGCCTGTTCACCCTGCCCGGCGCCGGACCGCCCGACCTGCCCGACCCGCAGTTCGACGTGGCCGCCTACTACGACGCCGACGCCAGCGGCTGGACCTTTGCGGGGCGCCTGTACCCCAGCTCGACGGTGCGGCTCAACGCCATGGTGGCGCGATTCCTGGAGATCGCGGACACCGGCGGCGTCCCAACGCTGGACATCGAGGCGCTCAGCGTGCGCTTCACCACCAAGCCGCAGACCTGGGCGCTCTCGGGCCGCGCGGTGGCGCGCTGGGAGCCCGAGCTCTTCCAGCAGAAGCTGCCGCTGTCTGCACGCGCGTCGGCAGACCTGGTGCGCGCCGAGAACAGCACGCCGGTGGGCACGCTGTCGGGCGAGGTCTCGGTCAACCGGATCACCGTCGGCCTGGCCATGAACCTCAAGGTCAAGCAGTCGACGTACGTGTTCCGCGTCCAGTTCGACCAGATCTGGGTGAGCGCCACCACGGGGTGGCACACCGCCGCCGGCAAGGACCACCAGACGCTGACCATGCAGCTCGGCGGCGTCACCCTCGGAGAGGTGCTCACCTACTTCGTCAACCTGGCGGCGCCGACACTTGGCTTCTCGCTGGACTCTCCGTGGGACGTGCTCAACCGCATCGAGCTGTCGCGCTTCAAGGTCACCGTCGACCCCTATCCCGAGTGCAACGCGGTGTCGCTCACCTACGACGCCAACCTCGACCTGGTCGGCGGCCGCGTCGACACCGTCGGGGTGCGCTACACGCGCCTGCGCGGCGAGAGCGCGGTGGAGCTGATCCTCACCGGCAACATCCTGGGCAAGGACTACACCAAGAAGCCGCTGAGCTGGGACGTGGTCAACGAGCCGCCGCCCAGCATCCCCGGCAAGGGCAGCTCGCTGATCGACCTGCGCTACGCGGGCATGGGCCAGCGGGTGCGGCTGAGCGGGAAGACGCCGAACACCGTGGCCGAGACCATCAAGCTGCTGCGCGACCAGATGCAGCCGCCCAAGGACCTGGACAGCAACCCGCTGAAGCCGCCCAACGACAGCAAGCTGGAGTTCGCCGCCGACAGCCAGTGGCTGATCGGCTTCGACGCCACCCTGCTCGACACGGTGGCCCTGGCGGTCGTCTTCAACGACCCGCTGGTCTACGGGCTCTCGCTGGGGCTGAGCGGCGAGCGCGCCAAGTCCTTCGCCGGCCTGCGCTTCGAGCTGCTCTACAAGAAGATCACCGACGACGTCGGCATGTTCCGCGTCGAGTTGCAGCTGCCCCCGGCCTTCCGGCGGCTCGACTTCGGCTCGGTTTCGGTCACCATCGGCATCATCGTGGTCGAGGTCTACACCAACGGCAACTTCATGGTGGACCTCGGCTTCCCCTACAACCGCGACTACACGCGCTCCTTCACGGTGGAGGCCTTCCCGCTGATCGGGCGCGGCGGCGTCTACTTCGGCCTGCTCAGCGGGGCCACCTCGACGCGGGTGCCGCAGATCAGCAACGGCACCTTCTCGCCGGTGCTGGAGCTGGGCGTGGGCCTGGCCGTGGGCGTGGGCAAGGAGATCAGCGCCGGCCCGCTCTCGGGCGGCGCCTACGTCCAGGTGGAGGTGGTCTTCCAGGGCGTGCTGGCCTGGTTCAACCCCACCAGCGCCGGCGTCGCACCCGACCAGTACTACTGGGCGCAGGGCATCGTCGCCCTGCACGGCAAGGTCTACGGCAAGATCGACTTCAAGATCATCAAGATCTCGGTGACCATCGAGGCCTGGGCCCAGGCCACCGTGGTCTTCGAGGCCTACCGGGCCATCCTCTTCCGGCTCAACGTCGGGGTGCGCGTCGAGGCCGAGGTCGACGTGCTCTTCTTCTCCATCAGGTTCAGCTTCTCGGCCACCCTCGACGTCGGCCTCACCGTGGGCAGCGACCGTCCCACGCCGTGGGTGGTCAGCGGCGCCGCGCCGGCGCGGCGGGTCATGCGCGTGCCCGAGCGCCGCATCGCCGCGCTGCGCACCGAGCATGTGCGCGTCATGCACCGCGCCGGGGTGCTCGACGCCTCGGCGGCGCTGCGCGCCGGCGAAGAGCCGTACCAGCTGGTCTGGGATCCCGAGCTGCGCGTCTTTCCCAACTCGCCGCGCGACGTGGCCCTCACCATGCTGCCCGCCTTCAGCATCGACGGCGCGCCGGTCGACTGGACGCCGCCGTCCGCCGGCGCTGTCGCGCCCGAATACCGCGTCGCACTGGTGCTGATGGCCGAGACCGGTATCGCGCCGCGCGCCACGCGCGAGCAGGCGGCGCAGCCGTCGGCGGAGCGCAGCGCAGAGGCCGCGACCGCGGGCGAGCTCGCCGCCAGGACGCTGATCCGCGCCCTGCTGCGCTGGTCGATCGCTGCGGTGACCCGCCGTCTCGAGGGCACCGTCACCGCGGGGCAGATGCAGCTTCTCGCCGCGCAGATGGACATGGCGCAGACCGCCGACGAGGGCTTCGCCTGGGAGAACCTGAGCGGCTTCTTCGCGCACAACCTGCACCTCCAGATCGCCGGGAAGCCGCTGCAGGCGGACGGCGTCGAGGCGTCGGCGGTGGGCGCCATGGCCTTCCCCATCCCGCCGGTGCTGACGCGCACGTCACCGACCCCGTATGTCGGCGACTTCGACTTCGCCGAGCAGAACAAGGTGGGACCGGTCTACGAATGGGCCTGCGCCGAGTACCTCAACCGCTTCTTCCCGCAGCCCGAGCCGCCGCGCCCGCGTCCCGACCGCGACGAGCCCAAGGAGTCGGTGGCCCGCTTCGTGTATCGCGACTGGTGCCTGATGGTCGCCAAGCAGGCGGTGCAGTCGGCGCGCGACCTGATGTCGGGCTGGACGTTCGGGCTCGTCGAGGACAGCTCGCTGGAGCGCGTCGCGGACATGTTTCCCCGCGAGACCGTCGCGTACACGGTGCGGGCCGGCGACACCGTGGACAGCGTCGCCGCGTCGCTCGGCGCCACGCCCGCCGAGCTGGCCTGGCTCAATCCCGCGCTCGACGAGGAGCTGCAGCGCGCCGCGCCGGGCGCGGTCATCGCGGTGAAGCTGGGCGTGTCGCCCGAGGCGGTCGCCGTCGACAACGCGCAGGTGGCCCTGGCTGCGAACGTCGCCTTCACCGTGGCGACGCGCTACCAGGTCGCCGCCGGCGACACGCTGAGCGGCATCGCGGTGACCCGCTTCAAGCTGGCGGACGCGCTGGCGCTGTTCCAGCAGAACCCGGCGCTCGCCGGCGACCGCGGCCTGCTGCGCGGCGGCGCCGCGTTCGCCGTGCCGCAGCGCACCGTACCGGCGCCCGCGCAGTTCAGCGCGGTCGACGTCGCCGCGCTGTACTTCGACCGCTACGCGGTGCCGCTGACCGGTGGCGCCACCTGGTACACGCAGACCATCCTCGACCTCAACCGCGAGCGCATCGCCGGCCTCAGCGCCGACACGGTGCTGCCCGCGGGCACGGCCGTCGAGGTGCCGCAGCAGCTCGATCTGCCGCAGCCGTCGCGCACCTACACCGCGCAGCCCGGCGACACGCCGATGCGCATCGCCACCGCCCTCGACCTGGCCCAGAATCACGCAACGGGCGGGCACGAGGACGGCGACCTGGCGCGCTGGCCGGCGTTCCGCGACGCGGTCACCCTGGGCCCCGGCGCCACCGCGAGCATCCCGGCGCTGCAGGTGGCGGTGCAGCCGGCCGAGTCGGTCGACGCCATGGCGGTGCGGCTGATCGCCGGCGAGGGCGCGGCGTCGCCACTGGCCGGCCTGCTCGCCTGGACCGGCGGCGCCGCGGTGCTGCGCGAGCTGGCGGTGATCGACCTGCCCGCGGCACCGGTCACCACCGGCGGCGACCTGTCCACTCTGAGCGCCATCGCCACCCACCTCGGCCTCAGCGTCGAGGCGCTCGCGGGGCAGATGGCCGGCCGCGACCTGCGCATCTTCGCCGCCACCAAGGAGAACCCGCTCACCCTCACCATCGCGCACCTCGCCGTGCAGGGCATCGACACCCTGGTTGATGCCGTTCTCGACGGAAACGCGCCGGCCGACATCGCCGGCATGTCGTCGCGGCACCTGCTCGGCGGCCTGCGCCTGCCGGCACTGCCCACCGGCGGGGCCGCCGCCGGGCAGGACGTGGCGCCGCTGTACACGCTGACGGGGCAGCAGTTCCGCGGCCCGGACCTGCCTACGCCGCCGCCCCAGGACGACGTCGCCCTGGAGGTGCACGTCACCGTCAACTCGGGCTTCGGCTGGGTGGAACTGATGTCCAGCGCGGTGGTCGGCGCGCAGGAGGATCGCGCGCTGCTGGCCTCGCGCCACGCCGAGCTGGAGGCGCTCAACCCCGGGCTGCGCGCGCGCGAGCCGCAACCCGGCATGGTGGTGCGCACCGCAACCACCGGCGAGCTGGTCTACCGCTACAGCAGCGAGCAGCTCGCCGCAGCGTACCCGGCCACCACGTTGCAGGTGAAGCCCACCCAGGGTCCGGCGCCCATGCCCCTCGCCGGGCAGACGCCGCTCACCTACGGCCTCGACCACCACGTCGAGCTGCAGTCGCCGGTGGCGCTGCCGGTGCCGCAGACGGGCACGGCGCCGCTGACCGGCAACGGCGGGCTCTGGCCGCTGCCCGTCGCGCTGCTCGACCGCGCCCGCGCCGGGGTGACCACGCCGTACGACATCGTCCGCGCCAGCTCGCGCGTCGACAGCGCGCCGCCGCTGGGACCGCAGCCCGACACGCTGCTCGACGCCACCTTCGCCTGCAGCGTGCCCTTCGGCATCCGCCGCGTCGAGGGACGCACCCACGTCTACGAACTGCTCGGCGCCGGCACCGCCGACCGCGGCGCGCTGCTGCAGATCTGGGAGTACCTGGCCGGGCACGACGAGAAGAGCGGCGACCGCGCCCTGCTCATGCTCGCGCCGCCGCCTGGATCGGGCAACGCCGCCGGCCTGCAGGTGCTCGGCGCCGACGCGTTGAAGACATTCCTGGTCAAAACCAACCTGTCCACCGAGACCACGCCGGGCGGCGCCGCGCTGCCGCGCGCCAGGGCGGCGGACGCCACGCCCTCGCCGTACTTCGCCAGCCTCGCCGAGCTGCGCCAGTTCGTTCTGCTGCTCTGGGAGGGCAGCACAGTGGCCACCGGCTACTGGCTGGGCGTCAGCGGCAGCGACGGCGCCGACCTGCCCCAGGGCGCCTTCGACAGCCGCGGCGTGGCCACCCTGCACCTGCTCTTCGTGGCCGGCGAGCAGAACCGCGTGGCGCCCAACGGCCGCGCGCTGCTGCCCTTCAACACCGCCGTGATCACCGCGCCGGGGCTCGATCCCGCGACTGCCGCGCTCTACGTCGAGGCGCACGACGACAGCGAGCTGATCACCCAGCCGCTGGTGCCACCGGGCTGCGTCGGCTTCACCATGGGCGTCGAGCAGCCGCCCGACACCCTGCCGGCTCCGCCCGAGGTGCGCCTGCGCCAGCTCTTCAGCATGGCCAGCTACGCGGTGACCGAGGGCGCCTACCCGATGGGGGAGGTCGGCATCCCGGTGACGCCGCAGAAGCCCGTGAACGGATCGACGCCGCTCTGGCGGCGCGAGCGCGAGCGGCGCTGGGCGCGCTCGGCGGGCCTGGCCGAGCCCGCCGCCGCCGACGCGCCGGTCTGGACGTTCCAGCAGGTTCTGCCCATAACCCGCTTCGGCCCGGCGTCGGTGGCGCCCGCCGTGCCCGGCCTGCCGCCGCGCGACGGCGATCCCTACCGCGGCATCGCCGGCGCCGCCGATCACAGCGTGCGCATCCGCCTCGGCTTCGCCGACGTGCTGGGCAACACCACGGCCAGGCCGTCGACCGCCATGATGCCCGCGGAGGTGACCACGTGATCGAGCCGGAGAGCACACCGGGCGTCGTCGTCGCCGAGGTCGGCTACACCGACCCGCTGCTCGGCGTCGCGGCCTGGCCGGCGACGACGTCGGTGTACGGGGTCGTCCCGGGCGCGGACGCCGGCACGGCGAGGGTCACCGTCACCGTCGCGGCGCAGCCCGGCGCCATCGTCCCGACGCCGGGGCAGGCGCTCGCCGCGGCCGCCGCACTGGCGCGCCAGCACCTCGAGAAGTTCACCCAGGCCTATTACCAACTGGCCCAACCCGGAGTCAGCGCGGCGGTACTGACCAGCCTGGTGCCGGTGTCGCCCGCGGACGGCACGCCCGCGGAGCAGCCCGTCGAGGTGGCGCCGCTCTGGCGCTTCGTCGCCGCCCGCTGCCTGGCCGCGCAGGCCGCCGCCGCCATGGGGGAGGTGCCGGTGCGCGGCAGCCTCGCCGACGCGGTGCGCACCTACGGCGTCGACGTCGCCGAGATCGCCGCCGCCAACGCGGCGGTGTCCGTGGAGCGGGCCTTCGGCGGCGCCGGTCTCGACGTGCCCGCCTACACGCCGTTCCTCGCCGGTTCGACCGCGCAGGGCATCGTCGACGGCGTGCGCGAGGGGTGGCCCAAGCCCGAGGACGGCGCGGCTCTGCTGCGCGATCCCGACAACGCGCAGGCGCTGCCGCTGCGCATCGGCACGGTGCTGACCATCCGGTCAGCGGGCGTGGTCGTGCCCGACACGTTGCCCCCGGCCACGCTGGCGAGCGTCGCGGCGGAACGCCACACCACGCCCGGGCTTCTGGCCGGCGACAGCGGCGCCGTCGAGAACGCCATCCGGCCGGACTTCGTCTTCGATGTCGACGGCGTCACCGTGCCGCTCACCGAGCCCGGCCACGCGCCGACCCTCGACGGCGTCAGCGGCGCCTTCGCGGCCAAGGGCATCGTGGCCACCGCGGCCGACCTGGGCACCGCCTACGCGGACGACGCCACGCTGCTGATCCCCGGTGCCACGCTGCGCACCGCGCACTACGCCGCCGCCGACGGCGACACCCTCGCCGACAACGACAGCGGCGTGTCGCTCGACGAGCTGGCGCGCCTCAACGTCGCCACGCCCGACGTGTACGACGCCGGCGCGCTGGTGCACCTCGGCAGCTTCGGCGCGCGCGGCGCCGAGCCCGGCGAGACGCTGCGCGAGTTCGCGGATCGATTCGCCTGTCCCCTGGAGCTGCTGCTGCGCGCCAACGCGACGCGGCCGGTCGCCGGGGACACCGAGCTGGCCGTTCCCGGGACGTGCGCGCTGCCCACCGACGCGGCGTCGGTGTCGACGCCGGCGCCGATCCTCGCCGGTGACACCCTCGACCTGCTGGCGGCGCGCTTTGCGGAGCCGGCGGGGAGTGGCTCGCGCACCGAGAAGCTGGCGGAGCGCAATCGCGCGATGCCGGGACTCGTCGCCGGCGGCCAGGAGGTGAAGGTCACCGTCGACGGGCATCCGCTGTCGGTGATGACCGCAGCCGGCGATTCGCTCGACGCGGTGGTGGCGCGACTGCAGAAGGAAGCCCCGCCCGGCGTGCAGGTGACCCTCGCCGACCTGGTGCGCGTCATCGCGGCCGCGCCCGGATACCTCGCAGCGGGCGCGCTGGCGGCCTGCGGACCGGCGCTGCTCCCCGACGGCATCTCGCCGGGCGCCTGCACGCCCGACGCCGCGGTGCAGCGCTTCGCCGGCGCGGCGCCGTCCGCGTTCGACGCCGCCGCGCTGGCCCAGGCCAACGCCGCCCTGCTGGGGCTGGTCAAGGGTGGCGCCGAGGTCGAAGTTGCTGCCGAGGATGGCAGCAAGGTGAAGGTGCCGACCCGCGACGACGACACCTTCAACAGTCTGGTCACGCGCTTCGCCGAAGCCGGCGTGCAGACCAGTCCCGGCGACATCGCCACCGGCAACGCCACGGTCGCCTTCCTGCGCGCCGGGGCCATGGCCCTGCTGCCTCCCGCCCCCGCTGTCTGCGTTCCCAAGGATGCCAAGCCGGCGGGGCCCTTCCCCACGGCGGTGTTCCCCCTCACCGTGGCGCTGCGCCTGCAGCGTCCCGCCGCCGACGTCGAGCACGAGTTCCGCGGCGCCGACAGTCCGGTGGAGCGCGCCGACAGCCCGGTGCCGCCGCCGGCCACCAGCCAGGGTAGCGGGTCGGACCGCTCGCTGACGCTGGCCGCCTTCGCGGAGGCGTTCCAGAAGACGTTCCCCGCACTGCGTCTCGGCACCGCCAAGGTGGCAGGCGTGGCCACCGACGTCTGGGTGGTCGACTTCACCGGCACCGGCATCAGCAAGGTGACCGTCGAGCCGGGCGTGCCCACGGGCAAGGGCACCGAGAAGTGGCCGCGCTTCTTCGCCCTGCGCCCGCTGTACCGGGAGCTGGTCACCCGCACCGGGGTGCAGCTCCTCGACCTGCAGACGGACGGCTCGCTGGTGCCGGCGCCGCGGGTCAGCGACTTCCAGGGCGTCGAGGTGGAGGTGTGGGCGCGGCGCCTGCTCGCCGACGTCGACACCTTCCTGGGTGGCGCCTATGCGGCGGCGGTGTACGCCGATCCCGCCGCGCGTGCGCACCTCGGCAGCGTTCTGGCCAGCAAGCAGGCGCTGCTGCCCGGCGTCGCGGCGGGACTGGAGACGGTGCTCCTGCTCACTGAGGATCGCGTCCACCTTGAGGCCGCACGCATCGAGGCGCGCCGGGCCATGGAGCAGCAGCTCGCCGTCAGCCTGTCGCGCGCCTACGACACCGCGGCGGTGGTGCAGTACGACGCCGCCGCGAACACTCCCTGGACGCGCGATCCCAAGCTGCCGCCGGCCCGGCTGCTCGGCACCGCCAGCGCGCGTGGCGGCGAGGCAGGCGCCGGTGAGCAACAGCCCTACGGGTTCAGCAACGCCAAGACGTCGCTGGCGGCATCCAGCTCCTTCGTCACATTTCTGATGCGGGTGGCCGACCCGGCGCTGCAGAAGGTGGTCGAAGTCGACCTCGACTACGACTACGTCCACCTCGAGTTCGACATCGCCGACCTGCCGGGTGGAGGTGGCTACCAGTCCTCCGACTGGCTGGCGTTCGTGACACCGCTGACGGAAACCACCAAGCCAGCCGCGCTGCGCGAGACCCGGCTGGGCAAGGCCGAGGTTCCCATTCCCCTTCGCGCCTACCCGGCGCTGCCGGTGCTCAGGGCGCAGACCGCGCGGGCCAGCGCGGCGAGCGAGCACCCGCCCCCGCTCGACCGGCTGGGGCTGTGGGACTACGGGGTCAGCTACGCGGCGCAGCACGCCGCCCAGGACGACGTCGCGGTGACCGCCACCTTCAACCTGCGCGACACCGGCGGATCGCCGCGCGCCCTGGTCGAGAAGGACGTCGCCGTCGCCCTGGCCCGCTACGTCCACGTGGCCGACGGGTTGTGGTCGATGCTGGCAGGATTCCTCGACGGCTCGGGCCAGGCCGCCGACCTGCAGCGGGCGGCGGGATCCTTCGCCGACCTGGTCGGCGAGGTGGCCGGCGCCTGGGGCGGCCACTGGGCCTCGGTCCCCGACTGCAGCCAGCCGCCGCCGCAGGGCGCCACCACGTCCGGGCCGGCCACCGTCGCCTACTCCTACCGCGCCACCATGACTCGCAAGGTCGACCCCGAGAGCAAGGCCATCCTCATCACCGGGATCACCCTCACCGCCATGAACGAGGGCATCGGTCCGCAGGGAAAGTGGCCGCACGTCTTCGTCGCCGCGGACGGGGAGCGCGTCGAGTTCGACCGGCACGACCCCAACGGTGCCGCCTGCGACTACACCGTCCCCGAGCACGTGCGGGTGGTCTCGGTGGAGTGGCCGGAGGTCACCCTGCAGTGGAGCGACCTGCCCGTCGCCGGATACCAGAACGCGCGCGCCTCGCTCTCGGTGCAGCGCAACCACGGGCTGGTCACCGGCGTCGAGACCACCTGCTGGTTCCTCTACCAGACGCCGGAGATCACCACCGCCGACGTGGTCACGCCGTTCAACTCCTGGACCGGCGAGTTCACCGTGTCGCCGCTGGTGGGATCCGACCTCACCGCCCAGCTCGACTGGACGTTCAAGCAGGTGCTGGGCGCCGACGCCACGGCGCTGGGCCTGCCCGTCACCATCGCCGCCTGGTACGGCTACCGGCTGGTCGAGCCGCCCGACGGCGGCGAGGGCATCATCGTCTACCTGCCGGTCACCCTCTACCCGCATGCCACGCTCGACGGCGGCACGGCCGCGCTGGTGAGCGCAGCGCTGACCCAGTGGAAGGACGGCGCCGACCTGCCCGACAAGCCGGGCCGCGTCTGGGCCGTCGCGCTCACGGTGATGTCGCAGATGCAGGGCGAGGGGCAGGAGAGCACCAAGCCCGTGCTCAGCATCGAACGCCTGCTGTTCACGGTGGCGTGAGCCCGGGGTCACGCCGGGCGCGGACCCTGTTCGAGGCTAGCGTCCCACCGCGAGGGTGAGCGTGAGCTGGAGCACGTGCGTGTTCACGGCGGGCCCGGTGCCACCGGTGGTCGACTCGAAGAAGTAGTTGACGTTGACCGCCGCGCTGTTGGCCTGGGCGCGGGGTGTGCCCGGGTCCTGGATCCAGTTGCTCGTGTAGCCGAAGCCGGCCCCGACGCGACCGGCGCCGGTGGGCCCGCCCGGAGCGCCGGCGCCGCCCGACACGCCGTAGCCGTAGGCCTCGAACAGCCAGGCGGATCCCTGGCCGGCGCGGTTGTAGGTGGCGCTCGCCGCCCCTCCGAAGGTGACGGGCGCCGTGAGATTCGCGCCCGAGTAGAGCTGGCCGCCCTGTGCCACGGCGACGCTGGGACTGGCGTCGAAGCTCCAGGCTCCGTGGGTCTCGGAGGGGTCGCGCTCGTATCCCACCACGCCGGTCAGCGAGCCGCCGACGTTGGTCGACGGGGTGCCGCCGAAGGCCACGGTCGGCGCCAGCCAGAAGGCACCGCCCCAGTTGTTGGCCGCCTTCCAGCCGCCGTGGAAGGTGAGGCCGAGGTTGCCGCCGCTGCCGAACCCTCCGGCGCCGGGAGTGGCGCCGGCGCTGATCCCGCTCACCCCGCCGAGGTCGAGCCCGTGGCCCAGCCCGAACCGCACCGACCCCTGCCACGTGTTGAGCCCGCCACCGACGCTGCCGGCCGAGGGCAGGATGAGGATCGGCTGGAGGTTGAACTCCCCGTGGCTGTGGCCCGCCTTGGGGCCCATCAGGCTCTGCGTCACCGAGGCGTAGATGGCGTTGGCGTAGTCCGGGTTCTCCGACGCCTGGCCGCTCGCCGCCGCCTGCGCGGCCTGGCCCGTCTGCGCGTCCGGAGTCGCGGCCGACGGCGACGACGGCTGGTTCGTCGCGGGCGGTGGGCCTGTCGACTGCGCAACCGATGAGGCGATCAGCGACGGTGGCGTGAGCCGGTACTGGGGCACCGGCGGCAATGTCACCGTGGTCGGCGCGGTGACGCTGTCGTTGGGATCGCGCCCACCCGGGTCGCGGTGCCCGATCGGGTTGTCGCCGCAGTACGCGTAGAGGTTGACGCCGCCCTCGACACCCTTGGGATCGGGGTTGAACCAGCGGCCCAGCCATTCGCAGTAATGGCGCGCACCGCAGTAGGCGAACCCCGTCTCCTCGTCGCGTTCGCGGGCGAGGAAGCGATAGCGCTTGAGGCTCACCTCGGCGATCGCGGCGCGCGCGCGGTACGCGGTGGTGCCGAAGGGGTGGTACTCCTCGTAGGAGAGCAGCGCGGCCGCAGAGTCGAGCTCGACGATCGCCGAACCCAGGTGGTTGTCGAGCTGGTAGCGCGACACCGGCGCCGGCGCGGCGGCGGAGGTGTCCGTCTCGACGACGATGATGCGCCCGGTGTCGTCGACGGCGTGGACGGCCTCGCGCTCCAGCGACACGGCGCCGCCACCGCCGAACTCGCGGTAGACCTCGTACTCGCCGGCGTAGATGCGCTCGTGGCTCAGTGCGGTTCCGCCGCCGGCGCTGCGGGTCTGCACCTTGCGCACGCGCTGCCCGTCACGGTCGTGCCGGTTGTGCACCGCGCCACCGCCGCCGCGATCCGCCCCGGCCAGCCGCCCCCGCTCGTCCCAGGCGATGGCCGGCAGGTGCGGCATGGCGACCACGTTGCCCGCTGCGTCGTGGGCATACGCGGCGCCGAGGACGGTGGGATCGGGAGCGCCCGGCAGGCTGGTGCCGAGCAGGCGGTTGGAGCGCGCGTCGTAGCCGTAGCCGCGCACCCAGCCCTGCATGCCGGCGTGGTGGGTCATGCGCAGGATGTTGCCGTCGCTGTCGTAGTCGTAGTGCTCGGTGTAGCCGGCCAGGTCGTTGCCGTCGGGCGGCCAGGTACCGAAGGGCAGGTCGACGTCATCGGGTTGCGCCGGGTCGTGCAGCTCGCGCCCGCCGGCGTCGGTGAGCCGGTAGATCGAGTCGTAGGTGTAGGCGAGACGCGGGGCGATCATCTGGTTGCGCGTGAACACGGTGGGCTGCGCGGCGTCGCTCACCTCGGTGAGGTTGCCGGCCGCGTCGTAGGTGTAGGCGATGTCCTGCAGCACGTCGCCACCGCCGCGAACGCTGCGCGCGCCGGAGAGTCGGAAGCTGAGCGGGTCGTAGGTGTAGGTGCGCACCACGCCGTTGCCGTAGGTGGCGCTGACCCGGCGCCCCCTGGCGTCGTACTCCACCGCGGAGAGCACGTCGACGGCGCCGCCGCCGTACTGCGTGGTCAGGGTGATGCGCTGCAGCCTCCCCTGCGGCAGGTAGGTGCGCAGCAGCACGTTGTCGCTTCCCGCGACGGTGTTCCTGCGTGGCAGCACGGTGCGGACCACGCGGTCGAGAGCGTCGAACTCGCGCACGGTGACGAACGGCGTGAGGTACGTCGCGGTCCAGTCGGGCGCGCCCTCGAGGGTGCTGATGAGCTGGCGCCGTTCCTCGAGCAGGTTGCCCTTGAAGTCGTAGCGGGCCTGGGTGTGGATGCCGGCCTGGTCGTACACCTCGTACACGCGGCCGAGCAGGTTGGCGGCGGCCGGCACCGGACCGATGGCGGGATCGTCGCCGTAGACGGTGCGCTCGGCGACCCATGCCGTCGCCGCGGCCGTGTCGGTGGCGGTGACGGTGGTGGGACGGCGCAGCACGTCGTAGGCGTGCAGCAGCTCGATGCCGCGGGCGTCCCGGCTGTGCACCGGCAGGCCACGCACGTCCGGCAGCAGCGTTGCCGTGCCGGCCTCGGCGCTGGTGCTGCGGACCACGCGCCCGCACATGTCCCAGGTCTGCGTCAGCGTCGCGTACGGCGGCAGGGCGTGCAGGCCGCGGTCGGTGTACAGGCCCAGCAGGCGACCGGCGACGTCGAGCACCCGGCGCGACTCGTAGAGCACGTGGCTCGCTTCGGGGACGTCGGAGCCGGGTGGCTGTGTGGTGTTGTCGGCGAAGCTCGACACCTTGCGGCCGAGCGCGTCGGCGAGGGATCGCAGCGGTGTGCGCCGGTGGCTGCGCGCGGCCGCGGTGGCGCGCTGGTCGGCGGGCGTCTGGCCGGGACGGTTGGCCCAGAGCTGCGCACCGTCGTCGACGGTGTCGTCGCCGTCCCACTCGCGCCGCGTCCAGGCGGCGATCTCGGTGCGGGAGAAGGAGCCGTCCGGCATGTCGACGCGCACCACGCGACTCAGCGGGTCGTAGTGCAGCACCGAGGAGACACCGAGCTGGGCCAACAGCGGATCGGCCTCGTAGCCCGAGCCGTCGGCGTAGAACGGCTCGTACTTGCGCACGGGATTGCCCTTGTTGTCGAAGACGGTGCGCCCGCTGGCGATCCAGCGGTCGGCGCTGACCACGGTCACCACCACGCCGCCCTGCACCACCTGCGCCGGGCCGGGATCGGCGCGCACCTTGGTCATCAGCTCGCGCTCGAAGCCGTCGCTGTAGACATAGGTCTCGGCGAATCCGGGCTGGCCGTGCACCAGCCGCTGGCGCGTGTAGGTGTGGTTCGGTGTCGAGAGCGTGCGCCAGTCGTCGACGGCGTAGTCGTAGTGGATGGTCGGCGCTGCCAGGGTGTCGCCCTCACCGGACTTGCCGGTCAACGCGATGTCGCGGACGCGGCCGAGAGCGTCGTAGGCGGCCAGGCTGGTGTTGCCGTTGACGTCGGTGACCGCGGTGGGGAGGATGCCGTGGTAGTCGGTGGTGACGGCGACGGCCTGGCCCAGCGCGTTGACCACCTGCGCCGGCACCAGCTGGTGGGCGTCGTAGACCACCTGGCTGGCATTGCCGAAGGCGTCGGTGTAGCCCGTCGCCTGGAAGAAGGCGGCCGCGCTGTAGCCGATGCCGTCGCTGACCGACCACCAGTGCCCGTCGTGTTGCACGTATCCCGCCGCACCGAGCATGGCCGCGTCGACCGCCGCCGGGAAGACAGCGGCCACCATGGTCGCCGGCATCAGCGCGTGCTCCGCGCGGTAGAGTAGCGCGCGCGCTCCGAAGCTGCCGGGAGCGAGCGGCGTGGTGTCGTCGTCGGCGTAGTAGCGCAGCAGCGTGTGCGCGACGAGACGGCGCTGCAGGCGCGTCGGGTTGGGCGCCTGGTCGTAGGCGAGGTCGTCGCCGCCGCCCGCCAGCGCGGGGATGGCCTGCAGCTGGGCCACGCTGAAGATCCCGGCGACGGGCGGGACCAGCCCCGTCACCTCGTAGCGCCGTGTCTGCGCCACCACGTTGACGCGGTACAGCTCCGCCTCGTCGCCGCGCGCGGCGTGGTCCTGCTCGCTGTAAGCGATCAGCGTGCCCGACTGGGTGGGCCGCCGCGGATAGCCGATGCGCACGCGCTGCTCGACGGCGCCGTAGGCACCGACACGGAGCACGACGTCGTGCTCGACGCGCGGGTCGGCGGCGTCGCGCTCGTAGGCGTAGGTCAGCTTCTCCACGGCGTCGCAGGCGAACACCGCGTGGCGGCGCGAACCCCGCGGCTGCAGTGTGCGCAGCTGGTAGGTGTACTCCTCGACCTGGTAGGGGATCGCCGTCGCCGGCGTCGGGGGCTGCTCCTCGGCATAGATCTCGACTCGCAGCGGCTTGCCGCGCATGGCCCGCAGCGCTTCGCGCCATTCACCGGCGTCGAGGCCGCCGGGCATGGCCGCGTCGGCGGGGTGCTGCTGGCCTGGGTCGAGCCCGAACCACTCGGTGCGGAACCGGGCCACCAGCTCGTCCTCCTCCAGGAAGGCGCCGGTGTGGAACCAGGTCAGGGTGCGAGCCGGCGGCACGTCGTCGACGTCCGCGGGGAAGCGTCCCTGGCTCTGCAGTGCCGCGAGCGACTGGGTGTCGCGCTGCTCGACCATGCCGAAGCCGCGGAACTCGCGCTCCACGCCGTCGTAGAAGCCGTGGTGGTATGCGTACTCGCTGGCCAGCCGGCTGCCGCCGACCTGGTCGACGGCGGTGACCCGCTCCAGCACCTGCACCGGGAAGGGGATGCGGGTGACCCAGGGCCGGCCGGCGGCGCGGTCGGCCAGGTAGAAGCGCGTCGACGGCGCGAAGTCGAACGTGGCCCTGCGCCCCATGCCGTTGTCGACGCTGCGCAGCAGGTGCGGCTTGACTCCGCCGGTGAGCGACACCCAGCGCACCGGTGCGCGCGCCTGCTGCGGCAGCGGCGACGACCAGACCAGGCAGCTGGTGCCGTCGCCGAGCAGGTCGACGGCCTCGACGCGCACCGTGCTGTCATACGGCCCCGGTCCGGCGACGGCGGCCTCGTCGGAGAAGGCGTTGCCCGCCAGGTTGCGCCAGTAGCGGACCCGGTCGCTCTCGCAGTAGAGCAGGTCGGCGGTGCCCGAACCGTCGACGTCGGCGAGGCGCACGTTGGCCTGGTTGAAATCGGCGGCCGAGCTGAGGTGCGGCGCACGGCCCATGGTGATGCGCGCGCCGAAGCGCCCGTAGCCGAGGTTGGGCCAGTAGCACACCTGCCCGTTGCGCACGCGCACCAGGTCGGTGAGGCCGTCGCCGGTCATGTCGGCGAGGTAGACGGCCTGCTCGCCGTCGGCGAAGACCAGGGCCGGCCCCCGCCTCTCGTCGTACGGCTTGCCGGTGGCCAGCGCCTCGTCGAAGCCGGCGTCGCCCAGCGACGGGTACCAGCGCAGCACCCGGTCCTCGGTGATCAGCAGGTCGGCGCGCCCGTCGCCGTCGAGGTCGACGAAGCGCAGGTTGGGATCGTCGAATTCGATCGCGGGCAGCGAGCGGAAGGGCTGGAAGTCGGCCCAGCCGAAGTCCTCGGTGCGCGCGTGCAGACCGGGCGTGGCACCGCCGAAGTGGACCAGCGCCTTGACCCCGTCGCCGCCCACGTCGAGGAGCTGCCCGCCGCCGAGCAGATCCTGCGCCGGCCGCACCCGCATGGGCTCGGCGGCCGCCAGCGCGCCGCCGCCGAGGTTGCGCTTGTAGTACCAGCCAGGTGTGTCCACAACCAGGGCGCCGGGGATGCCCTCGCCGTCGAGGTCGACCCAGCGGCTGCGGCTGCCGTCGACGGGCGGCGGCAGGTCCTCCACGGCGGCGGCGTCCAGCTCGTGCACGGTGGGGTCGACGCGCGCCTCGGTGTAGTCGAAGCGCAGCTCGGGATGGGCCAGGGCGGCGCCGTCGCGCCAGCCGATCGAGGTCACCCCGGCGAGCTTGCTCAGCGAGGGGTCGTCGAGGTAGCGCAGCCGCGTCTCGCGCACCAGCACCGGATCGGGTCCCAGCTCGTCGATGCGGTGGAACACCAGGATGCGCTTGCAGAGGCGGTAGCAGCGCACCTCGAAGCCGGGCTTGTAGTTGGAGAAGGGGTCCTGGCGCACCGCCCACGCGGCGGGTGGCGCATACGGGGGCGCGGTGCCATCGGCGACGCCGTCGCGCTCGCCGTAGTCGAAGACGACCTCGAACAGGTACGCGGCGGGATCGGCCGGCGCGGGCTGCGAAGGGTCGTACGGCCGGCGGACGCCGTAGAGGATGCGGTCGATCAGCGTGTCGACGGGCCGGCGGTTCTCCTCCCACACCGCGGCGGGGACGCCGGCGCGGTCCTCGGCGCGGTAGCGATAGCTCACCAGGTTGCCGCGCGCGTCGTAGCTGCGCTCGCAGAGCCAGCGGTGCACGCGCCGCGGGTCGTCGGGATCGGTGACGCGCGCCGCGGGATCCTCGCCGTACACGTGGGTCATCCCGGCGGCCGTGCGCACCCGCCAGTGGACGTCGCCGCCGGCCTTGCGCGTCCAGCGCTCGACGCGGTCGTAGCTGCTCTCGACGCGCGGGCGGAAGCACTGCACCAGGTGCGTTCTCGCGTCGCGCGCTCCGTTTACCCAGGCGCCGCTGTTCGGCTGCAGCGAGGGCACCAGGTCCTCGCCGCCGGCGATGAACACGTCGTCGTCGCGGTAGCGCGGCAGCATGCGATCGGTGCGGCGGTCGACGCTGGCGATGGTCAGCGACCAGCCTTCGCCGGCGTGCCCGTTGCCCGCTCCCGAGTCGTAGCGCAGGCTGAGCTGCGGCTCCAGGTCACGAGCCTTGGATACCGCGATGGGAACGGTGAGCGTCAGCGTGCCCGTCGCCGAGTTGACCGCGTACGTCTCGCCGATGCCGCGCACCGCGCCCCCACCCTTGGGCAGGCTCGGCGACGGCAGCGCGGGAACCTCGGGCGCCTCGTCCTGTCGCGCCGCGGAGGAGGGCGTCGCCGCAGCCGAACGCGGCGCCGCACCAGGCGCGGCCGGTGCACTCGCGGGCGGCGTCGTGGCGGCCGGTGGCTGCAGCTCGTCCCAGCCCGCCATGTCGCTCAGCTCACCGTGTAGTGGATGACCAGCGCCAGGTCCTGCAGCAGGGCGGGATTGGCCGTCGACAGGGTGAACGCGGTCCCCAGCGGGGGCGGCGTCGAGGAGCCCTTGAGCATCGGCGTGAAGTTGGAGTCGCTGTTGAGGGTGAACGGCGTGCCGTCGAGGTTCATGGTGTAGCTGGCCGGGTTGCCCTGCAGGCCGGCCACCCAGATGGCCGTGTCCACCGCCGGCGCGTGGCCGCGGGTGAAGAAGGGCAGGCGGTCACCGTCGATGCTGATCTGCACCGTGCCGTTCTGCTTGAGCAGGTGCCACTCGTCGGGGAACTCGCGGCGGATGTCGAAGGACTGGTGCAGGCCATTGCGCTGCGCGTCGACCAGCATGCTCGACAGATGCGCGGCCAGCTTGCTCGCTGCCGCTCCCGCGAAGCCGCTGCCGCCGTCGCGCGCGGTGTAGCGCACGTGCAGCACCACGTCGGTGATGCTGTCGTAGTCGAACTGGCGCACCGCCGCTGGCAGCTCCAGCCGCCAGCCGCTGACCGCGCCCTGGCCTTCGAAGGGCAGGTAGCGGTCGTCGTGGAAGGACAGCTCGAACATGCCGCTGTCGTTCTGTCCCTGGCTGGTGGCGATGGACTGGATGGCGCCGACGTTGTAGACGAAGCGGTCGTCGCTCGGCGTCACCTCGGCGTAGCCGTCGGGACCGCCCAGGATGCCCGTGCTGCGGCGATAACGATTGCCCACCAGCGACAGCTTGCAGCTCACCGTCGCGTAGGGGCCGGCCACACACGGCACGCTCAGCGCCACCGTCTTGAGACGGCGGAAGTAGTGGCCGGGATGGTCGAGGTCGAAGAGCGCCTCGGGCAGGTTGAAGGTGCAGGCGCCGGTTGTCTTGAGCTGCAGCAGTGCCAGCGGGTCGAGCTGGGCCAGCGACACGTGCTTGGTCAGCTCGTACTCGCGGCGGTTCTGGGCCAGGTACTGGGTCTCCATCTGCTTGACGTCGTTGAGCAGGCGCTGGCCGGCCAGCAGGCCCTTCTTGAGGCTGTCCCAGTAGTCGAAGCGGACGAAGGTCTGCTCGCTGCCCAGCTCGTGCTGGAAGCAGCGCTCCGCCTTGTGGGCGATGTCGAGGGCGAGCTGGTAGGCGCGGAAGTACACGCCGCTGAGCTTGCCGAGCATGTAGTCGTACAGCTCGCGATCGGTGAACTTGCTGCGCAGGAATCGGTCCGTCTCGCCGGCGTTGGCCATCTGCCGGCGGTGCGCGGCGAGATCGGCTTCGGCCACGGCCAGCTTGATGCGCGCCTGGTCCTGCTGCTTCTGCAGCTGGACCAGCTCCTTGTCGGCCAGCGTCGCCTGGAAGGTCCACTCGTCCTGGCGGCGCTGGTACGAACCCAGCGTCGTGGCCATGCCCGCGCCGGTCTGCATCAGGCCGGCGACGGCGCGGGCCACGCCGGCGAAGCCGGCCAGCGAGGAGCCGACGTTGCTGCCGCCGTAGCTGACCGTCGCCTCCGGCGAGCCGCCGAAGCCGGCCGCGCCGACGCTGAAGCTGGGCACCAGGTTGGCCACCGCCGCACCGGTGTCGAGCCCCATCGCCAGCGCCTGCGGCACCAGGGCCAGTGCGGTGAGCTGCAGGGCCAGGGTCTCGGCGGCGTTCATGAACTGGCGCGCGTGGTAGTACTGGCTCTTGGCGGTGGTCACCTCGATGGAGCGCTGCAGCACGTCGATCTGGCTCTGCGCGTCGGCGACCTGCTGCTCCTTGACCTTCTCCACGGCGCCGAGCAGGCTGATCTCCTGGGTGGCGCGCAGCCGCGCCAGCGCCTCGGCGTCGCGCTTCTCGAGCGCCGCCAGCACGTCGTTGCCCAGCGTCACCACCAGCTGGATCAGCTCGGTGGCCTTCTGGGCCATCACCGAGAAGCGGTAGAGAGGCAGCGGCGCGTTGAGTCCCCGCAGGACGTCGGCGATGCTCAACCCCTGCGCCGCCGCGGCGATCAGCGCGCCGGGGTCGATGGGCGGGGCGAAGAGGGCGAGCTGGCGCTCGACGCCGTTGATGTCCTGGCAATTGCGGATCTTGGTGAGCCGGTCACTCACCGTTCCCCAGTAGCCGAGCAGCTTGGAGTTGGGCGGGATGCAGAAGTAGAGGCTGGTCAGCGACAGCGGGTTGGGCGGCAGCTCGGCGCCGTGGTGGGGCAGCAGGTTGAGGTCGGGGACCAGCGCCTCGAGGTCGAGCAACGCGTTGCCGAAGAGGTCGATCCTGGCCTCGAGCTGGTTGTACGTCTCCGCCGGCGGCGTGACCACCGGCGGCACGATGCGCGGCTGCGGGCCGAGCAGCTTGTCGGCCAGGACGTACATCTGCGTTGCCTGGTTGACCGACTCCATGGTGTCCTGAGTGAACAGCGAGTCGCCCCAGGCGATCAGGTTGTCGACGTACTGCATCACCGTGGCCACCTGGAAGGCAACGGGACGGGTGCGGGCGACCAGGAACGGCTCGAAGGGATTCTCACGCCACTGCGAGACGGCGAAGGCGAGGTCGGCGATCGACGCTCCCGAGGGATCCGAGGCGATGCCGTCCATGATGGTGTCGATCCGCTGGTTGACGTAGTCGCTCGACCAGAACTGGTAGAAGGGCTTGGTCTGCCAGTACTTGCGCGGCACCGTGTCGTTGCTGGTGTCGGTGGGGTCGAAGACGCGGTGGAACCAGTGCGTCGCCTTCTCGAACTGCTGGTCCTGCTCGAGCCGGTGGGCGACGTTGACCGGCAGGTGGAAGAACAGCTCCCAGTTGTAGCCCGCGTAGCTGGCCCCGGGACGGAAGTCGAGGTCCTCGATGGGGTAGGGCCTGATCACCGCCGGCGTCGGCGAGTAGTTGGTCGAGAAGTCGAAGCTGGAGACCTGCAGCTGCGTGGACCGCGCCATCAACGCATCGACGCCGTCGCGGTAGAAGACCTCGCGCAGCGGGCAGACCAGCGGGTGGTAGAAGTCGTCGAACTCATAGCCGAAGGCCAGGCCGCGATAGCTGAGGATCTGCTCGCGCAGGCTGATCCACTGCGGATCCTTGAACAGCTCCTGCAGCACCTTGGCCAGGTCGTGGTTGGGGTCCTGCTGCAGCTTCTTGAAGTACTCCTCGGCGAGCAGCACCAGGGCCTGGACCAGCTTGAGGATGTCGGAGTAGGTGCGGCGCACCCGCGTGCCGTGCTGCCGGTCGCGCTTGCTGACGCCGAAGAAACCGGGCACCACCGCGTAGTCGTGGACGCCGTCCTCGTAGAAGAAGGGCATCAGCGTGCCGAGCGGAATGGGCAGCCTGCTGCGCCGCTCCGAATAGACGGCGCGGTCGCCGAAGGAGCTCGTCCTGGCCGCGCCGCTGAGCAGCAGCAGGATGAGGGCGATGTAGTCGATCAGCGCCATCTGCTGCGGGTAGGTGACGCGGAAGGTGTCGGGCGTCTGCCGGAAGAGCTGCGCCCAGCGCCGCGACCAGACCGGCATGATGGAGAGGTCGTCGTTGCCTGCGGCGGTCTCGGCGAAGCGCTCGTCGGCCACCTCGGTCTCGCGGAACTGCGGCAGGAAGAGCAGCTCGGTGAAGGGCTGGTCGCCATAGGCCACGGGATAGCCCTTGCAGCCGGTCATCTCGAAACCGCCGAGCAGCACGTTGGCGGTCAGCTCGCCGACCGACGAGCCGCCCTCGGTGGGGAAGTCGAAGGTGCTCAGCACCGAGAAGCCGCTGCCGCGCACGTCGAAGGGCACGAAGCGGAAGTCGCGCTTGAGCGGCAGCGTCACCTGGTAGCCGAAGTTCCAGGGCATGGGGTCCTGCGCCGCCCGCGACGGCGTCCAGCCGTCGTTGCGCAGCTCGCTGACCGCGATCTGGATCTGCCAGGCCTGCTCGGTCTTGGGCGCGTCACTGCCCTGGTCCCCGCTGGTGGGGATCTTCATCTCCTGGTCGGGGTTGGCCTGGGCGGTGAAGATCGGCCAGGCCAGCTGCAGGCGTCCGTTGCGCAGGTAGGAGACGAGATGGTTGCCCTTGATGTCGAGGTCCACCTTCTCCCAGGGCGTCCACACCTTCTCCTCGACGTAGCGCCGGTGGTAATAGGTGGGCGGGTCGCCGCCCTTGGTGCGCGCGAAGACGTGCATGGTGTAGGTGCGCTCGTCGTAGCAGGCGGTCAGCACCTCGAGGAAGGAGATGTCGTCGAGGCCTTCCAGGTAGCCGGCGACGGCGTCGGAGACCGAGTCGTCGGTGAGGCTGTTCTGCTGCAGCGCGTCCTCGAATGCCTTGAACTGTTCCGTCTTGTCATCGCGCACGGCGGGGTCGAGCCAGTTCTCGGGGAAGAGGAAGACCTCGCGGTTCGCCTGCCAGACGCGGAAGGCCTGCATCCAGGTCCACTGCGACCAGCCGTCGTCCTCGGAGGTGTCGGCCACCGCGGTGGGCTCGACGCCGAGCAGGCAGCGCTGCACGAAGAGCTGCAGGGTGCCGTGCGCCGAGACGATGCGCGACGTCGGCGCGCAGGCGCCCATCTCGACGTCGACGAGCAGGTAGTCGAAGAGATCGTCGCCGGAGGTGAAGTCGGCGTTGGTGTTCAGCACCATGGCGACGAGTGCGTCCCGCTTGGCACCGCGCAGCGGATCGTAGATCTGCTTGAGCACGCCCAGCCAATCGGCCGCGGCGTAGCGCGCCTTGAGCGCCTGGCGCAGGGTCATCGCGTCGGCGGCGGTGAGCTGCGGCTTGATCAGGGCGACGCCGGACGCGACGTCGAGCCCGAGGCGGCGCAGCGGCACCACCGCGGCCTCGAGCTGCAGGTGGGTGGCGGGCAGCAGGTACGGACCGAGCCCTCCACCGGACAGCCCGAAGCGCGTGTCGAGATCGCCGAGCACGGTGCGGTCCCAACCCGTCACCGCGGCGAGCCGGTCGAGCAGCTGCCCGATGGTCGTCCCGCCGGTGAGCGCAAGGTCGAAGACCGACCGCATGGTCAGCACGGTGTCGGGATTGCCGGGATCGACCACCGGTGGGTAGCGCTGCAGCAGCCCGGCGGCGTCCTCGAGCTGGTCCCAGGCCGTCAACGGCACCGCCGCCATGGCGCCCTGGTACGGCAGCTGGTCGAGCTGCAGCCAGCCCAGGGCCTGGGCGTTGTCGAGCAGCCAGCGCAGGTCGTCGACGGTGAGCGGAAGCGTGGCCGCGACCAGGGCCATCTGGCGCAGCAGGCGCACCGCCGCGTACTGGTCGTGGAAAGCGGCGGGGGTGATGGCCGGAGGCGACGGTGGCGCCGGCGGTGTGAAGCCGGTGTCGATGAGCGAGTCGTCGCCGATGATCGAGAGCAGCGTGCGCCGCACGGCGGCGATGGTCATGTGCCCGCCGCCGAGCAGCACCCCGGCCAGCGCGGCGTCGAGGTGCAGCCCGGTGGCCACGGCGTCGACCACCGCGGCGTCGCGTTCCTGCGCGTAGAGGTACGCGCTCACCGCGGCGAGGATCGCCTGGATGAGGGCCAGCCGCGCCGCCTCCAACGGCGCCGGCGGCGCTGCCGACGTGGCGGCCAGGGTGGCCTGCAGCGCGTCGATGCCGGTGGTGTCGAGGAACGGTCCCAGCAGGCTGTCGAGGAAGGCGCCCGCGGTGCCCGGCCCGGCGTAGGCGTTGTCCACGATCGCCACCAGGCTGGCCAGCTGCGCCTGCGACACACCGGGGAGATGGCCCACGACGTCGCGCAGTGCGTCCTTGTTCTCGTCAGCGCTGCGCGTGGCGTCGAAAGGCGACCGCGTCTGCACGTACGCCGCCTGCAGGCGCGCCTGCAGCGCGGTGAGCATGGCGGCGATGCTGTCGTCCTGCAGGGTGCGCGCCGCCAGGGCGGCGGCGTCGGCGGCGGTGAAGGAGAGCAGGAATCGCAGGTCCGCCGGACGGGTGCCGGCGGCACCGAGACGGTCGTACTCGGCGACCAGGCGTGCGGTGTCGGCCGGGCTGGCCAATGGGTCGATGCCGGTGAGGGTGACCAGCAGCAGCAGGTCGGCGACGCTGCTCCCCAGCGCGCGCGCCAGCGCGGCGTAGGCATACAGCGAGGCCAGGTTGGCGAAGGTCAGGCTGGCGTCGTCGTGCGGCGCGGCCGCCAGCGCGGCGATGAGCAGGTCGAGGTCGGCGGCGCGGATGCCCAGGGCCGTGGCCAGCGCCGGCGCGACGTCGCCGAGCATGGTTCGTGAGGCCATGGGCAGCGCCTGGTTTGCCGTCACCGCGTCGACGGCAAGGCGGGGTTCGACGGTGCCGTTGCTCGACGGGTTGAGGAACAGTTGCGTGTATCGCGAAGGGTCACTGTCGGTGGGGATGAGCCCGTAGAAGACGACGAGGTCGTCGACGCCCAGGCCGAGCCGCGCCTGCAGGCGCTCCAGGTCGGCGAGGCGCACCAGCAGCGGGTCGTCGCTGATCTGCCCGTTGCCCAGCCGCGCCGCCATGACCGCGTGGTCCACGGTGGCCATGTCCCAGCCCAGCCGCCGCACCAGCCGCAGGAAGCGATGGATGCGGTCCAGCGCGTTGTCGTCGAGGTTGGCAATATCCTGCCTGGTGGTGTCGCAGCTGAGATCCTGGTGGTGGATGAACATCGCGCCGCCGGGGTTGACGAAGGCGCGGTCGAGCAGCGCCTGCAGGCCGGCATAGTCGAGGCCGGTGCGCGTCAGGAAGGTGTCGACGACGTTGACCACCGTGGCCGGGTCGGCACCGCCGGTGTTCCAGTACACGTTCTGGTTGGCCACGTCCGGGGCGCCGATGATGGCGCGCTCCGCGTCGGAGATGTCGAGCGCGTCCGCCGACCAGTCGCGCGGCTGCGGCGCGGCGGCGCCCGTGGCCAGGGCGCGCATCAGCTGGTCGCGGGGCACGCCGAACTGCGAGAAGTAGGCGCGGCACTCCTCGTGGTGGAGGTCGAAGGGCAGCGTGAAGGCGACCTTCGAGGCCTGCAGCGCCTGGTAGGCGGCGTCGTTGACGTACTCCGGCGCCGCGGCCAGCTCGGCGGCGCTGCGGAAGGTCTCGCGCAGCTGCCGCACCGTCCAGGTGTTGGCGGCGCCGGAGGGGGTGAGCTTGCACACCACCTTGGCGTCGCGCACGTACAGGTTGCCGGCGGCGTCGGCCTCCTGGACCATGGCCTCCGCGGTGAACGGCAGGCCCTGCGCCGTCAGCGCGGCGAGCAGTGGCCCGGGCACCAGGCCGGGCGCCACCGCGCCGTTGAAGGCGAATCCCGGATCGGGTGCGACCAGCTCTTCGAGCAGCTCGCAGACCACGTCGATGTAGGGCAGCGGCACGTTGGCGTTGTCGCAGGTCAGGTCGATGTCGCCCAGGTCGGGGCGGCGGGCGAAGAGCACGTCCTTGGCGCTGCGGGTGGCCACCGGCGGCCCCGTGGTGGTGTCGACGACGAGCCGGTTCTTGAGGAACTGCAGCACGTCGACGAGGTAGGCGGCGGGGCTGATGATCGACCGGCACTCGCTGCACTCGCACATGTCCGGCAGCGAGAAGAGGTTGTGCAGGTTGGGGTTGTCCCGGGCGACGAGCTGCAGCTTCTCGGCCACGACGTCGCCGCCGATCGCCGCCAGCGTGCCGGTGGCGATCCCGCGCAGCTCACCGGCGAGCAGCGACGTGGCCGTGTGCACGTCGTGCGCCCTGTTGAACACGGCGTCCGCTTCGGCCGCGGTGAAGGCACCCGAGGCGGCGGCACGCTTGACGAACTGTGTCCGGCCCAGCGCGGCGATGTGCGCCGCGGAGTGCAGGCCCGCGTCGAGGAGCGCGCTGGTCTGCGCGTGGTTGGGCGCCAGCTTGAAGACGCGCTGCGTCGCCTTCAACCGCCGGTGCAGCGCCGCGGCGTCGACGCCCTTCACCGCGGGAATCTCGCCTTCGCCGAGCAGCCTGTCGACGCTGCCCGTGGCCAGGTCGAAGCCGGGGTTCGCCTGCAGGGTCCTGGCCACCGCATCAGCCAGCGGCGACGGCTTGGACGACGCCAGGCTGGCCGCGAAGGCGGCGGTGGGGAATCGCTGCGCCGCGCGCGCGGCCTGCGCGGGCGTCCCGGCCAGCGCTTCGGAGTCGAAGGCCGGCGCCTCGGCGTTTGGTTGAGCCAGTGCCTGCAGATCGGTGAGCAGCTCGGGGTCGGCGGCCAGCAGCGCCGCCACCGTCTTCGAGGCGCCGCCGTTGCCGTCGCCGCCCGGCTGCACGATCTCCACCGCGCCGAGCGCGCCGGCCAGCGCGGTGGGATCGCCGTGGCCGTGCTGCTGCAGGATCTGCAGCACCTGCTCCGGCCGCCCGGCGACGACGTTGGCGGCAACGGCGTCGATGACCCGGCGCGGCTGCTCGACGTCGTGGTAGCTGCGCGCGGCGGGGGCGCTCCTGCGAAGTGTCGCCAGGATGGCGTCGAGCTCGCCGGCGAGTGACGCAGGCACGACGCGCCGGGCGATCGCGGTGTCGACCGCGGCATGCACGGTGGCCGCGTCGAGCAGCACCACGTCGTAGAACAGTGGCTGCACCGGCGTCGACAGCGACACCGCGAAGCGCAGGCTGAGCCGTGAGGGGTCGCGGCCGAACAGCGTGTCCTGGCGCAGCAGCGCGTAGAAGAACGCCGCGTCGACCGAGCTGGCCGCCTCCAGTCGCTGGGCGAGGATGAGCTCCACGACCTGGTCGACGCCGGCCTGCAGCGAGCCGCTGAGGAAGGCGACGTCTGCGTCGCCGAGGTCGGCCACCGCCAGCTTGCCGGAGGCGGTGCGAACCTGTTCGAGCAGGCGCTCGTACTCGGTCGGCGCGTGCACGTGCACCGGGTCGACACTGAGGTCGATCTCCAGCAGCGGCGGGCGGTCGAAGTGCGCCGACGACCGCACGGCCACTGTCTCGCCGTCGAGCACTCGCACCAACAGCGCACGCGTCGAGCGCAGTGTGCCGCGCTCGCGCGGATACGGGATCGCGTAGTGCCCCTGGGCGTCCGTATGCGTCGAACCCACCACGTTCTCGCTGCGCAGCGCGACCTCGACGAGCTGCACCTCGAGGTCGGGGGCCGGCTCGCCCCCCGTCGAGGTCACCAGGCCCTTGACCGCGTGTGCGGGGCGCGGGTGCTGGTGGCGCTCGGCGACCTCGTGCGCCTCGCGAACATCGAGCACCGTCACCAGGGTGACGCTGTCCAGCCTGCCCGTGACGGGAAGGCCCCACTCACGCTGGAAGACGAGGATGGCGTCCTCATCGGTGTAGCCGAGTTCGCGAAGCGCGCCGAACGCGTGGCCCGGATCCGGAGTCGCCCGTCTCGTGGTCATCCCGTCCTGCCCTCGTGTCGCCCAAAGCCGCAGCGCGGGGGGATCATAACCGCGCCCCGGCCGTCGTGGAGGCCCCAATTTGCGTGATGTGGGTCACAGTCGACGTCGTCGTCGGCCACCTACGGGCGATGATGCGGGGGCCGACCGAGCGGAATGGAGCTGGCGGCGGCGAGCGGACGTTCGTGGCATCAGCTTCGAGTACGTCGAACCATCAGCGCGTCCTCGTACCCGGTTACGCGCGATCCGGTCCGCTCCCGCTGAAGGTCTCGTTGCGACGCCCTCCACGTCGATCCCAACACGGTGCGCCACCGGCTCGACCGCATCGAGGAACTCACGGGATTCGCCATCGGCGGTCCGAATCATCGCAGCGGATCACGCACGCTGTCAGGATGCGGCGGCTACGCGACGGCGAGGCCCAGCAATGAGGCGGTGCCTGTACTGTGTTCCGGGCGGTCGCGGTGGCCCGAGGAGCGGGCAGGAGCCGAGATGATCGAGCGGGCGGTGTGTCCGGTCCTGGTGGGCCGGGAGGACGAGCTCTCATTGCTCGAGGACGCCCTGATCGATGTCGGCACTGGTGAGGGGCGCGTCGTGGTTCTCGCCGGTGAGGCAGGGCTCGGCAAGACCCGCTTGGCCTCCGAGCTGGGCCGGCACGCGAGCAGGCTGGGGTGCACCGTCCTCTGGGGCAGCTGCGCGGAGGCGGACCTCGCTGTCCCGTACCTGCCCTTCCTGGAGGCAATCGGCAACTCTCTCGCCCGAGCAGACCTGGCGGCTCTGCGCAGCCGGCTGGGCTCCAACGTGCGCGACCTCGCCCGCATGTTCCCCCAGTTCGGCACCGAGCCCACCACCCCCGTCGCCGGGGAAGACCAGGTGCAGGCGAAGCTCCGCCTCTTCGAAGCGATTCTCGCTCTGCTCGGCGCCATTGCAGCCGGGCGACGACTGCTCCTCGTGGTCGAGGATCTGCACTGGGCCGACGCGTCGACCCACGAGCTCCTCGACTACATCGCCCGCCGCATCGCGACACTGCCGATCCTGCTGCTGGTGACATGCCGCATCGAGGAGGTGGATCGCCGGCATCCGGTCCATCCCACGCTGCAACACTGGCGGCGTGCTCGCCTGGTGCCGACCATCCGGCTCGGGTCTCTGCGACCTGACCACGTGGCTGCCATTGTCGGCGCCATCTTCGGCCAGCCCCAGGTCGGCGCTGAGTTCCGCGACTACATGCATCACCGCAGCGAGGGCAATCCGTTCGTCCTCGAGGAGATGCTCAAGGAGGCGCTCGACAATGGGGACATCTTCCGTTCCGATGCGGGATGGGAACGCAGGGCGATTGCTGATCTGCGCATCCCGCGGTCGGTACGCGATGCCATCCTCGCGCGCTTAGAGCGTCTCGATGCCACCCGGCGCGAAGTCCTGCGCACGGCCGCGGTGATCGGGCCCAGCTTCGACTTCGACACACTCGCGGCGATGTGCGGGCTCGACACCGACGCCCTCGACGAGGCCATGCGCGACTGCGTCCGTCTCCAGCTCGTCGAAGAGGTTGACGAGCGGCCGCGCTCACTCCGCTTCCGACACAGCCTGACCTGGGAGGCCATCTACAGGGACATTGGATCTCCGCGGCGCCGCCGCCTGCACGAACGCCTGGCTGGTGCGCTCAACGAGCGCCATGCAGCCGCAGCGGAGCGTGCGTACCACCTGACAGGCGCCGGTCGTGCCGCCGAAGCCGTGCCGTTGTGGATCGCCGCTGCTGAAGAGGCTCTGCGGAGCCATGCATACGCCGGCGCCGCAGAGCTGTACCAGCGCGCTCTACCGCACATCGATGATCCCGTCCGTCGCGCCCATGTTCATGGCGCTGCCGGTAAGGCGCTGTCCTTCGCCGAGTCCTCACATGTGCCCGCGGCGATCCATCACCTCGAAGCGTGCGTCCGAACCTTGGAGTCATACGACGCTCATCGCGCCGCCGCCGGCCATCGGGTCATCCTGGGGCGATGCTACTGGCTCATGGGCGACCGGTGGGCAGCACGGGCCGAATACGAGGCGGCGCGCGCTGCGCTGGAGCCGTTCGGCGCAAGCGAAGACCTCGCGAACGTGTACTCGCGCCTGGGCGGGCTGGAGGATTTCGACTGCCACTGGGAGGCTTCGGTGCCGCTGCTGCGCAAGGCGATCGAGATCGCGGCGCAGGCCAGCGCCGACGCTCCGCGCATCAGTGCCTCCATCATGCTCGCCGGGGCCATGCCCGATGTCGGTGAAGCCGACGAGGCAGCGCCGCTCTGCGAGCAGGCCTACGAGGAGGCGACGGAACACGGCCTCGTCCTGCTCGCCGGCAACGCACTCGGCAACGAGGTGTTCGTCCTGCTCGACCTGCTGCGTGCCCGGGAATGCCCCGCCGTGGTCGAGCGGATGCGCACCCTGCCCGCCAACAGCTTCAGCGCCCGGGCCCTCATGGCCGATGGTGCCGCCAGCATCTACCTCGGCCGGCTCGAGCACGCTGCGCAGGTGCTGCGTGCGCATGCGAGCGCCGTCCTGATGGGCGGACGCGAGCAGCGCGAGGGCGGCAAGTACCTCGCATGGGCCTTGAGCGAGCTGGGTCTCCGCGACGAGGCCATGCGATACACCATCGAGCCCAATCCGGAGGGTGACAACCAGGAAATCGTCTTCGAGACCCTTCTCTGGGCCCGATGCCATCTCGCCCAGGGAACGCCGACGGCGGCGCTGCCCGCCGTCGACCGTCTCCTTCGCCGATTCGATGGCCTGCCACCATGGCGCGTCCACGGCCCGCCCGAGCTGTCGGATGCAGTCACCGCAGTGCTGCTCGCCGCCGGAGACGCGGAGCGGGCCTGTGCCGTGAGCGCGCAGGCCGAAGCGCATGGGCTCACCTGGTCGCCGTGGGGGAAGCGCGCCCGCGCCCGCTGTCTGCTCGGCACCGGTGACGTCGCCGCCGCCCAGTCATTGCTCGACGAGGTGCTGGCGGAGTTCGTCGCGGCCGAGTATCGGCTCGCAGCGACTGAAACCCGGCTGCTGCTGGCACGCACGCTGCTCGCGAACGGCGACACGAGCGACGCCGTGCTCCAGGCAGACGAGGCGTTCGCACGAGCCACTGAGTGCAGCGCACGCCAGCTGGCCGCGAGCGCCGCGGGACTGCTCGACGAGCTCGGGGTGGCAGTCTCGTCGGCAGCGGTGGGACACGCCACGGGTACCAGGCCGCGGCAGCCGGAATCCCTTGCGCAGCGCGAAGTCGTGGTGCTGCGATCGCATGTGGCGGCGAGTGAACACGCGATGGCCGGGAGGGCTGATGGTGTCGCCCGCCTGCAGCGATGGGCGCGAGGGCGAATCCACGACCGGCGTGGAGTTGTGCTCGATGCGACCAGCGATCGCCTGACGGCTGCCTTTGATGGCGCGACGGACCTGGCCGCCCGCTGTGTGGACGCGTACCAGACCGGACAGGCGATACTGGACAAGGCCGTGTTTCTCGGCGTGCGTGCAGGCGCCACCGTCGCCCTCGGCGCTGATGCAGTGGTTGAGCCCGTGGAGGGCGTTCTTCGAGTCGGCGACCAGGTGCAAACACTCCTGCTGCCGTGGCTGCAGAACCACCGCCCGCTGGCGGCTGCTCGGAGCACCGACGATCCAGCCCTGCGCGGCGGCACCGACGCGGCGGCGAACACCTTCCGGCGCGACGGCGAATACTGGACCATCTCCTACTGCTCGGCCGTCGTCCGCCTTCGCGACTCGAAGGGGCTTCGCGATCTCGCCATCCTCGTCTCCCAGCCGCGCCGGGAGGTCGCGGCCGTCGACCTGATGTCGACCAGTGTGGGCGCGGCCCCAGCAGCAGCCGGGCATGCCGGTGCTCGCGCAGGGCTGGGCGCGGAAGGCGACCTCGGGCCTGCGCTCGATGACCACGCCACGCGCCAGTACCGCGCGCGACTCGTCGACCTCGACGTGGAGATCGACGCCGCCGAACTCGACAACGACCCGGAGCGCGCAGCACGAGCGCGCGACGAGCGGGAGTTCCTCCTCGACCAGCTCCGCGCGGCGGTGGGGCTGGGCGGGCGCAGCCGGCGCATGCTCGACCCTGCTGAACGTGCGCGCAAGGCGGTGACGGGACGCATCCGCGACGCCATCGCCCGGATCGCGGCCACCGACCCGGAGATCGGCGACCACCTGCGCCGCTCGGTGCGCACCGGCGCCTTCTGCGTCTACGACCCTGCGGAACCGACGGTCTGGACGACGTGAGGCCGGCCAGGGTGTGCCTGGCAATGCCAGACGGCTTCTGGCGCAGATAGGTCTGAGGCCGCCTGACGCGGGCTCCCGAAGCGCCGGCGGAGCGCGGCGCAGGAGGAGGCAACCGATGGCATCCAATTCGAGACTCCGGCTCACCCTCGCCGGGCGGCGCCGCACCGTGGCGTCGCTCGCCGCCGCCGCCGCGGTGGCCACCACGCTGCTGGCCGGCTCCACGACGGCATCGGCGAACAGCGATCCCCACCGGACCTACGAGCCGGTACCGCCGCAGGACCTGGCCGCCGGCGTCTACTGCGCGTTCCCGGTGCACATCGACTGGATCGTCAACGACGAGTACGCCATCATCTCCACGATGCCGGACGGCTCGACGGTCCTCGACGTGACCGGAGCCCTGATCGGCAGCGTCAGCAACGTCGACACCGGCAAGACCATCCAGGTCAATGCGTCCGGGCCCGCCACGGTCACCGTGTCGCCCGATGGCAGCACTGCGACCTCCGACGCGCGTGGCCTGGTCCTGTTGCCCGGGACCAACCTCACCGCGTTCGGCTTCCCGTCGAACCTGGTGGTCACCTCGGGTGCCTGGCAGTACACGCAGGAGAGCGGGCTGGGAGCGCTGCTGGCCATGTCAGGGACACCGCACCTGCTCACCGACGTCTGCGCTGCGCTGTCGTAATCCGCCGTCGCTCGTACGGGGTGGCGCGGGGGTCGTAGGGCGGCCCCTGCGTCACCGCCCGTCCTGTCGCGCGACGGTGCGCGATGCCAACTGACCGGTCACTCTGTTGGTTGAGCGTCCTTGTGAGGCGGGTAGCCCAGTCCCCGCGCCTCAGCCTCGACCACATCGCGCCTCCCCTCGGCCAGCGATCGCATGAGACGCAGGACCCTGCCTGATGCGACGCCGATCGCGACGGTGTAGGAGTGGCCGTACCACGGTGCAGAAGGCGGCTCGCCGGCGGCCGGTCCTAGCATCCGCATGCCCGGCTGAGGACCGACGAGTCGGGGGAAGGGCCCGCGACCCGTAGTGGGTCGCGGTGCCCCTCGCCAGCAGTGTCTACTCGACTACCCGGGTTTCTGGCGCGGTGGCGGGTCTCCGCTTTGCCGTTCGCCCTTCCGTGGTGAGGCTTGCGACGGCCAGTCGCCGCGCACGCGACGGTAGTTGCGGAGGTGCGGAGGTATCAGGAAGGCGGTCCTGCCCGCGATGCCGACGTAGGCGGCGAGAATCGCAGTGGGAAGGCAGGCAAATGCGCACAGCACCGCAATGACCTTGACCCAGGTTGCCACGTTCCAGACCTTGATGTCGGTCCTGCCGCCGTTACCGACTAGGACCATTGGCACGGCTGCGACCATCCCGAGGAACAAGGCCACAGCGACGGTGGGATATGCGCGTTGGAATGCTAGCCAGCCGCGCTCACCCCAGGGCCAGCCCCCCGGTACGCGGCCGTCACGTGGATGGGATGCCGCCAGAAAGCAGGTACTGCGGCAACACCCGCGAGGACGAAGGCCGTGCAGAGGACCAGCATGACTTTGTCGATCCACGACATCCGCCTCAGCCTCCTGTCAACCAGTTCCAAGCCGACGATACGGCGCCGACTGGAGTTGCTGACGTCCTCATCATGTGCGGCTGGGGACGGGACCTCATTGGTGCCACGAGAACATCTGACTTCCCAGTCAGTGTTGATCCGCGAAACCCTTGAGCTCTTCCCGCCAAGCGCGCCTGAGTGCGCTCCCTTCTTCCCTCCCGGCCTGAAGGATCACATGAAATGGAACGGCGGGCCGGTCCCACGGTTCCCCAACGGCTACCGGTCGCGCCCAGGTCTCCGCTACCTTGACGATGACGTTGCGCAAGATGGGGATCCCTGCCCACTCCTCCTCAATGAGCACTTCTGACGCTCTGGCAATGACGATGGCGTATGCATGCGCCGGAAGCCAAGACAAATCGGCCAGACACTCGTCCAATGCCGCCCAATTCTCTCCGAAGTAGTCAGGAAACTGCATCGCGGCGGCGAACTCGTCGAAAAGCGCCTCTGGGGTGCGCATCTTCCAGCCGCGCACCACCCTTACCACCATTCCCGCGCCCGCAAGACGCCACGCCAACTCATAACTCCGCGGAGGAGTATCCTCGTAATGCAGAATCCAGGGCGGAACCGGTTCGGCTAGGTGAGAACTGTTCACGGCTGGACCAATTTCATCGCATCCGGATAAACGTCGTGTAGTGAGTATCAGTGTACCACGCCGAGCCATCGTTGCCGGTCACGAGGCGCTCGGCGCCGCGGTTCACTCCGGGTTGAAATGGATTAACATCCCACTCCCGGTAATTGATGGGATTGCCAGAACTGTCAAAGCGCGGCAGTACCTGCCCACCGTTGCGGCCGTCGTTCACGAACGCGCCGCCTCCTTTGTATCCCGCTGGCGCACCGCCCGCTTGATCGACATGGCGTAGAACGCTACTGGCGTGAGCTGGAATCGCGGCGGCGTCGTCATGCCCAAAGAAGCCGAAGATCTTCTCGATGAGCGAAGAAGACACGTTCTTGGCCAGGTCTAAGGCCGCCCCACCACCTTTCGCGAGCATGCCCGCGGCTTCCTCCTCGCCCATTGACGGTATCGCCACCAACAACCAGCTGATGCAGTTGAAGTCACAGACGGAATAGTTGGTCAGTTCGTTGGTAAAGATAACCCCGGTCGGTGCGACGTCGCCTGGGAAGGCTTGCCTGTATCTGCAGTCGAGGACCCCAAATCCTCCAGGTGTGTGACACACACCGCCTGGGTTGCGATCGCACCCGTCGTATCCGTAGTTGTTCAACAGCTTCCCGGTTGACGTACCAAAAGAGAAGTGCGCGCCGCAGCCTGCGGACACGTAGTCTCCAGCACCCGTTTCCGCGTTCAGCGATGTCAGCTTCCGCTCGTTGACCTGCGATTGGTGCGCGATCGCGTGGATTGCCTTTCGCGCCGTCACGGCTGCGGCCATGTGCGCGTTGCCGTTCCTCCGAGCCTGCTCCACCTGCTGTGCATTGCCACCCCGCGCCCCAACCGTCTGCGCGTTCATGAGACCTTCATCTGGGGCGGTCCCGTCATCATTCATGCAGTCCTGTGGGTTCTCGCGGCAGATGTCATGCCCAGTGGCGTCGACCAGATTGACGGGATCATTCCCGGCGTAGTTCCACGTGCTCCTCAGAGACGGGTCCTCACCCGTTGCGAGAGCAGCGTCGGATACACCGGACGGATCGTCAACGAACCCATCACGTTGTCTGAAGGTTCCGGTCGCAGGGTTGTAGTTCCGGGTGCCCAGTTCCTGAGTCTGATCGGTGGGGTTGGCCTGGAAGCCTTTGAAGCCGACGGTGCTGTTGCTGGAGCTTCGTTGCTGCGGCGTTGTCCCACTCGCGACGTCGTGCACCGGGTTGCCGAATGGATCGGCCAACGGGATCGCCACGACGTTCCCGTACCCGTCGGTGATGCGAATGGGGTTCCGGTGCTGGTCGTAGACGAAGAACTCTGTCTTGCCGAAGCCTCCGGAGGCAGCACCGAAGTCATCAGCGAGCGCAGTGCCGTCACCGGCGATTGCGTAGTAGTCCTCGCGGTTGGCAACGTTGGGCAGCCACTGACGCTGCACCATGGACAGATTGCTGGTCAGGCCATCGTGGTAGACCGCTGTGAAATTGCTGTACGGACCGTCGGTATGCCCGATCTGACGATGAAGGCCGTCGTAGTAGAAGGTCTGTCCTGTGTTTGCGCCACACTGGTTGCCGGCATCATAGTTGGCAGAGGTGACCTGGTCGAATCCGTCATAGCCCATCGAGTTGCAGCCGTCATTGGCGACGGTTCCTGCCGGGTTATAGGCGTAAGTCGTTGACTCGGTGCCCGACGGATGGCTCTGCGAGATACCGATGGTCTCGCCGTGGATACTGTCATCCGCGTTGTAGCTGTCCGTCCGCTTGGTGTCGGCCGCCGACGCCGTGGATCCCCAGGACAGTCGGTTACCGTCGTGGTCGTATGTCCCGGTGAAGGTCAGGATGGACTGGCCGATGTCCTGAGAGTTGAGGGCGTGGGTGTAGCTCGTCACATGACTCGCACCGTCATACCCGAAGGACTCGTTGAGGTTATACGTGTTACCGGTGTACGGCTCCAGCGCCGTGCAGTAGGTGGACGTCAGCCGGTAGAGGCTGTCGTACTGCCAGCTGCAGTTCTGCGAGAGGTCGGTTCGGTTGGTATCGATGGGAGACACACTCAGGGGCGTGCCGTCGGTGTTCCAGCCCACGGCGAACGACGTGCTATTCGGATTGTTCTGCTGGGTGAGCCGTCCATCCCCGTCGTAGCCCCAGGTCCACGTCCCCATGTTGGTATCCGCACTGCTCGTGACCTGGCCCGCGTCGCCACGTGCGTACGTCTGCGTGTGACCAGCGTATCCGGCCGTGGAGCGGTACGTGGTGGCACCAGCACCGTCATACGAATAGGTGTAGCCGGCGCCCGACATGCCCGGGATGCCTTCGTTGACTTGCCGCGGCGCCTCGTCGAGGTAGTACGAGGCGGTCACCGTGTTCGGGTTCGCGCCGCCGGCGTAGGCGATCGACGTGGGCTGCCCGGCGCCGTCGTACTGGTCCGTGATCGTCTCGTTGTTCCGTCCAGTGGTCACCTGGAGGCGCTCATCCGGGTAGTAGCTGTAGCTCTGCGTGCCCCCACCTGAGATGACGTTGCCGTTCACGTCCACCAGGTTCGTCGTCTGCGACAACTTGCTGCCGAACGGTGTGTAGGTGTAGCCCGTCTTGCGACGCTGGCTTCCGTCGGGCAGGAAAGGAACAGTGGAGCTGAGCAGGAGATTGTCTTCAGTGTAGGTGTTGGTCGTCGGGGTGCCGCTCGAGTTGCTGGCATCCCGGACGGACCCAGCCGGGGACAGGACCTGAGTTACGTTGCCGACTTGGTCGCGGGTCCAGGTGGTGGTCTCGTTCGCAGAATCCGTGTCGGTGGCTTCGAAGTTGTCCGTCGTGTAGGTTAGCGCCTCCGTGAGCTCGGTGTTCTGGCAGCCGGAGCTGGGCGTGTTGAGATCCAGGAACTTGTTGTCGAAGAGCTCGTTGCCGTTGCCGTCGTAGGCGTAGGTCTGGCAGTGCCAGACTGCCACGATGCCGTTCGAGACCTCTGGCTCTGCACTGTGTTGGGTGACAAGCCCGTCAGGCGAGTACACCGTCACGTCGGGCGTGCCGATCGCGTCGAGCGTCTTGACCGTCCGCGCACTGGCGTCGTAGAAGGCGTAGCTGGTGGCCGTTCCACTGCCCGTCGGGCTGGGGGCTGTCGTCGATGCCTTGAGACCGTCGGCGGTATAGGCCGTGGATACCTGCCGCGGCGAGGTCCAGTTTCCCGCAGCGGTCGGCAGGAGCGTCGCGATGGCCCGCCCGTCCGCATCGTAAGCGGTCTTGGTGACGCATGCGCCGACCGTCGACGGATAGGCGCTGTTGAGGCCTGAAGGACACTGACCGCTCGGCGACGGATCGCTGGGTCCGCCACTCGCGGAGTCCGAGTAGGGCGTCCAGGCGGCGATGACCCGTCCATCGGCATCGTAGTCCTGGCGGGCCTGGAAGCGGGTGTCCGGCGAACTCACGCTGTTGAGGAAGGCCTGCGGCATGAGGGTCGCCACCACATGCGAGTCGGCGTCGTAGACCGTGCGAGTCCGGGCGTTCTGCCCACCGTTGGTGGCTAGAACACCGGCGGCAGCGGCATTCGCGTTGTCCGAGCCCTGGACGACGTCGACCTTGCGGTGGTCGGCGTCGTAGCTCGTGGCGGTGATGTGGGTCGAGGGATAGGTGACGTCGGGGTCGAAGACGTCGAGCACGTCGCCCGCGACCGAGTAGGTCCACGAGGTGGTGATCGCCGCCCCAGACCGGGTGTAGCTGGACGAGGTCTTCCGGTCGAGCAGGTTGTAGGCGACCGTCGTGGTCACGGTACGCGGATCCGTGGTCGTGATCTGGTTGCCATCGGCGTCGTAGGTGTAGGACGTTGTGTAGATGGTCGGAGAGGTGCATGAACCCCGACAGGTGACCGTGGTCGCCAGGCGATCGTTCACGTCATATGTGTGGACCGTGTCGTAGACACCCGAGGACGATGCGCACGTCGTCGTGCCGCCGAGATTGAAGGAATTCGGTGGACAGGTGCGAACCACGTCGCCGTCCTCGTCGTAGACGGTATCCGTCCTCTCCCAGGTGCCACTGGAGTCGCGCTCGTCGGAGCGGCTGACGGCTCGTCCCATCGCGTCGTATACGGTCGACGCCTGGCCGCCGTCGCCGTCCGTGGTTGCGGTGATGTTGCCGACCCCGTCGTACGTCTTGAAGGCGTGACACTCGATCGAGCCGGCTGGGAACGGACCATCGGCGGTGCTCAGGACAGGGCAGTTGGCGGGTGGCGGTGCCGGCATTGACGCGTTGTGGTACGGCGAGGAGGTGCTGTTGTACTGGGGTCCCCGGATCCATGTCGTCTCGACCTGCCGGTTGGCGGCGTCGAAGGTGGCCACTGTGACATTGCCGACCGGGTCTGTGACTTGGGCAGCATTGCCGCGGACGTCGTAGACGGTCTGGGTGGCGCCACCGATGCGTGTCCCGGAGGCGTTGCAGAGCGTGCCGTTGGCCTCCACGGGCTGAATCGTGCAGACCATTTCGTCATTGGCGTCGAAGGCCTGCGTGATGTCGTAGGTGGCGTTGCCCGCCTGGGTGCCACGCGGCGGCCGGATCGCCTTCTCGTTGCCGTCGCCGTCCAGGGTGTACGTGGCGACGTTGCCGAGCTGGTCACGCGATGAGGTCACGTACCGCCCCGGTGCGGAGTACGAGCTGCGGATCGTCTCCGTGTAGGTCGCGGTCGGCGGGCTGGCGAGAGTCCCTGGATAGGACGAGATGAGAGTCCCCGCAGTCGCGTCGCGATCCCAGGACCGAACGACGTTACCCGCCGCGTCGTAGGCGTCGACCGCGAATCCTCCGGTTCCCGTTCCATCGGATGGGTCCGTGACAGCCTTGAGCCAGCCGCCTGCCGAGGTGGTGGCGGACAGGTCCTTGTCGGTGTCGGCGTAGTAGGTGTACGTCGTGGTCGCCGGGCTGGTGCCGTTGCGAGCAACCGCCAAGGGCGATGCCTTCGACGACACCTCGCCGGTGGGCAGGTATACGAATCGGGTGATTGCGTGGTTGGTACCGTCGTAGACGGGGCCTTGCGTCTGGCAGACGCGACCGGTGTTGCCGGTCGCAGAGCCGGTGCTCGAGCAGGCGTTGCTGATGCCATGCTGGTCGGGCGCAGACGTGGCGACGTTGTCGACCGTGATGGTCGTGAGGTACGCCTGCCACTGGGCCGATGACAGGCCGGTCACGTTCCCGCGTGGTGGCAGACTCTGGGTCTTGTCGACCAGCGCGTAGAGGGTCGTCGCCAGCCAGCGGGCGCCTCCGGGACCGACGCCGGACGGTGACGTCACGGCGCCGCCGCCGGCCGGGACGTCGTCGAAGGTGGCGGCGGTTCCAGACGCGGCGTCGGCGTAGATGGCGTGCGTGCCCGTCGTCGCATCGAGAGCCTCGCCGCTGCAGGCACCTACGGAGCCGCGCGTGGAGTCGAGCATGGACACGCAGTTCTCCATCCGGAGCAGCTGCCCCTCAGCGCCGTAGAGGAATTTGGTGTACCGGGTGTCGCTGTGCCCCGCCAGGTTCTGGGTCACGAGAGAGCAAAGGTTGTGGTCCGCCACCGAGTCGGGCTGGCGGCAGGTGGTGCCCGCGCTGCTGTCCCAGAACAGGTAGCTCTGCGTGATCGTCCGCGACGTGCCGGGGTCGACGACGTCGATCTCGCCCGCGTTGTCGAAGGGACCGAAGGACGAGTAGAGGCGGTTCTGGCCGCTGACCGAGAGCTGCGTCGTATCGGTCGCTGCCGTCACCGACACGGTGGTCGTGGTACTGCGGCGGTCCGTGACACCGGCCACATGCGCCGGCCCGATCCACGTGGTCCCGTCGGACGACGACTGGGCATAGGTGAGCCTGGTGGTGACACCGCTGCCCATCGGGCTGCTGGCCGAGCACAGCTGTGTCGAAGCAGCGCCTGTGCAGCCGCCGTACACGTAGGTCAGCTGTGTCCCGTCCGGGTTGGTCACGCTGGTGAGATACCCATAGGTCGCGTCGCTCGTCGTCGAGTTGGTGAAGTACTTCGTCACGCGCGTGGCGGCGTCGGTGATGTCGATCTCGTTGCTCGGCGACCCGCTGATATACGTGAGGCTCAACGAGCGACCCGTGCTCGGCTCGGTGACCGACATGGGGTTGCCGAGCGCCTGGCCGGCAACCGGCTGGCTGGAGTAGCCGATGCGGATCTCGTTGCCGTTGGCGTCCTCGGTGTCGAGCTTGTGTCCGTCGCTGGCGAACTCGTAGCGGATGCGGTCCGTACGCTCGACCCCGTAACCCAGCACCGCCGAAGCACTCCAGGTCGACCGCGTGCACGTGCTGTTGGAACTGGTGACCTCGACGTACCGCCACATGGATGCGTGGACGCCTACAGGCGGTCCGCCCACCTGGTCCACACACAGGCGGTTGTAGGTTGGGGTGGCGAGGCTCAGAACCCTGGGGATGGTGACCGCGAGGGGCCCTGTGCCACCTCCAAGTGCCGTCACGTCGATGGGGGTGGACAGTGAGGTGAAGGCGAACGGCGTCCGTCCTCCGTCGGCAGTCACGACGGTGACCGCCAGGGGCTGGGCGACCGACTCGTCCGGCGGGAGGAACAGGCCGGCAGCGGTGAGGCCTTGGGCGACGGCTCCGCTGTCGTCGAAGGTCAGCCACCAAGCGCTTCCGAGCATCCCCGGGCCCGCCGCGGAACTCTGGGCCAAGCTGTTGTATGCGCGGTGAATGCCCAGGGTGAGATCGCCGTGAAGGGGCACCGCGGTGCTGTCGTCCTGTGTCGCCACGGCATTGCCGTCGCCGACGTTGAGGCTCAGGGAGCCCTGTGGTCCCGTGGGCCACGGTGTGGTGGAGAACCACGGCGACGTTCCGAGCCCCGCGTCACAGAGAACCGGCGACTGCGAACCCGAGCCCGAGCCGTAGGGATTGCTCGCCGACGCGGTCGTGGTATCCACAGCACAGCCGCGCTCGCTGCCGACAGCGATCGTGTTGTAGTAGAAGGTATGGGAGCCATTGGCACCCAGGGTGAACGCCCCGATGGTGAGCGTCCCGTTGCCGTTGAGCGTGCAACTGGGAGTGGTGGTCGGAGTGCAGAACGGCCCGTTGACGAAGTCGGTGCTGTCCATGGTCACGCTGAGCTCAGGGACGAAGCCGCTGTCGATGGTGTCCGTGGCCGAGCTCACCGTCATCGCCTGGTTCTGCGGGTTGGAGATCGTGATACCAAACGAGATCTCCATCCCGCGCGAGTAGGTGGACCCTGTCGTGCGTGTGAACTTCTGGACGTTGGGCCCAGTGCTCAACGTGAACAGATTCGACTGCGTGCTCGGCCCGTTCCCATTACTGTTCGTGCCGTAGACCGTGGCGTAGTAGGTTGAACCGTTGGTGAGGCCGGTCACCGTCGCCGACAGGCAGGTGCCGCACACGGTGACCGGACTGCCCACGGCCGTGCCGCCGCTGGTGAAGGCCTGCACCGTGTAGCTCGTCGGCGACGAGCCGTTGGGCGTCGTCCAGGTGATCGTGGCGGTGGTGTTGCCGGGCGTCCCAACGACGTTGGTCGGCGCCTTGGGCACGCTGCCTCCACCGGTTTCCGGCAGCAGGGTCCCCCTGGGGGTGGCGAGGCTCGACCCGATCGGGAGGGCCGTCGAGGGCGACGCCGTCGCCGTTGAGGACGAACTCGAGCTGACGCTCGTGGTCGAGGTCGACGACGAGGTTGGCGACGAGATCGAGGTCGACGTGGACGTCGTCCCTGCCGGGGTTGGCGTGGGAGACGGTGTCGCCGTCGGGCTCGGCGAAGGGGCAGGTGACGCTGGCGCCGCGGTGCCTGTGGCCAGGGAAACGCGGGTCTCCGCACCGATCGTGCCGAAGTTGGTCGACGGAGTCACGCCGACCGCGGCGACGACCGCGACGCCCGTGCGCAGCTCGAACCCAGTGCACGCCCCGCAGGCCACACCGCTCGCGATGGGCGATCCGGTGGCGTCATAGGCGACAACGTCGTACCGGGACACGGCCGCGGAGCCGGACGATGGCGCAGCCCAGGTGGCGTACACGGCCGAGGAGCCAGGTGCGGCTGCGACCCCTGTCGGTGCTGGCGGCACGTCAGCCGTGGGCGTGGTCGTCGGCAGGACCGAGGTCGCGGTGGCAGGGCTAGCGCTGCGCCCACCGGCCGTCTCGACATACACGGATGCGGTGATGTGGTCACCGGGAACCAGGCCGAAGAACCACGCCGACGTTCCCGATGCGGTCGCGGTCTGGGAGCTTCCAGTGTCCGAGTCGGTGAGCGCGACCTGCGACCCGATGATGGGATCGCCGGCGACGGTCGCGGGTGCCACCCAGGAGACCAGGGCGCTCGAGGTGCCGACGGTGATGCCGGCATCGGTGGGCGCCGCCGGCGTGCCAGTCGATGCGTCCACTGTTGCGATGTGATAGGCGACGTCCAGCTCCGGAACGGTGCTGCCGTCGGCGGTGTCCGGGCCTGCGACAGCGAAGCCGCCTGCCAGCGACGACTCGTTCTTTGCTGCGAGGCTCAGGCCGAAGTTGTGCGCTGTGCCGTTCGTCCAGCTCTGCACGAGCGAGCTGACGTCCCAGCTCGCCGTCTGCGCGGTCGGCGCGACATGCTGAACCGCCGCCGGTGACGACGCGGTGAGGCTGGCGATTCCCGAGGCGGTCGTCTGGGGGCCTGCAGGCCCGCTGAGCGGGCGCACCTCGACGTCGGCGCCGGTTGAGCAGGCAGCCGCAATGCAAGCGTTGACGTGGGCGGTCAGCGTCGCACTGTCGATGACCGCCCCATTCGGGATGGTGGAGGTGTCGAAGGTGACGATGCCCCGCTGGACGCGTGCGCCGTCGACAGCGTCGGGCTGGCTCGCGGCGGTGAGCACGTCCGCGGCGCCCAGTGCGCAGGTCGCGCAGGCGTCACCGGCGAGGGTCGCCGTGCCGGAGGCTCCGTGCTGCGCCGAGGTGAAGGCGAGCTCGATGCTCAGTGTCGAGGGGGCCGCCGAGGTCGAGCCCACCGCAGACGGCATGCCCACCTGGACGGTTTCACCGTTCCTGGTTGTTGCCAACGAGGTGGTGACGCCCGCCGTGTCGCGGCTGGCGACGCCGTCGGAGATGGTGGCCATCGCGGCGCCGATCGTGACCGAGGCTCCATTGATGACGCGGGAGAACCCGATCGACCCGTCGGGCAGAGCCGCCGCCGTTCCGAGCGCCTGCGCGGGGTCGGCGATGGATAGAGTCACGGAGTTCGGTGCCGCGGGGGACGTCCTCACCACATCGATGCGGATGCCGGTCCGGGTGACGTGGCTACTCACCACCACCGATGAGCCAGCAACGTAGGTGACGCCGTCGGTGGTCGGCGCGGACGACGATGTGCTGAGACTCGACAGGCCCACGGTCACCGCACCGGGAGGCGCCACGAGGGTGGCGACCCGCGCGAGGTCAGTGCCAAGCTGGAGGGCCACGACATGGTCGGGTGCGATCGCCGCGACGCCTGGTGCGTTCCCTGCGCTGATCGAGGTGTCGACCGATTGCCACCGGCCCTCGGCGCCGCCCGGGCGGAAGGCTGGTGCCGCATAGAGTTGCGCTGTGTCGCCTGACATGCCGTGGACGACGTGCACGAGCGACTTCCACGTCTGCTGATCGGCGGGGAGTTGCGGATTCGGAGTCGGGCCGCTTGCGCTCGCCGGCGGGGTCAGCGGCTTCTGGTACGTGGTCGGCAGGTCGACGATCGAGCCGGGTACCGGGGCAGACGGACTCGGGGTGGTCGTCGCCGACAGCGCCGGCATCGACGTGACGATCACCGCGCTCAGGGCGACGAATCCAGACAGAGCGGTCCGCCGCCGGGGCGACATGCGCGAGGTCGACATCGAGGAGTGGGTCGCACGCATCACTGGTACACCGCTGCGTCACCGAGTCCGGCAGTCGTCCCTGATGAGAGGGCAAACCACATCCCGTGTCCCTCGATCGTCAGCGCGGCTGCGGTGACGTTGTTGCCGGGGATACGACCGGCCTCCGAGCCGAGATACCCCTGGGCCGTTCCGTGGACGAAGACCCCGCCGTCCTTGCCGATCAGGAAGTACCCTTGCCCGGAACCTGGCGGCGTGATGATCGCCGTGATCGGGTAGGCAAGACCCGAGTTGGCACCGCAGCCACAGGCATTGCCGTACGGCCACACACCTCCGTTTGCCTCGGCGATCCAATATCCTGACCCGCCCCCGCTTCCTGGCGTCTCCGCAATCCCGATGACATCGCTGACGGTGAAGCCCTGGCAGGGGATGCACCCGTAGCCCACGGCGTCGCCGTAGGTCCACGTACCGCCGTTCTGTTCGACGAGGACGTACCCACGCCCGTCAGGCGACGAAGCGATCCCCACGATGTCCGTGGCGCCGGTGTCGTACGAGCCTCCGTAGCAGCCGGCGTCGCCGAAAGCCCAGACCATGCCACGGCGCTCGACGATCCAATAGCCGCGCCCTGACGGGGTCGCGGCCATGCCGACGGTCTTTGTCTGGATCCTGCCGTTGGCAGAGCCCAACGACGGAGTCGCATCTCCGTAGACAAAGACGCCGCCGTCGTCGCGCACCAGCCAGTAGCCGTCGGTGTCGGGAGAGGCGGCCATGCCGATCGTGGCGCCCGTGGTGGATGCGCCGCCCGACCCCTGGTTGCAGGCGGTGCCCGTAAGGTACTGGTGGATGTGCAACGCCCGTTCGATGGCATGGCGGCTCGGTGGGATGAGCGCCACCACGAGCAGCGCGATGATGACGGTGCCGGCCGCTCGCCGCCGTCTTGACATGCCGGTGACATGGTGCACGAAGGCGTGCTTGACCGATCGACCGGTGTCCGCCATTTGCAGACCCCCTCTGCTACACACGCCCGCATGGCCCGTCGTTAGCCTGCCCGAAGGCGTGTGACCGACGACTCTACAAGGGCGTCTCCGGTTGGGGAGTTAAGTGTCGTCAAGAACCGTCAAGGTCCGGCGCGCGTTCCGCTCCGCCCTTCAGCCGGAACGGTCGGTTTCTACGCCATCGGACCTCTGCGACGGGTTCATGAGCGAACGTTCACTCGTTTGGCGTAGCGGAGCTACTACGCGCCGTGCTTTTGGTGCGTCAGATTCGTCAACCTGCGCACCGCAGCCCCCTCGGCCGAACGCCACGCTCGGGCGCGGGCCGGCGGTGCCTTTAGTCGCGCTCTCCGCGCCAGTCGCGCGGCTCGACATCCTCATCCACGTCGGTTGCACGCAGATTGGCGAAGAGGGTCAGACGGGTCCAGCACACGTCCCACGCGCGATGCACCCTGGGGCGGGATGTCGTAGCGGACGATGCGAATGCCGAACTTGCTCGTCGACGGGATTCAGGCGGTTCAGCTGCCGAACGGCTTGCCACGTGCGCCAGAGGGCCCGCCTCTGTGGGTGGCGTACCGAGCTGACCGACGGTCAGCAGTCCGGTGCCGGGCGACCCGCCTTCTCCTGTGCCAGAACATATGTATCGCCGCGGCTAGTCGCCTGGTATCATGCCTGGCCGTCAGCTCCCCTGAGCTGGTGGGTAAGGCGGTGTACCGCATAACGCGAGAGGACTTCCGGTTGGCGACGCGCGGCCTCGACCGAAGGCTCACCTTCTACGCCTGGGAAAGCGCTCATGAGCAGCACCCATTTGATCGCCTGGCTGCGGCGTCGACCCTAAAGGCGCTGCCGGATACATCCGAGCGGAAGTACCGCCTGGGCGACTTCTCGTCAGACGTCCTGCTGGTGAAGGTGGGCACGGAAGAGGAGCCGACTCAGGTCATCGTGCTACGGCTGCGACCCTTCGACGACCGGCCGTACGTGAGGGCGCCTGGTGAGAAGCCAGCACCTGTCGGGATGAAACCATCACAAGACATTCTCGATGTCTCCCACGGTGTCATCTGGCGGGACGGGTACGCCGCTTTTGCTCAGGGTGGCCATGCGCCGCCTCCCAGTCACCTGAGTGAATTTCTGCTTGCTCACACAGCTCAGGCCGTGGTGTTCGAACCGCTCTTCGATCGCACGCTTGTTGAGCGACTCAAGGCACTAGAAGGCATACGCGCCGTCGATCTACGGATTCGCAACGCCGCATCCGTACAGGAGCAGGCCGATGCCGCACTCGGTCCGTTCAGTGGCCTCGCGCACCGGTTCGGTGGGAACACACAAGAGGTCGTCGTCACCCAATCCATAAAGGTGCCCCATCGAGGTAGAGGTGCGCGGAGCAGGGTGCTCGACAATGTGACCCCGGCAGACGTCATTCAGATGGCGGCGCAAGCCGATGCGCTCTGTGACTACTTCACCGTGACGGGTATCACGAAGGGCGGCAGGGTCCAGCATATTGACTTGCTCAACGAACGTCTGCACATTCCGGTGCGGCTTCCCCGCGCCAGCGGCGGTGGGCACTATCCCGATGACGATGCCACTTTCAGTGCCTTGTTCGCTGCTCGCAAGGATCTAGAAGAAGATGGTCGTCTAGAGCAGGCAACCCGCAGTAAGTCGCCGGGCCTCAAGCCGTGAACACTCCAGAAGTAACAAGGCGCGATTTCGGTTGGCCCATCTTCCTTGCTGCGCTCCCTGCTCTCATTTCCGTCGCGGGAATTCTCTATTCCCGTTTCGCTACACGGCCCAACTGGCTGGAGGCGACGACGGATGCGCGACGCACTGGCTTCATGGCGACGGTGGCGGGCGCATCAGGGTCACTCCTCGGCTTTGTCATCGCCACCTTGGCAATCTTGATCGCACTCCCGGACACCGCATCGATGCGATCCCTCCGCCGTTACCGCGGCTGGCGCGTGCTTCAGTTGTCACTCTTGGCGGCGGCACTCAACCTCCTTGCCCTGCTCACGTTCGCCCTGTATGCACAGGTATCAGATGGTGATATCCAGACGGCAGTCATCATCGGATACGCGATCGGCAGTCTTGTCAGTGTCGGCCTCTGCGGAGCCCTCTTTGGGCTGGTGCTTGCCAACATCGTTAGGGATGCAGCGCGGTCGGATTAGCGGCCCCACACTGGGAGAGTGTGAATCATGCGGAGCGCTCCCGCCCCACGGGCGAGCAAGACACGAAGGAGCCGTACCAAGAAGATCGCCCTCTTCAACCACAAGGGCGGTGTCGGAAAGACCACGCTCACGATCAACCTCGCGGCTGCACTTTCCGATGCCGGCAAGACGGTGCTCATTGTCGATGCGGACCCCCAGTGCAATCTGACCTCCTTCTTCTTGGACGAGGCCCAGCTTGAGGCGCTGCTCGGCGACTCGAACGACGAGGAGTCGGGACAGACATTGTGGTCTGCGGTCAAGCCGGTCGTTGAGGGGCGCGGAGGCATAGCACCAATTCAGAGAGTAGGGCCGCTCGTCGATCGGGAGATGTACTTACTCCCTGGCGACGTTCTGTTATCCGAGTATGAAGAAGCGCTGCCGCAAGCCTGGTCCGACTCCTTCGTGCGTCGGACGCGTGGTTATGATGTTTGTACGGCTCTTGCTCAAGTTGTAGACGCGACGGCGACCGAAGTGGGGGCCGACGTCTGCCTCTACGACGTTGGCCCCAACGTCGGCGCACTGAATCGCGCCGTGCTGCTTGATTGCGATTTCTTCATTACCCCCGTGGCCGCCGACCTCTTTTCGTTGCGCGCTTTGTCCACGGTGGGTCGGTCGGTAGCGAAGTGGATCACCGATTGGAACACGGTACTCGATTTGGCCTCAGAGGCAGACAGGGCGCGACTTTACAGGGGCCGCCCTGCGTTCCTCGGGTATATCACCTCCGCATACAAAGTCTTTGTCGGCCGAGGTGCCGCAAGCCCGCATGTCGAGTGGGAGAACAAGATTGCCCCAAGGGTCCGGGCTCGGGTCGTGCGCGACCTGGCGCCGCTCGGTAAGGATGTAGTCCCTCCCCGTGGCGCCAACAAGATCGGTGGTGTGAAGCACTTTCATAGCCTTGCGGCATCGGCTCAGAAGCACGGGGTTCCAATCGGCGATCTCCGCCGACTGGTCAACCGCGGTCATAACGAGCGGGTTGACGAGGCTGCGGAAGAGTTCGCCATCCTCGCGAAGGAAATCATCCGGCGGACTCGTCTCTAGAGCTGACGGCGGCCTTAGGCATGAACACCCCTACAGCAATCTCACTTGCAGCTCTTGGCGTGTCAGGAGTCAGCCTGCTCCTCAGTTTATTTGCCTTCATCCTCAGCCGAAGGGACCTGCGGCAGCGTGGTCGTCGTCTAGACCTCACACTGCTCCTCAACGATCAGCGAAGTGAGTTCACCTTCCGGGTTATCAACCCCACGGCTGACCCCGTTCGCATCATCGATGGAGTTGTACGCACAGGGTCTCGGTGGGTTGATCGTGTGCTGTACACGATCAATGATGAGGCGCGTGATCATCCCCATGTCCTACTGGACGGTCCGAGCCTTCCTCACACGATGGAGTCCTTTAGCCGAACTGAGTGGAAAGCCGCGAACGTGTGGCAGGGATCGCGCCATCCACAATTTGTATACGGCGTAGTTGAGACGGCACTGGGGGATCGGCCCTTCACCCCGCTGGTTCGCGCCACGGCCGTTCCGTGGTGGTCCACCGCGCTCGAAGTGGTGAGCCGCTACCTGACTCGATTCCAGGGCTGATGCTCGTCACCGCCCCTCGTTCGGATTGCTCGTGAGCCTTGCCCAGCGGGCCCTTGGAGGATGGGGAGTTACCAACCGAGCCGTACACGCACTGCTGCTGGGGAGCGCCGATGCCTCCGTCAACGGGCATGGGAGGCGGGGGTGGGCACGAGCCGACCGCTCGACGTGGGGGTGCCTCTCCAAGCGCGGAGCCGCAAGCGCCGGGCGTAATGCTGGACGCCGAGGCGCCCCGGCGGCTCTTACCTGGCACGATGGAACAGTGGCCATCGAGCGGGCGGCAGCAGGCCTCGAGCGCCCTCGCCACGCGCACTGGCTGGCGCCTGCGGCAAGCCCTGGCGGCGGCAAGGTCGGCGGGCAAGGGGTTCCGCCGGTGGTGACGTGGGCCACCCGGTTGGGCTCGACGGCGACAAAACGGCCAAGTGCACATATGGGCCCGTTGTGGGGTCCGCTCAGCGGTACGGGGACCGTCAACCCATGCTGCCCACGGTGGTAGACGCCCGGGCAGGACCAGCCCGATAGTATGTCAAAATAGTATGTCATTCGGCTCCTAACAATTCTCAGGAGCCCCCTTAGCGCCGGAAATCCCTTACGGCTGGCGGAGCGAGAGGTGTGCGGTTTCACCACATAGTGGCCACCCGCGGCCGGGGATGTCTCAGGACATAGTGGCCACCCATCCAGACACGGGGGTCGCAGGATGGGTGTGGAGCGCTACGTGGTCGAGGCCGT